>Ga0316620_10001153_pt1 | contig 11203 bp, 6 predicted proteins | sample OWC_Aug_M1_C1_D5_FD_207651 | JGI IMG/M metagenome (GOLD analysis project Ga0316620, IMG submission 207651) | Wetland soil microbial communities from Old Woman Creek delta, Ohio, United States - OWC_Aug_M1_C1_D5_B | ecosystem: Environmental > Terrestrial > Soil > Wetlands | place: USA: Ohio...
TAAGTGTACTCACGGATGATCGAGCGGATGGCCGGCTCGGTGAATGAAAGCGGCGTCGAGGTCAGCCCGTGCTCTTCGAACTGGCGCGGGATGAGAAAACCGCGCGCTATCGCCAGCTTTTCCTCTTCGATATAGCCGGGGAACTCGATGACCTCCATCCGGTCGCGCAGCGCCGGCGGGATCGGGTCCATCCAGTTGGCCGTCGTCACGAACAGCACCTTGCTCAAGTCGTAGGGCACTTCCAGGTAATGATCGCTGAACGCGAAATTCTGCTCCGGGTCAAGCACCTCCAAGAGCGCCGACGACGGATCGCCCTGAAAGTCGTTGCCCACCTTGTCAATCTCGTCGAGCATGAAAAGCGGATTGACCGTCTCGGCGCGGCGCATGGTCTGGATGATGCGGCCTGGCAGCGCGCCGATGTACGTCCGGCGATGGCCGCGGATTTCCGCCTCGTCGCGGATGCCCCCCAGGCTGACGCGCACAAACTTGCGCCCCAGCGCCTCTGCGATGGACTTGCCCAGGCTGGTCTTGCCGGTGCCGGGCGGGCCGACAAAGCACAGAATCGGGCTCCGCATTTTTTCGGCTGCCAGTTTGCGGACCGCAATGTATTCCAGGATGCGCTCTTTGGCTTTGGGCAACCCATAGTGCCGCGCGTCCAACACCTCCGCCGCGTGGCTCACATCGAGGTTATCCTCGCTCAACACTCCCCAGGGCAATTCCAGCAGCCAGTCCAGGTAGGTGCGGATGATGCCAGCCTCCGGCGACATGCCCGGCATGGCGGCCAATCGCTCCAACTCCTTTTCCGCTTTTTCGCGCACCTCGTCGGGCAAGCCCTTGTCGGCGATTTTGTGTTTGAGGGCGCTAATATCCTGCTGGTGCAAGTCGCCTTCGCCCAACTCGGTCTGGATCGCCTTCATTTGCTCGCGCAGGTAAAACTCGCGTTGGGACTTGTCCACCTCGCGTTGAACCTGGGAATGGATGTGGTTCTCCAATTCCAGCACATCCAGCTCCTTGGCCAGCAAGATCGAGAGCCGCTGCAAACGTGTCGTCGGGTCGAGGACTTCGAGGACTTCTTGCCGCTCCGGGACTTCGAGCTCGATGGTGGAAGCCACCAGGTCGGCCAGCCAGCCTGGCTCGTCCACATTCATCGCAAAGACGTAGGCGTTTTCGGGCAGGTTGCGATTGAGGTGCGTGACTTTTTCGAACAGCGCCAGCACGGCGCGCATCAGTGCCTCGGTCGCCGGCGGGCGTTCTGGCGGCTCAAAGATGGGCCGCGCGCGGACGCGATAGTACGGCTCGGTCTGCGTGAACTCGACAATCTCCACGCGCTGCCGGCCCTGGGACAGCACGCTGGCCGTGCCATCGGGCATGCGCAACATGCGTGCGATGGTGACCTCGGTTCCGATGGCGTACAAATCTTCCGGCGACGGGGTTTCGGTTTCCAAATTGCGCTGCGCCACGACGACAAGTGGCCCGTGACTCGCCTCAGCAGATTCCGCCGCCCGCATTTGGCGATCTGGGCCGACGAGCAGTGGCGTGACCATGCGCGGGAACACCACCGTATCGCGTACCGTCAGCAACGGGCACTCGATCAGTCCCTCCGCATCACGCGGGATGCGTTGGGGAGCGACGGTTTCGTCTGCCATACGTTGGGCCATATCTAAAAAGCCAGCGCCCAGCAGCCAGTTCGCAATTTCGTTGTCCTGCATCCGTTGTCTTTTCCAGTTCCCGACTACCGACGGACGACCACTGTCAGCCATCTGCGGTCGGCGGTCATTCGTAATCCGTCTCCGGCATGGGAGTGCCTGTGCGCACTGCCCACGCCACCTCAGCCTCGGCGGCGACAAACAACGAGCCAGTGATGATGACGCCGGCTTCATCCTTGGCCTCCTGCAAAGCCAGGTCGAGCGCATCTGCCACACTTTCGGCCACTTCGACCGGCTTGCCGCGCACAGCGACGAGCTCAGCCAGGTGCTCCGGGTCAGCGGCGCGGGCCGTGCGTGCGCGCGTCAAAATCACACGAGACGTCATCGGCAACAGCGCGTCAAACATCGCCGCCAAGTCCTTATCCGAAGACGCGCCAAAGATGAGGGTCCATTTATGCCCAGGGAACCACTCACGCAAGGCCACCTCCAGCCGCAACGCCGATTCGCCGTTGTGCGCGCCGTCGGTCACAACGAGCGGCTCACGGCTGAGCACTTCCATCCGCGCTGGCCACTGCACCAAGCGCAATCCCTGCTCGATCGCATCCGGGTCAATGGTCAGGCTTTGCGCGCGCAACAAATCCAGCACGGCCAGCGCCGTCGTCGCGTTGACGATCTGATGGCGGCCCAGCAATGGAATCCAGTAAAACTCTGGCTGCGGCCAGAAACTCTGATACCAGTCAGGGCGCAGGCGCGCGAACCGCTGTCCGTCCGGCTCGATCTGCCCCGGCGCGTAGAGCCAATCGCGGCCCACCAGCGTCAGCGGCGACTTGGCTTCTTCGCACACGCGCTCGATGACGGCTAACGCTTCGTCCTTCTGCGGAGCCGACACTACCGGCACGCCCGGCTTGACGATGCCAGCCTTTTCGGACGCGATTTGCGCCAACGTGTTGCCCAGCCAGGCGATATGATCGAAACTCAGCGAGGTGATGGCCGAAACCAGCGGCGTGACGACATTGGTCGCGTCCAGCCGCCCGCCTAATCCCACCTCGACGACGGCCACATCCACGTGCTGGCGCGCAAAGTACAGCAGCCCCATCGCTGTGACGATCTCAAACCAGGTCACCCCTGGCACGGCGGCCACATGTGGCTCAATCTCGTCCACCAGCGCAACGACCTCGCCGCGCCCGATCATGCTGCCGCTCACCTGGATTCGCTCGCAAAAGGTGTGCAAGTGCGGCGAAATGTACAGCCCGGTACGATAGCCTGCCGCGCGGAGCACCGACTCGATCATTTGGCACGTAGAGCCCTTACCTTTGGTACCCGCCACATGAACGATCTTGAGCGAACGGTGCGGGTCGCCCAATCGCGAAAGCAACTGCTCCATGCGAGCCAGGTCAAACGTCTTGGGTGCATACGGCACCGAACGGTTCAGCTCATAGTTAGCAAACTGATCGAGAAAAGCAAGCGTTTCGCGATAGGTTCGCATGGCAAATGTCGAACAGCAAATGTCAAATTGTTGATGAGGATTGTATACCAAGTAGTCGAATATAGTCAAGTAGTCGAACGGTCTTGTCAGACCAGGAAACTATTCGACTATGCGCCTGCGGGTTTCATTCCGCCTTGACACTTCTGTTAGCGTCTGTTAGACTCTGGGCACTCATCTCGGGGATTTGATACTCGAAATTTGGAGGACCTCTTGTCCAAACCCGTTCAGATCATTGCCCTGCTGACCGGTGTGCTGATTGTGCTCATCCTCGTAAGTGGCTGCGGCGGATCCTCACCCCTGGCGTCGGCATCCTTTCGGCCCGCGACGATTTCTCCCAATGGCGATGGGCAGGCTGATGTCACCCAGATTGATTATACGCTCAGGAATGATGCGCAAGTCTCCATCTTCTTGCGAGACGCAGCCGGGCAGATGTATTACTTTCGGCGAGACCAGCCGCGCACAGCCGGCCCCTATTCCGTGCTGTTCAATGGCGTGATTGACAATCACCTGCTGCCCAACGGCACGTATACCTGGGTGATTGCCGCAACCGGTAGCAAGTTCAAGCAAGAGCGCGCCGGCACGCTCACCATCACCGATGCCGACACCGAACCCATCGAGATCACCGCGCTCACCGCTTCGCCGCCCATGTTTACGCCAAACCGCGACGGCATCGCAGACCGCGACACGATCAATGTGTATGTGAACAAGGACGCCGATCTGCGCGTGTATTTGCTCGGCAAAGACAACATCAAGTATCCCGTCACCGAAAAAGCCGGCCTGCGCAAGCCCGGCGAAAAGGGCCTGCACACATTCGACTATGACGCGGGCGTGGACAACGGCGCAGAGCCTCCGCCGGACGGCGATTATACGGTGTACGCCGAAGCGACGGACAAGGTGAGCCAGCACGCCGTCGCCACGACGACATTGACGATCAAGGACGGCGGCGTGCCCCGTGCAGAAATCGTAGATAGCCAGGTGGATTTTTCCATCTGCCCCACGCCCAAGGCCGATTGTCCCATTCGCCTGGGCGACACGTTCTATTTCACGCTGACGGTGGAGAACTATGGGACGGTGCCCATCCGAACGAGCGGCCCTCAACCCAGCGCGTGCTACGACCTCGACCAGAATTTTAACACGTCGCGTCCCGACCGTCCGCAAGGTTACGCGGAGGAATCCGGTGTGTTCCGCGTGGGCATTGGCTTTGATACGCAACTGATGAACTATCCATTTCGCTGGGCCATCGGCGGGCCGGGTGATTTGGTGAAGCAGACGATTGACGGCAAAGATTTCTATTACCTGCCGGTTGGAAAACGGGCCGTCATCACCGGCTGCATTCGCATCACCCAGGTTCCCCCGCGCAATCCATTGTACTTTTGGGCTGGCCTTATCCACGAAGATGTGGAGATAAGTCAGCTCAACGACCGAGTGGACCCGCACCATATTCAAGTCGAAGCGCCGTGACCTCTCCTCATCCCCCAACCCCCTTCCCCTCTCCGAATCGGAGAGGGGAAGGGGGCAAGGGGGTAGAGGCAAGGTTGCACAATCCATCAGACTGTTATAAGATAAGGACTTGATAGTTCCCGCAGCCTAGTCTAAGGAGGTGATTACTAGAGATCATCACTCGACTTCTCGTGCTCCAACCAAAACGTTTGTACAAATCTCAAGGAGGAAAAGAAATGAACGCCCGAAAGTCTTACTTGTTGGTGGCTGTGCTAGTCGTTGCCACCACCCTCATCAGTGCGTGCGCTCCAGCAGCTACACCAGCACCCGCGCCCACTCAAGCACCTGCGCCGACGCAGGCTCCCGCACCAACCCAGGCACCTGCGGCGACTCAACCGCCTGCAGCGACCGTGGCCGCGACCAAAACTCCGTTGCCGACGCTCGCCCCAGCCAAGTGCGACAAGCTGCCTAACGCCATGTCGCCCAAAGCTGGCGATCTGGGCTCGCCCGACAAGCCCATCGTGATCGAGTTTGTGCCTTCGGTTGACGTCAGCCTGATCACTCGGGGTGGCACCGCCCTGGCGGACTGCCTTAGCAAGATGACCGGCCTGACCTACAAGGTGGAAGCGGGAACCAGTGAAGCCGCTTCGATTGAAGCGATGGGCGGCGGCAAGGCTCAGATGGGCTTTCTCAACACCTTCTCGATTCTGCTAGCCTATCAAAAGTACCAAGTGGACGTAGCCCTGATTGCGCAGCGCAAGTACGGCTTCCAAAAGCCGGATGGCTCGTACGCAGCGTTCGACTTTGATCCCGACAAAGCTCTGGCAGGACAGCTCGCCTCGTTCTACAAGCCAGAATACTTTACCCGAGCGGATACCGGCATCAAGACACTGCAGGATGTGAAGGGTCATTCCTTCTGCTTCACCTCTGCAGGCTCCACTTCAGGCGGTATCGTTCCCCGCATCGTGTTCAAGTCAATGGGAATTGACCCAGACAAGGACATGAAGAGCACCTATGCCGGTGGGCACGACAAGGCCGCCATCGCCGTGTACAATGGCGACTGCGACGCAGGCGTTGCCTTCATGGACATCCTGACGGACAAGCCGACCAACCTCGCGGCCAAGTTCCCGGACATTGCAACCAAAGTCCAGGTATTTGCTGTAGGCGATCGCATCCCGAATGATGGCCTCCAGTTCGTCAAGGGCCTCGATCCCGCCATCCGGTCTATCACCGTTGATGCGCTCATGGCCATGGAGGCCGACCCGAGCAGCAATGCCGTCGTCAAGAGCATCTACAGCTATGACAACTTTGAAAAGACCGACTATAACACGTACTATGCGCCCTTTGCCGAGACTCTAAAGAAGGCCGGCGTAGACGTAGCCACGTTGGTCAAGCAATAAGACGATTCTAGTGAATCAGTAGGGGCGAAGCATTCTTCGCCCCTACTCTTCTATTGAGGAAGATTATGCTAAGCGTCGAGCATCTCACCAAGGTCTATCCCAATGGAACCGTCGCACTCAAGGACGTGAGTTTCCAGGTCGAGGACGGCGAGTTTCTGGCCGTGATCGGGTTGAGCGGGTCGGGCAAATCCACGTTGCTCCGCTGCATCAACCGCCTGATCGAGCCGACGTCGGGCAAGGTCATTTGGAACGGCACCGATGTGACCGCATTGCCCTCCTCTGAAATGCGCCAGGTGCGCCGTCAGATTGGGATGGTTTTCCAGCAGTTCAACCTCGTCAAGCGTTCGTCCGTGTTGACGAATGTGCTCTCGGGCCGACTGGGCTACGTCAGCCCCTATCAAAGCATGTTCAATTACTTTTCTCCTGCCGACCATCAGCGCGCGATGGAGAATTTGGAACAGCTTGGCCTGGGGGACAAAGCGCACGTGCGCGCCGATTCGCTCTCCGGCGGCCAGCAACAACGGGTGGGCATCGCCCGCGCGTTGATGCAAGAGCCGAAACTAGTCTTGGCGGATGAGCCAGTGGCATCGCTCGACCCGGTATTGGCACATTCGATTCTCAAGCACCTTGAGTGGATGAACAAAGAGCTCAAGATCACGGTTCTGTGCAGCCTCCACTTTTTGGACTTGGTGCACCGTTATGCCACGCGGGCGATCGCGCTCAAGGACGGTCAATTGGTCTTTCAGGGGCTGCCTAATGAGATTGACGACGCGCAGTTCAAGGCGATCTACGGTCAGGAGGCCGAGCGCGTTTCAATCATTTGACGAATGACGCAAGACCAAAGACGGAGGCCGGTCTCGCGATCCGTCTTTCGTCCTTTGTCGTTGGTCTATTTTGAAGCGGTGATCGCATGGAATCATCATTCACTTTCCCCGGCCGCAAGAGCAATACCCCTCTGGCAAGCATCCTTTCACTCATCGTCCCTGGTGCCGGTCAATTCTACCTGGGCAAGCGTGGACGCGGCGTACTGATCTTGCTGGCTGCGCTGATGCAGGGTTATTTGATCCCCTGGGCACTCGACAATTTCAAAATCGCCCAGGTGACGATAGGCGGCGTCCAGACCAGTTGGCTATGGCTGTTGTTCGCGCTGTTTTGGGGATGGAACGTTTATGACGCCTACCGTTACGCGCAAGGCAAGCCAGGCGCTGATTGGCTCGGCTTGCTTGTGCCTGTGCTCGTCATTTACATCATCGCGTGGCAGGTAACGGACGTTCGGCTCGACCGGTTGGTGACGCGCTTTGGAAATGCGCTCAAAATCGGGAACGACCTCATCCACCCCGACCTTGTCACAAAGAACGATTCCGGCGCCTGGGTGCTCAGCGATAACTTTTATTACATCTTTGGCAATATCGTGGGCAAGCCCGCACCAGAGTGGCTCGTGCGCCTGGGGCTGGTCAAGGCCGGGGCACAGCTTCCGACATTCGAAGCGGGCAAAATCATCGAGACGATTGCGCTCGGTTTGATCTCTACGGTTTTTTCGACCATTTTTGCTATCCCCTTCAGTTTCCTTGCGGCGCGCAACATCATGTCGCGTGTCCCTGGCGGGACGGTGATCTACTATGTCACGCGCACGTTCCTCAACATCGTGCGCGCGATTGATACACTCATCTGGGGTCTGATCATCGTCGTATGGGTGGGCTTGGGTCCCTTTGCCGGAGTGCTGGCGCTCACCATCCACTCAATTGCTGCACTGGGCAAGCTGTTTTCCGAAGAAGTGGAACACATTGATCTCGGCCCGATTGAGGCCATCACGGCGACCGGAGCCAACCTGCTCCAGACCATCCGCTATGCCGTCATCCCTCAGATCGTGCCGCCGTTCCTGGCGTATACACTCTTGCGGTGGGACATCAACATGCGCTCGGCGACGATCGTTGGGTTTGTGGCTGGGGGCGGCATCGGGTTCTTTGTCGTGGAAACGATTCGCAAGAGCGGCTATACACAATATGCCGCTGCGCTGTGGGCGGTTGCGATCATTATTATGATCGTGGATTATGTGAGTGCGAAATGGCGAGAACGCATTTTGGTCGGAACGACGCAAGTGACCACGGAGCCGCCGCGGCCATTTTACAAATCACTCCGGGCCTGGTTTTATATTGTCATCGGCGCAGCGGCTTTTGTCTACTTTTGGCAATTGTGCGAAATTGACCTGAAAGCGTTGCTCGACCCGGGCCCCAACTTGGGTCAACTTGTCAGAGGGTTCGCTTCGCTCAATCTCAGTTCAGAAGTCACAAGCGCCGTGATTCGGGAGATGATCGCAACCATCTTCCAGGCGCTGCTGGCGACGACTCTCGGCGCGCTGGTGGCGATCCCCTTCAGCTTCCTGGCAGCGCGCAACCTGACGGGGCGGAGCCGCCTTTCGATCTGGATTTACTACCTCACGCGCGGCGTGTTCAACTTCCTGCGTTCCATCGAAGCGCTGCTGTACATCGCGATCTTTTTCTACTGGGTTGGCTTTGGGAACTTTCCGGGCATGCTGGCGCTTGCCGTCACAACATTCGGGTTGATCGGCAAGCTGTTCTCCGAAGCCATCGAGAACATTGACGAAGGGCCGCTGGAAGCCATCACGGCAACCGGCGCAACGCGCTTGCAGGCGATTGTATATGGAATTCTGCCCCAGATCGTTCCGCCCTTTGTATCCTATTCGATTTACCAGTGGGACATCAATGTGCGGATGGCAACTATTATGGGATTTGCCGGCGGAGGTGGGATCGGCAACCTGCTCTATAACGTTTATCTTCCCTTTGGCAGTTATCGTTCATTCGGCACTGGCGTTGTGGCGATCGTCATCGTCGTCGCGGTCATGGACTTTGCCAGCGCCAAGCTAAGGGAAAGGATGGTGTAAGCGCGCCGCCGCCGGACGGCCACACGCGAAAGCTTGCATGCAGTCTCGAGACAGGCTTTACGAGCGCAACTTTGCACCAGCCTCAGTTTGCCACCACTCGTTCATCTCTAATCATTATCACACTTGATCAAGCTGCCATTCGATGGGCGATGAGCGCAGCAGACGAGTCCCTCGCCCGGTGGACCAGCTCGCCTGGACACTACCGCAATCAGTTGACTTCACATCTGGTCGGACGACTGGGAGAAATCGCAGCGGAACAATTTCTGCTGAGCCATGGCGTCCAAGTTCAGGCGCATTTCCGATTTCTGGAACGTGAGGGCTTATGTGACATCGAGCTTGTCCATGCGAGCGGGGCGTCGCCGGTGCGCCTGGACGTCAAAACATGGAGCGAGGCATTTTGGCCTGACCTGGGGAGATGCGTCGCCGTGAATCAACTGCAGGCGCTCGAACACAAGGCTGACGGTATTCTCTGGTGCATCTCGCACGCAAGCGCACGACGGCCTCGAGCCATCTGGCAGACTCTAGATGCCGTCCGCGTTTCCATCGCCGGGTATTCGACGATCTCGGACGTTCGTCAAGCGCCCATTTGTTTGACGGGGCGAGCGGGAATGCCCCAGGTCAAGAATCACCAGATCGCGGAGCAAGGCCTTCGACCGCTGAACGAACTCATTTCACTGCTGTCAAATTGAAATCGGACAAGGTTGAAGTGTCCGAAGCCAGGATCGTCGTGCTGATTTCCCTCGACGCCGAATGGCGAGCTATCCTCGCAGCTCCTTCCGCAGGTCGAGCTGCAACCTTCGCCGCTAGTGCGCCAAGCAAACTTGGTGCTTCTTGTAGGGCAAGTCCCTGTGGAGTAAGGTCTAGCCAACCACTCCTAGTGGGCGTTGCTGCTATGAGGAGGCGAAAGCCAGCCGAGCTCATCATGGCATTGTCTCAACTGCAGATGCCGGCCTTTTCGCAGCGCGATTGCATCGTGGCAACTGCCGACGCGCCGTTCCCAATAATGCGGAAACGGAGTGGTTGGCTGCCGTGATCAATCGAAAGCTCTACCGTAGTGCATCAATTTCACTTATGACGGCGAGCACCTCATCCGGCGTTTGGCACCGGCGCAAACCTGGGTAAAGCTCCCACGTTTCGACGTGCGTGACGGACCGGCCCGGCTCCAATCGGCATAGAGGCGCGAGCGTCTCCAGCTCGATAAAGCGATCGTTGCAGTACACCTCGGCGTTGCAGCCAAAATCGGGGGGCGGCTGATCGGCCACAACACTGAATCGCTTGACGAACAAGGTGCTCCCCCGCAGGTAACCGAGCCAGCCGTGAGGATTCATATAGCCCACTTTGACGACGGACGGTTCGGCCAGCGCTTCAATTAGCACATACTCGTCGCCGAGGTGCAGGCGTGGATCGTGCCAGTGGGTGTAGGGCCACAACACCAGGTAACGATTCGGCGTGAGCCTGTCGCGGTCCGCTGGCTCGGTTCGCTGAGGCAGCACGGCGATGCCTCCCAAGGCCAATTGCGTGATGGACCACGGCGCAAGTTCCACCGGCCACATGCCATCGTTTGTCAATTCGTGGCACACCGTCACGGCTGGCCTGTCATCATGCAGGCGGATCTCCATACTTTTGCCGATGCGCGTATGGGCGTCAGACGGTTGCGAGAGACGCACCCCGTCGCTACCTTCCTCAATCGTCAATCCGCTGTTATCGGGGATCGACGAACGCGGCGAAGCCTCTGGCGAGTGCCACAGGCGATGGCCGCCGCGCATAAAGTAATCGCCATAGGGCGTCGTCCAGCGGATGTCGGGCACTTCGGCAAATTGGTTCTCATCTGAACCTGTCAGCATCAGGCGCACGATGCGCGGCCCAGCCTCGGCAAGGAACTCGAGTCGAACGTGCGCGTTGCTGATGATGCGAGTCGGCAGCCCATAAAAGTCGCCAGTCATGTTTTCCTCCAAATCCGGGTTTACCCCATCACCACATGCACCTGATGCGTCCCCCCATCGAAAATGGGAAGGACGTTGCCCTCGACGTCTTTGCCATCCACTTGCACACACTTGATTCCCTTGCAAATGTGGTCAGGGTTCTCAACGGTGATGTAGTACGTGGCACCTCGAAACTCTCGCCTCGCTCGAAAGCCATCCCAGCTTTGCGGGACGCAAGGGTCAATCGCCAGCCCATCGAACGTAGGGCGGATGCCGAGGATATATTGCGTGCCCGCCTGGTATGTCCACGAGGCCGTGCCGGAAAGCCAGCTATTCCGCGCCAGCCCAAACTGCGGATGCTCGTCGCCCAAGATGTTTTGCGCGTAAACGTACGGCTCACACTCGTA
>Ga0316620_10001154_pt1 | contig 11203 bp, 10 predicted proteins | sample OWC_Aug_M1_C1_D5_FD_207651 | JGI IMG/M metagenome (GOLD analysis project Ga0316620, IMG submission 207651) | Wetland soil microbial communities from Old Woman Creek delta, Ohio, United States - OWC_Aug_M1_C1_D5_B | ecosystem: Environmental > Terrestrial > Soil > Wetlands | place: USA: Ohio...
CGCCCGCCGGAGGCGAGGGCGGAGGGGTCTCGGGAGTGGGCGTGCTCTGGCCCGCCGGCGGCGCGGTGCCGCCCGTCGGCGGCGGCCCACCCGGACCCATCGGGCCGCGGCCCATCCCGGGTCCCATCCCGCCGCCCATGCCCGGTCCCATCCCCGGACCCATGCCGGGCCCGGGCCCGCGCCCGCCGGCCCGCCCGCAGAGCGGAAGGCCCCGCTTCGCCGCGCGGGCCTCCAGCATGGCGCGCGTCTCCTTGCGGTAGGCCGCCTTCTCCTCGGTGGTGGTCAGGCTCCGCATCTTGTCCCGGTGAGCCTGCAGCTCTTCCGCGCTCATGAGATCGCGCGGGCGCACGCATTGGGGCGCTGCCGTGCCGGGTGCGGGCTGGCCCTCGGTGGCGGCGGGCGGCGTCTCGCGCTGGGGGTCCTTGGCGAAGGCCGGGTCCCCGAGCAGGAGCACGCAGGCGACGAGAAGGGAGAGCTGGACGATGCGGGACATCGCTTCTCCTTTTGCGCGAGCGCAGCCCTCGCGGCTCGCTCCTCCGGGCCGGGCGTCCGTGGGGGTGCGCATGCCCTGACCGTAGCGAGGCTGTGGCGCAGCGCTGCCGGCGCGAGGGGCGGCAGGAGATTCGCTATCCTCCGGCTTGCCCGATGACCTCTCCCCCGAACCCTGCACTCCTGCTCGGCGGGCGGCGGCTCCGGCCATGAGCCCTTCCGCCTCTCCCCCGCGTCGGCGACCGCGCCGCACGCGCCGCGCCGACCCGGCGGCGCCCCGGCGTGCCCGGCCGGCGCCGGCCCTGCATTTGTTCTCCGTTCGAAGCCCCGTTCCGCCGATCACTCCTCCGACCATGGAGCGAGAGATCGTCGTCGCCACCTACAACGTGCACCGCTGGACGGGGCTGAACGGCCGCAGCGAGCCGGATCCCGCGCGAGCGGGCTTCGTGATCTCGGAGCTCGGCGCCGACGTGATCGCGCTGCAGGAGGTGCTGCGTCCGCTCCAGGGGCCAGACCCGCTGGAGCGCCTCGCCGACGCGCTCGGCCTCCACATGGCCTTCGCCGCGACGCGCGTGCACCGGCTGGGCGGCGAGATCGGCAATGCGATCCTCGCGCGCTGGCCGATCCGCAGCGTCTCGACCCTGGACCTCTCCTTCTCCCGCCTGGAGCGCCGCGTGGCCGTGGCGGCGCGGGTGAACGGAGACGAGACCTCGCTCGCGGTGATCGCCACGCACCTCGCGCTGGTGGATCGCACGCGGAGGCGCCAGGTGCGCTCGCTGCTCGAGCATCCGGAGCTGAACAGCGGCCCGGCGATCCTGCTCGGCGACATGAACGCGTGGCGCCGCTGCGCGGCGACGCGGACCCTCGACCGCGAGCTCCGCGCGCACGGCGAAGAGGAGTGGCCGGCGAGCTTCCCGGCCGCCAGGCCGCTCCTGGCCCTCGACCGCGTCTACGCCCGTGGCGCGCGCATTCTCGAGCTGCGCGCCCACGAGAGCCTGGCGGCGCGCCGGGCCTCGGACCACCTGCCGGTGGTGGCGCGGGTGGAGCTGCCCGCGATCAACTAGCTGACCTCCGCTCGCCTCCCGGCCCGAGGCGCACCGGCGGCTGGCGCCGCCGGGCTGCGCCCTTCGCTCGCCTTCGGCTCGCTGCGCGCTTCGCTTGCAGGCTACGCGCCGCGGGGATGCCTGCGGCATCCCGCGGCTTGCGGGCCGCCCTTCGGACTGAGTGGTGTGATCGACGGGCGGCGTCCTCCGCTCGGGTTTGGGACGCTTCGCTTGCAGGCTGCGCGCGGCGGGGACGTTGCCGGGTCAGATCTCGACCGTGCGCCAGGCGCCGCTGCGGAAGCGCAGGGCGAGGGCGCTCCCGAGCGCGAGCACGTAGCCGCACTCGCCGAACCAGGCACCGAGAACGCCGCCGCCGAGCCCGACCGCGAGCGTCCAGGCGAGCGGCAGCCGCAAGGTCCACGCGAGGCTCGTCTGCACCAGGAAGGGCCAGCGCGTGTCTCCCGCGCCGCGCAAGGTGCCGCCCGCGATGATCCCGATGGTGTCGAAGAGCTGGAACGCCGCGCCGAGGGCGAGGAGCGGCCGTCCGAGCTCGATCAGCCGGGGATCGTCGGTGTAGATCCGGAGCAGGGGGCCCGGGAGCGCCACGAAGAGCGCAGCCACCCCCGCCGCCAGCAGCAGGCCGAGCTTCAGCGCCGAGCGGTAAGCGCGCTCGGCGGCGACGAGATCCTCCGCCCCCTTGTAGCGGCCCACCAGGGTCGCCGCCGCGAGACCGACGCCGATCGCCTGCATGAAGGAGAGGGAGAGCAGGCTCAGCATCGCCTGGCTCGCGGCCATCGAGCGGTCGCCCATGCGCGCGATCAGCGTGTTGAAGAGCGCAAAGGCGCTCATGTCGAGCAGCCACTGGCCGCCGATCGGCGCTCCCGTGCGCAGGAAGCGCAGGATCTCGCGCGGGCGCGGCGCGACCGGCCGCGTGTCGTACTCCCGGTCCAGCGCCCGCGAGAGGAAGGCGGCGGCGAGCCAGAGCGCACCCACCCACTCCGCGATGGAGGTGGCGAGCCCGGCGCCGGCGATGCCGAGCGCGGGAAGGCCCCAGTGACCGAAGACGAGCGCCCAGGCCAGGACCGCGTTCACGGCGTTGGCCACCAGGGCCGCGCGCAGCGGCGTGCGCGTGTCCCCGAGGCCGCGGAAGAACGAGGCCAGCACCATCCAGAGCGCCACCGCCGCGAGCCCCGGCGGCCGCATCCATGCATACTCGAGAACGTGTCGCTGCAGCTCGGGCGAGGGGCCGAGGAGGCGCAGCAGGGGCGCGGCCCCGAGATAGGTGAGGAGCGAGAGCGCGAGCGCCGCCGTCGGCACCACGGCCCAGGCCGCCTGCCAGGCCCAGCGCCCGCAGTCGCGGCCGCGGCCCGCGCCGTGGGCCTGGGAGACGAAGGTCTGCACCCCCGAGGCGCAGCCGTAGAACACGCAGAACGCGGTCCAGAGCCAGATGCCGCCGAAGCCGAGCGCAGCGAGCTCCGTCGCGCCGAGGCGACCGACGAAGGCGCTGTCCACCAGCCCCATCACCGTCTGGGAGAGCTGGGTCAGGACGATCGGATGGGCGAGGGCCGCCACCTCGCGGACGTCACCGGGACGGCGCGGGGCACGGGCGGAGATCGAGGGCAGGAGGTCCGACACCATGAGAGGCTCCAAAACGCCGGAGGCCGCGAACGCCTTCGCGTCCGCGGCCTCCTGGGAGCCCCTCGGGCTCGCGAATCAGTGGGCTGGGACGCGCCGCACCCGGAAGCCGCCGGAACGGGGTCCGGCAGCGACGCCCGTGCACGCGGCGCGCTGCGCCGCCGCACGGACCGGGGGATGCTCGAGAGGGATGCCTGCCATCGGGACGTTGGATACCACCGCTCGCGACGGGAAGCAAGCGAAGTTGCGGAGAGCATGGCCCGCGGGTACAACCGGCCCTATGCCCCGCGCGCTGCTCGGTCTCGCGCTCGCCGGCGTCTGGCTCCTGGCGGGCTGCTCCTCCCTCGAGGGAGCGCGCCTCTACACGCGGGGCACGCGGGCGCTGGACGACGGCCGGGTCGGCGAGGCCATCGCCGAGCTGGAGCGGGCGGCGGAGCTCCTCCCCGACTCCTCGCCGGTGCAGAACCACCTCGGCCTGGCCTACGCCCGGGCCGGGCGGGACGAGGCGGCGCTCGCCGCCTTCCGGCAGGCCGTGCGCCTCGACTGCTCCAACGCGGCGGCGGCCGAGAACCTGGCCGCCGCGGAGCGCCACCTGGCGCTGGCGAAGAACGGACATGACACTGCGGAGACGTCGCAGTGAGCCGGGAGGACGAGCGCGATCCGGGCGAGCGGCGCAAGCTCACCTTCAGCGAGCGCGATCGCCTGCTGCGCGAGCGAGGGAAGGGCTCGGGGGAGAGGCGCCCGCGCGGCGCGGCGCAGGAGGAGCGCGCGCGCGTCGCCACCAGCCGCTACAAGAAGGAGCTCGACGCGGCGCTCTTCGGCAAGGGCCGGCGCGCACCCGAGGGCGACGCGCTCGCCCGGGCGGTGCGCGACGCGCACGGCACCCCCGCGCTCGCCGCCGCCTGCGCCGCCTACCGGGAGGCTCACGGGCTGCCCGAGGACCCCGCGCTGCTCCGGCTCTTCCTCGACGCGCGAGAGCCGGCGATCGTGGAGGCGGCGCTCCGCGCGCTCGAGACCCTGCGCGCCGACGGTCGCCTCGCGGCGTCGAGCGGGCTGCGCAGCCAGCTTCGCCTGCTCGCGCAGGAGCCCGACGACGCGGTCGCCGAGGCCGCGGAGGCGCTGCTGGCGAGGCTGTGATGCCAGCCCGCGCGCGGCCGCCGGCGGCGACGCGCACGCTGCGCCTTGCTTGAACTCGCCCGGGCCTTCGATTAGGGTCGCCCCATGCCGCACGACCTCGAGCGGAAGGCCCTGACGCGCTACCTCGAGGATCATCGCCTGAAGCACACGAGGCAGCGGCAGGCGATCCTCGAGATCTTCCTCGACGCCACCGGGCACGTGACGGGCGACGAGCTCTTCCAGCGCGTGCGCGAGCGGCACCCGAACATCGGCTTCACCACCGTCTACCGCACGATGAAGCTCCTGTGCGAGGCGGGCCTCGCGAACGAGCGTCGCTTCGACGACGGCATCACGCGCTACGAGATCCAGCACGAGCACCACGATCACCTCGTCTGCACGAAGTGCGGGAGGATCGTGGAGTTCGAGTGCTCGATGATCGAGGCCGCCCAGGACGAGATCGCCGCCAAGTACGGCTTCCGCCTGCTGCGCCACCGCCACGAGCTCTACGGACACTGCCCCGAGTGCCGCGCGCGCGAGGAGTGAGGGCGCTCGCCGCGCTGGCCGCGCTGCTGCTCGTCTCGGGTCGGGCGCTGGCGGCGGGTGCGGCGCCGCCCGCGCCGGGCGAGATCCGGCTGGTGCTGCTGATCGCGGTGGACCAGCTCCGGGCGGACCGGCTGGACGCGCGGCTCCCCGGCGGACTCGGCCGGCTGGCGCGTGAGGGGCGCGTCTTCACCCAGGCCGCCCTGGAGCACGCCGACACGGAGACGTGTCCCGGGCACGCCACCATGCTGACGGGGCACGATCCCGGCCCCGCCGGCATTCCCGGCAACGACTTCATCGATCGCGCCAGCGGGCGCAAGGTCTACTGCGTGGAGGACGCGCAGGCGCCGACCCTCGGCGGCCGGCTCGGCCGCTCGCCCCGGCTGCTGCGGGTCACGGCCCTCGGCGACTGGATGAAGGCCGCCTGGCCCGCGAGCCGCGTCTTCGCCGTCTCGGCCAAGGACCGCGCCGCCATCACCCTCGGCGGGAAGCACCCCGACGCCGCCTTCTGGCTCGACCTGAAGGACCTGCACGGCTTTACCACCAGCCGCTACTACCTGGAGGCGCTCCCGGACTGGGTGCGGCGCTTCGATGGCGCGGATCCGCCGCGCGACGGCTTCCTGGCCCGGGTGCCCGAGCGCTGGGAGCATCCCACCGGCGATCCGGCCAACGGCGCGGCGCCGGACGACTTCCCCGGCGAGTCCACGCAGCACTCGCGCACGAGCCCGCATCCGATCCGCGATCCCGACCTCTCCACCTTCCTCGAGAACCTCTACTTCACGCCCTTCCTCGATCAGGCGACGCTCGACTTCGCCCGCACCTTGCTTCGGGAGCAGGGGCTCGGGGGCGGGCCGAAGCCCGATCTGCTGGCCGTGTCGCTCTCCGCCAACGACACCGTGGGCCACCTCTACGGCCCCGAGAGCCAGGAGGCGCGCGACGCGCTGCTGCGCCTCGACGCCTGGCTCGGCGAGTTCCTGGACGCCGCCGAGGCGCAGGCCGGCGGCGCCGGGCACCTGCTGGTGGCGCTCACCTCCGATCACGGGGTGCTGCCGCTCCCCGAGTGGCTGGAGAAGGAGGGGCGCGACGCCTGCCCCGTGCGCGGCGGCCGGGTCGGCGTGCGCGGGCTGGCCTTCGAGCTGCTGGCGAAGCTCCACCTGGCCTTCTCGCCCTTCTCCTGGCCGAAGCCGTGGATCCTCTTCGCGAGCTACCAGCTCACGGTGAACCGCCCGCTGGCGGCCGAGCGCGGCGTGGCGCCGGAGGCCGTGGCGGCGGAGGCGAAGGCGATCCTGGAGCGGGAGCCCGGCGTGGAGCGGATCTGGACCGCGAGCGAGATGGCGAGCGGCACCGGCCCCGAGCCCTTCGCGACGCTCTACCACAACTCCTACGACCCCGAGCGCAGCGGCGACCTCGCGCTCCAGCCGGCGGAGGACTGTCTCTTCTCGGTGTATGACACGGGAACGTCCCACGGGACTCCCTGGCCCTACGATCGGGCGGTGCCCCTGGTGCTCCGCGGGCCGGGGATCGCTCCGGGCCCTGTGCCCGGCCGCGCGGCGCCCGTCGACCTCGGGCCCACGCTGGCCACCCGGATCGGCCTTCCGGTGCCGCCGAACCTGGAGGGCCGGGTCCTCCCGCTCTCCGGCCCCTCCGCCACCCCCTAGCGCCGCCCCGTCCGAAAGGGGCTTGCCTTCCTGGCCGGCCTCTGGTTTGATGCGCGGCTGAAAATGAAAATCCATTTCATTTTCGTTTTGCGTCTCCGGGAGGCCCCGTGCGCTCGATCCCCTGCCGACCCATCGTCCTCGTCTGCTGGCTCCTCCTGCTCTCCGCCCCGGCCGCCGCCGCCGACGACCCCGCTCCGGCGGGGGACGGCGCCGCCACGGACCCGCGCCTCGAGCGGATCGAGGATCACCTGCGCGCGGTGGAGGAGGAGCTGAAGCAGCTCCAGGATTCGAAGACCGCCTCCGACGCCCGGGTGGGCGAGGTCGAGGACCAGGTCGCCGGGCTCCAGAGCCTGGCCGAGCGCGTCCGCCTCGGCGGCTACGGCTCGCTGCGCTGGGACCAGAGCTCGCTCGCCGACGCCCCCAACACCTTCACCTTCCGCCGCCTGGTGCTCACCACCGAGGCGCAGCTCGCGGAGCGCCTGCGCTTCTACTCCGAGCTCGAGTACGAGCGCTTCCGCAAGCTCGAGCTCGAGCGGAGCGTGAGCCGCCAGGACGGGGGTCTCTCGCTCAGCCAGGCCGTCGGAGGCACCAGCGACTCCGAGATCTCGCTGGAGCAGGCCTGGCTCGAGTGGGAGTTCGATCCGCGCCTGCGGCTGCGCGCGGGCGGCGTGCTGGTGCCGCTCGGCCGCTTCAACCGGAATCACGACGACAACCAGTGGGACCTGCCGCGCCGCACCCTGGTGGACCGCGGCGTCCCGGTGCTGCCGGTGGCGGCGGCCTGGGACGAGCTCGGCATCGGGCTGAACGGCACGTTCCAGGTGGGCGAGGGAGACCTCGCCTACGAGCTCTACGTGGTGAACGGCGCCGCCCTCGACGGCGAGCTCGAGCAGGTGGCCGCCACCCGCTCGCCGGATACGAACAAGCTCGCGTTCGAGGCGGAGTTCGGGCCCCAGACGGGCACCTTCTCGAGCGACACCAAGGAAGGAAAGGCGGTCGCGGGGCGGCTCGCCTGGTCGCCGGCGCCGGGCCACGAGATCGCGGCCTCCTTCTACACCGGGCGCTACACGCCGGGCTACCTCGAGGGCCACGACGTCCTCTCGCTGGCGCTGGACGGGATCACGCACTTCGGTGGCTTCGAGCTGGAGGGGGAGCTCGTGACGACCGAGTGGGGGGGCCTCACCAGCGTGGCGAAGAGCTTCGCCGCGCAGGCGGTCTCCAGGGAGGCGGCCATCGAGAACAGCGAGCTCGAGGCGGAGGTGGAGTTCGAGCTCACGAACCTCGCCAAGCGCAAGACCGGCTACTGGCTCGAGCTGCGCTACCCGTTCTGGCCTGCGTTCCTGCCGAGCGCCGGCTTCTCGAATCCCCAGCTCGTGCCCGTCGTGCGCTTCGAGCAGGTCTGGTTCGAGGACCGGCTGGTGGCGCTCGACTTCACGGGAGGGGACGTCACGGGCATGCAGCTCGAGAACCGGCTGCTCCAGCGGGGAACGATCGGCCTGGCCTACCGTCCGACCCCGCTGATCGTCTTCTCGGCGGCCTACGAGTACACCTGGACCGACCGCGGCGGGCTCGCGGGCCTCACCAACTTCCTCTCCGCCCGCGCCGACGAGCGCGCCGCGCAGACGGTCTCGATGGGGGTCGCCTTTGGCTTCTGAGGGCCGCCGGCACGCGCTGCTCCTGGCGCTGCTGCTCCCGCTCCTGGTGGCGGGCTCCGTCTATCACACCGACGAGGAGGCCCTCGCACTGGTCTTTCCGGGCGCCACGCGCGTCGCGTCCCGCAGCGTGGCGCTGGACGACACCGCGCGGGGGCAGATCTCCGCGCGGGTCGGCTATCCGATCCGGGAGCGGGCGGTGGTGCTGCACGAAGGCTGGCGCGGGGAGGAGCTTCTCGGCCGTGCCTACATCCTGGAGGAGATCGGCAAGACGCTGCCCTTCCGCTTCCTGGTGGCGCTCCATCCCGACGGCACCGTGGATCAGGTGCTGCTCCTCACCTACCGTGAGCCGCGCGGCTTCGAGATCGAGCGCGACGCCTTCCGGCAGCAGTACCGGGGCAAGAGCCTCGCCGACCCGATCCGGCGCGGTGCCGACATCCGCAACGTGAGCGGCGCCACCCTCTCGGTGGACGCGCTCTCGCGTGGCGTGCGGCGCGCGCTCGCGATCGACGAGGCGATCGCCCACGGTGGCGAGGGCCGCTAGCCGAGCCGGCGCCGCGCGGAGGGGCGATGCGCGACTTTTCGGACAGCCGTCTCCTGCGAACCAGCTCGCTGCCCCTGCGCGCGACGCTCACCGGCTTCCTCCTCTTCGTGGGCCTCGGCTACGCCACGAACTTCGCGCTCTTCGCCTGGAAGACGGGCTGCACCCCCTCGGGCGTGGCCCGCTACTACCGCGGCGACGAATCGCAGCTCCAGTTCCCGAAGGAGTTCCACGAGCTCCTGGAGAACACCCACTTCCACATCTACATCGTGCCCGTGGTCCTCCTGGTGCTGACGCACGTCTTCTTCATGACGGCGTGGAGCGAGCGCGCGAAGCTCGGCGTGACCCTCCTCGCCTACACCGCGGCGGCCGCAGACCTGGCCGGTCCCTGGCTGGTCCGCTACGGGGGCGCCGGCTTCGCGTGGTGGAAGCTCGCCTCGTTCCTGACCTATCACGCGACGCTCCTCTTCCTGGTGGGGGTGCCGCTCTGGGAGACCTGGTGGGGTCGCGTTCCGGAGGGCGGGCCGCCCGTCTCAGGGCCCGGCGGTCCAGCGGACTGGGAGCTCGGCTGAGACGAAGCGGCTGCCGTCGGAGCGGACGATCACCGCGAGGAGCTCCGGGTGGTGCTCCAGGAAGTCCGGGGCCCGCTCGCCCATCACGAAGAGCGCCGTGGACCAGCCGTCCGACAGCGTCGCGGTGTCGGCGACGACGGTGACGGACCGCGCATGGTCCGCCGGCAGGCCACTCCGCGGATCGATCACGTGGCCGTAGCGCCGGCCGCCGGCCTCGAAGAAGCGCTGCGTCTGCGCCGAGGTGGAGACGCCGCCGGCGAGGCGCTCGAGGTCTGCCAGGCTCTCGCCCGGGTGGTCGGGGTCCTCGATCGCGAGCGGCCAGGGCCGCTCGGGAGTGCCGCCGTAGAAGGACAGATCCCCCGACGCCTTCACCATCGCCGCCGGGACGCCGAGCGCGCGCAGCTTCGACGCCACGCGGTCCCCGATGAAGCCCTTGCCGATCCCGCCGAGGCCGACCGCCATGCCGGGGCGCGCGAGACGCGCGCGGGGTGCCGCCGGATCCAGCTCGAGGTCACGCCAGCCGACGCGAGCGCGTGCGGCCGCGAGCTCGAGGGCGTCCGGCACGTGGGGCGTCCCGCCGGCGAAGCCCCACAGGCGCACCAGCGGGAGCACCGTCGGATCGAAGGCGCCGCCGCTCGCCTCGGCGATCTCGCGCGCCGCGCGCAGCGCGTCCGCCGTCTCCGGCGAGAGCGCGACCCAGCCGTCGCCGGCGGCGCGATTCAGCCGCGAGATCTCGCTGCTCTCGCGCCACTCGGAGAGCAGGCCCTCGAGCCGCTCGATCTCCGCGAAGCCCGCCTCGATCGCCGCACGGCCGTGCGCGGGGTCGGGATCGCGCACCACGATCTCGACCAGGGTGCCGAGGGCGAGGCGCGAGACCCGGAGCTCCGGCGGCTGCCGGGTCGGGGTGGTGGCCTCGGGCGCCGGCGGCGCTGCCGGGCGCGCGCAGGCCGCGAGGAGCCCCGCCAGGGCGAGGACCACGAGGCGCAAGGGCGCTACGCCCCCTCCTCGACCCAGGCCTCCAGATCGGCGGGGATGCCCTGGGGGTCGTTGGCGAGGGGGCCGAGGCCCGGCCCCATCAGGCTCGCGAACATCTCCTCGAAGTGGGCCGCGATGCGCGGGCCGAAGAGGCCGAGGGTGCGGAGCGTCGGGATCACGAAGCCCCGCACCGGGCCGCGCCGGCCGCCGCTCTGCTGGAGCGCGGCGAGCAGCGTCTCGCGCTCCTTCGCCAGCTCGGCGATCGCCTGGGCGGGATCGACGCCGGCCGCCCGCCAGATCGACATCACCGAGTCGCGCATCGAGACGCCCGCCCGCGAGTCGAGGAGCAGCCGCGCCGACTCGAAGGCGAAGTCCTCGAGCCGCGCCACCTCGCCCGCGGAGAGCGTCGGCACCACCGCCGAGAGGTACTGGATTCCGTAGCCCGTGTGCCGGGCCTCGTCGCGCGAGACGTAGGTCAGGAGCTGCCTCAGCAGCGGCTCCCGCGTCTGGTTGCGCATGTCGCGGAAGGCGTAGAGCGCGAGCCCCTCGGTCACGATCTGCATGCCCACCGCCTTCTCGAGCCAGCTCTCCGCGGCGAGGACTCCGTCCAGGAGCTTCTTCAGCCCCGGCGCGATCGGCATCACCACGTCGAGCTTGCGGATGTACGCCGCGAAGACCTCCACGTGCCGTGCCTCGTCCAGGGTCTGGGTGGCGGCGTAGAACTTCCCGTCCATGTGGGGCACGGCATTCACGAGCTGCGCCGCCACCATCAGGGCCCCCTGCTCGCCGTGCAGGAAGTTCGAGAGCATGAAGGCGGCGGTACGGCGCGAGGCCTCCCAGCGCGTCTCCAGGGGGAGCCCCTGCCAGAACCGCGTCTGCTGGATCGGGACCCCCCCGACGGAGAACGTGCGGGAGAAGGCCTCGCGATCGATCTCCTGCGTCCAGTCGAGGTCGCGCAGCGCGATCCACTGCCGGTCCAGGGCAT
>Ga0316620_10001155_pt1 | contig 11199 bp, 7 predicted proteins | sample OWC_Aug_M1_C1_D5_FD_207651 | JGI IMG/M metagenome (GOLD analysis project Ga0316620, IMG submission 207651) | Wetland soil microbial communities from Old Woman Creek delta, Ohio, United States - OWC_Aug_M1_C1_D5_B | ecosystem: Environmental > Terrestrial > Soil > Wetlands | place: USA: Ohio...
ATCGACCGGCATCGCCCTCGGACTTGACGGGCGTTTCGGGCCATCGCGAGGCGTCCGGCGTGGGGGCGTGACGACCGTCACGCCCGCCGGCGAGAGCTGCACGTCCGCTGCGCGCCGGCTGCCGGAGAGCTGCGAGGGCGTTGCCGCGCGCGCGGCACCCGGTCTCAGCGCGGGGTCTGGAGCAGGGCCCGCAGGCTCTCGGGGCCGGGCGGACGCGCCAGGCCCGCCTCGGTGACGAGGGCCGTCACCAGCCGTGCGGGGGTCACGTCGAAGGCGGGGTGGCGCACCGGGACGCCCTCCGGGACCAGCACGCGCCCGCCGATCTCCGTCACCTCCTCCCGGCCGCGCTCCTCGATCGGGATCGCCGCGCCGTCGGGGGTCGCGAGGTCCACCGTGGAGAGAGGTGCCGCCACGTAGAACGGGATCCCGTGCGCCCCGGCCAGCACGGCCAGGGCGTAGGTGCCGATCTTGTTGGCGACGTCTCCGTTCGCGGCCACCCGGTCCGCTCCGACCAGCACCAGGTCCACCTCTCCGCGCTGCATCAGATGGCCGGCCATGCCGTCGGTCACCACGCAGACGGGGATGCCGTCGCGCGCGAGCTCCCACGCGGTGAGGCGCGCGCCCTGCAGGAAGGGCCGCGTCTCGTCGGCCCACACGGAGACGCGTCGGCCGGCCTCGACCGCCGCCCGCACCACGCCGAGCGCCGTGCCGTAGCCGGCGGTGGCCAGGGCGCCGGCGTTGCAGTGGGTGAGCACGCGCGCCCCGTCGGGCACCAGCTCGGCCCCGGCGCGTCCGATGGCGCGGCAGATCGCCACGTCCTCCTCCACGATGCGCCGCCCCTCCAGCACCAGCGCCGCTCGCAGCGTCTCCACCGTGGCCCCCGGGACCGCGGTCGCGGTGTCGAGGGCCTTGCGCATGCGCCGGAGCGCCCAGAACAGGTTCACGGCGGTGGGCCGGGTGCGGGCCAGCCGGGCGAAGGCGGGCTCCAGGGCCGCCGCGAACGCCGTCGTGTCGCGCGCCTCGACGGTCACCGCCGCGCGCGCGACGCCGAGGGCCGCCGCGCAGCCGATGGCCGGCGCGCCGCGGACCGCCAGATCCTCGATCGCCCGCGCGATCTCCTCCACCTGACGGAGCGCGAGGTAGACCTCCTCGCCCGGCAGGCGCCGCTGGTCGAGGAGCCGCACGGCGTCGTCTTCCCAGCGCAGGGTGAACCAGGCGCCGTCGCTCACCGCACCCCTTCGGCGGCTGCGGGCGCGGCGGTCGCGGGTGCGCGTGCGGCAGCCGCCGCTGCGGCGCCGACGCGCGGCGAGCCCTCGATCCCGAAGCCCGTGATGCGCAGTCGGAGCGCGTCCACGGCGAGCGTGCCGTCGGCGTTCGGGCGCAGCACACCGTCGGCGGTGGCGAGGCGCCCCGGCGGCTTGCGGAAGCCGCCCGGCCCGAGGAGCTCGGCCTCGCTGGCGTCGAGCTGGAAGCGCCCGGTGGTGTCGGACGCGCCCAGCGCGAGCTCGCCCCGGAGCGTGATCGGGCCGCGCAGGAGCGCGCTCCCGAGCTCGAGGGCCACCGGCGCCGCGACCAGGTCCGCCTTCACCGCGGCTTGCGACTCTCCCGCCCGGCGCACCAGGCCGAGCGTGCCCGAGGCCGTGCCCGAGAGCGGACCCTCGGCCCCGAACCAGGGCGCAAAGGGCGCGAGCGGGACGTCGTCGAGCCGCGCCCGCAGATCGAGCGTACCGTCGGGGGAGAGCGTGCCCTCGGCGGCGACGCGACCGCCGGCCGGCACCCGCCCCGCCAGCCGAAGCCGCGTGGCGCCGGCCTCGGCCCGGAGCGTGCCGTGGAGGCCCTCGATGGTGAGCTCGGGCGGCCGCTCGAGCCGGTCGTCCTGCAGCACCAGCTCGCAGTCGTGGAGGCTGAGCGAGCGGAAGCCCCCCGCGCGCGACGTCGCAGACCCGACGCCCATCCCGGAGGCTCCGCGCGCCGCCGCCTCGGCGGCTCCCGGCAGGAGCGCGGCCAGCGCGCGCGCGCTGCCCCGCACCACCGCCCGGCCCTCGTCGATTCGCACGTCGCGCACCTCGAGGCGCCCGACCAGGAGCGGGAGCGGTGCCAGCGCGAGCCGCACCCGGGCCGCCTGGAGCGGCGGCCCCGCGGACGCCGGATCCGACACTACCACGTGTCGGAGGAGGAGGGCCGGCGGCGCCAGCCGCGTCGAGACGCCCTGGAATCGGACGCCGGAGCCGAGCGCCGAGCGCGCCACCGCCTCGACGCGCAGGCGAGCGGCCTCGCTTCGCAGCAGGCCCGACAGCAGGAAGGCCGCGCCGACCCCCAGCAGCGCCGCGAGCCCGGCGACCCTCAGCCCGTTCCGCAGCACCCGGCCCACGCGTCTCAGCTCCGGAGCTTGCGAGCGAGGATCTCGCGCACCGCGACGGGGCTCGCCTTCCCGCCGGTCCGCTTCATCACCTGTCCCATCAGGAAGTTCAGGATCTTCTCCTCGCCCGCGCGCACGCGCGCTGCCGAGTCGGCGTGGGCGGCGATCACCTCGTCGGCTGCCGCCTCCAGGAGCCCGGCGTCCGAGACCGCCTCGAGGCCGCGCTCCCGCACCAGCGCCTCGGGATCCCCGCCGCGCAGCAGGAGCTCGGGCAGGAGCTCGCGGGCGGAGCGGGCGGTCACCCGGCCCGCGTCCACCAGGGCGAGCAGCCGCACGAAGGCCGCCGGCTCGAGACGGATCGCCTCGGGCTCGGCGTCGGCCTCCTTCAGCACCTGGAGCACGTCGCGCAGGATCCAGTTGGCCACCGTCTTCGCCGACCCGTGGGCACGCGCCACCGCCTCGAAGAAGTCGGCCAGCGCGCGCGACGCCGTCAGCCCCCGCGCATCGTAGGCCGTGAGGCCGTACTCCGCCTCCAGGCGGATCCGCTTCTGGTCCGGGAGCTCGGGCAGCTCGAGCCGGACGCGCTCGATCTCCTCGGGCGGGATCACGAGCGGCACCAGGTCCGGGTCCGGGAAGTAGCGGTAGTCGTCCGCGTTCTCCTTCACCCGCATCACGCGGGTGCGGCCGGCGGCGGGGTCGTAGAGCAAGGTCGACTGCACGACCCGGCCCCCCTCGTCGAGGATGCGGGCCTGCCGCTCGATCTCGTGGGCGATCGCACCCTCCACGAAGCGGAAGGAGTTCAGGTTCTTGATCTCCGCCCGCGTGCCGAACGCCGGGGAGCCCTTCGGCCGCAGCGACACGTTGGCGTCGCAGCGGAACTGCCCCTTCTCCATGTCCGCGTCGGAGACCTCGATCGTGCGAAGGATCGAGCGCAGCGTGCGCAGGTAGGCCCCGGCCTCGGCGGCCGAGCGCAGGTCGGGCTCCGACACGATCTCGAGCAGGGGCACGCCGGCGCGGTTCAGGTCCACCAGCGAGCCCTCGGCGCCGGCCAGCGAGTCGTCGTGCACCGACTTTCCGGCGTCCTCCTCCATGTGGATCCGCGTGATCCCGATGCGATGGGCCTCCGCCCGCTCGCCCTCGCCGACCTGGATCTCGATCCAGCCGCCGGTGCAGAGCGGCTCCTCGTACTGCGAGATCTGGTAGCCCTTCGGCAGGTCGGGGTAGAAGTAGTTCTTGCGCGCGAAGACCGAGCGCGGGTGCACGCTGCAGTGGGTGGCGAGGCCCGCCCGCACCGCGAGCTCCACAGCCCTGCGATTCAGCACCGGCAGCACCCCGGGAAGCGCCAGGCAGACCGGCGTCACGGCGTGGTTCGGCGGCGCGCCATACACCACGGGAGCGTCGCAGAAGAGCTTCGATCGGGTCTTCAGGTGCACGTGCACCTCGAGGCCGATCACCGCGTCGTAGCGGGGGTGCACGTCCACCCGGCGGTCGCCATGCGGCGCGCTCATCGCGGCTCCGGGGGCCGGAGCAGGTGATGATCGGTTCGACGCTGGAAGGTGTCGGCGATCCGCAGCAGGGTCGCCTCGTCGAGGGGCCGTCCGAGGAGCTGGAGCCCGACGGGCAGGCCGTCCGCCAGGCCGCAGGGGATCGAGAGCCCCGGGATCCCGGCCAGGTTGGTCGACACGGTGTAGACGTCGGAGAGGTACATCCGCAGCGGGTCCGCGGCCTTCTCGCCCAGGCGGAACGCGGTCTCCGGAGCGGTCGGGGTCAGGATCGCGTCGCAGCCCTCGAAGGCACGCTCGAAGTCGCGGCGCAGCAGGGTGCGCACCTGCTGCGCCTTGCGGTAGTAGGCGTCGTAGTAGCCGGCCGAGAGCACGTAGGTGCCGAGCAGGATCCGCCGCTTCACCTCGGCCCCGAAGCCTTCCGAGCGCGTGCGGTGATAGAGGTCGTGCAGGTCCTTCGGGTGCGCCGCCCGCCGCCCGTAGCGCACGCCGTCGTAGCGGGCGAGGTTGCTCGAGGCCTCGGCGGTGGCGATCAGGTAGTAGGTGGCGATCGCGTACTTCGTGTGGGGGAGCGAGACCTCCACCGGCTTCGCCCCGGCCCGCTCGAGCTCGGCCACCGCCTCGCGCACGCGAGCGAGGACGCCGGGGTCCACGCCCTCCTCCACGAAGTACTCCCGGGGCAGGCCGAGGCGCAGGCCGGAGACGTCGCCCGTCAGGGCCTCGAGGTAGCGGGGCACGGGCTCGGGCAGGGAGGTCGAGTCGAGGGGGTCGTGGCCCGCGATCCCCTCGAGCGCGAGCGCGGCGTCCGCCGCCGAGCGCGTGAAGGGACCGATCTGGTCCAGCGAGGAGGCGAACGCCACCAGGCCGTAGCGCGAGACGCGGCCGTAGGTGGGCTTCAGCCCCACCACGCCGCAGCACGCTGCGGGCTGGCGGATCGAGCCGCCGGTGTCGCTTCCGAAGGCGAGCGGCACCACGCCCGCCGCCACCGCGGCGGCGGAGCCGCCGGAGGAGCCGCCGGGCGTGCGCGTCGCGTCCCACGGATTGCGCGACGGCCCCTGCGCCGAGTTCTCGGTGGACGAGCCCATGGCGAACTCGTCCAGGTTGGTGCGACCGATCACCACCGCGCCGGCGTCGACCAGGCGGCGCGTCACGCTGGCGTCGTAGGGCGAGATGAAGCCCTCCAGGATGCGCGAGCAGCAGGTGGTGGGCTCGCCCCGCTGCACCAGATTGTCCTTGAGCGCGATGGGAATCCCGTCGAGCGACCCGCGCGCCTCGCCGCGGGCGCGCCGCGCGTCGCTCTCGGCGGCCTCGGCACGCGCGCGCTCGGCGCGCAGCCCGACGAAGGCGTGCAGGGCGGGCTCCAGCGCCGCGGCCCGGGCCAGCGCCGCCTCCACCAGCTCGCGGGAGGAGACGCGCCGCGCCGCGAGCGCGCTCCCGAGCTCGGCCAGGCCGCCGAGGGGGCCGGTGGCCGCGCCGGCGGACGTCATTCGCCGCCCTCGATGATCTTCGGCACGGCGAAGGCGCTGCCCTCGCTCTCGGGCGCGTTCGCCAGCGCGAGCTCGGGCGCCAGCGGTGTCCCGGGCCGGTCCTCGCGCAGCGGCGTCGCGATCGGCACCGGATGGCTCGTCGGCTCGATGTCCCGGGTGTCGAGCTCGCCGAGGAGCGCCACGTAGTCGAGCAGCGCGCCGAGCTGGCTGGTCATGCGCTCGGCTTCCTCGGGCGCGAGCGAGAGGCGGGCCAGCGAGGCGATGCGCTCCACCTCCTCGCGCGTGATGCGGGACATGAGCGCAGTCTAGCGAGGGGAGCCGCCGGCCGCCCCGCAGCGGAGCGCGCGGAGCGCGGCGTTGCGGCTCGGGAAGCGGCCGACTAGGCTCGCGTCGCCCATGTCCGATCCCTCGTTGGCCGCGCCCTACTCCTTCGACGAGTTTCCCGACGACATCCGCGCCGGCATCCGCGACCTCGGCTGGAAGGAGCCGATGCCGGTGCAGGCCCGCGTGATCCCGCTGCTGCGCAGCGGGCGCGACCTGATCGTGCAGGCGCGCACCGGGAGCGGGAAGACCGGCGCCTTCGGGCTCCCGATCGCCGCCGCCGTCGAGCTCGAGCGCGCCGCCACCCAGGCCCTGGTGATGCTCCCGACCCGGGAGCTCGCGAACCAGGTGGCCAACGAGATCAGCCTGATGGGACGCCATCGCGGCGTGCGGGTGCTGCCGATCTACGGCGGCGTCGGCTACGGCCCCCAGCTCGAGGGGCTGAAGGCCGGAGCCCACGTGGTGGTGGGGACGCCGGGCCGGATCCTCGATCACCTCGGCAGCGGGCGGCTCCAGCTCGATTCGGTGCGGACCCTGGTGCTCGACGAGGCGGACGAGCTGCTCTCGCTCGGCTTCTGGCCCGACATGAAGGAGATCCACGGCTATCTCCCGTCGCGACGCCAGAGCTGCCTCTTCTCCGCGACGATGCCGGAGAAGGTACGCTCCCTCTCCCGGGTCTTCCTGCGCGATCCGGAGTTCGTGTCGCTCTCCGAGGGACAGCTCGCGCCGCGCGAGATCGAGCACTTCTACGTCCTCACCACGGCGGCGGAGAAGGAGGCGGCGCTGGTGCGCGTCCTCGAGGCGGAGGACCCGGAGAGCGCCATCGTCTTCTGCAACACCAAGGACGACGTGCGTTTCGTGACCGCCTTCCTGCAGCGCCGCGGCTTCGACGCCGACCAGATCTCGGGCGACCTGGCCCAGGCCGCGCGCGAGCGCGCCATGGCGCGCATCAAGGCCGGCGAGCTGAAGATCCTGGTGGCGACGGACGTGGCCGCGCGCGGTATCGACATCAGCGATCTCAGCCACGTGATCAGCTACTCCGCGCCCGACTCGCCCGAGAGCTACGTGCACCGCACGGGGCGTACCGGCCGCGCCGGCAAGGCCGGCGTGGCGATCTCCCTGGTCTCGGGCCTCGACATCGGGAACTTCAAGTACCTGCAGAACGTGAACAAGATCGAGGTCCAGGAGCGCAGGCTGCCGACGGAGGCGGACGTCCTGGCCCGGCTGCGCGAGCGGCTGGAGGTGAAGGTGGAGCAGGAGCTTCGCCAGATCCCGGAGCGCGAGCGGGGCTGGAAGGTGGACCGCCTGATCCCGATCGTGGAGGCGATGGCCGCGGGCGACGAGGGGCGGCGCGACCTGGCGGCAATCTGCGCGGCCTACCTGCGGGAGCACCGCCCCGAGACGACCGTGCGCGAGGGCGAGCTGGGGGCGGCCCCTGCCCCGCCCCGCCCGGCGGCGCCCGAAGCCGCTCCCGGCCCGCGCCGTCCCCAGCGCCGCCGCCGCCGGCGCTGAGATCCCCCGGGGCCATCCCGCCCCTCCTACCCTGGCCGGCGAAGACTCGTCCGTGAGTGACGGCTCGATTGCACTTGCGTGAAGCGACCCCTTAGACTGGGCCTTCCTGACCTGCCGGTCTGTGGGCGGGTCCCGGTGCGCCACAAGGAGCCGTCCATGCTGCTGCGTCGCCTCCAGATCCCGCTACTGCTCGCTCTCGGCCTGGCGCTCCAGGGACAGACCTGCACCGGAGGGGGCGACATCGGCATCGTGAGCCCGGCGGAGGGGGTCGACGTCACCACGCCGAGCTTCACGGTCCAGATCTTCGTGAACCCGGGGGCCTTCGACGTCTCCACGCTCACGGTCACCTTGAACGGCGTTGCGCTCGCCGTCGCGGGGGGTCCGCCCACCTACACCGCCAGCGTGAACCCGGGCTCGCCGCTGCGCGACCAGAACGTGCTCGAGGTGCGGGTGCGTGCGCTGAACGGCACCGGCGCCGTCCTCACCCGCAGCTTCAACTACCTGCCTCCCAAGGCCCGGCTGCGCCGCATCACGAGCCTCGCGGACGCCGACCTGCCGAGCGGCCCGCTCGCCCAGCGCCGCGTCGGCGACTACCTGCTCGAGAACGACGTCGCGCGCTTCGTGGTGCAGGACGTGGCGCAGCGCGATCTCCACAGCATCGGTGCCTTCGGGGGGAACCTGATCGACGCCGAGCTGGTGGGGCATCCGGGCAAGGAGAACTTCTTCGAGATCCAGCCCGCGATCAACATCGAGACGGTGCTGAACGCCCAGACCGCGGAGATCGTGAACGACGGCCAGGATGGCACGCCGGCGGTCCTCCGGGTGTGCGGCCCCGACGACCTGATCGACTACGTGAACCCCTCGACGGTGGTCTCCCAGGCCGGAGGCATCTTCCCCTCCGGTGTCGACGACCTGGACCTCCCGGTCGAGGCCTGCACGGAGTACCAGCTCGCGGCGGGCAAGAGCTACGTGAGCCTCGACACCACGGTGGAGAATCTGAGCGGCAACACGCTCCCGCTCTACGTCGGCGACTACGTGAACGGCATGGGCGAGCTCGAGCAGTGGACGCCGCCCGCGCCGAGCGGGCCCCAGATCCCCCTCGGCATCGGCGAGGCGGTCGCGACCTTCTCGATGGACGCGCTCAGCTACTTCGGCTTCGGCGAGGCCAAGGGCGTGGACTACGCCTTCCTGGGCGCGGACCCGCCGCTCGCGCCCTCGACCACCTTCACCGTGTCCGGCGTGTCGTACGTGATGCACGCCCAGTCGATCCCGCTGATCCTCTTCTTCGGCCAGCCCTCGAGCCTCTCGGCGCCGCCGAACGGGAGCCTGAGCTTCGTGCGCCATTTCGGCGTCGGCGACGGGAGCGGCGCCAACGCGCTCGCGATGGAGGCCGACGTGCGCGGCATCGCGACGCAGTCGCTCTCCGGCTGCGTCACGGTGGGCGGCACGGGCGGCGCCGCGGCCGCGGGAGCGCGCATCTCCATGGGAGCGGTCGGGACCTCCGGGACGTACCTGGGCAAGCTCCAGACCCTGCGCGCGACCTTCATCACCGACGACGCGGGCTGCTACCACGGCCGCGTCGCACCCGGGACCTACGGCATCGCCGCGGCGCGCGACGGCACGCCCTACGAGGGCGGCGGGACCAGCCCGCTGATCCACACCATCACGGTCACCTCGGGCAGCCCGGTGGTGCAGGACTTCGCCCTGCCGGCGACCGGCCGCGTGCAGGTCACCGTCCAGGACGAGAACGGCGTCCCGGTGCCCGCGCGGGTCACGGTCGTCGGCATCGATCCCAGCCCCGAGCCCAAGCTCGTGACCTCGGTGGTCTCGGGCAACGACACCACCACCGGCACCTTCAACGACGTCTCGAAGGACCCGCTCGAGTTCGGCACCACCCACGTCGGCTACGCCGGCGCCGACGGCGTGCACGCCTTCGACCTCGAGCCCGGGACCTACCAGATCTTCGTCTCGCGGGGCACCGAGTACTCGGCCTTCTCGGCGCCGCTCACCGTCGGGGCGGGTGCCACGGTGTCCGTCGCCGCCCAGATCGCGCACGTGCTCCAGACGCCCGGCTTCGTCTCCTCGGACTTCCACGTCCACGCGCTGAACAGCCCGGACTCGCGCGTCAACAACGACAACCGGGTGGCGCAGTTCGCGGGCGAGGGCGTCGACAACATCATCATGACCGACCACGACGCCCACACCGATCTCACGCCCCACATCGCGGCGCTCGGGCTCACGCCCTTCGTGCACTCGACGATCGGCGAGGAGATCACGACCTTCGACTACGGCCACTACAACGCCTATCCCCTCGGCATCGATCCCACCAAGCCGTCGGGCGGGTCCACCGACCACGGCGGCGCGGCGCCGCCCGGCCAGGACTTCCCCTCCGCCGGCCACTACGACCTGACTCCGGCCGAGATCGACGCTGCGGTGCGGGCGAACCCGTGGAACACCTCGCCCGAGCTCGCGGTGCAGATCAACCACATCGACAGCCACTTCGATCCCTTGAAGATCGACACCGGCGTGTCGCCGCCGCAGTCGTTCCTGACGCCGGCGGAGCAGCTCGGCTTCCGGCTGGATCCGTCGGTCCCGAACCTGTTCCACCTCTTCAACGGCCTCGAGCTGTGGAACGGCTACAACCGGCCCCAGGCGCTCTGCGAGTTCCTCGCCATCTGCACCGGGAGCAGCACCGGCGGGCGGATCGGGATCTGGATGAACCTGCTGAACCAGGGCCTGATCGCGACCGCGATCGCCGACACCGACACCCACGAGTTCTTCAACACGCGCAGCGGGGGCGCACGCAGCTGGACGCCCTCTTCCACCGACGCGCCGGCGGGCATCGTGGACGACGAGATCGGCGCGGCGGTGCACGCGGGCAAGGCCGTGGGCGGCCAGGGCCTCTACGTGCAGACGCGGCTCCTGGCGACGGATGGCTCGGGCGGCTCGGCGGGCTTCGGCCTGAACGACGCCACCATGCTGTCGGTGAACAACGGGCAGGTGAACCTGCAGATCGACGTCCAGGCGCCGCTCTGGGCGGAGTACGACCGGATCGAGATCTACGTGAACGCGCAGACCCGGGTCAGCAAGCGCAACCCCAACACCGCGGGCGGAACGCCGACCCTCTATGGCGCGAACCCGACGATCGTGCTCACCAAGGACACGGACTTCACGCGCACCACCGTGACCGACTTCCCGGCGATCCCGGGCGCCGGCCACTTCGAGACCCACAAGACGCTGACGCTCTCGACGCCGCAGGACGCCTGGATCGTGGTGGTGGTGCGGGGCACCGACGGCGTCTCGAAGCCGATGTTCCCGGAGATGCCGGCGAGTCTCAGCCAGGGCGGCAACAACACCACGCTCGCGGGTCTGCTGGACGGCAACCTGAACGAGGGCGGGGTGCTGGCGCAGGGCTTCACGAACGCGCTCTTCGTGGACGCCAACGGCAACGGGTCCTTCGACCCGCCGGGCCTGAGTATCGCTCCCTGACGCGAGGCCTCCGGCTCGCGCTCCTCGCGCTGGCGCTCCTCGGAGCGGCGGCCGCGGGCCCGTCCGGCGTCGCGCCAGCCGCCGGAGGGCGGGGCTTCCTGCGCGCGGCGGAGTCCGCCCAGGCGGTGCTGCTGGGAACCGTCCACGGTCCCACACAGCTCGACCTCCACGGCTGGAAGGCCACCCTCCTCGTGGAACGCGCCGTGACGGGCAGAGCCGCGCCCGGGAGCTCGCTCGAGATCGCGTGGGAGGAGCTCGCCACCTCGCGGCCGCCGCGCCTGGCGGAAGGCGAGCGGGTGCTGGTGGCGCTGGCTCCCCTGCCGTCGGGCTCGCTCTGGATGCAGCGCTTCCCGATGCGCGACGCCCTGGCCCTCGGAGCCGGCGGCCAGGCCTTCCTGCGCTCGCCCGCCCCGGCCACGGTCGATCTCGTGGCCCGCTATCTGGCCCTCGCCCCGCCGGCGCGCGAGCAGTCGGAGGGCGTGGCGCTCCTGGCGGCGCTGGTGCAGGACGGGGCGCCGGTAATGGCGCT
>Ga0316620_10001157_pt1 | contig 11186 bp, 10 predicted proteins | sample OWC_Aug_M1_C1_D5_FD_207651 | JGI IMG/M metagenome (GOLD analysis project Ga0316620, IMG submission 207651) | Wetland soil microbial communities from Old Woman Creek delta, Ohio, United States - OWC_Aug_M1_C1_D5_B | ecosystem: Environmental > Terrestrial > Soil > Wetlands | place: USA: Ohio...
CCGCGGCCAGCTCGGCCGCGACCGACTCGCGGTCGAAGGAGTGCTGGAAGTTGGGGTCGAGGGCGTCGCCGAGCTCGGGCGGCTCGGCCCCGCGCAGACGTCGGATGCGGCCGGCGATGGCGGCCACCCGCCGGAAGGCGGCCTCCGAGCCCGGGCGCTGGACGAAGAACGAGAGCAAGATCGGCGCGCCCGCCGGCAGCCAGGCGCGCAGCTCGGCGAGCAGGGCGACCCGCCGCGCACGCCCCGCGATCAGGGTGTAGGCGCCCCAGCCGACGATGGCGCCGTCGGCCCGGCCCGCGCCCGCCGGGCAGAGGTCACGCTCGCAGGCCTCGACGCGCGCCCCGACTCCCTCCTCGGCGAGGATCGAGTTGGCGAGGTTGCGCAGGCTCGGGTGGCACTCGAAGGCCTCGACCGCGAAGCCGAGCCGGATGAGGGCGAGCACCTCCCGGCCCCCTCCGGCCGCGATCACAACCAGCCGGCGGCGGTCCGCAAAGTGCTCCCGGATGGCCTGCTCCTCCCACGGCCACAGCCCGCGCCGGTTGTACTCCGGGTCGAGGTAGCGCCGGTCGCGGTCGTAGACGAGCTCGTCAAGCCGGTGCAGCCACGGGCGGTCGAGCAGGCCCAGCCACAGCCCGGCGTGCCACACCCGCAGCCACCCGATCGGCCGCCGCGCCACCCGCTGCAGCCGGCGGCAGGTCGCGTCGCCGAGCAGGAAGAGACGAAGACGAAGAGGGATCGCGTGCCGCATGCCGGTACCGCGGGCAGTGTAGCCCGTCCCCTCCCCGCTCCACCCCTGGGGACCGCGCCCGCCGCGCCGGCGCCCGTCCCGCTATACTCGGCGGGTGTCGGAGGGCAGCCCGCTCCCGGCCCGCCGCGGCGGCGTCAGGGTCAGCCTGGATCTGACCGACGGCTGCAACTTCGGCTGCGTCCACTGCTTCAAGACCATCGGCAGCCCGGCCCGCCTCCTCGACCTCGACCTGATCCGCAGTCTGCTCGACCAGCTCGCCGCCCTGCGCGCCGTCAGCGTGGTCGCCCTGACCGGCGGCGAGCCGCTTTTCCACCCCGATTTCGCCGCCATCGCACGCGCGGTTGCCGAGCGCGGTTTCCGCCTGGCCGTGGTCAGCAACGGCTGGGAGCTCGCCGCCGCGCTGCCCGCGCTCGAGGCCGCGCGCGAGCAGGTGGACGCCGTCAGCGTCAGCCTCGACGGCGCCACCGAGACCACCCACGACGCCCTGCGCCGGAGGGAGGGCTCTTTCCGCCGCGCGGTGGAGGGCCTGGTCCTGTGCCGGGCCCGCGGCCTCGCCACCCAGGTCAACATGGTGGTCACCCCGGGCAACCGCCGCGAGCTGCACGCCATGGCCCTGCTCGCCTCGCACCTCGGCTGCCGCGCCCTCGGCCTGGCCCACTGCAAGCCCACGGCCGAAGCCAGCGCCGCCGGTCTGGTCATGGACCCCTTCGAGCGCCTCCACCTGGAGGCCGACATCGCCGCCCTCCAGAGCACCTTCAACTTGCCCATCCTGCTCGCCGGCGACCATTACGACCCCTACCCTCTCGCCCTCTGCCCGCAGCTCGAGCTGCGCGAGCTGCACGTGGACCACCGCGGCCGCCTCACCGCCTGCTGCGAGCTGACCGGCTACCGCGACGGCGAGCCGGACAGCGAGGTGGTGGCTGACCTCGCCGTCACGCCGCTGGTCGACGCCCTGCGCCTGCTCGCCGACCGAGTCGCGGCCGTGATCGCCGCCAAGATCGACCGCCTCGCCGCCGGCGATCTCGACCCGGCCGACCTCTTCATCTGTACCTGCTGCCAGCAGCACTACCGCAAGGCGCCGGCGCCCCGGTCATGACCGAGAGCGGGCACGACCCCGACCGGAGCTACGCCCTCCACGGGCTGCGGGTGCACACCCATGTGGACGAACCCCAGCTCGGCGAGCGCCTGCACGCCTTCCTCGTCCACCTCGGCCTCGACCCCTGTCGCGAGCCCTGGCCCGCGGCCGACGTCGAGCTCCGGCTCGAGGCTGGGGAGCCCTCTCCTGTCCAGGCCGGGGAGGCCTGGCAGCCGATCCCCGAGGTCGGCATCCGCGTGCTCTGGGAGGCGAACCGGGTGACGGTGCGCGACGACAACGCCGCGTTCACCATCGAGCTCGCGGCCGGTCGCGCAACCGGAGTCGTCCACTCAGCCCGGGACGGCTCTCCGCTCCTGCACATGAACCTCGCCTCGTACGCCCTCCTCACCCTGCTCCGCGGCCACGACTACTTCCCGCTCCACGCCGCCGGGTTGGCCAGGCGAGGCGCCGGCGTCGTGATCGTGGCCGACTCCGGCGGCGGCAAGTCCACCCTGGCCGCCGACCTCCTGCTCAGCGGCTGGCAGCTGCTGAGCGACGACTCCCTGCTCCTCCACCCGGTCGGCGGCAGCGTCGAGGCGTTGGCCCTGCGCCGCGACCTCTTCCTGCGACCCGGCCTGGGGCCTCTGAGCGACTCCCCGGACCCCGAGCCATGGCCCGACCCGGCCAAGGTCCGCATCGACGCCCGCCGCCGCTTCGCCAACCAGGTCACGGACCGCTGCCGGCCCCGCCTCCTGATCTTCCCCGAGATCATCGACCAGGCGGCCAGCCGGCTCGAGCCCTGCACGCCGGCCCAGGCCCTGCGCCTGCTCACCCACCACAGCCTGGTGGCCGAGCTCGAGCCGAGCCGCGCGCCGCAGCACATGGCGCTGCTCGCCGGTCTCGTCCACCAGTGCGCCGCGCGACGCCTCTGCGCCGGCCGCGACCTCCTCGCCGAGCAAGGGCTCGCGGCGCGGATGCTGGCAACCCTGTGCGACAATCTCGCCCCGAGAGGAGGCGCCCCAGCGCCGTGACCAGCCAGCCCCGCCTCGCGCCCAGCCCCAACGCCGTCTACACCCGGCTCGACGACGACTCGGCGGCGGTGCTCGACCTTGCGAGCAAGCGCTACTACACCCTCAACGCCACCGGCATCGCCATCTGGGAGGCGCTCGCCGAGGGCCACACCAGCGAGGAGATCGCCACCGCAGTCCACGAGCAGTACCAGATCACCCTCGACGAGGCCCGCGATCAGGTGGCGAGCTTCCTCGAGGAGCTGCGCGGCGAGGGCCTGCTCGAGCCTGGTCGCGACCCGTAGCCAGAGCCTTGCCCGGCACGGAGACCTTCCTGCTCCTCCACCCCGGCGACCCCTGGGCCGGAGCCTGGGGACGCCGCCTCGAGCTCAAGCCGCATATGGTCTACCTGTACTCGCTGCTGCGCGAGCACTTCGAGGTCTCGGTGCTCGACCTCGACACCGAGCTCGAGCGGCCGACCAACGCCGCGGAGCACGAGCGCTTCAGGGTCGCAACCGTGGAGCGCGTGCTCGCGTTCGAGACCGACATCCTCGGCATCTCGTGCTGGTCGAGCCTCAGCTACCTGTCGGCCCGCCACATCGCGGAGGAGGTCCGTCGCCGGCGGCCGTCCACCCGGATCGTGGTCGGCGGCTACCACCCGACCCTGGTACCCGAGGACTTCACCGAGCCGGGCTCGCCCTTCGACCACGTCGTCCGAGGAGAGGTCGGCAGCCTGCTCGCGGCCCTCGGCCGCATGGCCGGCGCGCGCGACACCCTCGCGGTGCGGCCCGACTACCGCGCCTACCCCTACTTCCGCTCGCACCAGGCAGCCGGCGTCTACCTCAGCCTCGGCTGCCCCTACTCCTGCTCCTTCTGCATGGAGTACGCCCGAACCTGGCGCCCGCTGCCGGTGGACGACGCGGTGGCGCTCGTGACCGACCTCGCCCGGCGGGACGGCTTTGAGTACGTCATGCTCTTCGACGCCTGCTTCGGCCTCGACCGGCGCTGGCGCAGGGCCTTTCTGAGCGGGCTGGTCGAGGCCGCCGTCCCCTGCTGGCTGTGGCTCGAGACCCGGGTCGACCTGCTCGACGACGAGGACCTCGACTTGCTCGCCAGGCTCCGGGTCAAGGTCGACCTGGGCGTCGACTCGTTCTCCCCGGCCATGCTCGAGATCATGGGCAAGACCCGCGACCCCGAGGCCTACCTCGGGCGTTTTCTCCAGATTTCGGAGCGCTGCAACGCCCTCGGCATCCTGCACGACGCATTTCTCATCTTCAACCACCCGGGCGAGACCGCCGCGACCCTTGCCCAGACCATGGACTTCATCCGGCGCCGGGTCGAGCCGAGCCTGGTCGGCGGCCACCTCCGGCTGCGCGGCCAGAGCTTCGCCATCTTCCCCGGCAGCCACGTGGCCGAGCACCTGGAGGAGTACCGGCGGACCTATGGCACGCGCGTCCTGGTCCCGGACTGGTGGCGTCGCCAGGGTGACCACGCCGCCCTGGCCCGCTACGTGATCCCCTCCCTCGACGCGGACCAGAGGCCCTTCACCGCCGACCTGGCGCCGGTGGAGGAGACCTTGAGCGCCTTCAACGCCCGCTCCCGGGACGCCGACACTTGGAAGCGCCTGGCCGCGTTCGGCGGCGCCGACCCGCTCACTCCAGCTTGAAGACCACGCCCCAGCTGGAGTTGCCGCCGTAGCGGGTCATGCCGTAGAGCGTGGCGCCGTCCGCCGTCAAGGAACCGTACGGGTAGCGGCCCTCGGCGAAGCCGTTGAGCTCCTCCAGAACCTGGAAGCCGCCGCCGTCCTTGTCGACGGAGAAGACCACGCCGTAGTTTGACGCACCCCCGTAGCGGGTGGTGCCGTACAGCGTCGAGCCGCAGGCTACCAGGCGGCAGAAGTAGGGGTCGTCACCGTCGCCGGCCCCGCCCCCGAACTCGTGCAGGAGCTGGAACCCGCTCCCGCCGGTGCCGATCGAGAAGACCACTCCCCGGTCCTCGTCCCCGCCGTCGGGAGCCATCCCGTAGAGGGTGCCGCCGTTCACCGTCACCGAGCCGTAGGGCGCGGCGCCGTCGTCGACGCCACCCGCAAACTCGTGGATGGTCTGGAACCCGCCCCCATCCATCGCCATGGAGAAGACCACCCCCAGGTCTGAGGCGCCCCCGAACCGGGTCATCCCGTAGAGGGTGGCGCCGTCCAGGGTCAGCGAGCCTTCCGGGAATCGGCCGTCACCCGCGCCCCCAGCGAAGGAGTGGATCACCTGGAACCCGCTCCCGTCGGTCCCGATGGAGAAGACCGCGCCGAGGCCCGCAGCGCCGCCGCTGGAGGTCATCCCGTAGAGGGTGGCGCCGTCCAGGGTCAGCGAGCCGTAGGGCCAGCTGCCGTTGCCAGCGCCGCTCGCGAAGTCGTGCAGGATCTGGAACCCGCTCCCGTTGGTCGCCAGCGAGAAGACCACACCCCGGTTTGAGGCGCCGCCGGTGAACGTCATCCCGTAGAGGGTGGCGCCGCCCAGGACCAGCGAACCGTTGGGATACTGGCCGTCGTCCGTGCCCCCGACGAAGGTGTGCAGGACCTGGAACCCGCTGCCGTCGGTCCCCATCGAGAAGACCACTCCCAGGTTCGAGGCGCCGCCGTAGTAGGTCATGCCGTAGAGGGCGGCGCCGTCCAGGACCAGGCTATCGGGCGGCTCCCGCCCGTCGCTCGCGCCGCCACCGAAGGAGTGAAGCCTGGTCAGCGTGAGCGGCGCCTCGGGGCAGCGCGGACACGCGGTGTGCCAGTCGGCCGGCGCGACATCGCAGACCGAGAACCAGACGTTGAACCAGCTGCCGCACTCGAGGACGTCGCCGGTGAGGGTGATGGTCACCTGCTGGCCCGCGCTCAGCGGCGCCTGAGTGCTGTACCCCACCCCGCTCACGGTGTAGTTGCTGTCGGTCAGGTCCGAGACACCGTAGCCCCCGGCCACGTCAGTCAATGCCTCGAGCACGACCACGACCGTCCGGGTCACGGGCGGACAGGTGTCCCCGCAGTCGGGGCAGTCCACCGACACCAGGTCGAAGCTCGCGTCGATCAGGTCGCGGCTGCGCGCGCCCAGCTCGCGCACCTCGCCGGTCCAGGGGTCGACTCTCAGCCCCACCCGCAGCCCGCGCCCATCGGTGCCCCTTTCCGGCTGCGCCGCCTGGACACCGGGCATGCACAGTGCCACGGCCGTCCCCAACGTGAGCCACGCGAGCAACGTCATCCTCATCACCTACCTCCTCGCCATCGTCAGCCGAACCCTTCCCCGCCAACCCTCATCGGAGCGAGGCGGAGACCCGCCCGGACACGTCAACCCGGTCCCGATGTGCGCTATGATACTCCGCAGGAGACGCCATCATGGACCACAGCACGCCGCATGAGGATCCCACGCCCGCCGTTGACGTGCCGCGCGAGGATGCGGCGCAGAAACCCGATCCCCAGCCCAAGCGGCCCTTTGTCCAGCCCGAGCTGCGCAAGCATGACCGGCTGCCGCGGGTGACCCACGGCTTCGCCGGGTCTTTCCCACCCTGACCCCCCTGCCGAGCCTTCCACGAGCCCATGACAGGCCACACGGCGGCACGCTGGATCGGGGTAGCGTTCCTCGCAGCCGTGCTCCCAGCCTCCGCGCAGTACCTCACCCCGGTCGGCGACGAGCTCCAGGTCAACACCTACACGCCGAGCGATCAGACCAACCCGGCCCTGGCCATCACCGACCTGGGCGACATGGTCGTGGTCTGGTCGAGTGACGGCTCGGCTGGCCTCGACACCTCGCGCACGTCCGTCCTCGGCCAGCGCCTGACCGCTGAAGGCGGCTTCCTGGGCGGCGAGTTCGAGGTCAACACCTATACCACGAGCTACCAGCTGCTGCCGGCAGTGGCGGCAGGCGTCGGCGGCGAGTTCGTGGTGGTGTGGGCGAGCGACGGGTCGCCCGGCTCGGACAGCTCGTTCTACAGCGTTCACGCCCAGCCCTTCACCGGCGACGGCACGCCTCTGGGCTCCCAGCTCCAGGTCAACACCTACACCACCAACGATCAGTCGTTCCCGGCCGTAGCCGCTGACAACGAGGGCGAGTTCGTGGTGGTGTGGCACTCGGCCGGGTCGTTCGGCGACGACTCGAACGGCCGCAGTATCCAGGCCCAGCGCTTCTCCCGGGCCGCTGAGCCGATCGGCGGCCAGCTCCAGGTCAACTCGCTGACCTCGAGCGACCAGGCCGACCCGGCAGTGGCGATGGCTGCCGACGGCAGCTTCGTGGTGGTGTGGATGTCGACCGCCGGCTCGGACGGCTCGGGCCGCAGCATCCAGGGCCAGCGCTTCGACACCGAGGGCTCGCCGCTGGGCGGCGAGTTCCAGGTCAACACCTACTTCACCGGCCACCAGTACAACCCCGCGGTGACCACCCTGCCCGGGGGCGGCTTCGTGGTGGCGTGGTCGTCCAACGGTTCGTCCGGGACCGACAGTGACTATGCGGTCCTGGCCCAGCGCTTCAGTCCCTTCGGCCAGCCGGTCGGCGGCGAGCTCCAGGTCAACTCGTGGACCACGTCGTTCCAGACCATGCCCAGCGTCGGCGCCGGTCCGGACGGCTCGCTGGTCGCGGTCTGGCGCAGCGGCAACGAGGTCGACACCGGCCCGGACGGAGACCTCTCCGGCGTCAGCCGGCGGACGTTCCTGGCTGACGGGTCGCCCTACGGCGAGGAGCTGGTGGTCAACCGCTACACCACCTCGACGCAGTCCGCGCCCGAGGTCACGGCCGGTCCCGGCGAGGCCCTGGTCGTGGTCTGGCAGAGCGACGGCGGCGTGGACACCGACCCCGACCTGGCGATCGAGGCGCAGCGCTTCGACGGCTCGGCCATGTTCGGCGACGGCTTCGAAACCGGCGACACCTCGGCCTGGTCGGCGACTGTAGGGTAGCCCGGGCATCTCACCGGGGTGCGTTGCGAGGGTGCCAAGCTGCCTGTCAGGGTGGTGATTCGCAGGGAGGCGGCGCCGAGGTGTACTTGACAGGTCGTCACAGACAGGGACCCGCTCGCGAGCCGGAGCACACCTCAATCAGCCAGCAGCTCGCGGACGCGCATGAGATGCGGGGTCACGCAGCGCGAGAGCGTACGCGGTCGGAGGAGTCTTGGAGCGCAGAGCCTGCTACCCTATAGGCAGAGCCGCCGATGGCCGACAAACCGCCCATCACCTGCCCCAAGTGCGGCCACACCCAGTCCGCAGGGGAGGAGTGCGAGCGCTGCGGCATCCTCTTTGCCAAGGCTCACTCCCAACGGGAAAGGCCACCGCTTCCCGCGCAACCTCAGCCGCCTCCCGAGCTACCGCCGCCAGCTCCTGATCTACCGCCGCCGTTACCCGAGCTACCGCCGCCGCTTCCCGAGCAAGCGATGCCGGCGCCGCCGGCCCCGGCGCGCCGCCGGCTCCCCGTGATCCCCCTCCTCGCCGCCGCCATCGCCGTGGCCCTGGGCGCCCTGATCGCGTTCAACCCGCCCACCCGCGACCCGGAGGACTCGCCCGCGGCCAGGGGCTTCCGCGACTACCGCAGGGCGCTGGCCCGCGACGACCTCGCCGCCGTGCGGGAGCGGGTGGCCGCCGGACGCCGGTCCACCCTGGAGGGCGCCCAGGCCGCAGTGGTGCTGGAAATGCTGCGCAAATTCGCGCCGCCCGACTACCGGGTCACTGCCGCCCAGGGGGAGGACGACCGCATCACCTTGAGCCTGGCGGCGATGGTGAACGGTGAGTCGGTCCGGGGCTCCGCGGTCATGGTCCGCGAGGATCACGAGTGGCGGCTCGAGAACGAGAGCTGGGAGATGACCCTGCCCGTGGAGGAGGCTCCGGCCACGACGCCGGTGCCGGCCGTCACGCCCGCCGGCCCCCGCCAGGCAGGGCCCATCCAGCCGCTGGACGAGAGCTTCTTCGGGCCCAGCCTGGGCGCGGCTCCCCAGCCCTTCCCGGCCCCGGGCGCCGAGCAGCTGAGCGCGGCCGCCACCCTCCGCGGCCACGTCGACGCGATCGAGAGCCTCGGCTTCACCGCCGACGGCCGGCACCTGGTCTCGGCCAGCTGGGGCGACGTGACGCTGCGCCTGTGGCGGGCGGCTGACGGGGCGCTGCTCGAGACCGTCGAGACCCAGGTCCGGGTGGCTGCCCTGGTCGTCGACCCGGACGGCGACACGGTGTACACGCTCGACGCCGAGCGCCGCCTCCTCGCCTGGCCCCTGGAGGGCGAGGGCATCGGCGAGCCCGAGGAGATCGGCACCACGGTCGGCCACGAGACCCGGGCCCTGGCCGTCAGCCGCAACGGCAGCCTCCTGGCCACGGCCGGTCTCGCCGACGGGTCGGGATCCCTCAGCCTGTGGGACCTCGAGCAGAGCGCTCGCCTCCGCCGCCTGGGCGCCCCGGCGGCCCTGCAGGCGGTGGCCTTCTCGCCCGACGGGCGGACCGTGGCCGCGGCCGGCAAAGGGCGCGAGATCTGGCTCTGGGACCTGACCTCGGGCGAGGCGCTGGTGTGGAGCGTGCACGGTCCCAGCTCCGAGTCCGAGATCCAAGGGCTCGCCTTCAGCCCGGACGGCACCCACCTGGCCACCGCTCACAACGACTCCTCGATCTCGGTCTGGGATGCCGGCGCGGGCCGCCAGATGCAAGACTTCTACGTCCCCGAAGCTCCGGCCCTGGACCTCGCCTTCAGCCCCGACGGCCGGGTCTTCGCCACCGCCCAGTCCGACGGCGGCGTCTACCTGTGGGAGGCCGCCTCGGAGAATCGACTGGCCGTCCTGCTTGGGCACCGCGCGTCGGTGCGTGCCGTGGCCTTCGACCCCGTCGGCACGACCCTCGCCTCGGGCAGCGAGGACCTGACCATCATCCTCTGGCGGTGAGAGCTTCGGGCTACGGTAGCGTCCCCACGTACCCCTTGCGAGTTGTCGCCTGGTAGCCGTCCACCTTGACCTCGAGGGTGCGCCACTTGCGGGCGCCGTGTCCCGAGGTGGTGAAGGTGACGATGAACCGCGACGACAGCTCCTCGAGCAGCGCCCTGACCACCTCCGGCATGTCCTCGGTCGACGGGATGCGCTGGTAGTAACCGCCCGAGGAGTCGGCGATGACGCGCAAGACGTCCTCGAACGGCGGGCCCTCCTCGCCGGGCGGCCGCGGCGGCGGCTCCACGCCGAGCACGTAGAGCGGCGTGTCGAGACCTTCGGCGATGGCGGTGGCCTCGTCCGCTCCGATCGCGGAGGCGTTGTCCACGCCGTCGGTGAGCAGGATGACCGCCCGTCGCGGGTGGGTCGCCCGCTCCATGACCTCGGGCGTGCGCTGCACCATGTCGTAGAGCGCAGTGGTGCTCCACGGCTCAATCGACTCGAGGATGCGCGGCAGCAGGTACCAGCCCATGCCAAAGGGGAAGCGCTCCAATACCCGGTTGTCGCCGAAGGTCCACAGGGCGACCTCGTCATCCTGTCGGCGCTGCTCGAGGAAGGCCATGACGAGCTCGCGGCAGGACTGATACTTGCGGCCGCCCATGGAGCCCGAGGTGTCGACGACGAAGCCCAGGCTCAGCGGCAGCCCCTGCTCGCGCTCGACCTGACGGATCATCACCTCGGCCCCTGCCACGTAGAGGTGGAACTTCTCAGGCGCGACGTTGGCGACCACGCGACCCGAGCCCGTGTGTACGGTCACCGGCGCGATCACCGCGTCCACCTCGAGCTCGCCCCGATACTGGGCGGTAACCACCGCCGCCACGGCCAGCGCCAAGGCCGCGACGCCGCAGATCGCGCCCCACGGCCGCAGCGCGTGCGACAGGCTCACTGGACCTCGGGCCCGGACTTGGCGACGGTCCGAACCAGCGCCTGCACCGGGTCGCCGCCGCAGGCGGTGCGATAGCGGTCGCCATAGCTCTCCACGGCGCCGCCGCTCTCGTCGAGGTAGATCCGTTCCACCCGGTGCATCGGGATGAACACGGTCGAGGGCGCGATCGGCCCGCCAGGCTGGACCCGCTCCTGTACCATCCAGTCCTCGACCGAGGCCAGGTCGAGCCCGCGCACCAGCGCCCCCACGGCGTCGAGGCGCACGAGAATGCCCCACAGCTTCTCCTTGGGCGCCATGCAGTGCACGATCACCAGGCTGCCGGCTTCGATCTCGGGCACGATGCTCATGGCTCGGCGGTGCCGGGTTGGGAGAGCTCGATGAGCACTCCCCCGGAGGATCGGGGGTGGACGAAGCACACCAGGGCGCCATGGGCACCCGGCTGCGGCTCGTCGGTCAGGAGCTGGAACCCCTCGCCGGCCAGACGCGCCATAGCCTGGCGGACGTCGGCGACGCGCAGGCAGAGGTGGTGGAGGCCCGGACCCCGGCGCTCGAGGT
>Ga0316620_10001159_pt1 | contig 11184 bp, 7 predicted proteins | sample OWC_Aug_M1_C1_D5_FD_207651 | JGI IMG/M metagenome (GOLD analysis project Ga0316620, IMG submission 207651) | Wetland soil microbial communities from Old Woman Creek delta, Ohio, United States - OWC_Aug_M1_C1_D5_B | ecosystem: Environmental > Terrestrial > Soil > Wetlands | place: USA: Ohio...
GCGAGCGGTCGAGCTCAAGATGGGCATCAGCCTCGCGCAGTTGTTCGTCCTCCAACAACTGTCGGAGCGATCCGCCGACTCGCTGAACGACCTGGCGGATCGCACGGCGACGCACCAGAGCTCCGTCTCGGTGGTCGTGCGGCGGCTCGTGGAACGCGGGCTGGTGTCGCGCACGGCGTCGGCCAGCGACAAGCGTCGCATCGAGATCGAGGTCACGCCGGCCGGCCGGGCGCTGCTCGCCGACGCGCCGGTGACGGTGTCGATGGAGCTCGTGGCCGCGCTGCACCGCCTGCCGCGGGCCGACCGCGAGATGCTCGCCGATCTGCTCGAGCGCTGGCTGCGCGAGGCGAAGATCGACCTGGCCACGCCGCCGATGATCGGCGAAGAGGAAGTGGGCGACCGTCTCTAGTGTTTCGTGATACCCGCTAGCGCGCCCACTGGCGCTGGCGGGCGATCTCGATGCCGGAGATGCAGGTCACGACCCAGAGGAGCCCGGCCGCCACGCCGGCCGTGGCATCGCTCACGTAGTGCTGCCCCAGGTAGAGCCGCGCGACGGTGATCGCGGCGACCATCGCGATCGCCCACACGAACGCCAGCGTTCGAACGGCTGGCCGGCGCACGATCGTCACGACCAGATACGCCAGCATGCCGTAGCCCACGACCACGCCGAGCGCGTGACCGCTGGTCAGGCCGCTGCCCCAATCGATCAGGACGACGTCGGCGAAGGGGAGCTCCGAGCGCCGCACGGCGGTGCGGAGGGCGGCGTCGAGCAGCGATCCGCCGATGAACGCGGCGCACCAGCCGAGGGCGTCGAGGCCGCGTCGCCTGAGCGCGAACACGAACCCGCCGACGATGAGCAGCAGCGTCATCGCCCCGCGCCCACCGAGACTGCTGATGAACGCGAACGCGCTCAGCGCGGCCGGCGACGCGGACTCGCGCAGGCGCGCCGCGACGACGACGTCGAATCGCGTGAGCGGCGAGCTCTCCACGAGCCCTTCGGTGATCGAGGCGAAGACGAGAATGACGCCGAGGCTCACGGCGAAACCCACGATCAGGTGGAGCGCCAGGTATCTGCTCTGCGCGGCGCGCCCCGACATGAACCGCCACGCCACCGGGTGATGCTCGCGCATCTCGCTCATGCGGAGCGTGGTGGCGGCGCGCTCGTAGCGCTTGTCGAGTGACGCCAGGACCGTCGAGCGATTCCGCTCGAACCAGCGCCACAGAACGACGACCCCGGCGATGAGCGCGATGAGCAGGGCGAGGAGCAGACTCACGCGCCCGATGTACCGGACGAGGCGCGGAAGGTTGCGCCCGAACGCGTACCCGAGCACGCTGAAGCTCGTCACCCAGATGACGCCGCCCAGGGCGTTGTAGAGCGCGAACACCCGGAACGGCATCGACGAGATGCCGGCGAAGATGCCGAGGAAGCTCCGTAAGAAGGCGACGAAGCGGCCGAGCGCGAGCGTCTTGGCGCCGTGCTGCTCGAAGAATCGATGCGCCGTGGCGAGCCGCTCCGCGTTCAGACCGATCCACTTGCCGTGCCTGGCGACGAACGCGGTGCCGCCGCGCAGGCCGAGCCAGTATCCCGCGTGGCCGCCGGCGACCGTGCCGATGGTCGCCGCGATCACCACGCCGACGATCGACAGCGTTCCCCGCCCCGCCAGCGCCGCGGCGGTCACCACCGCCGTCTCGCCGGGAATCGGAACGCCCATCGCCTCGATCATCAGGAACAGACCGACGATCACGTAGCCGTACTGCCCGATCCATTGGTTGACGACGTCGAGCATCCGTCTGGCGTGACTCTCGGGGTGGTGTGGCCGGCGGCCATGGGAATCCGAAAGCTCGGCGGGCGGCGGGTGAGCCACAAGCGGCGGGCTTCCGCGACCGGCGCCGGCGCGCGAACGTTCGGCGACGCTTCCCTCCAGCTCCGAACGACCATGCTCGACATCCTGAACCTCGAGAGCCTCGAGCCGCTCGCGCGCGCACGACTCGACCCGGTGCTCTACGACTATATCGCCGGCGGCGCCGGCGACGAGTGGACGCTGGCCGACAGCCGCGCCGCGTGGTCGCGGGTGCAACTGCTGCCGCGGATGCTGCGCGGCGTCGCCACTCGCTCGCTCGAGACGACCGTGCTCGGCACGACGGTGTCGCTCCCGGTGCTCGTCGCGCCGATGGGGTTCCACGGGCTCTGCCACGCGGACGCCGAGGAGGCGACGGCCCGCGCGACCGCCGCCGAGGGCACGATCTTCTGCGCGAGCACCGTCTCCAACTGCAGCCTCGAGACGATCGCGCGCGCGTCGGGCGGGCCGCGCTGGTTTCAGCTCTACGTCTACCGCGACAAGGCGATCACCCGCGCGCTCGTCGACCGGGCCGTGGCCGCGGGATTCAGCGCGCTGTGTCTCACGGTCGATACGCCGCTCGCCGGGCCGCGCGAGCGCGACCGCCGCAACGCGCTACGCATGCCGGCACACCTGCGGCTGGGCAACTTTCCCGAGACGCACACGACGTCGCGGCACGACGGCACGGCCAACGAATCGGCCCTGGCGAAGTACATCGCGTCGCAATGGGACCCCGGGCTCACGTGGAAGGATGTCGAATGGCTGCGGTCCGTCTCGCCGCTCCCCGTCGTCGTGAAGGGAATCCTCGCACCCGACGACGCCGAGCTCGCGCTCGACCACGGGGCCGCGGCGGTGATCGTGTCCAACCATGGCGGACGCCAGCTCGACTCCGCGCCGGCCACGGCGACGATGCTCGCGCCGGTCGTGGACGCCGTCGCCGGCCGCGCCGAGGTGCTGGTCGACGGCGGCATCCGCCGCGGCACGGACGTCCTCAAGGCGCTCGCCCTCGGCGCGCGCGCGGTGCTCGTCGGCCGGCCGATTCTCTGGGGGCTCACGCTCGACGGCAGCGACGGCGTGCGGGCCGTGCTCCGGCACCTGCGCGCCGAGATCGATCTCGCGATGGCCCTGAGCGGCGTGTCGTCGCCGTCCGGCGTCACGCGGGCGCTGCTCGCGCCGCGAACGGAGTGATGGAACGACGCTAGCTGAGGGGCGCGTCGATCGTCGCGCGCGACAGACGGTGGCCACGGCCACGAATGGCCACGAGGAGCGTCGGCACGACGAACAGCGTGATCGGCGTCGACAGCGCGAGCCCGCCGATCACGGCGAGGGCCAGCGGCCGTTGCAGCTCGCTGCCCGCGCCGAGGCCGAGCGCGAGCGGCAGGAGCCCGAACAACGTGCACAGCGTCGTCATGAGAATCGGGCGCAGGCGAATGCGCCCGGCGCGGCGCAGCGCCTCCGCCAGCGGCAGCCCTTCCACGCGCATGAGGTGCCTCGTGAAGTCGAGCAGAATGATGCCGTTCTTCACGATGAGCCCGACGAGCAGGATGAGGCCCATGAACGACGACACGTTGAGCGGCGTGCCGGTGACCAACAGCAGGCCGATCGCGCCGACGAACGAGAGCGGCGCGGCCAGCAGCACGACGACGGGCTCGACGAAGCTCTGGAACTGCATGACCATCACCGCGACCACGCTCATGATCGCCAGCGCGAGGACGAGCAACAGCGCCTTGAACGCCGCTTGTTGACTGGCGTACTGGCCGGCCAGCTCGACGCGAACGCCCGCCGGCGGCGGGTTGGCCGCGAGAATCGGCTTGACGTCGTTCATGATCGCGCCGAGCGAGCGCGCGCTGATGTCGGACGTGACGTCGATCATCTGCTGCTGGTTCTCGCGCCGCAGCTCGGACCGCCCGTGCTCGCGCTGGAATGTCGCGAGCGCGCCGAGCGGCACGGCCACGTGCGTCAGCGGTGAGACGACCGGCAGCGTGGACAGCAGGTTGGGGTTGAAACGAACCGAATCGGGCGCGCGCACCCGAATGCCGTACGACCGGTCGGAGAGGCGCACCTGGCCGGCGTCCACACCCAGCAGCGCGCCCGCGACCTCGTCGCTCACCTGGAGCGGCGTGAGGCCGATCCGGTTCGCCTCGGCCGCGTTCACCGTCATCGCGAGCTCCGCGGTCGGCTCGGCGACCCCGTTGTACACGTCCTCGACCCCGTCGACCTTCGAGATGCCGTCGCCGAGCTTCGCGCCGTAGGCCTCGAGCGCGTCGAGGTCCGAGCCGAACAGCTTGATCTCCACCGGGTTCGCGTTGCCGGCCAGGTCGTTGAGCTCGTCCGAGATGATCTGCACGAATTCCACGCGCAGGCGCGGCACCGACCGCTCGATCCGCGCGCGCACGTCGTCGATCACCTCGAACGAGCTTCGGCTCCGCTGGCTCAGTGGCTTGAGCCGCACCGACATGTCGCCGCGATTCTGCTCGGTGGCGAACAGGCCGAGCTCCGCGCCGGTGCGGCGCGAGATGCCCGCGACCTCGGGGGTACTGAGCAGGATCTCCTCGACCTGGTGCACCATGCGGTCCGTCTCGCTGAGCGCCGTGCCGCCCGGGCTCCAGTAATCGAGCACGAACGCGCCCTCGTCCATGTCCGGCAGAAAGCCCGTGCCCACGTACTGGTGGGCCAGCCAGCCGGCCGCGGCGAGCGCGACGCACACGGCGATGGTGACGCGCGTGTGGTTCAGCGCCGCGCCCAACGCGCGCTCGTACCGCTCCGAGAGCGCGTCCACCGCGCGTCCGACGCGCGCCAGCACGCCGCGCCGCGGCACCTCCGGCACCGGCGCGTCGGCCGGGAGGGTCTCCGGCGGCGCGGCCTCGTCCTCGGCGTCGGCCGCGGTGAGATACTGCTCGCTCAACAGCGGAATGATCGTCAGCGCGAGGACGAGCGAGATGAGGACCGCGACCGTGAGCGTGATCGACAGCGCCCGGAAGAACTGCCCCTCGACTCCGGTCAGGAGACCGAGCGGCAGAAACACGACCACCGTGGTGACCGTCGACGTCGTCACCGGCCAGAGGAGCTCCTGCACCGCCTCGCGGATCGCGACCTCGCGGACCGGATTGAGGTGCAGGTGCCGAACGATGTTCTCCGTCACGACGACGGCGTCGTCGATCACGAGGCCGATCGCGATCGCCATGGCGCCCAGCGTCATCAGGTTGAACGTCTGCCCGATGAGCGACATCACGAACACCGTGATCGCCATGGTCAGCGGGATCGACGACGCGCTGATCGCGGTGATCCGCGCATGCCGCAGGAAGAGCAGGAGCACGACGACGGCGAGCAGGGCGCCGATGAGCATCGCGTCGCGCACCGACTTGACCGCGTCGCGCACGAGCGCCGCCTGGTCGTAGACCGGCTTGAGGCGAACGCCCGCCGGCAGCGTCTTCGACAGCGCGGCCGCGATGGTCGCGATGCTGTCGGCGATGCTCACGGTGTTGCCGCCGATCTGCCGCGTGATGTTGAGCAGCGCCGCCGGCCGGCCGTCGCCCGCCACGATCCGCGTGTTGTCCTCCGTGCCCGCGACGACGGTGGCCAGGTCCCGCACCCGTAGGCCGTGACTCACCACCAGGTTCGCGACGTCGTCGACCGAGTGCGCCTCGGACGTCGTCACGATCAGGTACTGGCGGTAGTCCGTGGGCATGCGCCCCACGGCGGACACCGTCGCCGACTGCTCGATGGCCGACGCGAGATCCTGAAACGTCATCTGCTGGCCGGCGAGGCGGGTGGGATCGGCGATCACCTCGATCTCGCGGATGTTGCTCGCCATGACGTCGACGCGGCCCACGCCGGGCACGCGGGAGATCAGCGGGCGGATCTGATACTGCGCGATGTCGTACAACGCCGGCGGGTCGCCGCCCTCGAGATTGTATTGGAGAATTGGAAACACCGACGGCGTGAGCCGCTCGACCTGGACGTCGAGCCCCGCGGGCAGATCGCCGCGCACCTGGTTGACCTGCGCCCGCACCTGCTCGAGCGCGTACTGCATGTCGGTGCCCGGCGCGAACGTCACGTTGACCTCGCTGCCGCCGCGGATCGACCGGGACTGCACGCGCGTCACGCCCAGCACCACGCTCACCGCTTCCTCGAGCGGCCGCGTGATCGAGAACAATACCTGTCGCGCCCCCAGCGCCGACCCCTCGGTCACGACGGTGATGCGCGCGAACTCGAGCTCCGGATAGATGGACGACGGCAGCCGCGTCGCGGCCCAGATGCCCGCGGCGCTGAGCAGCGCCACGGCCAGGTAGATGAAGCGGCGCTGCTCGGCCAGCACACTCCACAGCGACCGCTTGCCGCTCACGGCGTTCCTCGCTTGGATGCGCCGGCAGTATCGGGGCCGGCCGGTTTGGCCGGCACCCGCGTGAGCGGCGCGACCTTCGCGCTGTCCTGCATGCCGTACGCGCCGTACGTCACGACGCGCTCGCCCGCCCTCAACCCACTCAGGATCTCGGCCTGGCCATTGGATTTTCCGCCGACCGTGACCTCGCGCGCGTGCGCCACGCCGGCGCTGTCCACGACGAACACCTTGAACTGCTCGCCCTCGGGCACGACGGCATCGGCCGGCACGACGATGGCCCTCGGGATCGTGGCCACGGCGATCTGGCCGAACACCGTCTCGCCGATGCGCAGCGGCCGGCGTGTCGCCGGCGCCTGCACGCGCACGGCGACGCCGCGCGTGGCCGTGTCGACCGTGCCCGCGATGTCGGTCAACGTGCCCACGCCGAGGGGCTCGCCGGTGGCCGACTGCCCGGCGCTCAACGAGACCTTCATGCCGGGACGCAGACGCCCCGCTTCGGTGGGCGTCACGCTGAGCAGCACGTCCACGGCGCGCGGATCGGCGACCTCGATGAGCGGCTCCGCCGGATCGACCGACGCGCCGAGCGTGGCGGACATCCGCGTGATCACGCCGGCGATCGGTGACTTGAGCACCGACAGCTCCTCCGAGCGATGCGCGCCCGCCGCATCGGCCCGCGCCTTCGCGACGTCCGCCGCCGCCTGCTCGGCGTCCTTGCGCGGCACGATGCCTTCGTCGGCCAACCGCTGCTGCCGCGCCGCGGCGCGTTCCGCCGCGGCAAGCGCCGCGTCGGCCGCCTGCGTGGCGATGTGGTACGGCGCCTGGTCCAGCTCGACGAGCGGCTGCCCGGCACGCACCGCCTGGCCCGTCGTGACGAAGACCTGTCCCACGCGCCCCGCCGAGGGCGCGCTCAGCGTGGCGACGTGCCCGGCGCGCGGGACGACGTCGCCGATCGCGCTCATCGTCTCCGTGAACGCCTGCGGGGTCACGACGGCGGTCTGCACCGAGACGACCGCCTGCACCGCGGCGTCGCCTTCCTCGCCACCGTCCTTCCGGCAGCTCGCCGACGCGATGCCGAGAACGACGGCGGCGCCGCCGATCGTCGCGCGCCACTGCGTGATTCGTCTCATGGCTGTGGAGTCGATGGGGTGATCGCGAGCGCCCGCAGCTCGGCCGTGGCGACCCACGCGCTCGCGAGGTCGTCGATGTACTGCGCGAGCACGTCGCGCGCGGTGCGCTGCGCCTCGAGCACCGTGGGCAACGCCGCGGCGCCCTCGCGGTACGCCGTGAGCGCCATCGACGAAACCCGATCGGCACTCGTGATCAGTTGGCGGTCGCGGCCGACGCGCGCCAGCGCCGCGGCACGCTCGCGCATCGCGTGGTTGATCTCGTTGCGCGCCTCCACCTGCGCCAGCGTCAGCTCGGCGAGCGCGCGCACCCGCTCGGACTCCGCCTGCGCGATCGCACCGCGGTTCCGGTCGAACAACGGCAACGCGATGCCGACGCCGAACGTCGGCAGAATGCCGGGCTCGGAGTGCGTCGGATCACCGTACTCGACGCCGACCGAGAGGCTCGGAAACGCAAAGAGCGACCGATGCTGCAGGCGTGCCGCGAGCGTGGCCGACTCCACCGACAGCCCGGCGGCGGCCACCGGCAGCGTCTGGCCCGGCGTCGCGGCCTCGGGCGGCGCGACGAGCGAATCGGTGGGCACGACCACGGGGCCGGACTCGGTCATGCCGAGCACCGCCTGGAGGTCGAGCAGCGCCGACGCGTAGGTGAGGGAGTCGCCGGCCGCGACGTTCGCTTGCTGCCCCGCGTTGACGCGCGCGAGCTCAACGTCCATGTCGCTCGCATCGCCCGCGTCGCGGCGCCGTTCGGCCATCCGCAACAGGCTGTCCGCGTCGAGCGCGTTGCGACGCGAGAGGGCGAGACGGTCGCGCGCCGCGACCGCCCGCGTGTAGGTCGTGTCGGCGTCGAGCGCGATCGAGGCGCGCGCGAACTGGTATCGAAGCTGGGCCGCCTGGAGCCCGGCCCGCGCGGATCGCACGCGGAGATCGCGCAGCGACGGCAGGTCGAACGGAGCGTCGAGGCTCACGTGATACCGAGGCGCCGACTTGCTGTAACTCGTGGACAGTCCCGGGTTGGGAAAGGCGCGGGCCGCGATCACGGCCGCCCCGGCCACGGCGGTGTCGGCCCGCGCAACGCCGAGCCGCGCGCCACGCGCGAGCGCGCCTTCGACGGCGGCGCTGCGCGAGAGCGGGGTGGTCTGGCCGAACATGGGCGCGGCAACGACCACGCATGCCATGAGCACGGCAATGCGGAAGTGCATGACCTCGGCGATGGGGGAGCGGAGAAAGGGTAGCGTCGCGGACCTGTCAGGAGGATGACACGGCGGGCGGCGCGAGAGCAGCGGGAAACTGAACCGCCACGCGGGTCCCATGTCCAGGCTGCGATTCGATTCGAATCGTCGCACCGTGCTCGTCGGCGATCCAGCGGGCGATCGACAGGCCGAGCCCCACGCCCTCGGACGCCCCGTCCGCGCGGCTCTCCTGCCGCGTCCGCGCGGGATCGCCGCGGTAGAACCGCTCGTACACGTGTGCGAGCTGCGCCGGATCGATGCCGATCCCCGTATCGGACACGGTCAGCTCGGCGCCAGCCGGCGTCGAGCCCACGCTGACGCGTACCAGTCCGTGCGCGGGGGTGAACTTGATCGCGTTGTCGAGCAGGATGATCACGAGCTGGCGCAGGAGCGCGGCGTCGCCGTTCACGGGCGCTTCCTCGAACTCGTCCACCTCCAGCCGCACAGCCTTGCGGTCGGCGATGGCTCGCGCGGCCTCGGCGGCGTCGAGTGTCACGTCGTCCAGGAACACGCGCCGCCGCTCGATCGGCCGCTCGCCGGCATCGGCGCGGGCAAGGGTGAGCAGATCGTCCACGATGTGCCCCAGCCGCTCCGTCTCGCGCGAGATGCCGGCGAGGGCCGCCGCGTACTCCGCGGGGTCGCGCGAGCGTTGGAGCGCGACATCCGCGCGGCTCCGGACCACCGTGAGCGGCGTGCGCAACTCGTGCGCCGCGTCGGCCATGAACCGGCGCATGTGCGCGACCGCGCGCTCGACCGGCGCGGTGGACTGGCGCGCGAGCAGCCAGCCGCCGACCGCCACGAGCACGAGCGCCGCGAGCGCCGCGGCGCCGAACGCGGCGATCAGCGACGCGTAGCGGTCCTCCAACTCGATCTCGTCGGCCACGGCCACGGCGATGAGCCGGCCGCCGCCTCGCACGTCGAACCGCTCGGCGTGCGCCCGCAGCAGCCGGTCGCCGCCGGCGGCGGCGGCACGGAAGGCGCGGTCGGCGGCGCCGGCGCGCGCCGCGGCCTTCGCGAGCGCGGTCAGGTGCCGGTCGATCGCGCGGCCGTCGAGCGCGCGGCCGGCCGTGTCGGTGAGGACGAGCGTGCGGTCGGGGATGGTCAGGTCGCGCACCGAATCGATGAGCGCCGCCCCCGGCCCACCGCCCGCGTCGGCGCGTTCGCGCGCCACGCGCGCCAGCTCTCGGGCCGCGACGACGAGCGAGGCATCGAGGTCGCGGTCGAACCGCTTGGTAATGGTCGCGAACATCCCGATGCCGAGTAGCGTGAGGATCGCGAAGAACGTCCCGACATACCAGGCGGTCAGCCGTAGCCGAAGCTGATCGAGCGACCGCGGGAGGGCCGCCGGACGCCCTTCGTTCGTGCTCACGCGCCGAGCCGGTAGCCGGCGCCGCGCAGCGTGTGGATCAGCTTCACGTCGAAGCCGTCATCGATCTTCCGCCGCAGCCGGCGCACGAGCACCTCGAGCACGTTCGTGAACGGGTCGTGGTTCTCGTCCCAGACGTGCGCGGTGATCGCCGCGCGATCGACGACCTGGTCGCGGTGGCGGACGAGAAACTCCAGCAGCGCGAACTCCTTGGCCGTGAGCTCGATCGCGTGCCCGCCGCGGCGCACGCGATGCGCGCGGACGTCCACCTCGAGATCCGCCACGCGTACGACCTCGGGCAGCGGGGTCGGACGCCGCCGCGCGAGCGCCCGCAGCCGCGCCACGAGCTCGCGGAACGCGAACGGCTTCGTGAGATAGTCGTCCGCCCCGGCGTCGAGACCCATCACGCGATCGTCGACCGCGTCACGCGCCGTGAGCATCAGCACCGGCGTTCCGATCTCGCGCTCACGGAGCGCCCGGCACAGGTCGAATCCGCTCCCACCCGGCAGCATCACGTCGAGGATGATGACGTCGTAGGCCCCGAGCACCGCGCGCGAGCGGCCCGCGGCGAACGTGGCCTCACGCGCGACGTGAAAGCCGTGTTCGCTCAGACCGCTCTCGACGATCGCGGAGAGCTCGGGGTCGTCTTCGACGAGCAGGACACGCATGCCGTTCCGGTGGGGCTGAAGTCCGGAGCTCGGAGAGGCTACTCGTAGCGCAACGCCTGGATCGGATCGAGGGACGAGGCGCGGCGCGCCGGCCACACCCCGAACAGGATACCCACTCCGGTCGCGAAGAGAAACGCCAGGACGATGGATGACGGACCGAGCACGGTGGTCCAGCCGAACGAATCGCGCAGCACGATCGCGCCGCCCGCGCCGAGCCCGATGCCCAACATACCCCCGAGCAGGCACATGGTGACGGCTTCGGTCAGAAACTGAAGCAGGATGTTGCGCCTGGTCGCGCCGAGGGCTTTGCGGATGCCGATTTCGCGCGTCCGTTCGGTCACCGAGACCAGCATGATGTTCATGATCCCAATCCCGCCGACCACGAGGCTCACGGCGGCGATCCCGGCGAGCAGCGACGTGAAGACCTGCGTGGTCTCGCCGAGCGTCTCGAGAAAATCCGCCTGGTTCCGGATGCGAAAGTCGTCAGGATCGCCCTGTCGAATGCGATGTGAGTGCCGCAGCGCCTGTTGAATCTCCGCGGTCGCGTCGGGCAACGCCGCCTCGCTCTCGGCCAGGGCAAAGATGTCGTCCACCTTGTCCGTCTTGAACAGGCG
>Ga0316620_10001160_pt1 | contig 11182 bp, 15 predicted proteins | sample OWC_Aug_M1_C1_D5_FD_207651 | JGI IMG/M metagenome (GOLD analysis project Ga0316620, IMG submission 207651) | Wetland soil microbial communities from Old Woman Creek delta, Ohio, United States - OWC_Aug_M1_C1_D5_B | ecosystem: Environmental > Terrestrial > Soil > Wetlands | place: USA: Ohio...
GACCGAGGCCGAGGCCCCTCTGTTCGTGGCGAGCGAGCGGGCGATCGAGGCCAAGCGCCGCGAGCTGGGGGAGCTCCTCGAGGTCGAGATCCCGAAGACGCTGAAGGGCATCACGGCCGCGGCGGCGGAGGGCGACCTCCGGGAGAACTTCGAGTACCACATGCTCCGGGACCGCCAGGAGCTGCAGTCGGCGAGGGCAGCCAAGCTGCAGCGGGAGCTCGGGCTGGTGAGACTTCTCAAGCCCGGCAGCGCCGACACCTCGAGAGTCAATATCGGCACCGTGGTTCACCTCGTGACCCCCGGGGGCGCCGCATTGCCGCCGGTCACCATCCTCGGCTCGTGGGATGCCGACGTCGGGCGTCGGGTCTATGCCAACGGCAGCGAGCTGGCGCAGCGGCTGCTCGGCAGCCGCGTCGGCGATCAGGTCGAGGTGGACGGAGGGCCGGCGACGATCTCGAGAATCGCTGCCTGGCCGGTCGAGCCATGACTCCGCGCGCCGCTTCCGGCCGGAGTCCGCGAGGGCCGGCAGCCCCGGCGCCACCCGCTCGCGCTAGAGTGGTGCCATGAGCCGGCGACCGCCCCGCACCCGCGACCGCGTCTTGTATCGCGCGCTCGAGGCCTTCCTGGCGGGCACGGGTCGGCTGCCGCTCGGCGTCACACGTCCGCTGGGGGCGCAGGTCGGCGCGCTCCTGATGACGCTCGACGCCCGCGACCGACGACGTGCGCGGAGCCACCTCCGGATCGCGTTTCCCACCCTCGACGAGGCCGCAATCCGCGCCCTGCTCCGCAGCACGGCCCGTCACTTGGGGGCGCTGCTCGCCGAGGTCGCCTGGCTGCTGCAGGCAACCGCCGAGGAGGTGGTTGAGCAGTGCGAGATCACCGGGCTCGATCAGCTGCAGCGCCCGCTGGCGGCCGGGACCGGGGCGGTGGTGATCACCGGCCACTGCGGCAACTGGGAGCTCCTCAACGCCCGCCTCGGGGTTGCAGGCATCCCGCTGACGGTCGCGGTCCGCGGCAGCCACGACCCGCGGCTCGACTCGATCGCCACCAAGCTGCGATCACGCTTCGGGGCCGAGATGGTGCCGCGCGGCCAGGACGCCGGCCGCCGCCTGCTGGCCGCGCTCTCCGCCAACCGCGTCAACGGGCTGCTCATCGACCAGGACATCCGGGACATCCCGGGGGTGTTCGTCCCGTTTTTCGGACGCCCTGCCTGGACGCCGTCGGGCGCCGCTTCGCTGGCCCTGCGCCAGGGGTGCCCGATACTGCCGGTCTTCGCGCACCGCCGCAGCGAAGGCCGGCACGTCGCGGAAGTCCACCCTCCCCTGCCGGAGCCGCCGCCAGGAGCCAGCGAGGAGAGGATCACCGCGCTCACCGCGGCCGCAACGGCCGCCATCGAGCAGCAGATCCGTGCCCACCCCGAGCAGTGGGTGTGGATGCACCGCCGCTGGCGGACCCAGCCGCCTGCCGCCGCTGACTGCGCAGATTCACCTGCCGTGAGTCCCGCGATCCATGGCTGACCACTGGAGGGTGGAGCAACCCGCGATCCTCGCGAGGAAGCTCCAGCCGGCGCGCCGCCACAGGCTCCGGCCGGGGTGCATCCCCGGGTCGATCCTCAGACTCCAACCTTGGGGCACGCCGGATCCAGCGGGCAGTCGGCGCAGCGCGGCCGGCGGGCCACGCACACGCGCCGGCCGTGCAGGATCATCCGCATCGAAAAGGCAACCCACCCCGACCGCGGGACGAGCCGCTCGAGCTCCCCGGCGATGGTCTCCGGGTCGTCGGCGCGGGTGAGGCCCAGCCGGCCGGCGACCCGGCGCACGTGGGTGTCGACCGCGATCCCGGCGGCGATGCCGAAGGCCTCGCCCAGCACCACCTTGGCGGTCTTGCGCCCGACGCCAGGCAGCTCGACCAGGGCCTCCAGCTCGGTCGGGACCGTGCCGCCGTGGCGCGCCACCAGGGCCTGCGCCGCCTCGCGCAGCGCCCGCGCCTTGTTGCGGAAGAACCCGGTCGGCCGGATCACCGCTTCGAGCTCGTCGAGCGGCGCCTGCGCCATGGCGGCGGGCGCCGGCCACCTCCGGAACAGGCCCGGGGTCACCTGGTTGACCCGCTGGTCGGTGCACTGCGCCGACAGCACGGTCGCGACCAGCAGGCCCCAGGGGTCGCGGTAGTCGAGCTCGCACCGGGCGTCCGGATAGGCGGCAGCCAGCAGCTCGACCACCGCCCTCGCCCGCTCGGATCTTCGCATCCCGGGATTCTAATCCAGGATGCGCGCAGCGCATCCCGAGGAGCGTGTGGGGCAGAGGCCAACCACGACGACTTCGTCAGGAGCGCGCTCAGGGGCCTATGCCCTTCACGCTCCTAGTAGTCGAAGCCGCTGCCGCCGATGAACTCGCGCAGGATGGAGATCTGCGGCACCTCGTCCGGGAAGACCGGCACGAACATCGACAGGCCCTTGAGCAGCCGGAAGGCCTCGGCGTAGGCGGCGCTGGTCCGCGGCACCTGGAGCAGGAAGCGCTCGGCATAGGTCTTGAGCACCGCCGGCTCGTAGACCAGGGCGGAGTTGAAGATCACGTCGGCCCGCTCCTGGAAGGGGAAGATCCAGTGGCCTTCCCCCCGCCGCACCTTCTCCCAGAGGGCGAGCGTCCGCTCGGCGGTGAACCCGCGGTACCTGCGGTCGCGGACGATTCTCCGGACCAGCCGCGCGTCGGCGGTGAAGAGCCGGTTGTGGTCATCGATCGCCAGCTGGGACAGCGCCGAGATGAAGATCCGGAATGCGCTGGATGCCGGGATCGACTCGGTCAGCCGCTCGTTGAGCCCGTGGATGCCCTCGATCACCAGCACCTGGTGATCATGGAGGCGCAGCGGCGCCCACGACTCGGGGTCCCCGCGCCGGCCGCGCTGGAAGTCGAAGCGCGGGGTCATGACCTCGCGTCCGGCGAGCAGCTCGGCCAGCTGCTTGCGGAACAGCGGCAGGTCGATCGCGTCGAGCGCCTCGAAGTCCGGCTCGCCGTCCTCGTCGAGCGGCGTCTCGATGCGATCGACGTAGTAGTCGTCGAGGGACAACGCCACCGGCTCGATGCCGTTGACCCGCAGCTGGATACCGAGACGACGCGCGAAGGTGGTCTTGCCGGAGCCCGACGGCCCGGCCACCAGCACCAGCCTCGCCCGTGGCTGGTGGGAGAGGATGCGGTCGGCGATCTGGCCGATCTTCTTCTCGTGCAGGCCCTCGGCAACCCGCACGATGTCCCGGATCCCGCCGTCGAGGCACAACCGGTTCAGCTGCCCGACCGTGTGAACGCCGAGCAGCTCTTGCCAGGCACGGGTTTCGAGGTAAGTTGCGAACAGCTTGGGCCGCGGCGTGAACTCCGGCAAGTGGCTGCGGTCGGCCCGCCTGGGGAACTGGAGGATCAACCCGTCCCCGTGGGGAATCACGCCGAAGGTGGGAAGGCAGCCGGTGTGCGGGGCGCAGGGCCCGTGAGCGAGGTCGACGAAGCGGCCGCAGCTGACCGTGTGGACCGTCGACGAGCGCCGCGTCTCCAGCAAGTCGAGCTTGCCGACGTAGCCCATCGCCCGGAAGTAATTCTCGACCTCCTCGACGGTCACGGTGGAGCGGACGAAGGGGCGCCGGTCGCGGTGCAGCTCCCCCATCCGCCGCTCGAGAGCCGCGGCCATCTCGTCGAGCGGCGGGTGCTCACCGCGCACCTGGAAGTGGTAGCAGTTGCCGAGCGACTGCCCGATCATCGGCCGCGCCCGCGGATAGAGCTCGAGGCAGGCCTCGTAGAACATCAGGCTCACCGAGCGCTTGTAGACGGACTCGCCCTCGCGGTCGCCGTAGTGGACCAGGTCGAGCTCCACCGACCCGCGAAGTGGAAAGTCGAGCATCACCTGCCGCCGGTTGACGAGCGCCGACAGCACGGTGTCGGGGATCTCGCCGTCGACCTCGCGCAGGAAGCCGTCGATCCGGACCCCGGCGGGAACCCGGTGAACCTTGCCGTGATAGGAGACGTCGACGTGGGCGTTGTTCATGTGTGTCCGTGCTCCGCTCGGCGGCGAGTGCGCCGAGAGTCGGCTTGTCCGAGCGCGAAGCATAGTGCTTCGGCGAGGTCGGCTCAACCGCCGGCGCCCCGTTCGATCGCGTCGACGGGAGGCTGGCGCATCGTCGGCCGGAGGTCGTATACTGCGCGGTGCAGCATCGAAGCGCCCGTGCCATACCGTCGTCGGAGGGCCAAGCCCGTTCGGCTCGGGGGCACGGGCGCTCTTTCGTCAACCCGCCCCGGCGCCGCGGCGGCACAGTCACTTCTTGATCTTCGTGATCTTCTTGGGCTGACAGACGTTCTTCTTCTTCGTGACGACCGCACCGCACTCGGCGCACCTGAAGGCGCCGACCTTCGCCTTCGCCGTGGACTTGCCCTTGCGGCAGCTCATGGCGCCCGTCAGGTCGCGAGCACGCAGTCGATCGTGTGGTACTCGTTCGGCTGGTAGCCGTCCGCGCCGTCGTCGTTGAACCAGCTGCCGTCGGCGCCGCGGTACCGGAACCGGTAGGTGCTCCCCTTCGCGAGCGTCACCGCCACGCTGAAGGCGCCGTTGCTCCGCCTCCGGAACGGATGGACGCTCGAGTCCCAGCCGTTGAACTCGCCGACCACCGACGCCGGCAACCGTGGGTCGTCGCCGGCCAGGGTGAAGGTCACGACGACCTGGTCAGAGCCCCTCTTCGATCGCTTCTTCAGCATGACAACCTCCATCGGGAGCCACTGACATGAGAAAACGTCTCGATTGTAGACACGCACGCCGACCCGTCGAGTGGCAGCCACTCCGACTCGGACTCGCCACGCGCACCGTCCTTTCCCATAACCTCCAACTGCCGCTTCGAGATTTCAGCGAGCCCCGGTTGCGTCTCCGTTCGGTCGCGCTCAGAGACAAAGGGCATTCGCCGACTTGCCGTTTACCGGGAAAGCGGAAGCCGCTACACTCTCCGCCCGACATGGACGAGGTGGACGCCATGGCGATTCCTGAGTGGTACAGCGGGACCGACCTCACGGGCCGGGTGGCTGCCGGCATCGAGGTCGCCATCGAGCGCATGGACGCCCGCACCGCCGACCACACGGACATCGAGAAGCTGGGCGCCCTGCTCGAGCTCGAGCAGGAAGTCAACTGGCGTTGCTTTCTGCTCGGGCTGGTGGGGACGATCCACTACGACCTCGAGGAGATCGAGCCGGCGAGTCGCATCCTCGAGCAGTCGGTGTCCGGCTACAAGGTCTACCTCGACAGCTTCGACGAGGTTCTGAGCGTGTACTGCCAGTCGTGCTACACGCTCGGCGTGATCCTGTTCGACGCCAAGAAGTTCGCGGAGGCCGCCCCGTACTTCCTGCGCTGCCTCCCGTACATGCACGACGTCTACGACGAAACCTACATCGGCAACATCCTGACCTTCCTGAACCTCTGCTACCAGGGCACCAGCCAGAATGAGCCCGCGCTGGTGTTCGCCGAGGCCGCGGCCTTCACTAGGCACACCGACTGCGAGTCGCTCGAGCACCTGATGGTCAGCTACACGAACGCCGGCGAGGTGGCGAAGGCCACCGAGGTTTTCCATCTGCTGCAGAACCACTGCCGCGAGTACGAGGGCTACGACCGGGTGCTCGAGTTCGCCGAGCGCAACCTGGGCGAGTCCGGCGTCATCAATTAGGATCGCGGGGGGCGGAGACCACCAAAGACACTGACATCAGGAGCGCGTCGAGTGGTCTCCGCCCCCCGCGATCCCACTGGGATGCGCTGCGCGCCTCCCAAGACACAGAGCAACTCAAGGAGTCCTTGGGATCGAGAGATGGTTCGACGTGTGTCCACTGTCGCAGGCGATTCGATGCTGCCGCCGGGCCGGCTGGCCGCGCGACAACGCCGTGGAGACCATCCTAAGATGACAGCATGGAGGTGGGTTCCCGCCCTCGCTTCTCCCTGATCGTGCCGGCCCACAACGAGCAGTCCTACCTCGGGCGCCTCCTCGACTCCGTGGACGTCGCCAGGTCGCGCTGCCGCTTTGGCGCCGGCGCGGTGGAGGTCGTGGTGGCCGACGACGGCTCCACCGACGCCACGGTGGCGCTTGCCGAGCAGAGCGGATGCCGCGTCGTCCGCCTCGCCGCTCGCCGCATCGCGGCGGCCCGCAACGCCGGCGCCGCGGTCGCGACCGGCGAGATCCTCACCTTCGTCGACGCCGACGCCCGGGTCCACCCGGAGACCTTCAATGCGATCGACGACATGCTGGCCAGTGGGCGGATCGTCGCCGGGGCCACCGGCGTCACCCTCGAGCGGTGGTCGGTCGGTCTCGCCGTGACTTACGCCCTGATTGTGCCGTGGGTGTGGCTGCTGCGGATGGACACCGGTGTCGTTTTCTGCCGGTCAGCCGACTTCCGGGCGGTCGGCGGCTTCGACGAGCGACGGTCGTTCGGCGAGGACGTCCAGCTGCTGGTCGACCTCAGGCGGCTCGGCCGCCGCCGCGGGCAGCGGCTCGGACGGGCGCGGCGCGCCAAGGCCATCGCGTCGACGCGCAAGTTCGACCGCTTCGGCGACTGGCACTACTTCCCGCTGCTGCTCCGGCTGCTCTGGCCGATGCTCCGCTCGCCAGCCACCCGCAGCACCCTCGTCGAGGACTACTGGTACCGCGACCCCGAGCGCTGATCATCCGCTGCGGTCGACACTCCAAGAAGCCGTTCTTCCTGAGTCGGATGCGCGGGCCCTTCGTACCCGGCCCCGTTCCCGTGTCCGCGGCGATGAGCTCGCGCCGCTGACGAAGTCACGGCGGAGAATTGAACGGAAAGACGTGATTGAGCCGCGGCCACCAGCGGGCGCGAACCCCCCTGTCAGTCGCTGCCCGGCGGCCCGAGCAGGGAGTTGATGATCGCGAGCAGCCGGCGCTCGTTGGTGGCGGCTGCGAACTGGAAAGCGACCACCACCGCCAGCAGCACGAAGCAGCCCAGCACGGTGAGGGGGAGCATCAGGCTCATGATCTGCAGCGTCGTGGGCGGGACCGAGTCGGTGCGGATCCGCCCCGCGACCTCCCAGGGAGAGACCAGCATCGGGTTGGCCAGGAACAGGAAGCCGACCACCGCGGCGATGGCGGCGAACAGGGCCCACCCCACGACGCGCCAGCGCCTGACCAGCACGCGTCGCTGCTCGACGAACTTCGCGTCACGCTCGGTCAATGTGCTCATTGGCTCCACCCCCCGTTCCCGCACCGTCAGCACGCCTCTCGAGCTGTAGTCTCGCGCACCGCCCGCCGCGATCCGCAACGCGGCTTCCGGGCGGCGCCGCACCGTCTTCGAGCATCAGCCCTTGCGGGCGAGACACAGGCCCACCAGCAGGCCGATCGCTCCGTCGTGGCCCAGCCGCTCGCGGAGGTCCTGGACGAAGGTGGACGGCGCCCCGATCGCGGCGGCCACCCCACCGCTCGCCCGGCCGTCGATGAACTCCTGGACCAGCTGCGTTCCGGTCCGCAGCCGCGCGGCGATGGCGTCCGTCGAGTGGCCGTCGAGGAGCTCCTCCAACGCATGCAGCGGCACGCCCATGGCTGCGGCGATCGTTGTCAGTGACATGTCGACCACCCCCGTGCCGAGACGGCCTCCCGGTGGGGAGGCTCGGTCATCGCTCTCGAGACGCCCCGGTCCTGCCGAGCCGGCGGCGGATCAGATCCAGCCCAGGATCCCGCCGAACAGGATCGCGGCCACCACGTCCACGCCGACGATCACTGCTACCGCGGCCACCTTCGAGCGAACCGCCTTCATGTCGTGCACCCAGTACGAGACCAGGAAGAACGTCAGGTAGCCGAACAGGAAGATCGGGATCGGCGAGCGCGCGCTCCACCAGGAGTAGTCCCAGGTCAGCGCGCCGACCGCGTTGAGCAGAATCTCGACGATCACGCAGAACGCCGCGTTCACCACGGCCAGGAACAGGCGGTTGGGGATGCCCAGGATGCGCAGCTTCTTGTCCGGCGGCAGCATCTTGCCGAACGCGATCCCGGCGATGGCGAACATGAAGGTGATCTCGACGTTGAGCCCGATCAGGATCAGGTAGGCGGTCTTGCCCGGGGCGCCCCACACCGGCGCGTAGTTCGTGAAGTGGAAGACCAGCGAGTTCCAGATCTCGTTGAACCAGTCCATGCCCCAGAACGCGAGCCCGGCGAACACCAGGTTCCAGTTCCGGCGCTCGATCTCCACCGAGTAGACGTACACCACGAGCGCGAACAGCGGGATGACGTACCACTGGAAGAGGCTCCCGTCGCGCAGGATGCTGGCGGCCTCGATCGCGGCCTGGGTGGGCATCGTTCACCTCCTCGAATCCCGATGAAATGTGGCGCGCCCAGTCTACTCCCGATCGGTCGCGCCGGGAGGCAGGCCGGCGAGCTTTCTATGCGGGCAGGTAGTCGTCGCGGAGGGGCGAAAACACCTCAGTCCTCCCTCGGCGCGCGGGCGAGCACCGCGAGCGTCACCGTCGCCTTGGCCACCAGCTTGGAGTCGCCGCCGTCCTCGGCCCACAGCTCGGACTCGACGACGTCGATGCGCGACCCGGGCTTCAGCACCGTGGCCCGGCAGCGGAGCCGGTCGCCGTGCGCCGGCCGCAGCAGGTTGATCTTGAACTCGACCGACAGCACGTACTCGCTCGGCCCGACCAGCGTCGCGGCGGCGGCGCCCGCGGTGTGGTCGGCAAGCGTCGCCATCACCCCGGCATGCACGTAGCCGTCCTGCTGGAGGTGGCGCCGCTCCAGGCGCAGGGAGGTCTCGCACACCCCGGGAGCGATCCGGTCCAGGACCACGCCGAGGTCGGCGATGAAGGGCGCCTGCTCGAAGATCCTGCGGATCTCATCGGAGATCGGCTCACGTCGCTCGCTCATCTGGCCTCCCGTCGGCGGCACCGCCGCCCGCATCCGCTGTGCGCTCGATGTGGAGCAGCTCCACCGGAGCCCCATTGTGGACAATGAAGGCCACCGTCACGCCCGGGGACGGCGAGTTGGGCGCGATCAGGAGCTCCTTGCCCTCGAGCTCGCGCGCCAGGTCGTCGACCTCGAAGGCGACGTGGGGGACGGTCTTCACCAGCTCGGGCAGCGGCGAGCCGGCCTCGAACCGCATCCACTCGATGCCGTACGGGCTCGCCTCGTAGCCCGACGTGAAGACCTTGAACTGCTCGAGGTAGGCCTCGTCCGGCCGCGGGACTGAGCTCGGGATCCCGAGGTGGTGGTACCGCCTCATGCCGTCACCTTTGCCGGAGGTTTGCCTGTCATCGCGGCCGGCGCCCAGCCCAGACATGCCGCATCACGACGCGGCGCGCGGACGGCCAGGCGACCTCGACGAAGCCCTCGGCCGCGAAAGCCGCCGGAAGGCCCATGAAGCTCGAGACCGGCGGCAGCTCGCGGTCCCGGGGCAGCGTCGGGTAGGCCTCGACAACCCGCCCGCCGTGACGCGCCGCATGCTCGACGGCGGCGCGGATCATCGGCCGCATCAGCCCCCGGCGCCGCGCCTCGCGCGCGACGTAGAAGCAGACGATGGACCACACCGGCTGCTCGTCGATCCGCGCCATGACCCGCGACCGCTCGAGGGCCACAAACTGCTCGCGCGGCGCGACCGAGCACCAGCCGACCGGCTCGCCGTCGAGGCACCCGAGGATTCCCGCCACGACCCCGGACTCCACCAGGGCCTTCATGGCGCGGCGGTTGCCGTCCCCGTGCTGCCGCTCGAACTCCTTCCGGGTGAGCCGCCACCACATGCACCAGCAGCCGCCGTAGGCCCCGTGAGGACCGAACAACCGCTCGAAGTCCGGCCAGTTGGCGACCGTCAGCGGCTTGGTCTTCAGCTGGGGTGCAGGGCCGTTCGCGCCGCTCATGGCCTCACCCCACGCGGCTGGACGGAGGGGAGAGAACGTCGACACCGGCGCATCCGAGATGAACGCCGGCGAACCAACGGATCGCACCGCCCACGCCGGTGCCAGTTCACCATCATTCCCCCTCCGCCTCGGCAGTCTCCGCTCGCCCGGCGGTCGGCTCCGGCGGGTCTCCGGACTCGTCCTCCTCGCGGCCGTCCTCCTGTCTCGCCTCGAGCAGCAGCCGCTTGCCCGGCTCGAGGAGTGACTGGACCTCCAGGAAGGCATTGCCCAGCGCCGACCGCGAGGGCTTATGGCGCCGGTAGTAGATCCAACCGCGGTCCTCGGCCCACAGCGCCAGCCTGTGCAGCAGGTAGAGCGTGCCGCAGACCAGGGCCAGCATCAGAACGATCTTCATCGTCGAGATCTACGCAGCCGAGCTTCCCGTGTTCCACTCACCTGTACTGCCGCTCCACCGAGAGCTCGTGCTCGTGGGTCGCCGAGAATCTGAGGGCCCCATCCTGGTACCACAGCAGGTAGCCGTCCTCGGTGCGCATGTACCGCAGCGGGCTGCCCCGCAGCAGCCGCTCCCCCGGCCAGGCCAGGCCTTCGAGCTCGTCGCGCGACTCCGGGTAACTCCCGGTGTGCTGCCGGTGATCGGCGAGGGCGGCTCGCACCTCCTCGGTCCGTTGCGCGCAGTCGTCGACCGCGGCCTCGAGCTCGCGGCCCCCGAGGTACCAGCCGACGGCGAACAGCAGCCCCGCCACAACGGCGGCGGCGATGCGGCCCGAACGGCTTTTCGGCGGGCCGAGCAGATCCGCGGCGAGCACGCACGCCGACAGCACGATGATCGTCGCCATCGACATGGAGTGATCGACATCGCCGCGGAAGTAGTACCCACCCACCAGGGAAACGGCCAGCACCAGCACGAGCAGGAGGTATCTCATTGTCGGAGATTGTACGCGGTCTGCCACGCAGCAGACTTCGTCACGCTTCCCCGAGGGGACGGCTCATCTCGACACAGGGCAGGCGCGTCCCATCCGGAAGCTCGTGCATCGCATCCCCGACGCGCCCGAACCCCATCGCCTCGTAGAACGGCACCGCATTCAGGGTCGACATCAGCCACAGCTCACGGCAGCCGCTCGCCCGTGCCCGCCGCTCAAGCTCGCCAAGCAGCGCCCTCCCGAGACCCGATCGGAGTCGATCGGGCAGCACGTAGACCGCCTGGATTAGGCAGCGAGCCGGGTCGAGCTGGCCGAATCCCACCACCCCGAGATCATCCTCGGCCACCACTACCACCAGCTCGTCGATCACTCGCTGGTAGCGGTCGGGTGCGAGCAGG
>Ga0316620_10001161_pt1 | contig 11176 bp, 9 predicted proteins | sample OWC_Aug_M1_C1_D5_FD_207651 | JGI IMG/M metagenome (GOLD analysis project Ga0316620, IMG submission 207651) | Wetland soil microbial communities from Old Woman Creek delta, Ohio, United States - OWC_Aug_M1_C1_D5_B | ecosystem: Environmental > Terrestrial > Soil > Wetlands | place: USA: Ohio...
TGCGGCAGGTCTACCTGCAGCACCTGCCGCCCGAGAAGGTACCGGCCTGCGGCCCGGACCTTCCGTTCATGCTGGAGAACTTCCCCATCTCGCGCACGCTCACGTTCCTGGTGCGCGGCTCGGGCCAGTGCGCCGAGGTGACCTGGCGCTTCCTCGGCCTGTCGATCGCCGAGTGGTCGCTGATCTGCTTCAGCGGCTTTATCGTCTACGCACTGTGGATCGCGGTGCGCGGCGCGCGCAGAAAATAGGATCTGACCCTATTTTTCCGCGAGCTTGCGGATCTGCTCGGACTCGATGACGCCCGAGCGCAGGCGTTTGAGCGCGGCATTGACCATCGCCGCAGCGACCAGCTCGGCCTCGATCGGGCGGTACTTGCCAAGCAGGGGCCCGAGCACCCTGCCCGCGATCTGACCGATCCGCTCGCCGAGGCGTACCTCGTCGCGCGGCCCGATGAGTAGCGACGGGCGAAAGAATATGGTCCGCGGTACGCCCGCGGCGGCGACATCGGCTTCCATCTCGCCCTTCACGCGGTTGTAGAACACGCGCGAAGCGGGGTTTGCGCCGAGCGCGGAAACCACCAGCAGGCGCCTCGCGCCGCCCTTCGCGGCGGCCTGCGCCAGCGCGACCGGGTAATCGTGGTCGACGCGCCGGAACGCCTGCTGCGAGCGCGCCTGTTTCATGGTGGTGCCGAGGCAGCAGAAGACGTGATCGGCCTCGACCTTGTGCGACGCGAGGCCCTCGAAGTCGAAGGTCTCGACCTTCAGCCCGGGCCCGCGCAGCGCGAGCGGCCGGCGCGCCCAGACGGTGACGCTGTTGTACAGCGTTTCATCGAGCAGCCGCTCGAGCAGGATCGAGCCCACGAGGCCGGTCGCGCCCACCAGCAGCGCGCGGCGCCGCTCAGGCATGCTGCCGGATGAACCCCGCGATACGTGGGCAGATGACTTCGCGCCAGCGCCGGCCCGAGAAGATGCCGTAGTGCCCGACCCTGGGCGCGAGATAGTGCTCGCGCCGCTCGCGCGGAATGTTGAGGCACAGCAGGTGCGCGGCCTCGGTCTGGCCGTTGCCCGAGATGTCGTCGAGCTCGCCTTCGATGGTGAGCAGCGCGGTGTCGCGGATCGCCTGCGGGCGCACCAGTTCCTCGCGCACGAACATGCGCCCCTTGGGCAGCGCGAAGTCCTGGAACACGGTCTTCACCGTATCGAGGTAGTACTCGGCGGGCATGTCGAGCACCGCGTTGTACTCGTCGTAGAAGCGCCGGTGGCCTTCCGCCGAGTCGCCGTCGCCTTCGACCAGGTGGTTGTAGTAGTCCCAGTGCGCGTTGAAGTGGCGGTCGGGATTCATGGCGACGAACCCCATGTGCTGCAGGAAGCCGGGGTACACGCGGCGCATGAAGCCGGGGTACTTCTGCGGTACGCGCTCGATCACGTTCTGCTCGAACCACGAGTACGGCTTCGTCATGGCGAGGTTGTTGACCGCGGTCGGGCTGCGGCGGGCGTCGATCGGCCCGCCCATCATGATCATGGCGCTCGGACGGCTCGGCTCGCGGCGCGAGGCAAGCAGCGACACCGCGGCGAGCACCGGCACCGTGGGCTGGCACACCGAGATGACGTTGAGGTCAGGCGACAGCAGCCGGATCCAGTCGCACACGTAATCGACGTAGTCCTCGAGGCCGAACTCCCCCTCGCTTAGCGGCACCATGCGGGCGTCGACCCAGTCGGCGACCCACACCTCGTGCGCCGGCAGCAGCGCCCGCACCGTGTCGCGCAAGAGCGTCGCGTGGTGCCCGGAGAGCGGCGCCACCAGCAGCACCTTTGGATCGTTGCGCGGCGTCTCGAGCTCGCGCCTGAAATGGATCAGCTTGCAGAAAGGCTTGTCGAGCGCCACGTCCAGGGTCACCGGCACCTGGGCGCCGCCGATTTCGGTCGAGTCGATGGCCCAGGCGGGCTTCTCGTAGCGCTGCGTCACGCGCAGGAACAGGTCGCTGCCGGCCGCGAGGCGGCGCGCGAGCGGGGAGTACGACAGCGGGCTGAACGGGTTTCCGAACCAGCCGCGCGACAGCTCGGCCGCCAGACGAAACGGCGCGAGCGCCGCGTGCTGCGCTTCGTACAGACTGTAGAGCACCGAAGGGACCCCAACAAGTCAATGTAACCCTCAGCTTATAGCAGAATTGCCGCGGTGCCGCATTGGCGGATGTCACGCCCCGCGGGGTATCCTGCGGGGCGTGGGGCTGCTGCTGCGGACCGTATTGGCTGTCGTCGTCGTCTCCGGTCTGCTGGCCGGAGGGGGCTATGCCTACCTGCGCCGCTCGCTGCCGCAGACCGAGGGCGCGCTCACGCTTGCCGGACTCGACGCCCCGGTCGAAATCTTGCGCGATGCTTACGGCATCCCGCACATCTACGCGCGCTCGGCCGACGACGCCTACTTCGCGCTCGGGTTCGTGCACGCGCAGGACCGCCTGTGGCAGATGGAGATGAACCGGCGGGTCGCCTCTGGGCGCCTGGCCGAGCTCCTCGGTCCGAAGGCGCTCGATGCCGACCGGTTCCTGCGCACGCTCGGCACGCGCCGTGCCGCCGAGGCGAACCTGAAGAACCTCGACCCGGCGACGCGCAAGACGCTCGAGGCGTACGCCGCCGGCGTCAACGCGTTTCTCGCCACCGACCCGGTGCTGCCGCCCGAGTTCTGGATCCTGCGCGACCAGCCCGAGCCCTGGACGCCGGTCGACTCGATCGCCTGGACCAAGATGTTGGCCTGGGACCTGGGCGGCAACTGGAAGAACGAGCTGCTGCGCATGAGCCTCGCGCGCACGCTGTCGAACGAGCGCATCGCCGAGTTCCTGCCGCCCTATCCCGGCGACGGCCAGCCGAAGCTGCCCGACCTGCACGCGCTCTATGCGGGCCTCGGCGGCGACGCCGCGCGCCTCGCGGTGGACACCGGGCGCGTGGCCCGGCTGCTGCCGTCCTGGCAGGCCGCCGGCGTCGGCTCCAACAACTGGGTGGTCAGCGGCGCGCACAGCGCGAGCGGCAAGCCTCTGCTCGCCAACGATCCGCACCTCGGGCTGTCCGCGCCGTCGGTGTGGTACTTCGCGCAGCTCAACGCCCCGGGGCTGGACGTCATCGGCGCGACCCTGCCGGGCTTGCCAGGGGTGGTGCTCGGGCGTAACGCGAGAATCGCCTGGGGCTTCACCAACACCGGTCCGGACGTGCAGGACCTGTACATCGAGAAGCTCGCGGGCGAGGACCAGTACCTCACGCCCGAGGGCCCGCGGCCGTTCCAGCGCCTGGAGGAGACGATCAAGGTGCGCGGCGAACCCGACCAGAAGCTCACGGTGCGCATCACGCGCCACGGGCCGGTCGTGTCGGAGGTGCTGCGCGCAGCCAGGGGACTCGCGCCGCGCGGCTACGTGCTGGCCTTCGCCTGGACCGCGCTCGCCGAGGACGACGCGAGCATCCGCGCGGCGTTGAAGTACGGGCGCGCGCGCGACTGGAACGATTTCATCGCCGCTGCGCGCGACGTCACCGCACCCCAGCAGAACGCGGTGTACGCCGACGTGGACGGCAACATCGGCTTCATCGCCGCCGGCCGCGTGCCGGTTCGCAGGCCCGACAACGACCTGATGGGCCTCGCGCCGGCGCCGGGCTGGCTGGCGAAATACGACTGGGCCGGGACCATCCCGTTCGACCAACTGCCGCGCAGCTACAACCCGGCGAACGGCGTAATCGTCACCGCCAACAACAAGACCGTGCCGCCGGGATACAAGTACTGGATCACCCGCGGCTGGCAGCCGCCCTACCGCGTGGACCGCATCACCGAGCTGCTCTCCGCGCTGCCCAGGCACACCGTATCGAGCTTCGCGCGCATCCAGTCCGACGTCTTGTCGCTCCCGGCGCGCGCCATGTTGCCGCACCTGCTCGCCACGCAGGCGCGCACGCCCGAGGCGAAGCAGGCGCTCGCGCTGCTCGCGCACTGGGACGGCACGATGTCCGCCGAGCGGCCCGAGCCGCTGATCTTCATCGCCTGGTGGCGCGAGCTGACGCGCGCCTTGTACGCGGACGAGCTCGGCGACGCGTTCCTTCCGAACTGGCTGCCGCGCGCCCGGTTCGTGATCGACGTGCTCGAGAACAAGGGCGGCGCGGCGCGCTGGTGCGACGACGTGCGCACCCCCGCGACCGAGACCTGCGGCGAGATCCTCGCCGCCTCGCTCGATACCGCGCTCGCCGACCTGCGCCGGCGCTACGGCGCCGACATGGCCTCCTGGAGGTGGGGCGTCGCGCACGAGGCGCTGCACGAGCACCGGCCGCTGGGCCGCGTGCCGCTGCTTGCGCGCTGGTTCGACATTACCGTGCCGAGCCCTGGCGGCCCCTACACTGTGAACGTCGGCCGCAACCAGTTCTTCAACGACGAGCAGCCCTACGCCAACCGCCATGCGCCGAGCCTGCGCGCCATCTACGATCTCGCAGCCCCGGAAGCGTCCCTCTACATCCACTCGGGCGGTCAGTCGGGCAATCCGCTGTCGCCGCAGTACCGTGCTTTTACCGCGGCCTGGGCGCGCGGCGAGTACATCCCGATGATCGCCGAGCGCGCGCGCCTGGAAGCGGCCGGCGTGCAGCGCCTCACGCTGCAGCCGCGGAAATAGCGCGCCGGCGCAGGTACAGGTTGTTCGCGACGAGCGCGCCGATGACCACGGCCGCGCCGGAGATCTCCACCGCGCTGAACCTGCGGCCGAGCCCCGCCTCGATCGCGAACACGATCACCGGCACCAGGTTCAGCATCAGCATGGTGTTGAGCGCGCCAAGCAGCTTCACGCCCGCGTTGAAGCACAGCACGCCGAGCACCACGGTGAAGAGCGAGAAATAGACGATCTGCCACTTCGCCGACAGCACCGCGTCCATGCCCGGCCAGTGGGAATAGCCCGCCCACACCATCAGCGCGTTGATCGTCATCAGCCCGATCGCTCCCGGGATGCAGGTGAGCACCGTCATCCGGAGCGGCGACCAGCCGCTGAAGTAGCCGCCGGCCATGCTGTAGACCACCCAGCTCACCGCCCCGAGGAACACCAGCAGGTCGCCGATGAGCGCGCTCGAGCTCTCGGCGGCGAGCGCCCCCGGGTCGCCGCGCGTCACCACGAGGAACACGCCGCCGACCGCGCAGGCGATGCAGGCGATGGTGAACGATGCGGGCCGCAGGCCGCGCGTCAGCCACACCGCGATCGCGGCCATCGGAGTCTGCAGCGCCATGATGATCGCGGCGTGCTCGGGGCGCGTGTAGGTGAGCCCGAGCCACACCAGCACGTTGAATCCGGTGAAGCCGAACAGGCCGAACAGCGCCGCGGGAACGAGCCGCTTGCCGTAGCGCAGCGCCGCGCGCCCCTCGGTTGCCCACAGCAGCGCGACGAAGATCGCGGTGCCGATCGCGTAGCGGATGCTGCCGAGGAAATACGCGTCGAGGATCGGCAGCGTGCGCTTCGCGACCGGGAACATCGCGCCCCAGGACAGGATCGCGACCGCCAGGCAGCCCAGACCCTTGAGCAGGTTGCTCTGGGTTATTTTTCGTCCCTCAAGGCCCGCCGCAATATCTTGCCGACGTTGGTCTTCGGCAACTCGGCGCGGAACTCGACGTACTTGGGCCGCTTGTAGCCAGTGAGCTCGCGCTTGCAGTGCTCCATGACGTCCTGCTCGGTGAGAGCGGGATCCTTCTTCACCACGAAGAGCTTGACCACCTCGCCCGAGTGCTCGTCGGGCACGCCGATCGCGGCGCACTCGAGCACGCCCGGGTGCATCGCCGCGACCTGCTCGACCTCGTTCGGGTACACGTTGAAGCCCGAGACCAGGATCATGTCCTTCTTGCGATCGACGATGCGGATGAAGCCCTTGTCGTCCATCACGCCGATGTCTCCGGTGCGCAGGAACCCGTCCTTGCCGAGGACCTCGGCGGTCTCGGCCGGCCGCTGCCAGTAGCCCGCCATCACCTGCGGCCCGCGCACGCAGATCTCGCCGGTTCCGCCGAGCGGCAGGTCCTTGCCCGCGTCGTCGCGGATCGCGATCTCGGTCGAGGGAATCGGCACTCCGATCGAACCGGTGTAGCCCTTGAGATCGAAGGGGTTCATGGTGGCTACCGGGCTCGTTTCCGTGAGCCCGTAGCCTTCGAGCAGAACGGTGCCGGTCACCTGCTGCCAGCGGTCGGCGACCGCCTTTTGCACCGCCATGCCGCCGCCGCTCGCGATCAGGAGCGCCGAGAAGTCGAGCTTCGCGAAATCGGGGTTGTGGAGCAGCGCATTGAACAGCGTATTGACCCCGGTGATCATGTTGTAGCGGTGCTTGCCGAGCTCCTTGACGAAGCCGGGGATGTCGCGCGGGTTGGTGATCAGGATGCTGCAGCCGCCGAGCTTCAGCATCACCAGACAGTTCACCGTGAGAGAGTAGATGTGGTAGAGCGGCAGCGCAGTAATGATGTTCGGCGTTTGCCCCTTGAGCGCGAGCATCAGCCAGCCGCCCACCTGCGCGATGTTGGCGAGGATGTTGCGGTGAAGCAGCATCGCGCCCTTGGACACTCCGGTGGTGCCTCCGGTGTACTGCAGGAACGCGATGTCGTCGTGGCCCACTTCGACCGCCTTCAGCTGCCGCCCGGCGCCCTCGGCGAGGGCGTCGTTGAAGCGCTGCGCCTTCGGCAGGTCGTAGGCCGGCACCAACTTCTTCACCTTGCGCACCACGAAGTTGACGATCAGGCCCTTCGCCCCGAGCAGGTCGCCGAGCGAGGCGATCACCACGTGCCTCACCGGCGTGCGCGCGAGAACGGCCTGGAGCGTGTGAGCGAAGTTCTCCAGGATCACGATCACCTCGGCGCCCGAGTCCTTCAGCTGGTGTTCGAGCTCGCGCGCGGTGTACAGAGGATTGACGTTCACGACCGTGCAGCCGGCGCGCAGCGTTCCGTAGAGCGCGACCGGGTACTGCAGCACGTTCGGCAGCATGATCGCCACGCGTGCGCCCTTGCCGAGGCCCTTCGTCTGCAGCCAGGCACCGAAATCGCGCGAGCGCTGATCGAGCTCGCCGAAGCTGATCGACTTGCCCATGCACTCGAAGGCCGGCTGCCCGCGGTACTGCGCGGCGCTCTTGTCGAACAGGTCGCCGATCGAGCGGTACTCGTCGTAGGCGACGTCCGCGGCGACGCCGGGCGGGTAGCTCTTCAGCCAGATGCGGTCCATCGATCCCTCCTCTCCTTGCAATTGCCTGACGGGGCGCGCTAGTCTAACCCCGGCCGCCGCGCCAGGCGACGAACGACGAGGCGAGCGCGCCCGCGCCGATACCCGCGTAGGCGATCACCCAGGCGCCGGCGCTGTGCCCGCCGCCCGCCGCGTCGAGCGCGGCGCCGAACACCACCGGCCCGATCATTCCGCCGGCGAAACCGAGCAGCGAGTAAAGCCCCATCGCGGCGCCACGCAGCTCCGCGGGCGCGGCGGCGACCATGCCGGCGGTGAGCGTCGCCGACTCGGCCATGACCAGCATGGCATACACGACCAGAATCGCGAGCACCACGATCCAGTGCCAGGACGCCGACCATCCGAGCAGGATGCCGCCCGCCCCCGAGCCGAGCATCGCGATCGCGATCCACCTGCGACGGCCGATCTTGAGCGCGATCTCGTTGCCGAGGATCGATGCCGGCACGGCGCAGATGTTGACGAACGCCGCGATCACCGCCAGGTTCCAGGGAAAGCTGTCGCCGCCGGCGTGCAGGCCGGCGGAGAACGCGAGGAACGCCACCATCCAGCCGCGCGAGCCGAACAGCTCCAGGCAATGCATCGCATAGCCGAGCGCGAAGCCCGCGACCGGCCGGTTGGCAATCAGCGTGCGCCACGCGGCGATGGGAAACAGCGTCGCGAGCGAAAAGCGCGCCGCGGCCGCCGCGGCGGCGGGCGTGCGCGCGTCGATGCCTGCGAATACCAGAGCCCCCGCGGCGAGCGGCCCGGCGGCGCAGGCGATGAACGCCCACTGCCAGCCTGCGAACGCGCTTACCGCGCCCGCCGCGGCGAGCGACAGCGCCGTACCGATGCCGAAGAACGAGGTGTAGAAGGCGATATAGCGGCTCTGCGAGGGCCCGGAAGCGCGATCGGACAGGAGCCGCAGTCCGGGCATGTACGTCGCGGCGACGCCGGTGCCGAGCACCACCTGAAACAGCACCGCGCTCGCGAAGCCCTGCGCAAGCAGGCCGAAGCCGGCGCTGCCCGCCGCCGCGAGCAGGCTGCCGACCAGGTAGACGCGGCGCCCGTCGACGCGGTCGGTGAGCGCGGTCCAGTACGACACGGTCGAGGCGTAACCGGCGAAGAACATGCCGCCCACCACGCCCGCCTCGACGTTCGTGAGGCGCCACAGCGCGCGCAGTTCGGGAAGCAGCGCGGCGAAGGTGGAGAAGCCCGCCATCGACAGGATGTGGGCGGTAAGCATCAGTACCGCCGCCCGGCGGGCGGAATAAACGGGGTCCGACCCCATTTATTTGTTGTGGAACCCCGGCTTGCGCTTCTCCACGAACGCCGCCATCCCTTCCTTCTGGTCGGCGAGCGCGAATGCGGCGTGGAACAGCCTGCGCTCGAAGTGCACGCCCTCGGCGAGCGGCATCTCGTAGGCGGCGTTGATCGACTCCTTGATCATCATCACCACCGGCAGCGAGTAGGCGGCGATCTTCGCCGCCACGCCGAGCGCCTCGTCCATGAGCTTGTCGAGCGGCACGACGCGCGACACCAGGCCGCTTCGCTCGGCCTCGGCCGCGTCCATCATGCGCGCGGTGAGGCACATGTCCATCGCCTTCGCCTTGCCCACCGCGCGCGGCAGGCGCTGCGTGCCGCCGGCGCCGGGCAGGACGCCGAGGTTGATCTCGGGCTGGCCGAATTTCGCATTCTCGGCCGCGATCACGATGTCGCACATCATGGCGAGCTCGTTGCCGCCGCCGAGCGCGTAGCCGGCGACGGCCGCGATCACCGGCTTCCTGATTCTCCTGATGTGCTCCCAGTCGCGCGTGATGTAATCGGCGCGGTACACGTCGATGAAGTTCCAGTCCTTCATCGCGCCGATGTCGGCGCCCGCGGCGAACGCCTTTTCGCTGCCGGTGATGACGATCGCGCCGACCGCGTCGTCCGCGTCGAAGGCGTAGAGCGCCTGGCCCAGCTCCTGCATGAGCTGCGGGTTGAGCGCATTCATCTGCTTCGGGCGATTTAGCGTCGCGATCCCGACCCGGCCGCGCACCTCGGTGGCGATGAACTCGTAGGCCATCTTCACGCTCCCTTGAGAAACTCTTCGGTCGGCTGCACCTTCGCGAACAGCCCGTTCAGCGCCGCGAGAAAAGCGCGCTGCACCAGGGGCGCCGGCACCGTCTCGCCGCCGAAGCTCTGCGCGCGCGTGGCGCAGGCGTCCGCGAGCAGCGTCACCTTGTAGCCGAGGTCCGCGGCCTGGCGCACGCTCGAATCGACGCACATCTGCGTCATCATGCCCGCCACCACCAGGTTCTTCACGCCGGCCCGGTCCAGCCGCTCCTTCAGGTCGGTGGCGCGGAAACTATTCGGGAAATTCTTCTCGATCACCGGCTCGCCGGCGGCGGGCGCAACCGAACGGTGAATCTCGGCGCCCTTCGTTCCCGGAAGGAAGAACGTCGCGCCGGGGCGCACCGACAGGTGGCGCACGTGGAACACGGGCAGCTTCTTCGCGCGGAACGCGGCGAGCGCGGCGCCCGCCCTCGCGCCGGCGGCCTCGGCACCATCGAGCTCCATCGCGCCGCCGGGGAAGTAGTCGTTCTGGATGTCGATGATCAGAAGCGCCGTGTCGCTCACCTCCCGCCCCCCTTCTTCATTTCCGATAGCGGCATGACCGACGGATCGCGAAAGCGCGGCCGCTCCGGCTCGATTTCGCTGCGCGCGACCGTCTCGCGCGCGGTCGCGAGGCTGCGCACCGCGAGCTCCTGGTACTGGCGCGTCGCGTCGCGCTTCCAGGCCATCTCCTCGGCCGACAGCTCGCGCACCACCTTCGCCGGGATGCCGAGTGCGAGGCTTCTCGGCGGCACCTCGAATCCCGCCTTGACGAAGGCCATCGCGGCGACGATCGACGATTCGCCGACCACCGCGTTGTCGTTGACCACCGAGTTGATGCCGACCATCGCGTTCCGCCTCACGACGCAGCCGTGCAGCACTGCGCCGTGGCCGATGTGGCCGTCGGCCTCGACCACGAGGTCGCGGTCGGGAAAGGCGTGCAGGATGCAGCAATCCTGGATGTTGGCGCCCTCCCCGATCACGATGCGGCCGAAATCGCCGCGCAGGCAGGCGCAGGGCCCGACGTAGACGCGCGCGCCGACGATCACGTCGCCGACCAGGACCGCGCTGGGATGCACGTAGGCGCTCGGGTCCACGACCGGCGTGATGCCGTCGATGGCGGTGACCTTCAGCATAGTCAGGCGATTCTACTGCCCTTTGGTGTAAGCTTTTCGCCGCCCTTTCGCATAGCAAGATCAAAAGAGAGCACGGGAGGCGCACCACGATGACGAACTTCGCGCTCGAGCCGATCGAGAAGGCGCCGCTCGCCGATCTGCGCAAGCTGCAGTTGCAGCGGCTGCAATGGTCGCTGCGGCACGCCTACGACCACGTGCCGCACTACCGCAGGAAGTTCGACGAGGCAGGCGTCAAGCCGGAGCACTGCAACACGCTCGCGGATCTGGCGAAGTTCCCGTTCACCACCAAGGCCGATCTGCGCGAGAACTATCCGTTCGGCATGTTCGCGGTGCCGATGGAAAAGATCGTGCGCATCCACGCCTCCTCCGGCACCACCGGCAAGCCCACCGTGGTCGGCTATACCGCGAAGGACATCGACACCTGGTCGAACGTCATGGCGCGCTCGATCCGCGCCGCGGGCGCGAAGCCGGGCGACAAGGTGCACGTCGCCTACGGCTACGGCTTGTTCACCGGCGGACTGGGCGCGCACTACGGCGCCGAGCGCCTGGGCCTCGCGGTGATCCCGCTCGGCGGCGGCATGACGGAGCGCCAGGTGCAGCTGATCCGGGACTTCAAGCCCGAGATCATCATGGTGACGCCCTCCTACATGCTGGCGATCGCCGACGAGATGGAGCGCCAGGGGATCGATCCGAAGAGCTGCTCGCTCAGGATCGGCATATTCGGCGCCGAGCCGTGGACCAACGAATTGCGCAA
>Ga0316620_10001163_pt1 | contig 11172 bp, 7 predicted proteins | sample OWC_Aug_M1_C1_D5_FD_207651 | JGI IMG/M metagenome (GOLD analysis project Ga0316620, IMG submission 207651) | Wetland soil microbial communities from Old Woman Creek delta, Ohio, United States - OWC_Aug_M1_C1_D5_B | ecosystem: Environmental > Terrestrial > Soil > Wetlands | place: USA: Ohio...
TTCCTCTACAAGGATGAGGCAGAGAAGCTCATGAAGGGCTCAGGCCTGAGGATTCAGAGGTGAGAAGAACATGTGGGACAAACAGGACGCATTCAATCTGATTAGAGAAACAGCATTGATACCTATTATCAGAGTCGAGTCGAGCAAGACCGCTCTCAGGGTGGCCGATGCCTTCCTTGAAGGGGGTGTCAAGATCATCGAGGTCACGTTCAGCGTGCCAAACGCGATTGACCTCGTAAAGGAACTGACTCAGAAGGTCGGCGACAAGGTCCTGATAGGAACCGGGACTGTCCTCGATGGTGTGACGGCCCGAGAGGCGATTCTAGCAGGTAGTGAGTTCATCGTGAGTCCTATGTATTCTAGGGACCTCATAGAGACCTCGCGAAGATACTCGAAGTTGTGTTTCCCTGGAGCACTCACGCCAACTGAGATCCTCGAGGCTTATACGATGGGTGCTGATGCGGTCAAGGTCTTTCCGTGCGGCAACGTCGGCGGTGCTGACTATATCAAAGCGGTGAGAGCGCCTTTGCCCCATATCCCCTTGATACCGACGGGCGGGGTGGAACTCGACACTGCAGGGGCCTTCCTTGATGCAGGCGCGTTTGCATTGGGTGTGGGCTCTGCAATCACGGACAAGAAAGCCATTGCCGACGGAAGGTTCGAGGTCATCACGGAGAACGTCAAGAAGTTTCTGGAGATTGTTCACAAGCACAAGAGGAAGTAGTAGTCCAAGAAACGACGGGTGTTCGTTACACCGTGGAGAGGACTCGTCACTCCGAACGAGCAAAACGAGTTCTCCGCATTCTTTTTCTTCTCCTCTTCCCGACCCACGGTGCAGTGTGATCAATGAGAAACATTCGCAGAAAGGAGAAGGCCGTCATCGAAACGGGTCAATTGCACTGGATACTCAAGGCTACTCAATACATCACCATCGCTATGTGTGCCCACGACGAACCCTACCTCGTCACTCTGAGCCATGGATATGACGAGGACCGAAACTGCATCTACTTTCACTGCGCAATGGAGGGCAAGAAGGTTGACATCCTGAGGGAGAACAACCTCGTCTGGGGACAAGCACTCCTCGATTATGGTTACTCAACAGGCGAGTGCACGCACAAGTATGCTACAACGGAGTTCATGGGTCGAGTCAAGTTCATAGTGGACCAGACAGAGAAGAAACAAGCACTTGAAATCATGGCCCGCCAGCTGGAGAAGGACCCGGAGGGCGTGTTGAAGAAGCAAATCAAAGGCGACTCTCTAGCAAAGGTCAATATCGGACGGATTGATATCGAGTACATGTCTGGCAAGAAGTCCAAAGAAGTCACACTTGGGGAGAAGCCTCAGCGATTCTAGCAGCTGTCAGTCGGACTACCGAGTTCGACAAGCACAGGTCGCAACACTAAAAACAGGGTCACACTGGGCTCAGTCCGCCGAGGTTCTGTCCATGGGCTATGTGAAGACGCAACGGAAGGAACTGACCAGTGTGGGGATCGATGTGGGCACGACCACATCCCACATCATATTCAGCCGAATCGTGCTCGAGAAGGACGCAAGCAAGAGGACAGAGAAGTTTGAGATTGTCGAACGCAGAGTGATACACAAGGGCGAAATCCACATGACGCCCTTCTCCGCTCCAGACACAATCGACCTCGTGCGTCTCAAGGAGATGCTAGACCAAGACTACTCTGCGGCAGGCTTCAGACCCGATGACATCGACACAGGTGCAGTCATCATCACCGGAGAGACCGCAAGAAAGCACAACGCGGAAGAGATTGTCACGTACTTAGCAGGCAAGTCAGGCAAGTTCGTTGCCGCGACTGCAGGACCGAACTTTGAGGCGGTCATAGCCGCACATGGGTCTGGAGCAGTAAAGAGGTCCCTCGAAACTCGAAAGACGGTAATGAATGTCGACACGGGCGGCGGATCGTCCAACATGGCTGTGTGCAAGGCTGGCAAAGTCGTCGACACGGCCGCTGTCAACGTTGGTGGAAGGCTCATTGCGTTCGACGGAGGGGGCATCTTGCGAGTGATTGAGCAAGGTGGCCGAAAGACGGCAGAACAGCTTGGAATCACACTCGAAATCGGCAAGCCAATACAGGAAGCAGACAGAGAGGCGATGGCCAGGTCGCTAGCGAGGTCTCTGCTTGAAGCCATGAGAGGGCAGGAAGCTTCCGAACTCACAAAGCGGCTCATGATGACACGCCCGCTGAAGGTGAACGGGATTGATGAGGTGACATTCTCAGGCGGTGTGGCCGAGTACATCTACGAACGCGAAGACCGAGACTTCGGAGATATCGGAAAGGCACTCGCTCAGTTCATACGGACGGAGATGGAATCGAGCGGCATGCATCTTACAGAACCAGACCAGAAGATCAGAGCCACTGTGATTGGAGCTGGTCAGAGTTCACTGCAGGTGAGTGGGTCCACGACTTTCCTATCTGCGGGACTCACGTACCCAATCCGCAATCTACCGGCTGTGGTCGCAGATGTTCCCAAGACGGGTTTGACAAGTCACCAGGTCGCATCAGCGATTGCCAGCGCATTTGAGAGACTGGATCTGGTGGAGGGCGTGGACCCGGTGATTCTTGCATTCAACGATGCAGTTCGTCCCTCATACGAGAGCCTGACAACATTCGCAAAGGGTGTAGTGAGCGGTCTACCTCACACTGTCAGTTCGGGCAGAACGATAATGATGTGCTTTGATTCGGACATTGGCAATAGTGTGGGGAATGTCATTCGGAGAGAAACGAAGGTCACGAACGAGATACTGTCAATCGATGAGGTGAGTCTTCGCGAAGGAGACTTTGTCGACATAGGCCAGCCGATAATCGAAAACGTCGTAGTTCCCGTGGTGATCAAGACCTTGGTTTTTGAGTCTGGCTAAGAGAGCCGATAGGTTCCAAGAGAAGCCCTTTCGATCATCGTTTGATCCTCGTGGTCCTGCGACCCCGTCTTTGGAGAACCGGAGCAATGAATATAGGGAACATGCCACCTATAGTAATCTCGGGGCAGTTGTTGCTGTCCAGACCTCAGATGAAGAATCAAGAGGCCAAGAGTGGGTCTGACCTTTCTAGAGGAACATAAGGAGGAAATGCTATGGTTGCGAATCCAGTCACAACATACTTGTACGCGACTAGCCTTATTCTGTGCTACGGTTCTCTGGGACTTGCCTTTGCGGTGGGCGGTTCCACAACGATATTCGGTATCAGCGGCGTTCTCTGCATACTGTCTCTTGCTCTGCTTCAGGGACTCCGTTGCGCCATCACTGGCAAGACCGTATACGTGGCACCGGGCTACGTCGGCACTACACGACAGGTGGTGCAATCTGATGGCGTTCACACCGAATATGGAAGTAGGTGGAGTTCAGGAGGAACCTATAATGCACGACACTACGGTCTCCTATACGGACTTCTCGGCTTATTCTTAGGGCTCATGATTGGATTTGGCATGGATATGGAGATTCAGGATACTTTTCCGGCCATCACTCTCGTAGCCAGTACCATCTTTGCTATTATCGGGGCAATGGCCTTCAGACCTTAGACAAACAGCTGAAGTGCACGACCTGAGAGCCAAGTCGTCACGCCCGTATTGCCGCCAGAACTACTGTCTCCGCACCTTCAGCTCATGGAGAGAAGCCAACCGACTAGCGCGGGCGGCCTTCGTTGAAATCTGTGAAAGCAGAATCCTTATACCAATCCTCGACCATATACTATTGGGGTGCGTGCATGGAGGTCCTTCAGCTAGTCATTCCAGCGATTGGGATATTGCTTCTTCTTCACGGAGTTCGGAGTCTACGCGAGATAGGCCGGGTCAGGGCCATCGTACGAGGTGCATCCGACATGAAGTCCGCTACAGACTTCAAGATGAGCTACTCATATCGCCTCCTGCAGTATCCAGACAACGTGAGGAACGCGCGGGGCGGACTTGGAGGGTTTGGCGGAACACATCCCATGCTGATGTTCTTGCTCGTCGTACTGGTGCTAGGGCTCTTTGCAGTGATTGTCTTATCATCACTTGGCAATCCCCTGGCAGTCACAGCCATAGCAGGCCTTGCGATTTCGCTAGCGTTCTTTTCTGGACCCTATCGAATCAATGTCCTCGAGTACTACACAGCAAGAATGCTGACCGCTCCTGCAGCACAGCTTTCGGCATATGATGCCCATGCAGCTCGCGTCATAACCGGGCCTCTCCAGACGTGGAATCAAGCGAAGGTAATCTTCGCGCTGTCGTTGCTCGTCGCAGTGATGCTACCGCCAGAAATGCTGCTGGTGTACCTGCTACTCATGGTGCTAGTAGCTTTCATCGCACTGGGCACGTACTACAGCCTAGGGAGAGGGATCTTTGCTGAACCTGCAAGGGATAGCGCCCGACCGGATGAACAATGGGTCGAACGCCTGTTGAGCGAAATCGTCCGTACTGAGTAGTGGATATTGTCGTCTTGGTCATGTCGTAGTAGAGCTTCACGCCCAATCGTCTACTGAGTTGTGCGCCGAGTCTTGCAGAGGGCCTAGCAACACATAATAGCGTAGCCGCCGATGGCCAGTTGCCTCGCCTAGTGAAAGCACGCACACTTTCTTCTGATCTGGGAATGCCTGCGCCACTAGCAACAGGATGAGGAGAGAAAGATGACGATGAAAGCAATAGCACTCGCTTTGCTGCTACTCTTAGCAGCAAGCACGCTGGCTCCAGTTGTTCCGAGCTGGTCAAACGGCAAATCAACACAGGAACAGCCGAGCCCTGCAAACAATGTAGCACTCTCAGATGGAGAGATCGTGACGATGACTGTTTCGGTTCTCGAAGATGAATCGATGATGTCACATAACCCTGACAGCAATTCAGCTGGGAACCAGAATCGGGGTGGACTTTGGGTAGGCTACGAACCGATCGACGGAATGACTCGTTCGTGGTTGAAGTTCAACCTTTCACACATCCCGGACAACGTTGCAATCCAGAGCGCCACACTCAACGCATACCTAAATGACGAGTGGGTCCCCGAATCTGACGCGGCAATTGGAGCATATTACTCGACAAATGACACTTGGAGTACTGAAACAATCACATGGAATAACCAGCCAGATTTCTCGGCAACTCCATCGGACATCATCGACTCCCCTGCGTCACCTGACATGTTTGTCATGGGTGATTGGTACCACTGGGATGTGAGTGGTGCAGTCGCGGAAACCATTCAGGGCGACAAAATACTCTCCGAGGTACTGAAACAGGTCGACGAAGGCCTGACTAATGAAACGTGGAAGTACTTCCTTGACAAGGACTACCTCGCCGACTATCCCTTCAATGACACTTACTTGGCTCTTCAGTACGTAACACCCGCAACAGATGGTCTCGCAGTTGATGGACGGACAACCTCACCATTGATTGACTACATCCAGGACGCGACGCCCACTCTCAGCTGGCATATGGCCGATCCCGACTCCTCGGACTATCAGACTGACTACGAGTTACAGGTCTCTGACAGTCCGTATTTCAACGACACCCTCGTTTGGGAGAGCAACCACACAAATCGCGTGACAGTCTATGACACAGGGACGTCTGACAACCTCAGACCATGGGGAACTACCCAAGAGATGCGCTTTCAGTTCAAGTGGCCTACCGCACTCCTGGACCAATCAGGGTTGGTCGACAGACTGCTCTTCGAAGTGGGTACTCCATATGGTTCGGTCACCTATGAGAACCTCGTTGTATCGATGGTCAATACAATTGGCTCTAGCGCGCTGACTGCCGACTTTATTGCGAACTACGGCGGAGAAACCCCAATCACTGTTCTGAACAGGCAGGCGTACGTTGCAGAGATAATTGGTGCGCAGCTCATCATTGATGTTGAGAATACGTTCATTCTGAATGCACAGCGAAGTCTGATCGTCGAGGTCAGATTCACCAATTGTAGTAGTACGATTGCCCTAGGCCAATTCTCCACTACCGACGGCGGGTCGGTTGCATACGAGTATGGCCCCGGCGACTACACCGCCACCACAGCCTCGTTGCTCTATGCTAGGACCCACAACTTGATGGTCGACTTCGCAACCGAATCGGTGTACTGCGTGCCTAGCTCAGGAGGCAACTGGTTCCCCTTTGGCGTCGATATCGGCACAGCCTGTGTTTTCCAGTGGAAGTACAACCGCTCCCTCGTCGACCGTGAGGGAACAATCGACAGACTCTACTTCGGAGTGTGGGGCGGAACGCAACCGGTGACCATAGAGAACCTGACAATCTCTCTGGTGGAAACACCCGTTGAAGGCGCTCTGAGCCTAGACTTCGAGGCGAACTATGGTGGTGTGGAACCGACCGTGGTCTATCAAGCCGCAACCGCAACCTTCCATGAGGTGAACGGCGTTCTCACCATAGACATTGATGACATCTTTGTCTACGGAGATGAGCACGACCTGCTCATCGACCTGCGCTTCGATGCAATCATCAGTGGCGAAATCGCCCTGCGCGCGGTCGAAGGTATGGGAGGCTACCGAGCATACAACCTGACTTGGGGTAGTCACGCCATCGACAACAGCCCGTTGACGTACGACCTCGCTGTCGATTTTGTGGACCCTGAATCACAAGTTGAGTATGCAGGAGCCGCCTTGACCAACTCCACCGAGTACTACTGGAGAGTCAGGACCTGCGATGCCACAGGTATCTGGAGCGACTGGACTTCTCAGTACTTCAAGTACGAGAAGCTCTCAAGTGCGCCCGAATGGGAAGGCCCTGTGAATTCCCCCGACCCGGCAATGGCCGGTCACACTGTGACTGTCTCCATCAACGTCACATACTTCCTGGGAATCAATCAGGTTCTCATCGAGTATGGCGGGAGTAACCACACAATGACCCCGACGGGGAACACTTACACCTACACATGGACTCCATCGACCGATGGTACGCTCAACTACACAATCTACATGGAGAGCGCAATCGGGACGTGGAGTAGTGTAGGCGGGTCATTCGAGGTTCAGGCCGCGCCGTTCCTGCCGATAGACACTACGACCCTGCTCATCATAGTTGGCGTCGTTGTGATACTGGGAGCAGTCGTGTGCCTGGTCAAGCGTCGCTAGTAGATTCCGACTCTGGGAGGGCCGCAAGCTCTCCCAGTTACTCTCTCTATAACTGTGGTCGTTCCGGGTCACTCTGTATCAATGCTAGTCAGTTTCGCACAGAGGGAGCAAAGCAGCTCATCTATGCAGCACGCGCATTCGGGATGAGCGACTAGCCTTGCTTTGCCTGAGGACTTGTCCTGAATTCCTCAAGATCCTCGGGAGGCCAGCCCCTGGGAGTCTGATAGCCTTTGACGAATCTGAAATCGCAGTTTGGATGACCGCACCCTAACGTTCGAGTGCGCTTGAAGCCAACTCCTATTGCCCGCATCCTGATGAAGTCCCCCAAGCAGGCGTAGGGGGCGGCTTCCTCAGCGTGATGCTCTCGAATCAACTTCATCCAGCCACATTCCACAAAGTTGAGCCCCCAGCCGAACGACTTACCATCTCCTTCAACGAACTCTGCAACCCAATTCCCCGGATACTGCCTCTTCTGAGTTTCGGTCGCCCATCTCCGCCAACCTCCTTTCACACGATCCGAGAATGCCAGCCAGTGAAACATGCGCTTCTTGATACTCGAGAGTGAGTCGTAGTATGCCTCACCCACCTCATACATCAGCTGACCGAACTCCCTCACTTCCGTCCCGACGCTCTTACAGGCTTTGTAGAAAGCGAGTGTCTGAGCGGACTGAAGTATCAGTCCCAAAGAGGGGCTCTCCTTTCCGCCTAGGTAGGGCAGGCTCGGAAGCAGCGCTTCAAGTTCCTCTCGCGATTTCGAAGTCAGGTTGGTCAGGGTTTCTTCGCTGAAATGCTTTCGTCCGACCTCCGCTGCTATGAGCACCATCTTCTCAAACTCTCTCATTATCTCAGTCTTGTGTCGAACGTAGTAGTAATTTGGGTCTTCGTCCATGCCGCAATCACGAACGTGGTTCCGCGACCGTCTGCTCATAAGGCTGCTGAGCACAGCAATCGTCAGTGTCTGAGCCGCGTGTCTGTCCGCCCGGGATCCGAGTGGTCACGGCAGTCGAGAAGGGAATTGTGAGCCCATCTCGACTCCGCAACCAACACTCAGAGTCTACGACGCCGGGTCGCGCGCGTCCTTGCGAGCACCGTGATGACCAATGTCGACATGGGGGCTCCGACTGCGAGGAATGCTGTCGCTGGGATAAGTATGCTTTCTATGGAGTTGGTCTGAATCCCTTGAGGTGGAACCGGCATCACCTTCAGGCTTCCGGAGACCGCCGCAATCCTGCCCGAAGAGAGAACGAAGACATCGTAGGGAGCCGAGGTCCCGTCGAGCCTAGCCGGCAGTGCCACAGTCATGGGCTCATCCGTCACATAGTGCCAGAGGAGATCCTTGGTCGCGCCGCCGATCACCGTGATGTAGTTGTTGTTGCGCAGGACTAGGTCTTCGTATGTGTCAGAGTCCATTGCCCTGAACGAACAGCCTACATTCTTGCCGTAGATCGGCACTCTGAGCTCCGTACTGAATCTCCAGACCTCATCACCTGTAGAGTTGTACGCAATGACGCCTGTGTTCCGAACCAAGGCCGCAATCTCGTTGGCATAGTCACCCAGCAGGTTCGTCGAGTAGATGTCTACCAACGTTCCGTAGGTCAGACTCACTGAGCCTATCTCCTTCTGCGCGGACGAGCTGATGATGTGAATTGCGTCGCCTGTCTTTGCCGCCACTGCATCTTGCAGGAGAATCTTGTCGAAGTCTCCTGAGATCAACTTCTCTCCATCGACAACTATGTACACCTGGAAGATGTAGGTACCCGTGTTTCCTGCATAGAATCTGACGTAGCCATCATCACACCCAAAGGCGATGTCGTATGTGTTCAGCCCTTGGAAGTGCCCCGAGGTCATATATGAGCCGCCAGAGGTACCATTGACGCTGCTGATGTAGCTGGCCTTCAGATTGTAGTTGTACCAGACCACGTACGACTTCGAGCCGCTTGTCGTCTCGAAGAGAACTGCGAGCTCGTCATACTCATAGCCAGAAGCGGCCCTGAAGTTCGCGACAAGGCAGTCCACAATCTTCACGCCCGAGTTGGGGCTTGTCACCAAGCCCAGCTGCGCGCCGTTGTCACCATTCAGGAGAATGACCTTGCTGCCATCAACAACGACAGCGAGGTCTCTGTTTCCCACATTGTTGAGGTTCCCCAATCTGACCTCCGATACTGTTCCTGTGAACTTCACGTACCACAAGTCCCTGTTTCGGTAGGCGTCAATCACTGTGAGAGAGTCTCCCTCGCGTACAACGACCTCATCGTATGAGTTGGAGTCGATGTCAAGGGCCCATGCGTTCTCATAATCCTCTGCGAGCGAGGTCCTGGACCAGTACTCGCCGTGGGCGTTGTAGGCCCGCGTCCATTCCAGTTCGGGAAGCCTGACTTGCTGTAGGAACAGCAGGTATGAGTACAAGGTCGGATACGGGAATATCCATGCCAGCGCAGAATCCATGCCGTCGCCGTCGAAGTCGACTGCCCCCAGACCCTGAACATACTGGCCAGTGTAGTTGAGGAACATTGGCAGCCCGCTCTTCCCATCAAGAGCAATGACTGTGCTGGTGCTGTTCAGGTTCAGTAAGACATCATACTTGCCGGTGCCACCGAAGTAGCCGTAGGCCGCGTTGTAGACCTGCCCGAGGTCACTTGAGTAGTGCCACTGGGTAACCAGTGTGTTCGCCTCTATGAGGTACACGCCGCTGTCCCTTGTTGCTATGAGTAATTCCGTTGTACTGTCACCGTCAAAATCCTCTGCGATAAGGCCGCCAGCAGACAGATATCCGCTGATTGTCACATTGCAGATAATCCGGCCGTGATGGACATCAGCAATGCGTACGACGTTCTTTCCGAAGATGACGTCATCATATGTGTCGCCATTCATGTCTGCGGTGATGAAAGCCTGAGGGCTCCAGCTCGGCACCATGTTGTTCGGTGTTTCGAACAGGACGGCGCCATCAAAGGGATCGATTGCCTTGACTGCGTACGTGTCGTTTGCGTAGGCTACGCCGACTAGCTCTTGGTCAAAGCGTCCGACTGCAACCGCCCATACGTTTCCAATGTCAACATCCTGCGCATGCCATACCAAGCCGGTACTGTTTATGATGCATATCTTCGCGTTGCCGGTGCCACCGTCTACGCCGACAACAACTTCGAACAAGCCATCTCCGTTGAGATCGCCAACGTCGTACGACTGCACCTCGCCAGCGAGGGAACTACAGTTCCAAACGAGTGCGCCGTTCGTCACATTGTAGGCAACGGGATGCCTATTCTGGTCGTAGCCGACGATTTCAGGGATCCCGTCGCCGTTGAGGTCACTCAGACGAAGAGAAGCCATGTGATCTGTCACGTTCCACAGGAGTGAGCCATTGTCATCAAACAAGTGTAGGCCTCCCCCGAACGGGCCAAGTACGAGTTCGTCCCTTGAATCGGCGTCTACATCGCCGCTAGCGATCAATGTATCCCAAGCCATACCGCGTGTTGTCAGGCTGTCTGTCATGGCTGAGTAGCCGAACACTGTGGCACCTTCAGAGGGGTCTATGTACTCAAGAACGAACACGTTTCCGTGCTCCGCTGAGACCGCAATCTCCTCCCATCCGTTGTCATTTGAATCATACACAGTCACGCCAGTTAGCGGCCATGGGTAAGGTTCTGAAACGTACGCCTGAGAGTAGATCATGTGACCGCTCCCATCGTTCGAACGGAGCAACTCCACGACCCCGAAGCGGTTTCCGAAGGTCATTACGATCTCACGTCTGGCATCGCAGTCAGTGTCACCCACTGCCATGTGCTCAACATACGGCAGTGTAATGTCAATCCACTGAGTGTCCTGTACCCGGCCGTTAATGAGGTCCGACATTAGCGCCATGATGGGGAAGACATACACGAAGCCGCCGTCCGCATGACCGAGTACTGTAGGAGAATGTGCCACAGGACTATATGCGGCCCAGGGATAACTCTGGTTGAAATATGCGTAATAACCGTAGCCATTGGGCGAATCGAAGCGGTCCAGATACCACGGGATGGTATTGAGGTTCTGCTCCTCAGTCCAAGTCATGCCATCGTCCCTGCTAGCTACAATCCCCATTTGATTCTCGAAAGCCGCGTACCGCTGCTCGTATGCT
>Ga0316620_10001164_pt1 | contig 11155 bp, 10 predicted proteins | sample OWC_Aug_M1_C1_D5_FD_207651 | JGI IMG/M metagenome (GOLD analysis project Ga0316620, IMG submission 207651) | Wetland soil microbial communities from Old Woman Creek delta, Ohio, United States - OWC_Aug_M1_C1_D5_B | ecosystem: Environmental > Terrestrial > Soil > Wetlands | place: USA: Ohio...
GGACCCGCGTCGGATTTCATCCACAGCGTCGACCGGGTCACGAAGGCGCTCCGCGATTACGTCTGGTCGATCGGCGCCGGCAGCGCGCCGGCGGCCGAGCAGGCGAACGCGGCTCCGCCCGCTCCCGCCGGCCGCCGCGCTTCGCGGAGCTCCTCACGCTGACCCGCCACGCCGCGCTCGCCGCGGCGGCGATCCTGCTCGCGTCGGCGGCCGCGGCGGCGACGGTCGCCGGGCGCGCTCCGGCCGAGACCGTCGTGTTCCTCGCTCCCCGCGTGCCCGAAATCCGCGACGGCGCCCGGCCGTCGAAGGCGCTTCACCTCGAGGTGCGCGGCGGTTTCGTCGTCCCGCGCGTGTCGTGCGCGCCGATCCGCAGCGCGATCGTGCTCGTCTCGTCGGACTCGGTCTTCGCCGACATCGCGGCGTACACGGGTCTTTCCGATCTCCTGTTCCGACGCAAGTTCGTGCTCGCCGGCGACCGCTTCCAGTCCGCGCTCGATCGCCCGGGCCTCGTGACGCTCGAGAGCGAGGTGAATCCGCTCACGCGAGGCTGGGTCTACGTGACGCCGACGTCCGTCGCGGCGGTCGTCGGGCCGGGAGGGAGCTACGTTCTCGAGCACGTCCCGCCGGGGCGCCGGCGGTTCACGGCCTGGCACCCCGAGAAGGGGATCGTGGACCGCGAGATCGAGGTGCCTTCCGCCGGGTCGGCGACCTTCGACGTCGAGTTTCCGTCGCGGGAGCTGGCTCGGGGAACCGGGGCGCGTGACGGTGGCGCGGCTCGTCGAACGAGCGACTCGACCGCGCCGCCGCCACCCCCTCGCTGACGCTCCCGCTCCCGCATCGCGGGCCCTCCGCTCGGTTACTTCGCGGAGGTCTCTCCGCGATGCGAAGAGCCCGCCATCTGGCGCTCGCCTCGCGTTTCGATTCTCATGGCGCGATTTCCGGCTGTCTACGGTTCGCTGTCCCCCGGGTCTCGCGGTGGGGGAGTCTCGTCAATCCCGGCGGATCGCCGAGTTTCGTCCGCCGCCTGATCTTCCTCGTCGTCTCTCGCGAGCCAGAGAAATAGGCACCAGAGGACGCCACCCGTGAAGAGGACCATGTAGAAAAGGTAGAAAGTTGAGCCCATCGACGCTTGCGCCTATTCCTGCTTCAGAAGGGCGTCGATGTTTTCCGTGACCTGCGCCGAATCCCAGTCGATCGCGTTGGCGAGGTGGTACAGCACCTTTCCGCTGCGGTCGGCGATGTACGTCTCGGGGAATTTCGTCGTCCCGAACTTGTGCGCGGTCTTCGAGTCGGGGTCGCGATAGAGAGGGAGGTCGAAGGGGTGCTGCTTGCGGAACGTGTCGATCGCTGCCCAGCTGTCGTCGACCGAGACGCTGTAGAGCGCGATCGAGGGATTTCCCCGGTATCGCTGCCAGAAACGGTCGAGCTCGGGGAGCTCCTCGACGCACGGCGGGCACCACGTCGCCCAGAAGTGGACGAGGACGATCTTTCCCTTGAGCTTCGAGAGGTCGACCTTCTTTCCGTCGCGGTCGAAGACGGCGAGGTTCTTCACCGCCGACAGCTTCGGGATGCCCGGCTGACCCTCCGGCGGCTTGAGGTTCGTCGTGAAGACGAACGCGACGCCGAGCGCGACGACGGCGGCGGCGATCAGCAGCACGGTACGGGTCTTCATTTCCGGTCTCCTTGCCGGCGCGGTGTCACGCGGCCTCGATGAAAGGGACCCGCCGGCGCCCGATCGGGCAGACCCGCCGCGCGGGACAGGCGGGGCAGTCGGACAGGCGCGGCTCGGTGCGGCAGATCTCGAGCACGCCGAGCTGGCAGATCGCGAAGTCGTACTTGACGGGATCGGCCGGGTCGAGGCGCGCGAGCCGCGCCGTGATCTCCTCGGCCGTCTTCCAGTCGGCGGACTTGCGCCGGGTGAGGCCGAGGCGGCGGCTGACGCGGTGCACGTGCGTGTCGGTCGGGATGACGAGCGCGGACGGCGGGATGTCCTTCCACAGCCCGAAGTCCATCGCGTCGCTCCGGACCATCCACCGCAGGTAGAGGTTCCAGCGCTTGCACGCCGAGCCGTCGGAGGGCCGCGGCAGGAGGAACCGGAGGGTCTCCGACGGCGCGCGCCACGAGAGCGCTTCCGCGCTCACGCGGTCGAGCATTCCCGCGACGCTCGCGTCCGGCCGAAACCGCCGGGCGAAGAACGCTCCGACCGAGCCTTCCCGGCGGATGCATTCGCCGACGACGAAGAGGAGGTCCGCCGCGTCCCCCGGGCCGTGGAAACGGTGGCGGAAGAACGCGAGATCCTCCGCCGCGAACGTCCTCGCGGCGACGGCCTTCGCCGGGCTCGGTCCGAGCGCGTCGAGCAGACCGCGGACGTCCTTGATGATCTGGTCGACGCGTCCGTACGCGAAGGCCGAGGCGATCCACCCGGCGACCTCCCGGTCCTCGCGCGCCGCGTACCGGCGGACGAGCGCGATGGGGTCGGGGCTCGTCGAGTGTTCGTACCGGCGATAGAGGCTTTCGAGGGTGTCGCGCAGGTCGCGTTCCCGGCGGGCGCGAATTGACTCCATCCGGGAATAATCCTAACCTACGTGCGGCTGATGCGATTGGATCGGTCCCCACGTTGACCCGGGAGAAAGCCCTCCTCGTCGGCGTCGTCACCCGAGGCACTTCCCGCTCCGAAGTCGAAAGGCACCTGGACGAGCTCGAGCGGCTCGCCGACACCGCGGGCATGGAAGTCGTCGGGCGCGACGTGCGCGAGCGTTCCTCGATCGACCCGGCGACGTTCATCGGCTCGGGAGCGGTCGAGGAGATCTCCGGGAGCGCGGCCGCCCTCGACGCGGACCTCGTGGTCTTCGACGACGACCTCGCTCCCGGACAGGTCCGCAACCTCGAGAAGGTCCTGCCGCGCGTCACCGACCGCGCCGGGCTGATCCTCGAGATCTTCAACCGGCACGCGAGGACGCGCGAGGCGAGGACGCAGGTCGCGCTCGCGAGCTACGAGTACCTTCTCCCGCGGCTGACCGGCAAGTACAAGGGCCTCTCGCGGCTGGGCGGCGGGATCGGCGGGCGGGGCGCGGGCGAGCAACAGCTCGAGCTCGACCGCCGCAAGATCCGGCACCGGATCTCGCTCTTGAAGAAGGACCTCGCGAAGATCGAGACGTCCCGCCGGGTGCAGAAACGCGGGCGCCGCGATTCCTTCCAGGTCGCGATCGCGGGATACACCAACGCGGGGAAGACGACCCTCTTCAACCGGCTGACGGAGGACAACGCGCTCGCCGCCGACCGCCTGTTCGCGACCCTCGACGCGCGCGTCGGGAAGATTCGCGGCACCGACGTCCTGGTCGTCGACACGGTCGGTCTCATCCGGAAGCTCCCTCCGGGCCTCGTCGCCTCGTTCCGCTCGACGCTCGCCGAGATCCGCGACGCCGACCTCGTCCTCCACGCGATCGACGGCTCGTCCGAATGGGCCGACGAGGAGAAGCGGGTCGCGGAGGAGACGTTCGCGGAGCTCGGCGTGGAGCCCGGCCGGGTCCTTCCCGTGTTCACCAAGGCGGATCGGGTCGCGCGCCGGCGTCCGGGCCTCTGGGTGTCGGCGGCCACCGGGGAGGGGATCGAGCGGCTGATCGAGGAGATCGACGGGCGCCGGCGCCCCGACGAGCTCGAAATGGCGCTCCGGATTCCGTATGCGGCTTCCCGCGAGATCGCCCGGGTCCGCGCGCGCGCCCGGGTCCTCTCCGAAAAGGACGAGGGAGACGCCCTCGTCCTCCGCATCTCCGGACCGCGCCGCCAGCTCGACGCCCTCGCGGAATTCGAGATACCTCGATAGGCCGGCCGCACGGCTCGACGGCCGCACGGGCGCCTTGCAGCGCGAGCCGCGCGGCAGTTTTCGTGTGGGTGCCGTTCGCGATCTGAGCTCCGCGAGGTCGCGAACGCGTGTTCCGGGCCGGGGGCGCCGGAGTCGTCGAGGACCCCTGGGCCGAGCGATGGAGGCCAGATCGCGGAAAGTCTCCGCGCCGGGACGAACGCGCAGCGCGGTTTGCGCGCCAGCGCCCGGCGTGGAGGAGGTCCGCGATCTGAAAGGCCGCCAGCGGTCGAGCGCCTTGCAGCGCGAGCCGCGCGGCCGTTATGGCGGAAGCGCATGGGAATCGAACCCACCAATCCCGGCTGAGCCGCGATTCAAACGGATTTGAAGTCCGCGGAAGCCACCAGACTTCCTGCGCTTCCGGAGCGCCCGCGAGTGTATCGCAGGCGCAGACCGCCGGCGCGGCCCGATCGAGAGGAAGGCGGCGATCGCGATGCCGGCGACGCGGGTCCCCGACCGTGACCGTCGCGGTCCGCGGAGGAGCGATTCCATCGATCCCGGCGGGGGCCCGGCAAGACGGCGCGATTCCTGCTCTAATTCGCATCGCATGTCGTCGACCGATCTCGAATCGAAGGTCCGGGGCGTCCCCGCCGCGATGGCCGCCGCGGTCCCCTCCGGCCGCCGGCTCTTCGTCCTCTGTCTGACGGCCCTCGGCGTCGTCTACGGCGACATCGGCACGAGCCCCCTGTACGCGCTGAAGGTCTGCTTCTCGGGGGAGCACGGCATCCCGGCGACGCTCGACAACGTCCTCGGAATCCTTTCCCTCGTCTTCTGGTCCCTGGTCGTGATCGTCACGGTCAAGTACCACGTCTACGTCCTGCGGCTCGACAACCGGGGAGAGGGAGGGATTCTCGCGCTGATGGGCCTCGTCCGGGGCGGAAAGACCGGACGGCGCATCCGGCTGCTGCTCGTGACGCTCGGCGTTTTCGGCGCCGCGCTCCTTTACGGCGACGGCATCATCACCCCGGCGATCTCGGTGCTGTCGGCCGTCGAGGGTCTTCACGTCGCGACACCGGTGTTCGGGTTCGCGGTCGTCCCGATCACCGTCGTGATCCTCGTGGGTCTCTTCGCGTTCCAGAGGAAGGGAACGGCGTCGGTCGGCCGCATCTTCGGGCCGGTGATGCTCGTCTGGTTCTCCGTGCTGGCGGTCCTCGGGATCTCCGGCATCCTTCGTCACCCCGGCGTCCTCGCCGCGATCGACCCGTCTCATGCGGTGTCGTTCTTCGCCCGAAACCGGCTGCACGGATTCTTCGTCCTCGGCGCGATCTTCCTGGTCGCGACGGGAGGAGAGGCGCTCTACGCCGACCTCGGCCACTTCGGCGAGAAGCCGATCCAGATCGACTGGTTCTCGTTCGTGGGCCCCGCGCTCCTCCTGAACTATTTCGGGCAGGGCGCGCTGCTCATCGTGAAGCCGTCCGCGGTCGCGAATCCCTTCTACCGGCTCGCTCCCGACTGGGCGCTGTATCCGCTCGTGATCCTCGCGACGATGGCCACGATCATCGCCTCCCAGGCCATCATCTCCGGCGCCTTCTCGCTCACGCGCCAGGCGGTGCAGCTCGGGTATCTGCCGCGCGTCCGCATCGTCCACACGTCCTCGGAGGAGATCGGTCAGATCTACATCCCGGGCCTGAACTGGCTTCTCATGCTCGCGACGATCGGACTGGTCTTCGGCTTCCAGAGCTCCGACAACCTCGCCGCGGCCTACGGGGTCGCGGTCTCGACGACGATGGTGATCACGACGGTCCTCGCTTACTTCGTCGCGCGCGACCGCCTCGGCTGGAAGGCCGGGGCCGCGTTCCTCGTGACCGTTCTCTTCCTGGTGTTCGACCTGGCGTTCCTCCTCGCGAACCTCGTGAAGGTCTGGAGCGGCGGGTGGTTTCCGCTCGCCGTCGCCGTGATGGTCTTCACGCTCATGACGACGTGGCGCCGCGGGCGCCGGCTCTTGAACGTCCAGCTCCGCCGGCGGCTCTGCGGGGTCGAGGAGTTCATCGCGGACGCCGAGAAGGACAAGCCGACCCGCGTGCCCGGCACGGGCGTCTACATGTCGATGATCCCCGACGTCATTCCCCCCGCGCTCCTGAACAACTTCCGCCACAACCACGTCCTCCAGGAGCAGGTCGTCCTCCTGACGATCCTGACCGAGGACGTGCCTCGCGTGCGCGACCGGGAGCGGGTGAAGGTCGAGAGATTCCCGGGGGGTTTCTTCCGCATCGTGATCCAGTTCGGCTTCATGGAGAATCCCGACCTCATCCGGACGCTCCGGAAGATCAAGGCCCCGGGACTGACGCTCGACCTGTCGAAGGCGACGTTCTTCCTCGGCAAGGAGACGATCCTCCCCTCCGAGGAGCATCCCGGCATGGCGCTCTGGCGCGAGAAGCTCTTCTCGATGATGTCGAACAACTCCCGGAGCGCGACGGCGTTCTTTTCGCTGCCGCCGGAGCAGGTGATGGAGATCCGCGGCCAGGTCAAAATCTAGCCGGGCGTACGCCCGGCCGATTTTGAAACCTCACCCCCTCGCCCCCTCTCCAGGTGGAGAGGGGGGATGACGCAGCGAATTCGATCGCTTTGCCATCGCAACGAGCGGGCACCTCTCCGTCATTGCGAGGCCGAAGGCCGAAGCAATCTCCGATCCCGCATGAATTCGCCGCGCTGAGCGCAGTGTTGGCGTAATATCCGCGGCTCCATGTCCGCGACCGCCGTCCACCCGTCCTCGAGCTACGCCGCGGTGCTCCGCGAAAACCCCGACTTCCGTCGGATCTGGATCGGGCAGGTCGGAAGCCTGCTCGGCGACTGGTTCAACCAGGTCGCGGTCCTGACGCTGCTGCTCCGGCTGACGGGGTCGGGGAGCGCGGCGGGCATCTTCTACGTCCTGCAGATGGTGCCGGTCTTCCTGGTCTCCCCGCTCGCGGGACGGGTCGTCGATCACCTGCCGCGGAAGCTCGTCATGATCGCCGCCGACGTCTCGCGCGCCGCCGTCGTCCTCGCGTTCCTCCTCGTCGATCGCCCCGGGCGCATCTGGATCGTGTACGCGGCGACCGTCGTCCAGATGGCGATCTCGTCGTTCTTCGAGCCGGCGAGGAACGCGGTGACCCCGCGCGTCGTCCGGCCGGAGCACCTCCTCGGCGCGAACGCGCTGACCGCGACGACGTGGTCGGTGATGCTCGCGGCCGGCGCCGCGATCGGAGGGCTCCTGACCGCGCTCTTCGGCGAGCGGACGGCCTTCCTTCTCAATTCGGCGAGCTATCTCTGGTCGGCGTGGTTCGTCCTGCGCGCGGCGATCCCGCCGATCGAGTCGCGGCCCCATCCGTCGGAGCGCGGGTTTCTCTCCGGCGTGCGCGAGGCGCTCCGCGCCCCGTCGCTTCTTCCGGTGCTCTGCTCGAAGGCGCTGATCGGGCTCGCCGGAGGAATGGGTCTCGTTCTCGCGATCTGGGGAGAGCGGGTCTTCCGGATCGGCAGGACGGCCGCCGGCGGGATCGGGCTTCTGTTCGCGGCGCGGGGCATCGGAACGGGGATCGGCCCGTTCATCGCGCGGCGGTGGGGCAGCACGCACGGAGCCGGCGCGCGGCGGACGCTCGCCTGGGGGTTCCTGATATGCGGGATCTTCTTCGCCGCGGCGTCGCTGACGCATTCGCTCGTCCTCGCCTTCGCGTGCCTCGTCGGCTCCGGGATCGGCACCGCGATCACCTGGGTGCTCTCGACGGTGCTCCTCCAGCAGGAGACGACCGACCGCGTGCGCGGCCGCGTCTTCGCCGCCGACCAGTCGCTCGTGACGCTCACGATCTCGGCCTCGATGCTCGCGACGGGCAGGGCGCTCGATCACCCGCGCTGGACGCCGCGGGGAGTCGGGCTCGGGCTGTCGCTCGTCTATTTCGTCGGGGCGGGCATCTACGAGCTGCTCCTCGTGCAGGCGCGCGTCCGGACCCGGCGGCTCGAGGAACGAGCGCCCGTCGCGCCGAGCGCGTAGAATCGCAGCGATGGCTCCCCGAAAGCTCCGGCTGCTCGTCGCCGTCGATTTTTCTCCCGAGTCGCGGCGGGCCTATCGGGCGGCGCGGGACCTCGTCTCGCGGTCCGGCGGCTCGATCGTCCTCGCGCACGTCCGGCCGTATTCGGACGTCGGCGCCGCGGTCGCCGAGGATCGGGGCGATCTCATCCGCGGAAAGCCCGGATCGTTGCCGGCGCGGCTCGAGAAGCACTACGCCGAACGCCTCCGGGCGATCGCGAAGGAGGACCGGGCGACCCGGCACCTCGTTCTTCGCGGGAAGCCCAGCCTCGAAATCCGGCGGGAGGCCGCGCGCGGCTACGACATTCTCGTGATGGGGAGCCGCGGGCGGGGCCGCGTGGCGGCGTCCCTCCTCGGGAGCACGGTCCAGGAGATCCTCGCCCGCTGCCCGGTCCCGGTGCTCGTCGCGGGACCGCGATAGCGGCCGGACGCCGGCGTTCCCCCCGTCCGGGACTCGTCCTTACCGGCCTTCGCGCGGCGCCGCCCGGAAATTCAGATCGAACGAGTAGGCGATGTAGGAGAGCTTGACGGGCCTGGGGGTCGTGAAGCGTCCTTCGATCCCGGTGGAGTCGAGGCGCCCGACCGCGAGCGCGACGTTCCCATCCTCGACTCTCCCGAATCCCACGCCGAGCTCGTGTCCCGGGCAGTACAGCTTGCCGAACCCGTTCGTGAGCTTCCCGACCTTTCGGGAGACGGAAAACGCGACGGCGTGGAGACCGTCCTTGACGAGCTTTTCCGGAATGAAGGGGACCGCCTCCGGCGGGAGCGGCTCGTCGGAGAGGACCACGATCGGCTCGTCGGGATCGCTTTCGTCCAGATAGGCGTGGGTCAGCGGGATCGTCTTGCCGTCCACGGTGATCGTGCCCGAGACGGATGATGCGGCCGCCGGAGAGCTTCCGGCGGCACGCGACGGCCGGGAAACGCCGAAACCGACGAGAAAACAGGCAGCGAGAATCGACGACTTTCGCATGGAAGAATTTTACGTCTTCGCCCGCGGAGCGCTTCGTTCGGCAGCGTGCTGGACGAGAACGCCGAAACGGGCCTGCATCTCGCGCCGCCCGGCGCGGGTAACGCTCAGGATCCGGCTGTCGAGATCCCGGACGACCCATTTCCGCCGCAGCGCGAGCCCGAGCAGGGCCGCGCCGAGCGCGCCGCCGATGTGGGGCCGCCGCTCGCTCCAGTCGACGCAGGCGTAGGCGAATCGCCGCCGCGAGGCCCGGGCCGATTCGACGTCGACGCCCAGCGATTCGAGCTTCGCCGCGCCGTCGCCGGTGAGCGCGTAGACGCCGTCTCGCGCCGCGTCCGGGGCGATCCACCGGCGATCCTGGAAACGATCGTGCAGGGAGACCGCGACGGCGCCCGCCATGTGGTCGTAGCAGGTGCGCGCGGCGCGCAGGCGCAGCGGGGTGGTCGGCGCGAACCTCTCGCGGGGCCCGCCCGCGACGACCATCAGCGCCTCGAGTGCTTCGGCGACGCCGGCGTTGCCGAGGCTGTAGTAGCGGTGCTTTCCCTGGGCGAGCGTCTTCACGAGGCCCTCCTCCTTGAGCCGGGCCAGGTGCACGCTCGCGGTCGACGGCGTCACCTCCGCCACGGCCGCGAGCTCCGTGCCCGTCCGCGCGTGGCCGTCCAGGAGGGAGCAGAGCATGCGGGTCCGGGCCGGCTCGCCGATGGCGGCGGCGATCCGGGAAAGGCGGGCGTCGGGGGAGGCGACATTCATACTTTGATGATAATCGAAGCGTGGCGGGCCGCCGACGGAGGAGACTGAGTCGACGACGGCACGTTCGGCGTGCGGGCGACCCGGACCGGGGGCCGAGCCGGCCTTCCCCCCCTTCGTTTCCTCCTCGGGAACCGTCAGGCCCGCGTCCCGCCCGTTGGGCGGGTTCCTGCGGGCCGGGAGCGGCCTCCGCCCCTACAATATTTTCCGCCGCCGTTCGTCTACAGCAAGGGATGGATGAACAGAGGTCGAGCGCTCTCGATGACCGAACAGGACCGGCGCATCTCGGAGATCTTCGCGAAGGAGCGGTCGCGGATCTCGAACTTCGTCCGGCGGAGGGTCGCCGACCCTTCCGAAGTCGAGGACGTCGTGCAGGACGTCTTCTCCGCCTTCGTCGAAGCCAACCGGCTGCTCATGCCGATCGAGCACGTCACCGCCTGGCTCTTCCGCGTAGCCCGCAACCGGATCACGGACCTCTTCCGCGAAAAGAGGCCGGAGTCCTGGAGCGGCGCCGCGATCGAGGCCGAAGACGGCGACCCGCTGCGCCTCGAGGACCTGCTGCCTTCCCCCGAAGCCGGGCCGGACGCCGTCTATCTCCGCGAGGCGTTCCTCGACGAGCTGGAGCGGGCGCTCGAGGAGCTGCCGCCCGAGCAGCGGGACGTCTTCGTCGCTCACGAGCTCGAGGGGCGGAGCTTCAAGGATCTCGCGGCGGAGACCGGCGTCGGCATCAACACGCTGCTTTCGCGCAAGCGCTACGCCGTGCTTCGGCTGCGCGAGCGGCTGCGGCGCATCCACGACGAGTTCACGGAAAAGTGAGGGAAACGGCATGAAAAAGAGACTGATCTTCATCGTTCCGGCGGCGATCGTCGGGATGGCGGCCTTCATCGCGGTCGGCGGCGCGCTCGTGATGCTCCTCTGGAACTGGCTGCTGCCGAACCTGTTCGGGTGGCGGCTGATCACCTTCTGGCAGGCGGTCGGAGTGCTCGCTCTCTGCCGGATCCTCTTCGGACGCTCGGGGTTCGGCCGCGGCGTCCGTTCCCGTTCCTGGAGGCGGGCCGGGGGCGGCGCCTGGCACCGGATGACGCCGGAAGAGCGGGAAGAGATGCGGCGGTGGCTCTGGGAGCGGGTGGGGCGCCCGCCGGTGCCCCCGGAATCACCGTCGAATGTCTGAGCGGGTGCGCGCTCGCGCGAGGTGGGTAGGAGCACTTCGACGGGTTCCCGGCACCTCCGGCGAAACCGGTGACCGATGAGCTCTTCCGTCGAGCTCCGCAACCCTCGTCTCACCGCCCGGATCGCTGGCCTCTTCTACCTGTTGACCGGCGGAACGGGGTTTGCGTATTTCGTGCGGAACAAGCTGGTCGTCGCCGGCGACGCCGCAGCCACCGCGGCGAACGTCCTCGGGCACGAGGCCCTCTTCCGGCGGGCGATCGTCGCCGACCTGCTCGGCGTCGCGTCGTACGTCGTCGTGACGGCGCTCTTCTACCGGCTGTTCGCCCCGGTCGACCGGAACGTCTCCCTCGTCGCGGCGTTTGCGAGCCTCATGGGCTGCGCGGTCCAGATCTTCGCGGACAGTTTCAGCCTC
>Ga0316620_10001165_pt1 | contig 11154 bp, 7 predicted proteins | sample OWC_Aug_M1_C1_D5_FD_207651 | JGI IMG/M metagenome (GOLD analysis project Ga0316620, IMG submission 207651) | Wetland soil microbial communities from Old Woman Creek delta, Ohio, United States - OWC_Aug_M1_C1_D5_B | ecosystem: Environmental > Terrestrial > Soil > Wetlands | place: USA: Ohio...
GCACCTGTAGGCTGGTTCGGCGGGCTCAGGCGGCGCCGGCACTGCGGTCGGCCAGCGCCGGCCAGTTGGCCTGCGAGCGCAGGTGGGCATGGAGCGGCCGGAGCCAGTTGCGCCGCCGCCAGGTGAGGAACATCTCGTCCGGTACCGCGTTCAGCCTGGCCTCGTCGACGATCAGCAGATCCGCCAGGGACAGTTTCTCGCCGCCGACCAGGGAAGCATCGGCCCGCACCGTGACCAGCAGCTGTTGCTGGCGCAAGGCCTCGGCGAACTCCAGGGTGGCGCGGTACTGCTGTTCGAACTCGGTGCAGAATTTCAAGGCGGATTCGGTTACGGCGGTCGGCTTGCCGTCGGCGAACAGCGGGCGACCGGCGTTCTGCAGCAGCAGGTCGGAGGCGCGGTCGGCGCAGAGCGTGAGCTTGTCGCTGCCGGCGGCGGCGGCGAAGATGAAGGGATAGCGCCGCACGTAGCTGGGGATATAGCTGCCCGGCAGCCACCGGCCGGCGGCATCGACGAAGGCATTGCGATTGCCGCGCAGGCCAAGGACCGCGACCGGGAAGATCCGTTCGCCGGCGGCGAAGACGATCGGGTAATGCGCCGAGGCGGGATCGAACTCGACACCGGCCAGCGGCACCGAATTGGTCTCGCGGGCGAAGCCGAAATCGATGACGTCCTTGATGCCTAGACCGGCGTCGCGGACGGTGTCGAGCGGTTGCGGCTGGCGATAGAACAGCGGCAGCTTGCCTGGCGTTGCTGGCTTCGCATCCGGTCGGCCGTCTTCTGCCATGGCGATCCGCCTGTGCTGGTCGCTGTCGCGGATGGTTATTCCGCGGCGCTCGCCTCCGGCGCCGGGCTCCGGAACGCCGCCAGCAGGTTCGCCTCGCGCTCCTTTACCGATTTGAGGTTCCGCTCCTTGATGTGACCGTAGCCCCTGATCTGCTCCGGCAGGGCGGCGATCTGCAGTGCCAGCGCGTGATTGTGCGTATCGAGCCGGCCCAGGATCTCCTGCATGGTGGCTTCATACTCGCCGATCAGCCGCCGTTCGCTCTTGCGTTCCGCGCTGTAGCCGAAGATGTCCCAGGCGGTGCCGCGCAGGCCCTTGAGGCCGGCCAGAAGCCTGAAGGCGCGGAATATCCAGGGGCCGAACTTCTGCTTCTGCAGATGGCCGGTGGTGGGATCGCGCCGTGCCAGCAGGGGCGGCGCCAGGTTGAATTCCAGCGTGAAGTCGCCTTCGAACTGGGTGTTGAGCTTGCGCAGGAAGCTGCCGTCGGTATAGAGCCGCGCCACTTCGTATTCGTCCTTGTAGGCCATCAGCTTGTAGAGGGACTTGGCGACCGTCTCGGCGAGGCCGCTGCGGCCCTTGGCGCGCGCCTTCTCGGCGGCTTCCGCCTTGGCCACGAAGCTTTGGTAGCGCGCCGCATAGGCGGCGTTCTGATATTGCGTCAGATCGGCCACCCGGCGCGCGACGATATCGGCCAGGCTCTGCGCCGCCGGCGCTTCGACCGGCAAGGTCGGTCTGGCCTGGGCCTCGACCCGGGCCAGGTCATGCGCCGCCAGCCGGCCCCAGGCAAAGGTGCGCTTGCTGGTCTCGACCGCCACGTTGTTCAGTTCGATCGCCCGCAGGATCGCTTCCAGGCTGAGCGGCACCAGGCCCTTCTGGAAGGCAAAGCCCAGCATGAACAGGTTGGTGGCGATCGAATCGCCCAGGAGCGCGGTGGCGAGCCCGGTGCCGTCGACGAAATCGGTGCCATGGCCGCCGCTCGCTTCGCGGATCGCGCGGCGCATCGCCTCGGTCTGGAAATCGAAATCGCCGTTGATCACGAAGGCGGCGGTCGGCGTCAGGTAGCTGTTGATCACCGCCCGGGTGACGCCCGCCTCCACGCGCGACAGCGCGTTCGGGCTCGCCGCCACCACCATGTCGCAGCCGAGCAGCAGATTGGCGCCGCCGGCGGCGATGCGCACCGAATGCAGATCCTCGGGCGCCGGCGCCAGGCGGATATGGCTCATCACCGCGCCGTTCTTCTGCGACAGGCCGGTGAAATCCAATACCGAGCAGCCCTTGCCTTCCAGATGTGCCGCCATGCCGAGGAGGGCGCCGACGGTGATCACGCCGGTGCCGCCGATGCCGGTAACCAGGATGCCGTAGGCCTCGCCGAGCGGGGCGATCTTCGGCAGCGGCAGGTCCGCGAACGGATCGTCCGCCACGGCCGTGGCCGGCCTGCGGTTCTTCCGCGGGCTGCCGCCATGCACGGTGACGAAACTCGGGCAGAAGCCCTTCAGGCAGGAGAAATCCTTGTTGCAGTTGGACTGGTCGATGGTCCGCTTGCGGCCATATTCGGTTTCCAGCGGCTTCACCGAGACGCAATTGGATTGCTCCGAACAATCGCCGCAGCCTTCGCAGACCGCGTCATTGATGAACACCCGCTTCGGCGGATCGGGATAGAGGCCGCGTTTGCGCCGGCGCCGTTTTTCCGCGGCGCAGGTCTGGTCGTAGACCAGCACGGTGAGGCCCTTGATCTCGCGCAGCTCCCGCTGCACGGCATCGAGCTCGTCGCGATGGCGGATGCTGACGCCCGGCGCGAAATCGGCGCCCACCGGGTATTTGCCCGGCTCGTCGGTGACCACCACCACCTTCTTGGCGCCTTCGGCGGCGACCTGGCGGGTCACTTCCGGCACGGTGAGCTGGCCCTCGACGGGCTGGCCGCCGGTCATGGCCACCGCGTCATTGAACAGGATCTTGTAGGTGATGTTGACGCCGGCCGCGGCGGCGGCGCGGACGGCCATCAGGCCCGAGTGGAAATAGGTGCCGTCGCCGAGGTTCTGGAAGACATGCGCCTCGTCGGTGAAGGGCGCCTGGCCGATCCAGTTCACCCCCTCGCCGCCCATATGGGTGATGGTGGCCGTATTCCGGTGCGGCATGGAGATCGCCATGCCATGGCAGCCGATGCCGGCCATCGCCCGGCTGCCTTCCGGCAGCCTGGTCGAGGTATTGTGCGGGCAGCCGGAGCAGAAGAACGGCACCCGCGCCACCTTGGGCGGCGGCACCGCCAATTGCCGCTCCTTGGCCTCCAGGCGTGCCAGGCGCTGGCGCATTTCCGGGCTGTCGCCGCCCATGCGGATCAGCCGCTGGCCGATCACCTTGGCGATCCCGGTCGGCTCCAGCTCGCCCTCGGTCGGCATCAGGAAGGCGCCCTGTTCGTCGCGCTTGCCGATGATGCGCGGGCGAAGGTTCGCTTCCATGTTGTAGAATTGCTTGACCAGCTGGTCTTCGATGATCGGGCGCTTCTCCTCGATCACCAGCACCTCTTCCAGGCCCGCGGCGAACGCCCGGGCGCCTTCGGGTTCCAGCGGCCAGGGCATGCCGACCTTGTAGATGCGGAGCCCGAGCTCGCCGGCGCGCGCCGGGGTGATGCCGAGATCGTCGAGCGCCTGGCGCACGTCCAGATAGGCCTTGCCGGTGGTGATGATGCCGAAGCGCGGCCGCGGCGCATCCAGCACGATCCGGTCGAGCCGGTTGGCGCGGGCGAAGGCCAGCACCGCCTGCATCTTCGGCCCGTGCAGCCGGCGTTCCTGCTCCATCGGCGGGTCCGGCCAGCGGATGTTCAGGCCGCCGGCCGGCAGCTCGAAGTCGCTGGGCGTGACGATGTCGATGCGGTGCGGATCGACCGAGACCGAGGCCGAGCTCTCCACCGCTTCGGAAATCGCCTTGAAGGCGACCCAGCAGCCGGAATAGCGCGACAGGGCGAAGCCCAGCAGGCCGTAGTCGAGATATTCCTGCACATTGGCGGGATTGAGCACCGGGATCATCGCCGCCTGGAAGATCTGCTCGCTCTGATGCGGCAGGGTGGAGGACTGGCAGCCGTGGTCGTCGCCGCACAGCACCAGCACGCCGCCGTGCTTCGACGAACCCGCGGCGTTGCCATGCTTCAACGGATCGGCCGAGCGGTCGACGCCGGGGCCTTTGCCGTACCAGATGGCGAAGACCCCGTCGACGGTGGCACCCTTGAACAGGTTGACCTGCTGGCTGCCCCACACCGCGGTCGCCGCCAGATCCTCGTTCACCCCGGGCTGGAAATGGATATTGCTGTTCTTCAGGAACCGCTTGGCATTCCACAGCGCATTGTCGTACATGCCGAGCGGCGAGCCGCGATAGCCGGAGATGAACCCGCCGGTATTGAGCCCGGCGGCCAGGTCGCGCTGGCGCTGCATCATCGGCAGGCGGACCAGGGCCTGGACCCCGCTCAGATAGACCCGTCCGGATTCCAGGGCGTATTTGTCGTCAAGTGTAACTTGTGCCAGTTGCATGGGTTCCTCCGGACCTGAACAGCAAAGTCTAGAGTTGTTCGCGAATGCTGACAACGCAGGCTTCGCCGCCGAGGGTGTTTTCCTCGCGCGGCAGCCGCGACTATGATGCATGGATGCGGGTACTGCTGATCGAGGATGACCGGGCCACGGCCGCCTATATCGTCAAGGGCCTGAAGGAAAGCGGCCATGTGGCGGATCATGCCGCCGACGGGTTGCAGGGCCTGCATCTGGCCGAGACCGAACGCTACGACGTCCTGGTGGTCGATCGCATGCTGCCGCAGCTCGACGGCATCGGCATCGTCGAGCGGCTGCGTGCTGGCGGCAACAGCACGCCGGTGCTGTTTCTCAGCGCCATGGGCCAGGTCGACGACCGGGTGCGCGGCCTGCGCGCCGGTGGCGACGACTACCTGACCAAGCCCTTCGCCTTTGCCGAACTGCTGGCCCGGCTCGAGGCGTTGAGCCGGCGCGGCGGCACCGAGACCGGACAGATGCGGCTCGCCTGCGCCGATCTGGAGATGGATCTCCTGTCACGCAGCGTGAAACGCGCCGGGCAGCCGCTGGAGCTGCAGCCGCGCGAGTTTCGCTTGCTGGAATATTTGTTGCGCCACGCCGGCCAGGTGGTGACCCGCACCATGCTGCTGGAGAATGTCTGGGACTATCACTTCGACCCGCAGACCAACGTGATCGACGTCCATATCAGCCGGTTGCGCCAGAAGCTCGACCGCGGCTTCGACCGGCCGTTGATCCATACGGTGCGCGGCGCCGGCTATTGCCTGCGGGCCGACGGGTGAGGGCGCGGCGGCTAGCTAGGCCGCATCGTGAAAAATGATGCCGAGGGTGAAACGCAGGCCCCGGGTCACCCGGCTGACCCCGTGGCGCAGGTTGACCCGGTAGGTGCCGCGGCTGCCTTGCACCGGGCGTTGCCGGGTGGCGAAAATCACCGCCTCGCCCTGCTCGATGCGCACCACTTCGGCCCGGGATTGCAGGCGCGGCCGCTGTTCCACCAGCACGAATTCCCCGCCCTCGTAGTCCCGGCCGGGCCGGCTCAGGGCGATGGTAAGTTGCAGCGGAAACACCACCTCGCCATAGAGGTCCTGATGCAGGCAATTGTAATCGCCGGCCTGATAGCGCAGCAGCAGCGGCGTCGGCTTCCGCTGGCCATGCCGGGCGCAGAGCGCCTGCAGATCGGCCAGCCGGTCGGGAAACAAGGTCGGAAGGCCGAGCGCGGGAACCCAGGCGTTGGCGATGGCGGCGAGCGGCGGGTACAGGCCCTCGCGCAGACGCGCCACCGCATCGGGCAGCGGGGCGGCGAAATATTTGTATTCGCCCTGGCCGAAGCCGTGGCGTTGCATGATCACCCGCGAGCGGAAGATGTCGCGGTCGTAGCTGGCCATGAGATCCTCGCAGGCGGAACCATCGAGCAGCGGCCCGGTCTTGGCATAGCCGAATCCATCGAGGCTCCGGGCGATCGCCGGCCAATCCGGCTGGGCGGTTCCGGCCGGACGGTCGGCGCTGCGGCGGGGCGTGGTGCTGGGCATGAGCGGACCGTCCATGGCTGAGCGCAATCAGGTTGCCTTGACCCCGGATATTGCCCCAGGCTGGCTCGCCGGACTATCCGATCGTTGCGGTCAAAGTGACCGGCTGGCGGCGCGACGATGACGGGGCGAGCATGACACTGGCAAAATCGCAGGACCAGGAAGGCCGGTTGCCGCCGGGCGTGCCGACCCCGCCGGCGCCGGCCGGCGCGCCGGATGCCGGTGCCGGACCGGCCCCGGGTCGTCGCGTGCGGCCGAACCTGTTCCGCACCTCCGCCTTCCGCATGGTCGCAGCCTTCATGGGGCTGTTCGCGCTTTCCGGCATATTGCTCATCGGGTTCATCTACTGGACCACGATCCGGGTCATCGACCGGCAATCGGATGCCACCATCGATGCGGAGATCGTCGGCCTGGTCGAGCAATATCGCAACGGATTGCTGGCCGGCCTGGTGCAGTCGATCCGCGACCGCACCGATGGCAGCCGCCGCAGCGGCAACATCTATCTCCTGGTCGCCGCCGACGGCCATGCCCTGGCCGGCAATCTGCGCGACTGGCCCGACGTCGCGCCCGATGACGAGGGCTGGCTCGAATTCCGCATCGAGAACCTGCGCAATCCGGAACTCGGGCCGTCGCTGGCCCGCGCCCGGGCCTTCCGGCTGACCGGCGACTATCGCCTGCTGGTCGGGCGCGACCTGACCGAGCGGCGCCAGTTCCAGCGCATCATCCTGTGGTCGCTGTTGAGCAGCCTCGGCGTCATCGTGGTTCTGGGTCTTGCCGGCGGTTTGCTGGTCAGCCGCAATCTGCTGCATCGGCTCGAAGCGATCAACCGGACCAGTGCCGATATCCTTTACGGCAATCTCGACCGGCGGGTGCCGCTGCGCGGCAGCGGCGACGAGTTCGACCGCCTGGCGGAGAACCTGAATCTGATGCTGCAGCAGATCGAGCAGCTGATGACCGGCATGCGCGAAGTGACCGACAATGTCGCCCATGACCTGCGCAGCCCGTTGAACCGGCTGCGCAACCGCTTGGAGCTGATGCTGATGCAACGCGGTCCCGACGACGAGGCGCGCCAGGAGCTGGAGCAGTCGATCGGCGAGGTCGATGCGCTGCTCGGCACGTTCAACGCCCTGCTCAGCATCGCCCAGGCCGAGGCCGGCGCCGGGCGCACCGCGCGGGCGCCGATCGACCTCGGCGATCTGGCGCGCGATGCCGCCGATCTCTATCAGCCGCTGGCGGAAGAGAAGGGACTGCAATTTGCCCAGCACTATGCCGCGGGGCAGATCGTGCAGGGCGACCGGCATCTCTTGTCGCAGGCGGTCGCCAATCTGCTCGACAATGCGATCAAGTACACGCCCGCGGGCGGGCGGGTCACCATCGCCGTGGTCGCCGGTGCGGCGGCGCCCCGGCTGATCATCGCCGATACCGGGCCGGGGATTCCGCCGGCCGAGCGGGAGCGGGCGCTGCAGCGCTTCGTGCGGCTGGAAGGCAGCCGCAGTTCGCCGGGCAGCGGCCTTGGCCTGAGCCTGGCGGCGGCGGTGGCGAAACTGCACCGGGCCCGGCTGGTGCTAGAGGACAATGGGCCCGGCTTGCGGGTCGTGATCGATTTCCCGGCTTATTGAAGGGCTGCCGGCTCATCGCGCCGGCAAAAAAATGCCGCTGCCGCGGGGGGTTGCGGCAGCGGCATCGGCGGCGCCGAGGGGAAGAAGGCGCCGCGCTGCGACCTCGTTACGCTATGACGTGGCCAGCCCGAGGGCGACGAAGCGGTCGTTGCCCTCGCGCTCCACCAGCATCAGCACCGATTTCTTGCCGGCCTCGCGGGCATGGTCGATATGCTGCGCCACCTGATCGGGCCGGTTGACCTTCTGGCTGCCGACCTTGACGATCACGTCGCCGGGCCGGAGGCCGCGGTCGGCCGCCGGACTGCCGTCCTGGACCCCGACGACCAGCACGCCGTGGATCTCCTGGTCGATGCCGAAGCGCTGGCGCGTCGCCGGATCGAGCGGCGCCAGGGCGAGGCCGAGGGCATTGGCCGGCGAGACCTTGCCGCCATGTCCGGCGTCGGCGGTCATATTGGCATTGTCCTTCAGCGGCGCGATCGTGGCCGATAGCTGGATTTCCTTGCCGTTGCGCCAGATGCCGAGCTCGGCGGTCTGTCCGGCCTTGGTATTGGCCACCAGGCGCGGCAGGTCATGCAGCTGTGCGACCGGCTTGCCGGCGAACTTCAGGATCACGTCGCCCTGCTGCAAACCGGCTTTGGCGGCCGGGCTGCCGGGATTGACGTTGCTGACCAGCGCGCCCGCCGGCTTGCTGAGATCGAGACCCTCGGCGATTTCCGGCGTTACCGGCTGGATGGTGACGCCGAGCCAGCCGCGGTCGACCTTGCCGCCTACGCGCAGCTGTTCGACCACCGGTTCGGCGAGCGATGCCGGGATGGCAAAGCCGACGCCGACGCTGCCGCCGTTCGGCGAGATGATCGCCGAGTTGATGCCGATCACCTTGCCCTGGGCGTTGAACAGCGGGCCGCCGGAATTGCCGCGGTTGATCGGGGCATCGACCTGCAGGAAATCGTCGAACGGACCGCTGTTGAGATCGCGGCCGCGCGCCGAGAGGATGCCGGCGGTGACGGTGCCGCCAAGACCGAAGGGATTGCCGACCGCGACCACCCAGTCGCCGACCTCGGCGGCATCGGAATTGCCGAAGCTGACATAGGGCAACGGCTTGCCGGCATCGATCTTCAGCAGGGCCAGGTCGGTCTTGGCATCGCGGCCGATCAGCTTGGCCGGATATTTCTGGTCCTGATTGACGATGACGGTGATTTCCTCGGCGTTGCCGATCACGTGGTTGTTGGTGACCACATAGCCGGAGGGATCGATGATGAAGCCGGAACCGAGCGCATGGACCTTTTCATTGTGCGGGCCCTGCATCTGCTGCTGATTGAAGAAATGCTTGAGGAACTCGTCGAACGGCGAACCGGGCGGGAAGCCGGAGAAGCCGTTCTCTTCGTTCATCCCCTGCTGGTCCATCTTCTGGGTGGTCGAGATATTGACCACGGCCGGAGCGACCGCCTTCACCAGGGGCGCGAAGCTGGTCGGATTGAGGTTCAGGCTGACTGCAGGCGCTTCGGGGGCCGCGGCGCGCACCTCGTGAATGCCGAGGTCGAAAGCCTTGACCAGCAGCGTGACCTGCAATGCGGCGACGCCCGCAATTGCCGTGCCGACGAAAAGCTTGCGCTTGAATGACCGCCGGCGGGCCGGAAGCGGTTCGGGTGCTGTCTCGTTCATGTCGATCTCCTGATTCTCACGACACCGGGTTGCCCGGCTCTTGGACAGGAGAAATAGGCGCCGTCGCCTTACCGATGCATTTCCAGCGGATTACAAATTGGTAATGTGGGAGAGATCAGGCGCGAACCTGGCCTGCCGGCGGCGTGCCGTTGCCGGGACGCACCGCACGGGAAACTTTGCAGCAGGTTTGCGCCTGGAACCGTGCGCGCCGCATGAGCCCGGACATCGCCCGGCCGCGCCATCCTGGCGGCCAGGCGATGCGGTCGGCCGGAGCGTGTGCGTCAGGAGGCGCTTCCCTTCGCCATCCAGCGATCCAGGCTGTAGCGGCCGGGGCCCTGAAGGTAGAGAAACAACAATCCGCCGACCAGGCTGAGGTTCTTGTAGAAATTGATCGCATTGCCGACCCGCGCGCCGCCTGCCATGGTCCAGAAGTGATGCGCAACCACCGCGGTCAGCAGGGTATGGATGATCAGCAGGATGACGCCGAGGCGGTGCCACAGGCCCAGCAGGATCAGCAGCCCGCCGCCGAATTCCATGATGATGACCAGCACCAGCTGTACCGTCGGCGGCAGGATCGGGAGGCCCTGGGCGGCAATATATTTTGTCGCCCCTTCGATGCCGGTAAGCGCCCCGTACCCGGACCAGACGTAGATGAGGCTCAGCAAGACACGTCCGATCAGCGCCAGGTAATCGTTTGTCGCTTGCATCGGCTTTTTCCTCCCGTCGATCGCGGCTAAAATCTAGCAAAGCCGGACGCCCGGTCATAGTCTCCGGACGGTCAACTGACAAATGACCGAGCGGGAGTTCCCGAGGAATGAATTCAGCCATGACCCTGTTCCGCGATGAAGTGCACTACGGCGACCGGGTGGTGCGCTGCTTTGCCGAACGTCCGGCGACTGTCGATGCCATGTTCCGCCAGGCCGTCGCCGCCAGCCCGGCAGCCGTTGCCCTGGTCGAGGGCGAGCGCCGCATCGCCTACCGCGAGCTGGACCGCAGCGTCGATCGCCTGGCCGGCAATCTGGCCGGGCTCGGTATCGTCGCCGGCGACCGGGTGGCGTTGCTGCTCGGCAATCGCCGCGAATTCGTCCAGATGGTATTGGCCGCGGCCCGGCTCGGCGCGATCGTGGTTCCGATCGGCATCCGCCAGCGCCGGCCCGAGAACGAATATGTGCTGGCCCACAGCGGTGCCAGGCTGCTCGTGCATGAAGCCGATCTGCTGCCGGAGCTGCCGGCTCCCGCGGCCGTGCCGGCGCTTGCGCACCGCTTCGTGGTCGGCGGTACCGCGCCCGGCTCGCGGCCCTTCGCCGAGTTACTGCGCGATGCGCCGCCACCGCCGGCCGCGGCCATCGCCGAGGACAGCACCTTCTGCATCCTCTATACCTCGGGCACCACCGGGCGGCCGAAGGGCGCCATGCTGACCCACTTCAGCACGGTGCATTCCTGTCTGCATTTCCGCCATTGCATGCAGCTCAGGCCGGGCGATTCGACGGTGCTGGCGGTGCCGGCCTCGCATGTGACCGGCCTGGTCGCCATCATCCTGTCGATGATCCTGATCGGCGGCCGGACCGTGCTGATGGAAACCTTCAAGGCGCGCGCCTATCTCGAACTGGCGAGCCGGGAGGCCATCAGCATGACCATCCTGGTGCCGGCCATGTACAACCTCTGTCTGCTCGATCCGGAGTTCGACCGCTTCGATCTGTCGGCCTGGCGGATCGGCGGCTATGGCGGCGCGCCGATGCCCGAGGCCACCATCCGCAGGCTGGCCGAGAAACTGCCGAACATGGTCCTGTGCAATGCCTATGGCGCCACCGAAACCACGTCGCCGACCACGATCATGCCGCTCGGCGATGGCATCGCCCATGCCGACAGCGTGGGCAAGGTGGTGCCCTGCGGCGAGATCCGCATCATGGACGATCAGGGGCGCGAGGTGGCGCCGGGGCAGAGCGGCGAAATCTGGATTGCCGGCGCCATGGTGGTCCCGGGCTACTGGCAGATGCCGGAGGCCAATGCGGCGAATTTCACCGGCGGCTATTGGC
>Ga0316620_10001166_pt1 | contig 11150 bp, 10 predicted proteins | sample OWC_Aug_M1_C1_D5_FD_207651 | JGI IMG/M metagenome (GOLD analysis project Ga0316620, IMG submission 207651) | Wetland soil microbial communities from Old Woman Creek delta, Ohio, United States - OWC_Aug_M1_C1_D5_B | ecosystem: Environmental > Terrestrial > Soil > Wetlands | place: USA: Ohio...
CCGGACATCAGCCAGATCCGCTGGCGGGTGCGCTCGTCGGCCTCGGCCGCCAGGTCCGGCCGGCCGACGCGGTTGTAGAAGTCGAAGGCGGAGATGGGCTTCCCGCCGCGGGTGACCCGGTTGTCGCGTGCATCCACCCGGATGAACGCGGCGAGGAAGGCGTCCCGCTCGGGGCCCGCCGGCGGCAACGGCACGTAGGTCGACTCGCCGTTCCGGGGGTCGGGGCCCGTGGAGTCGATGAGGATCTCGCCCGCGCCCGGGCGGGCCTGCGCGAGGACGGGCTCGCTGCTCCCCACCGCCAGCACCAGCAACACGCTCCAGCCCATGACGCCCCCCGGGTTCGATCCAGCCCCGGGGAAGAGCGTGCCAGAGGCGCGGCCGCCCGGCCACTTCCGGAGACCATCCCGCGCCGCGGACGGCCTAGAACGTCAGGCGGGCGACGAGGCCGCCATACCCCGGTCCGAAGGCCGGCAGCACCCGGAGCTTCACCTCGGTGGTCCCGTGCTTCTTGGTGAGGGCGCGGTTGTACTCGGTGGCCAGCGCCAGCGTCTGTGCGGGCTCGGTCACCATCTCGGGGGTGGACATCCCCCAGACGATGAGCGCTCCGCCCACCGCGATGCCGGCGCCGATCAGCACCGCACCGGTCATCTGGGCCTTCTCCGCCCGGTTGAGGCAGTCGTTGTACACGGCTGGAGGGCCGGTCAGGCACTCGGGGGAGCTGGTGTTCGGGCCGCTGGTCATCACCACGGCGCCGGTCACCACCCCGGCCACCATGGCCAGCCCCCCGCCGGACATCAGCCAGATCCGCTGCCGGGTGCGATCCTCGGACCAGGCGACGAGGTCCGGGCGATTCACCCGCTGGTAGAACTCCCGGGCGGGGAGGGGCTTCTTCCCCAGCGCGACCTCGTTCCTCATCAGATCCACCGAGATCGACTCGGCGACGAACGCGTCCCGTCCCGGTCCGGGAGGCGGCAACGGCACGTTGGTGGTCGGCTCTCGCTCGATCGTCTTCGGCTGCTGCGGGTCGATGAGGATCTCCTCCGTCGTCGGCTGCGACTGAGCCAGCGCCGGAGCTGCGCACCCCAGGACGACGACCAGCACCCACCTGCGCATCGAGGTTCTCCCGTCGAGACGTGTGATGCGTGGCAGGGCTCCTGCCACGCGATACCAGAGCCAGAGTCCACTCAGAAGGAGAGCCGGGCCGTGAGCCCGGCGTACCCGGGAGCCAGCGCCGGCAGGAACTGGAGCCGCGCGCCGGTGGCGCCGTGCTTCCGCGCCAGGCCGCGGTTGTACTCCGTGGCCAGCCGCACGGTTTCCTCGGGGGCGGTGACCATCTCCGGGATGAGCAGCGCCCAGGTCAGGAGCGATGCCGCCACGACGACGCCGGCGCCGATGATCAGGCTGCCGGCGAGCGTGGTCTTGGTGTTGCGGTCGACGCACTCGTTGTAGCTGACGTTTCCGTTCACGAAGCAGGCCGGGTCGTTGACGTTCTGGGCGTTGCCGATGACCACCGCCCCTGCCGCGGTCCCGGCGGCGAGCGTCAGCACCGAGCCGGAGATGAGCCACACCCGCTGCCGGGTGCGCTCGTCCGCCCGGGCGGCGAGGTCCGGCCGCTCCACCCGGTTGTAGAAGTCGAAGGCGGAGAGCGTCCGGCCGCCCACCGAGGCCTCGTTGTCCCGCGGGTTGACCCGGATGAAGTCCCTCAGGAACGCGTCCCGGCCTGGCCCCTCCGGGGGCATGGTGACGCGCGGCGAGTCGCCGTGCTGGGCGCCCGGTCCCGTCGACTCGATGAGGATCTCCCCGGCCTCCTGGCTGGACTGCGCCAGGACCGGCGTGGAACATCCAAGGGCGACGACGACCAAGAACCCCCGCAGCATCGCGATTCCCACCCGCGCTGTGCTCCCCTCACGCCGAACCGTTGCAGATTCACTGACCTTTCGCCAGGAGTAACGGGAGATTGCAATCCCTGGTCCAGGGGCCTATAAGCCCGCGACCCCCGGGTCCGGCGCCTGCACCCCTCCGCGGACGTCCGACCCTGGCCCAGGGGCCGCAGGTCCAGGACCATCCACGGGAGCGGGACGGAGTTGCACCGAACATGGCAGTCCTCAGCGAGCGCAAGGCGGCCGTCGTCCAGCAGTACCGCACCCACGAGACCGACACCGGCTCTCCCGAGGTGCAGGTGGCGCTGCTCTCCGAGCGCATCAACATGCTCACCGAGCACTTCAAGACGCACAAGAAGGACTTCCACAGCCGCCGCGGGCTGTTGAAGCTCGTCGGCCAGCGTCGGCGGCTGCTCGATTACCTCAAGACCAAGGACAACGCGCGGTACCGGAAGCTCATCGACGGTCTGGGCATCCGGAAGTAGCAGGGCAGTTCAACCAACGCCGGCGCGGCACGGAGCGCCGGCGCCTCCCGTCCCAGGGAGAGGAGTTTCCGGTTTCCGTTCGGAGCCGCCGACCCATCCGGGGCAGGCCGTCGGCGGCTGCGGTCAGAGACTGAAAGTTCCTTCTCGCCAGGGCGCCGAGGCCAGCGGGCCACGTCGGCCGTGCCCAGGGAAGGAACGAACCACATGCATCTGAAGAAGAGCGTCCGGGTCGGCGAGCAGGAGCTGGTCCTCGAGACGGGCAAGCTGGCCAAGCAGGCCGACGGCTCGGTCACGGTGCGCTACGGCGACACCATCATCCTGGTCACCGCGGTCAGCGCGAAGGAGAAGAAGGACGTCGACTTCCTCCCGCTCACCGTCGAGTACCAGGAGAAGCTGTACTCGGCAGGCCGCATCCCGGGGAGCTACTTCCGGCGCGAGGGCCGGCTCACCGAGAAGGAGACCCTGACCTCCCGGCTGGTGGACCGGAGCTGCCGCCCGCTGTTCCCCGACGGCTACGCCTACGAGACCCAGGTCATCGCCTCGGTCATCTCCTCGGACTCGGAGAACGAGGGTGACATCCACGGCATCACCGGCGCCTCGGCGGCGCTGATGGTCTCGGACATTCCCTTCAACGGGCCGATCGCCGGCGTCCGCGTCGGCCGGGTCGACGGGCAGCTGGTGGCCAACCCCACCGCGAAGCAGCGCGAGACCTCGGACATCGACCTGGTCATGGCCTGCAGCCGCGAGGCCATCGTCATGGTCGAGGGCGGGGCGAAGGAGGTCTCGGAGGCCGACATGGTCGCGGCCCTCGAGTTCGGCAAGGCCGCCACCCTGCCGCTGATCGACCTCCAAGACTCGATGCGCCGCGAGCTCGGGGTGGCCGTCCGCGCCTACGAGAAGGCCACCGGCGCGGACGACGCGCTCCGGGAGCAGGTCCGGGCGCTGGCCGCCTCGGCGATCGCCAAGGCGTACGAGATCAAGGAGAAGCACGATCGCTACGCGGCGCTGAGCCAGGCCAAGAAGGACGCCGTCGCCGCGCTCAAGGCGAAGATGGGCGAGGCGTTCACCCCCGCCATCGAGAAGCTGGCCAAGGCGGTGGTCGAGGACCTCAAGTACGACCACATGCGCAGCCTCACCGTGAACGGCGGCCGCATCGGCGCCCGCGGCCACGACGAGGTCCGCACCATCACCTCCGAGGTGGGGCTCCTCCCCCGGGTGCACGGCTCGGCGCTCTTCACCCGCGGCGAGACCCAGGCGCTGGTGGCCGTCACCCTCGGCACCAGCGAGGACGAGCAGCGCCTGGAGCTGCTCTCGGGCATGACCTTCAAGCGGTTCATGCTCCACTACAACTTCCCGCCCTTCAGCGTGGGCGAGACCAAGCCGCTCCGTGGCCCGGGCCGGCGGGAGATCGGCCACGGCGCGCTCGCCGAGCGGGCGCTGCGCGGGATGCTGCCCCGGAGCGAGGACTTCCCCTACACCATCCGCATCGTCTCCGACATCCTCGAGTCCAACGGCTCGAGCTCCATGGCCTCGGTCTGCGGCGGCACGCTGAGCCTCATGGACGCCGGGGTGCCCATCAAGGCGCCGGTGGCCGGTATCGCCATGGGCCTGGTGAAGGAGGGCGAGAAGATCGCCATCCTCTCCGACATCCTCGGCGACGAGGACCACCTCGGGGACATGGACTTCAAGGTCTGCGGCACCCGGGACGGCATCACCAGCATCCAGATGGACATCAAGATCACCGGCCTCACCACCGAGATCATGTCCCGGGCGCTGGAGCAGGCCCGCCGCGGCCGGCTGCACATCCTGGGCGAGATGCTCAAGGCGATCGACGCGCCGCGGAAGGAGATCAGCCGCTACGCGCCGCGCATCACCACCATCATGATCCGGCCGGAGTTCATCAAGAACGTCATCGGGCCGGGCGGCAAGGTGATCAAGGACATCATCGCCCGCACCGGAGCCTCCATCAACATCGAGGACTCGGGCCGGGTGGACATCGCCTCCAACAACTCCGAGGCGGTGCAGCAGGCCATCACCATGATCCAGGCGCTCACCCGCGAGGCCGAGGTGGGGAAGATCTACCTGGGCACGGTGCGGAAGATCGCCGAGTTCGGCGCCTTCGTGGAGCTGTTCCCGGGCACCGACGGCCTCATCCACATCTCCGAGCTCTCGGACAAGCGGGTGAAGAGCGTGTCCGACGTCCTCAAGGAGGGCGACGAGGTGATGGTGAAGGTCATCTCCATCGACCGGAGCGGGAAGATCCGCCTCTCGCGCAAGGAGGCGCTCGCCGAGCGCGCCGGCGCCCCGGTGCCTCCCGCGCCGGGCGCGCCCGCCGACGAGGCGCCGAAGGCGAAGGCCTGAGCCGCCCGTGACGGCGGTGCGGATCCAGGTCCGGCGCGTGCGGCCCCACGCCGCGCCGCTGCCGCTTCCGCGGTACCAGAGCGACCAGGCGGCGGGGCTCGACCTCTGCGCCGACATCGACGCCGAGTGGACCCTCGCCCCGCTCGCCCGCCGCGCGGTCCCCACCGGCATCGCCATCGCCCTCCCGGAGGGGCACGAGGCCCAGGTGCGTCCGAGATCGGGGCTGGCTCTCCGACATGGGATCACCTGCATCAACTCGCCCGGCACCATCGACGCCGACTACCGGGGCGAGATCCAGGTCCTGCTGGTGAACCTCTCCGGCGAGCCCTACACGCTCCGCCGCGGCGAGCGCATCGCGCAACTGGTCGTCGCGCCGGTGGTCCACGCGGTGCTGGAGGAGGTGGACACACTGCCCACCACCGTCCGCGGCGACGGCGGCTTCGGAAGCACCGGGCGCTAGAGGCCGTCCGCTTCGGCGACGCAGCGCCGCCTGGTAGACTCGGGCGGTCTCGTCTCCCCCCAACGCGTTTCCGGAGCCCGCGCACTTGCTCTGCTACCGCTGCGGCAGCCACGTTCCCGACTCGGCCGAACGCTGCAACACCTGTGGCCAGCGCCAGGTGGGCACGGCGCGCATGCCGAGCACCACCGGCATCCGCCGCCGCCTCTCGCCCGCGCTGCTCGCCGGCGCGCCGTACCGGGTCGGCGACCGGATGGCGGAGCGGTACGTGGTGAAGGACGCCATCGGCATCGGCCCGCTGGGGTACGTCCTCCGCGCCAGCGACGAGCAGCAGGGCATCGACGTGGCGGTGAAGATGATCCACCCGCGGTTCGTGCAGACCGCCGAGGAGCGCGAGGCGTTCGCCCGGGCGGTGGAGCCGGCGCGCAAGTTCCTCCAGCCCTCGCTGGCGCGGGTCCACGACGTCGGCGTCGACCAGGGCTGGCCGTACGTCACCTACAGCTTCCTCGACGGGCTCACCCTGCGGCGGATGATCGACTCGCGCCTGGCCAAGGGGCAGACCTTCACCCTGGACGAGGTGGAGCCGTTCCTCGGCCAGCTCGCCGCGGCGCTGGAGGCCGCGCATCCCGTCGGGGCGCACGCCGACCTCAAGCCCGAGAACGTGGTCATTCTCCCCGACATGCTCCGGGTGGTGGACTGGGGCGTCGCCCGGGGGCTTCCGCGGCTTCCCTTCGTGCAGGCGCAGCGGCAGCGGTCCACCCACCGCTACCTCGCGCCCGAGGTGGTGGCGGGCGCGGAGCCGGATCCGCGCGCCGACCTCTACGCGCTCGGGGTGCTGGTGGGAGAGATGCTCACCGGGCTCACCCCCGACGAGGAGATCCCCGAGCTGCGGCTGACCGCCCCCGAGCTCCCCGAGGCGTTGGAGGGCTTCTACCGACGTGCGCTCAACGAGCGCCCCGAGGCCCGCTTCCGGAGCGTCCGCGAGCTGTACGAGGAGTTCGTCGCCCTGCTGGCGCCGGAGCCCGCGTCCGCGGCGGTGCCTCCAGGGGCGCAGGTCGGGGAGGTCGAGGCGCTGGTCCAGCAGGTCGAGGCGCTCGCCGAGCACGTCGAGCCGGTCGCCGAGCACGTCTCCGAGCCGGAGCCGGTCCTCGAGCAGCCGGTGGAGCCAGCTCCGGTCGCCGAGCCCATCGCCGCCGCCGCGCTCCCGCGCTTCGAGAGCCACGTCCCGGAGGCGCCCCGCCACTCCAGCCGTGAGGTGGTGGCGCTCGAGCCACCTGCCTGGACCGGTCCGTCCGCCGCCGCCCCGGTCGAGGCCCCCCCCGCCCGCTCCGACTCGGCCGGGTCGGGGCGCTGGCGCGCCCTCCGGCTCTGGGACGCCGACGAGTCCGACACCGACGAGCAGGCGCCCGCTCCGGCTCCGGCCCCCGGGCCCGCCGCCGCCGAGGCCACCGGGCCCGAGCTTCCGGCGAGCCGCGAGCCGGCGCCGGTGGTGGTCGCCGACGCCGCCCCGCCGAGCAACGGCGCCGGCGGGCTCGAGCACCCGGACGACGAGGCCGACCGCGCGGTCGCCAGCCTCTTCGAGGTGGACGAGGGCGCCGAGCTGTCCGTCGAGGGGGACGGCGACGAGCCGCTCCTGGCCGATGCGCTCGGGGTCGATCTCGTGGTCGACGGAGACGAGCCGGGCCCGGCCGCTGCGACCGAGGCCGCCGCCGTGCCCCCGCCGCTGCAGGAGGTTCCGCGCCCCGCGGCCGACACCCCGCCGCCGGTCGCCGTGCCGGCCCGCGACGTGCCACGGCTCGTCCCCGACTCGCGACCGTGGGCCACCGAGCCACGCCCGCCGCCCTTTCGCCGCGAGGCGCCGGTCCCGCATCCGCGTCCTCCTCCCGTCGCCGCTCCGGCGGCCGCGCTGGCCGAGGCGCCGGCGGCGGCCGCGCTCACCGCGCTCCCCCCTCCGCCCACCATCCCGCCGCTGCGGGGGAGCATTCCCCGGCTGGCCCCGGTGGAGCCGGTCACGCCGCGTCCGTCCACGGCGACCGCGCCCACGCCCCTCTCGGTCGTCCCCGAGCCGTCCCCCACGCGCCAGGAGAAGGTGGTGGCGCCGCCGCCGCCGGTCGAGGCGGCGCTCCCGGAGCCCCCCGCCGCCCCGGCCCGCGGCGCCGGCAGCTGGAGCCCCGCGGAGCTGCTCGCCCAGGTCGTCGCCGAGATCCGGGCCGAGGAGCACGGCCTGGGGCTTCCCCAGAGCACCACCTGGGAGCCGGTTCCCCTGGACGCGACCCAGCCCATCTCCACCGAGGAGGTGGCGGCGCGGGTGGCCGCCGAGACGCGCGGCTTCGCCACCGGCTCCATCGCCGCGGCCGGCTCCGGGGACGACGAGGACCTCCCCGCGCTCCGGCACGAGGCGGGCAGGGCGGGGATGCGCATGGCGCTCCTCACCGCGGCCGGGATCATCCTCGGGATGCTGGCCGGCTGGAGCGCGATGAAGGTGCTCTCGCCGACGCGGCCGCAGGCCGAGCGCCTCTCCGAGGTCAGGCCGGCGGCGCAGCCGGACGCTCCTCGGCACTGAGCCGCCCCGCGGGCGGGCTCGCCAGCGCTGGCGCGGTCGGTTCGCCTCGGATAAAGCCAGGGAGCGATGATTCCCCGCTACGCACGTCCGGAGATGGTGGCGCTGTGGACCGCGCCCGCCCGGCTCCGCCGCTGGCGCGACGTGGAGCTGGCCGCGCTCGAGGGCATGGTGCATTCGGGCATCGCCCCGGCCGATGCGCTGGCTCAGTGCCGGGCGCGGGCCGGAGACTTCGACGACGGCGACGCCGCGCGCATCGACGAGATCGAGCGCACCACGCGGCACGACGTCATCGCCTTCCTCACCTTCATGGAGGAGCGGATCGGCCCCGCCGCGCGGTGGCTGCACTTCGGGATGACGTCCTCCGACGTGCTCGACACCTCGCTGGGGATGATGCTCCGCGACGCCGCGGATCTGATGATCACCGGGGTGGACCGGGTGATGTCCGCGGTCAAGACGCGGGCCTTCGAGCACCGGCGCACGGTGATGATGGGCCGGAGCCACGGCATCCACGCCGAGCCGATGTCCTTCGGGCACAAGCTCGCCATCTGGTACGACGAGCTGCGCAGGGGCCGCGAGCGGCTGGTGCGCGCCCGGGCCACCATCGCGGTGGGGAAGATCTCCGGGGCGGTGGGCACCTTCGCCCACCTCCCGCCCTCGGTCGAGGAGCAGGCCTGCCGGCTGCTCGGCCTGTCGCCCGCCCCCGCCTCGAGCCAGGTCATCCAGCGCGACCGCCACGCCGAGTACTTCGGGGCCCTCGCCCTCCTGGCCAGCAGCCTGGAGAAGTTCGCGGTGGAGATCCGCCACCTGCAGCGCACCGAGGTCCGCGAGGTGGAGGAGCCGTTCGGCGCCGGGCAGAAGGGCAGCTCGGCCATGCCCCACAAGCGGAACCCCATCCTCTCCGAGAACCTCACCGGGCTCGCCAGGCTGATGCGCGGCTATGCGCTCTCGGCGCTGGAGGACGTGCCGCTGTGGCACGAGCGGGACATCTCGCACTCCAGCGTGGAGCGGGTCATCGGTCCGGATGCAACCGTGACGCTCGACTTCATGCTGCACCGCTTCGCCGGGCTGGTGGAGCAGATGCGGGTCTCGCCGGAGCAGATGCGCAAGAATCTCGGGCTGCTCGGGGGGGTGGTGCACAGCCAGCGCGTCCTGCTGGAGCTCGCTCGCCGGGGCGTCGACCGTCAGGCCGCGTACGTCATCGTCCAGCGCAACGCGATGCGCATGTACGAGGAGGGGGTCGACTTCCGGACCGCGCTCTCCCAGGACAAGGAGCTGGGCAGGCTGCTCACGCCGCAGGAGATCGCCGCCTGCTTCTCGCTCGACGAGCACCTCCGGAACGTGGACGCCATCTTCGAGCGCGTCTTCGGTCCCGACGCCCGCGCCTGAGCTACGGCTGCTGGCTCACCACGTCGAGGAAGGTGGTGGTGCGGCGGGTGGCGAGCACCCACAGGCACCGGAACATGCAGCGGGTGCCGAACTCCCGGTAGATGAGCCCGAGGTGGCGAACCACGTCTCGATTGGTGATGACACCGCGCATCTCCCGGGCACCTCCGGAACCGACCGATGCCTTTCCTGAGCAATCGGCGGGCCAGATCTCGAGAGCTGGAGTTCTGCGGGGTTCGCTTCGGAGAGCAGGCCGTCCTGACGAAAGGTGTCCCGAACGGCGGGTCCGTTTCACCCACCCGCGCGGGCAAATGACCCGGGGGCGCGGCGAAGGACCCAGGTGCTCAGAGGTAGCCGTGGGTCTGCAAGTTCGTCCGGATGCGGGCCTCGACGTCGCCCGCCACCGGAGTGAGCGGTGCGCCGGTGATCTCGGCATACGCCCGCAGGTAGAGCTCGGCGGTCCGGATGCGCACATCCTCCGGGATGGCCGGGATGGGACCGTGGCCGCTGAAGCCCTTCTCGCGGATGAGCCACTGCCGGACGGTCTCCTTGTCCAGCATCTCCTGGTCGGTCCCGGCGGCGAGCCGCGCCTCGTAGCCGGCCGCCCGCCAGAAGCGCGAGCTGTCGGGGGTGTGCATCTCGTCGATGACGTAGAGCGCGTCGCCCACCGTCCCGAACTCGTACTTGGTGTCCACCAGCAGCAGGCCCCGGGTGCGGCACCAGGCCTGTCCGGCGCCGAAGAGCGCCAGCGCCGCCTCGCGGATCCGGCCCCAGTCGCGGGCGCCGACGATGCCCCGGCGGACCACCTCCGCCTCGGAGAGCGGCTCGTCGTGCTCGCCCGCCGTCGCCTTGGTCGAGGGGGTGAGGATGGGCTGGGGGAACGCGGCGTCCTTCTTCATGTCGGGCGGGATGTCGAGCCCGTACCCGGTGTGGGCGCCCTTCTGCACGTCGCGCCAGAGGCTCCCGGTCAGATAGCCCCGCACCACCACCTCCACCGCGTAGGGCCTGGTGGCCCGGGCGACGGTGACGTTGGGGTCGGGCATGTCCAGCACGTGGTTGGGGACCAGGGACTTCGTCTTCTCGAACCAGAACTGGGCGAGCCGGTTCAGCACCTCGCCCTTGAAGGGGATGGTGGTGAGGACCCGGTCGAAGGCGCTGAGCCGGTCGGTGGCGACGAGGAACAGCCGGTCACCATGCCGGTACACGTCGCGCACCTTGCCGCGGTACCGCTCGCCGAGCGCGTCGAGGCGCGTCTCGGCCAGGGTGTGCCCGAGCTGCTCGGAGAGGACCCGGTCCGCCAAGGAGCGCCTCAGCGGGCGTCGGCCGGGGCCGCCGCGAGGTAGAGGAGGGCGGGGTTCAGCCGGAGCACGCCCTCGGCGTAGGCCGCGGCGTAGGGAGCGCCCGCGGCCCGCTCCACCCGGAGCGCCGCGCGGGGCCGGAGCCCCCAGCGGACGGCCAGGGAGCGGGCGACGATCTCCGCCGCCTCCCGCTCGCTGAGCCCCTGGAGCGCCTCCCGGCGCTCGAGCGGCCACTGCTCCGCCAGCGAACCGTCGAGGTTGAGCACCAGCGGCTCCCCCCCGTCCGTGACGTCGAGGAGGTCGAGCCGGCCGTCGAGCGGGGGCGCGGCGCGCACCGTCCCGTTCTGCACGACGGGGAACAGCGCGAGCAGGCCATCCGTGGCGCCGTCCCCGCTCGCCCGGAGGAGGGAGTGGAACAGCTCGGTCCGGGCCTGCGCCGTGAGCGCCTCGACCTGCTCCGGGGGCTCGAGCAGCACCTGGCGCACCGAGGGCTGGCTGGGTGCAGGCACACCCAGGCCCACCTCGCCGCAGGCGGCGAGCAGGAGCACGGGCAGGAGGGGAGTGAGACGTCTCATCGGCGAATGCGGACCTGACACCTTACCAACGCCCGGATTGGGGGGGAAAGTCATGGATGGAGGGCGCCACCGCCATGTTGCTCCGTCGTCAGCTTCGGGTCGTGCTGCACCAGATCCAGTCGGCCGAGAATCTGGGCGCCGTCGCCCG
>Ga0316620_10001169_pt1 | contig 11146 bp, 11 predicted proteins | sample OWC_Aug_M1_C1_D5_FD_207651 | JGI IMG/M metagenome (GOLD analysis project Ga0316620, IMG submission 207651) | Wetland soil microbial communities from Old Woman Creek delta, Ohio, United States - OWC_Aug_M1_C1_D5_B | ecosystem: Environmental > Terrestrial > Soil > Wetlands | place: USA: Ohio...
AGAAGCATAGGCTCCTTGCTCGTTGTAAATTGTTCCTTCGAGGGCCACAAAGGTGCCATCTTTCTTGGCACCGATCTTACACGTTATGATCATGGGATGGCGCTTACAGGTGGAGAGGGTGATCTCTTCCCTATCGTATTCCATTCTTACGGGTCTACCCGTCTTCCACGCCAAAAGGGCTGCCCTGGCCCCGATATCAATCGGAGAATCCTCCTTGCCTCCAAATCCTCCACCGAGGGGAGTCTGAACGCATTGAACCTTATTGATTGGAATTCCTAAGACAGGTGCGATATTCCTCCGAACTGTAAACGGGGCCTGCATGGGTCCTTTCACCGTGATCGTCCTGTCGGCATGAGGAATGGCGATGACGACGTCCGGTTCGATGTAGGCGTGTTCTAAGATCGGCACGGTGTAAGTTCTCTCCAACACGATGTCAGCCTCCTTAAATCCCTTTTCCGTGTCCCCCTTTCGGATCTTGCTTGTCGTGATGAGATTGCCTTTTTCATGGATTCTAGGAGCTTCGGGCTTCATCGCTTCGATCGGTGAAAAAACGGCCGGAAGAGGCTCGTATTCCACCTCAATCTGTTCGAGGGCCTCAATCGCAATGTCCTCGGAGATGGCTGCGACGAGTGCGATCCCGTCTCCAATGTATCGAACTTTATCTTCACAAAGAACAGGCTGGTCCGGGATAATAGCTCCGAAACCGTTTCTTCCGGGGACGTCTTTCGCCGTCAAAACAGCGACCACGCCGGGCACCGTCTTTGCTTTTTTCGTATCGATCTTTTTGATGAGGGCGTGGGCATGAGGGCTCCGAAGGACTTTTCCATGCAGAGCCCCTGGATAGTCCATATCCGCTCCGTACTGCAGTTTACCGCGCACCTTATCGTAAGCATCCACTCGGATAGCGGATTTTCCGACGATGCTCAACTCCTCCATGACGGGAGGCATCTCCAGAACCTTCTCCTTGATCAATACCTTCTTCTTTCTCTTTTCTTTCTCCATGATTAAACCTCTTTACCTGAAATGGCCTTGCTCGCCGAATAAATGGCGCCGACGATTTTCTGGTACCCGGTACACCTGCAAAGGACGCCCGAGACGGCCGTTTTTATCTGTTGAATAGTGGGTGCGGGGTTTTGATCGAGGAGGTTTTTTGCCGAGAGAAGCATCCCCGGTGTACAGAATCCGCACTGGATCGCTCCTTTTTCTACAAAGATTTTCTGAAGCGGATGGAGTTGCCCATCCTTTTCAAGCCCCTCCACAGTGGTAATCCTGCCTCCGTCGGCTTTTATAGCCGGGATCAAGCACGAGGTCACCACTTTGTCGTTCAGGATAACAGAGCAGGCGCCGCACTCCCCAGCCCGGCATCCTGCCTTGGCTCCTTTCAAGTCCAAGTGATCCCGTAGCACATCGATCAGAAGCTCATCGGGATCTACCTCCAGGAAGACCTGTTTCCCATTTACCTCAAATTGAATCTTTTCCTTAACCATGTCTTGCCTCCAAACGCTCTAACGCTTGATGAATCGCACGTTCGACCAGATTTTTGACCATCTCCTTACGGTACTCGCCGCTTCCTCTCAGCAGGCTTGTCCGTGGATTTGCTTCCTGAGCGGCTTTTCTTGCTGCCTCCTTGATCACCCCGTCAGTGATCGGAGAAGAGGTGAGGATCCCCTCTGCCTCTCTCGCTCTCAATGGGGTTGGAGCCACAGGGCCTAAAGCAATTTTGACGTGATTGAACTTCTTCTGCTTCGCATCCGCTGAGACAACGACGGAGACATTTAAGATTGGTAAGGCGAGGGATTTGCGCCTCGCCAACCGGAGAGAAACACTCGATTCATTCTTAGCCAGGGCAGGGAAGAAGACCTCGGTCACTATTTCACGGGTGCTGTCCACCCGAGTTTTACCCGTGTCAAGGAAGAAGTCCGTTAGGGGAATAGTCTGCTCCTTCTCCTTGCTGATGACCTTTACGTTTGCGTCGAGAGCAAGTAAGGGGACGGTTGTGTCTGCACCGGGTTGCCCGCTCACGACGTTGCCTGCGACCGTCCCCAGATTCCGGATCTGAGGAGATCCAAGCTGCGAGGCCCCTTCACTCAATGCCAAAGCGTTTTCTCTGATCAGAGGGGATTCGGCAACCTGGGCGTGTGTGACCAACGCTCCTATTTTGATGACACCCTCTTCTAATTTGATTTCACCCAGCCCGGAAATCCGGGTGATGTCCACGAGGACCTTTGGCTCTGTTTCCCGATTCCTGATCTGAGGGATCAGGTCGGTGCCCCCTGCGAGGAGCCTTGCCTTTCCCTGAAATTCTTCTAATATCTTTAGTGCCTCAGGGATGGTTCGGGGGCGAAAGTACTTTTCCCAATGCAGGCGCTTCGGCCAAACCAAGCTGGATTCCAGCCTCATCGATGATCCTCCTGTAACTTTGTTGTCAAATGCGTTCAAGGATATTGATCTAAGGGAATCGGCCTTTTCTTAAACTTCGATGGGTTTGAAGATTAACATGATCGCCATGACCGCAAAAACCATGGCCTCTGCGGCCGGTCCCCAGAACCTCCCTGTGATCGCCATCACCATGCCCAGCGCAAAGGCGGATATCGTCGTGCCCTTCAGACTTCCGAGCCCTCCCACAATCACCACGGCGAAGCTGATGAGAAGAATGTGAAAACCCATGTAAGGGTGTACCGTCGTGATCGGCGAGTAAAGAACGCCTCCTAAGGCAGCGAGGCAGCTTCCCAGAACAAAAACGATAGAAAAGTATCTGTCGACGCTGATCCCCAGACTCCTCACGGCCTCCCTGTCCTGCAAGCCTGCGATGACGATCTTTCCAATGATGGTTTTTTTGAAAAACACCCAGAGGCCAGCGCAGATGGCCAGGGAGACAGCGATGATGATGAGTCGGTAGACCGGAACCTGGACGGAAAGGAACGTGACGCTTTTGCCCACTGGGTCGCTCAGGGGAATGGGGCTTGTTCCCCAGATCCACTTCACGAGATCGACTCCAATTAAAAGGACGGCATAGGTAGCGATGATGGCGTAGTCAATCGATTCTCCGTAGAGGCGCCGGACGATGAACTTCTCGATGATGAAGCTGATCGGTATGACCACCAGGATAGCGACGACAATTCCTGCGAAAAAATTGTGACGGAGGAAAGGCAGAGCGGCGATCAGGATGTATGCCCCGGTGGTGTAGATCATCCCGTGGGCAAAATTGACGATCCTCATGCTTCCGAAGGTGAGCGAAAGCCCGATGGAGATGATATAAAGAATCCCTCCGATCGTCAGGCCATAGATGAGGGTGCTGATCATGTTTCGGTCACTCTCCGGTCTGTGTCCGTCTTTTCCAGACACTGATGACGTTTCCCCAGATCCCTTCTCTAAATTTGAAGACGAGGATCAGAAGGGCGAATCCAAGAAACATCTCCCATCTCGGGATGTACCTCGCCAGATAATTGCTGATCACCATGTATGAGAACCCTCCAATGACGGCACCGTAGAGGCTTCCTGCCCCTCCGATCAAAGCTGCAAAGATGACCTCCACATTTCTTGTCGGGTCAACGAAGCTTGGATTGACATAGCCATAATTGAGCGTCGCGAGGGCGCCCGCAAATGCGGAGATGGACGAAGAGATCACAAAAGTGAACCACTTGTAACGATAGGTATTGTATCCAATGAATTGTGCCCGCGTCTCATTCTCCCTGATCGTTCTCAACAGGATGCCATAAGGGGAAGACGTCAGTCTTTTCAAGAGATAGTAGATCAAACAGAGGCAGAACAAAGCAAATCCGAAGAAGACCTTTGGACGAGTGATGTCGAGCAAGGGGGTGCTTGAAAAAGTCAGGGAGAGTCCATCCTCACCCCCTGTAGACTTGGCAAAGGCCACGAGGGCCAAAAAGTAACCGACCTGATTGAAGGCAAGATTGATCAGGGCGAAACAGGCACCTGTTGCTCTGACGGCGACAGGCCCCAAGATCCCGCCCACCAATGCGCCACCACAGATTCCGGCGAGGATGGCCAGAAAAGGATTGGGGGTTGCGTATCGCACCAACAGGCCGGCTGCATAGGCCCCGGAGCCGAAAAAGAGCATATGGCCGAAGGAGAGCCTGCCCATGTGTCCGTAAAGGAGGTCGAAACCGAGAACAAAAATAGAGAAGATAATGAAGTCTGTCGTTCGATGTATAGAAGTCGCTGTCCCGAAGATAATGAATCCGAGAGCAATGAGGATGACCCCCAGTCCCCCTGAATCCCGAAATCTTGCCTTCACATCTTTTCCCATCTGTATTCTTTCTCAATCAACCGGTGAGTCGTCTTAAAGATAAGCCTCAAGGGCATTCGACTGCTCGATCACGGCCCGATCGTTAATTTCCTTGAAGATGCCTCCCTCTTTCATGATGTAGACGCGATCGGCCATTCTCGAGACAACCGAAAGATTCTGTTCCACGATCATCATGGAGAGCTCTCCCTTCATCCTTCCGATGACGCTCAATATCTCTTCGATGATTCCCGCGGATAAACCTTCGGTGGGTTCATCGATCAGAAGAAGTTTCGGCTCTCCAATGAGTGCCCTGCCGATCAAAAGAATCTGCCTCTGCCCACCGCTCAATCCCTTTGCCTTGGAGTCCAACAGGACACCCATCTTGGGATATAGATTCAGAATCCGGTTGATCGAATCGGAAACTTTCTCTTTCGTCGGGTAGGCAGCCAGCTCGATATTCTCCTTCACCGTAAGCTCACCAAAAACTCTCTTATCCTGGAACACATATCGAATCCCCATGATGGAGACCTTTTCGGGCACAAGCCCTTGAATCGGTTTTTGATCGAAGAGAATGGAGCCCTGGGAGGGTTTGAGAAAACCTGCAATCGTTTTCAATAAAGTTGTTTTTCCAGCCCCATTCCTGCCCACCATACAGATGACCTCTCCCCTGAGAAGATGAAGGTTGACGTGATGGAGGGCCTTGGCATGACCGTAGTGGACATCGAGGTCGGTCACGGTGAGGAGCATGTGACCTCCTCCCTTCCCCAGTAGACCTGCCTGACCAGGGGATCGCAAAGGACCTCTTGTGGTTTCCCCTCGGCGATGAGCCGCCCCTCATGCATCACGCTCAATCGTTCCACGAGGTCAACAATCCGCGAGATTTTATGCTCGATCAGGATGAGCGTAAAATTCTTTTTCACCAGCCGGATGAGGTCCAGGACCTCGGTGATTTCGACGTCACTCAGTCCTGAGAGAGGTTCATCAAGGAGAAGAATACGAGGGTTCAGGGATAAGGCCAAGGCAATCTCAAGTTTTCTTTTATCTCCATAGGAGAGCTCGAAGGTCTTCACGTCTGCCCGATCGGCGATTCCTACGGTCTGTAAGGCTTCAAGACAAGCATCCACCGTTTCAGCGTGATGGGCGTCCTTAAAGAAGAATTTTCTCTTGGAGGTATAATTCTTGTCGAAGCGAATCTTGGCCAGGACAAGGTTGTTCAAAGCCGTGAGAGATTCAAAGACAGATACGAGTTGAAAGGTTCTCACCAGCCCCATTCTCACCCTATGATATGGCGGCACCGTCGTAATCTCCTGCCCCGTAAACAAGATTTTTCCCTTGCTGGGCGGGAAGAGCCCGGTCAGGAGATTGAAAAAGGTTGATTTCCCGGCTCCATTAGGGCCGATGATTCCGGCGACCTCTCCTTCTTTTAACTCGAAGTTGACGTCATCGACGGCGGTAAGACCGTTGAACCTCTTGGTGAGGCCTTTTGTCTGAAGAAGGATGCTGTTTGGCAAATGACACCTTGCGAAGGGGCAGGGGGTCTCCCTGCCCTTTTCATCCGACTAATATCCCAGTTCTTTCAAAGGCGGGAGGTAATCCTCTCCTGTGTAAGCCCCGAGGACTTTCACGAGGTCCCACTTGTCCTTTTTCTCCTTAGGCGATTTTCCAACGGTAATAAAAGACCCGTATTTGAAGAGGGGTTGATGGTCGGCCCTCCAGACCCCGGGTCCTCTCATGGAGTCGAATTTCGGGTTGTCCATGATTGCCTTCGCAATGGCATGGGGGTCTGTCGACTTGGCAAGCTCAATGCCACGGACGGCTTCTTTGACTCCGATGTATGCAACCGCAGCATAGGGATCGGGCGGATGATTATACTCCTTCACATACTTTTTAACGAACTCATCTGTCGCTTTTACAATGGCAGGATCGTTGAAGCCCGCCATGTTCCAATACCAGGACATTAAGGAATAGACCCCCTCCAGAGCCTCCGGAGGGATGCCACCTCCGAAGATGTTCGTCATCCAGTCAAACCAAATTCTTGTATTTTTCTTCAGACCTGTTTCATGGGCCTGTTTCAGAACATTGATGGCGTCGACTCCCCAATGGGCCATCATGACGATATCCGGTTTCTTTTCGGCGATCTTCAAAAGGTATGGCGTGAAGTCGGGTGTTCCAACGGGCGATTCTGCGTATTCCCATTTAGCTCCGTATTTCTCGATGGCGTCTTTGGCTCCAGCTTTCTGATCCCAGCCGAAGGCATAGGCAGGGGCGAAAACGTAGATATTTTTATACCCGAGCTTGTTGATGATGTAAGCCGCCCCCGCGAAACCAATGGCGTAAGCTCCTCCGTGGACGCCAAAGGTCGTCTCCGCAAGCTCATCCTTCTTGAACATCGTCATGGGGGCGACGCAGACAGAAAAGTAGGGGATGGGCGTTTTTTTCACTTCTTTGTTGAGAGCAGCGGAGATGGCTGCAAAGGTAGACCCGACGATGGCATGGACTTTATCTTCATAAACCAACTCTCTAAACCTCCGGAGGGCCACGTCGGGCTTTGTCTCGTCATCCCGCGTGATAAATTCTACTGGAACCTTCTTGTCTCCTATCTTCACTCCTCCGGCTTCGTTAATGTCCTTGATCGCCAGCTTCGATCCTTCAAGCTGGACCGGGCCGATCGGTGAGCCTGCACCGGTTAACCCATACAGCAGCCCTATTTTTATTTTATCGACCTTCTGGGCACAGACATCGCTTGCAAGACCGATGCAGAACACAAACGTTAACAATAAAACGAAAATGACCCCTTTCTCTGTCTTCATACATGTCCCTCCTTCTAATTGGTTTTTAAACTAAGGTTTGGAAACTCGGTGGCTCTTTCTGTCATCTGAAGATGAGAATCTTGGCTGAACCGAAGAAAGTTGGATCACGTCTGATCACCGTCACATTTCATCTTTATAATAGAGGGACTGATTTGTCAAGGTGAGACGGGACTTTGCCCTCCTTAGGTCTGGGGAGGTAGCGCCAAAATCCCGATACCTGCGCCGTGGGCCTGTGGGCACTAAACAGAGTCGAAAGGCTGAAGTGAAACCTTTCCTCATTTTCAATACACTTGATTTACAACTTATACTTAAACTTCCTCAAAAGGTCTTTCCTCCAGGTCATCCCATCTTCTTTTTCAACCCCCTTGGGAGAAAAACCATCGATGACCCCGAGGACGCCTCTACCCTGTTCCGATTGGGCAAGGATCACCTCAACGGGATTTGCCGTGGCACAGAAAACGGTACAGACTTCGTGACACATCTTCACGGCATTGAGGACATTGATCGGAAAGGCATCCTTCAAAACAATGACAAAGGTGTGACCTGCTCCAATCTTGAGGGCATTCCTCTTGGCGACTTCCTTCAACGCTTCGTCATTTCCTTCAAGCCGGATCAGACAAGCCCCCGAGGCTTCACAGAATCCTATTCCAAATTTTGCGCTGGAAACGGATCCCACCATGATCTCGTAGAGATCTTCAACAGTCTTGATGAAATGGGTCTGTCCCAAAATGATGTTACACCCCTCTGGAATCTCCAATTGTTCAGTCTTCAACTCCATAACCCACCTCCTTGAGCATGAATTGATATAATCTTTTTCATCCGGCACTCGTCAACCCTGTTTGATCTTTTCTCCAACCTGTTTAAAGATATCCGTCAAGGGGAGTGTTAATCCTACCTCAGGTTGATAGCGTAAAAAACTGGGGATGGGGTATCGTATTCCTCTTTCGTGTGTTTTGGCAAGGCCTTCTACAAGATCTTTAAGGTGCAATGCAGGTAATGCATAAGCCACTTCATGGTCTTGGGCCGTTGCCCAAACCCGGTCACCGTTTCCAGGAATGATCACTTTAGGTAATCGGTCTGAGTAAGCTCCCAGCACCCCCTCAGAGCATGAAGCCGCACGACCAGAAAAAGAACTGGTAATGGGTGTACCTGTCCGTTGAGTGCTTCCATGTAAGCAGCGCATGAGTTGGGCAGGATTCAAATAGATCAGGATGACATCTGGTTCTATCTTGGTCCACTCCAAAGGAGAATAAATCACTGCATCGCATTGGCCCGGCTTCAGAGTTCTAAAGGATTGAAAGATATGAAGAGCCACGGTGGTATCTGCGGCGTAATTCATTCGTATAAAAAAGTTGATCGCCTCTTCTTGATTTACCGGTTCCCACCCGTAGGTATGTCCTGAAATGGCACACCCTAAGTCCTCCTTGGTCATGGCAACGGTCCAACCATACTTTCGGCAGATGGCTTGCGCCTGACAATGAGCCATTTTGATTTTAAGATCCTTCAATGGAGTCCGAGTTCCACTTGGAATCTCCCCTTTGTCTTTCAATATCTTTATTGCTACTGGAAAGGTTTCGGGATTGATGTAACGCCTGAGTTCCTTACCCAGCTCTTGCCATTGTTTCATAAGATTTTCTCCATTTGATCGAAAGTGATTTTTTATTTGATAAGGGTCAACTTATTCTAGATGAACATGAAGCTGTAATCCTCATCCTGAAAACCTCGAACGAAACCTTCGTTAGGGAAGGACCCTCAAGGTTATGGCTTCGGTCGCTTCCAGAAAGGGCCGGTCTTTCCAAGCTCTACAAGCGTGGTGACCATTTCCCGGACATACTCCCGACAATGGGAAACCCAATCAGGGTCCAGGCGCCTGCGAAAATAGATACCCGAGAAGAGTTTGACAAGGTCTGGAAGTGTAAGGATACCCTCTGAAGTGGCTGGATCAAACCGGGCCCAGTTCCGAATATGCTCTTCCGACCGGAAGAGGTTCATCGTGCTTCAGGCATAGGGAGGATTTTCAAACCACTTCCAGAAGGGCACAGCCACATAAGCCATCAGACCTTCTGGACCGGTTCGAAGGATCTGCCCGTCGCGAATCTCGACTCGAATCGGGAGCCCACAATCCAGACACGGAGTATCGATCTGAACCGTCTTCCCGGGGAAGAGCCAGCAGACTGCCAGCGATTCGAATGCTCACTGACCGAACCACTTCTGCTGTCCCTCAATCGTGATTCGGTACTGAGTGGGAAGATTGTTGAATGGGGCAAAAGAGGCGATGTAATCGGTGCTTGGATACAACCATCCGGGAATTCCCGGCGTTGTGAATAGGTCGTGAAGAGCTTTTCGACCCCCTTCCACGGAAATTCCCAATCCGGAGGCGATCTCCGTATAGTGCGGCGCCTGCCCGGTCTCCACCATTCTTTTCATGATGAAATGAAACGTCCGATCTAAATCAGTTGGATTGGCCATCATCATCCTCCCCTAAATGAACATTATCATCTCATTACCACGATAGCTTTCGTTTGTAAATACTTCTGTCGCTTGGTGGGGGCTTCCCATTTGCACAGCTACTTGGTTTACCTGTTTTCTTTTCACGGGCGCTTAGGGTTTGATTGTACTCGCTACATAGACTTTTCAAGAACTGTGTAAAAGACTTTTTGAGATCTAAGAAAGTTTCGTGTGGTTGTGGTTAATGTCGATATTTTTTGTTCGGAACTTCACATGGCAATGAAGAATTTCAGTGCAGAAGATGTCGTCCTACCCATATCAACATGGGACAGCTTGCCCTGCCCTGAACCTAATATGGTTCAGGGCAGGCCCGGAATGACAAATTACACAGGACTTATGTCGTCATAGGGAATATCGGCTTAATGGCGATCGTGATGCTCACCTCCGCCATGGTGTTCTCCTCCCCCATGATGTTCGCCCCACTCATGACGTTCCCCAAACTCACGATGGTGACCGTATCCGTAATAGTAATATCCGTAGGGATATCCATAGCCATAATCGTAGTAAGGGTAATCATAATAACCATAGCCGGAATAATACCCTGCACAACCTGTCAACATGAGCCCAAGTACGAGCACTATTCCCCAGAAATAGATCTTCTTTTTATCCATTTAAAATCACTCCTTCCATTTACTTAACTTTAATCATGAAATTGCTGAGATTCAATGTTGAAGGAAATGTAAGAAGAGAATTATCGGAAATAATAGGGGATTTCGTTTCTATTGCGAAGCGCCCGAGTATGGCTTTATTTCGATCTTTTCCCCGTCTGTGACTATGGTAATGGCGCCGTTCTTATCAGTTCGATATACTTGCGTGCCCAGTTGGGAATATCGTTTCAATACCTCTGGATGAGGAAGTTTGCCTATGTTCCTTTCGCCAACACTGAGAATGGCATACGTGGGTCTTACCCTTTCCAAAAAAGGAGGTGAACTCGAGGAGGAACTTCCATGATGGGGAATCTTTAAAATATCAGACTTGAGAAGATAATCTTTTCTCAGCATTCGACCTTCTGCTTCCCTTCCCATATCTCCTGCCAGAAGCACAGAAATATCTTTAAACTGAAGCTTTATAACCAGAGAAGAATTGTTTAGATCCGAAAGATTTTGAGCTTTGCTTTGGGTTGCATTCCACGCCGGCGGGTTAAGAAAGGAAATTTCCACTCCATTGATGATTTGAGCGGGCGTCTTCTCGCTGAGAGATTGAGTTCGGATTTTTTTCTCAGTAAGGATTCTTTTCAACTGAAGATAGGAGTCGGATTCTGTCTGAAAGCCGTTATCCCAGAATTGGCCGATTGAAAACTGGGAGGCGATGAAATTTAAACCTTTTAAATGGTCCGGGTCAGGATGGGTGAGCACCAGGGTGTCAATCCTTCGTATCTTCTTCCCCCAGAGAAAGGGGGCGATCACATTCTTTCCAACGTCAAACCGATCGTCATAAAGGCCGCCTCCATCAATGAGCATCTTCTTCCCCTTCGGAAATTCGACGAGGATGGAATCTCCATGTCCCACATCTATAAAAGTTAATCTGAGATCTTTTTGAAAAGAATCCTTCAGATTCCAAAATGTCAAGTCCAGAATGG
>Ga0316620_10001171_pt1 | contig 11139 bp, 8 predicted proteins | sample OWC_Aug_M1_C1_D5_FD_207651 | JGI IMG/M metagenome (GOLD analysis project Ga0316620, IMG submission 207651) | Wetland soil microbial communities from Old Woman Creek delta, Ohio, United States - OWC_Aug_M1_C1_D5_B | ecosystem: Environmental > Terrestrial > Soil > Wetlands | place: USA: Ohio...
CCGCGAGGTCCAAGCCGATAAGGCCCGGCGGGCCGGCCAAGGGGATGCCGGGGCCAAGGACTGGCTCGAGACCTTCGAGGCCGCCGGGAGGGCCCTGCGCGTGAGTCCGGCCGTCTTCGGGGAGCCGGCCCCAGGGCGTCAGCCTTGACCCACTTTCTTGAACATGATTAAATTTCAAGGGAGGTGTTCCCATGAGAAGATCCCGTCTCACGGCGTCTCTCGTCGCCGTTCTGCTCCTCGGCTTCGCCCTGAGCTGGGGCCAGGCGCCCGAGCTCAAGACGATCAAGCTCGACGACCCGAACAAGACCAGGGGATTGCCGGTCATGCAGGCCTTCGCCCTGCGGGCCTCCGCCCGCGAATGGTCGGATAAGGACCTCAGCCTGCAGGACCTCTCGGACCTCCTCTGGGCGGCCGACGGCATCAACCGTCCCGACGGGCGGCGGACCGCACCTTCGGCCATGAACGCCCAGGATGTCGACATTTTCGTCTTCATGAAGGACGGCGCTTACAAATACGACGCCGCCGGGCACTCCCTCGTGCCGGTCATCGCCGGGGACTACCGCCTGACCGTCACCCCGCCGCGGGGCGGACCCGGCGCCAAGCCGATGGCCAAGCCGGGCGAGAAACCGGAAGCCAAGCCCGAAGCCAAGCCCGCCCCGCCGACCCCGGCGCCCGTCCTGATCGTCCTGGTCACGGACATCGGCAAGTTCCGGATGGGCGAGACGGAGTCCAAGCTCAGGATGGGCACCCTGGACGTCGGCATCGTCTCGGAGAACATCGGCGTCTTCTGCGCCGGCACGGGCCTGGCCACGAGACCCCGGGCCTCCATGGACGCGGCCAAGATCAAGGAGCTGCTCAAGCTGGCCGACACGAAGTACCCGCTTCTGAACCACCCGGTCGGGTACCCGAAGTAGCGGTCAGCGTCTGGCCGCGAGTCCGTCCAGGGCCTCCATGTCCTCGGCGGACAGGGAGAAATCGAAGACGGCCGCGTTCTCGAGGATCCGTTCCTTGTGGACGGACTTGGGGATGGTCACGACCCCCTTCTGAAGCGCCCAGCGGATCATGACCTGGGCCGGGGTCCGACCGTGGACCTCGGCCACCCTGCGGATGACCGCGTCGCCGAGCCGGCTCCCGCGGGTGAGAGGGCTGTAGCCTTCGAGGCGGATGCCGTTGGTCTCGCAGAAGGCCTGGACCTCCCTCTGCGGCTCGAAGGGGCTTAGTGAGACCTGGTTGACGGCCGGAACGACGCGGCCGTCGCCCTCCTCGAGGATCTCCTCGAGCTCGGAGATCTCATAGTTGCTGATGCCGATCGCCCGCGCCCTCCCGTCCGCAAGCACCGTTTCCAGAGCTCGCCACGACTCGTCGCGGCGATGCCGGTCGTCGCCGGGCCAATGAAGGAGGTAGAGGTCGACCTGCTCGAGGCCCAGCTCCTTGCGGCTCTCCTCGAACGCCCTCAGCGTCCTTTCGTAGCCGAAATCCCTCGGCCAGACTTTCGTGGTGATGAAGATCTCGCCGCGCGGGACGCCGCTCGTCCTGACGGCCTCGCCGACCTCTCGCTCGTTGCCGTAGGACGAGGCCGTGTCGATCAGGCGATATCCGGCTTCGAGGGCCCAGAGCACAGCCTGCAGGCCCCTCCGTCCGGTGGCCTCCCAAGTGCCGAGACCGAAGATCGGCATCTTGACGCCGTTGTTGAGCGTGACGCAAGTCTGGAGTTCGAGTTTCATGGGGCATCATCCTTGCCGATAAATTATGCAAGAACCATGCCACCGGAGGCGGGACGGTCCGCTTCACCCTGCCGGGCGAAGAAACCTCAGGCAAGACCTTCCGGGCCGTTTAGCGAGAGGGCGGCCCGGCTCAGGCCAGGACATGGACGTTCGAGACCTCGACCGTAATCTGCGTTCCCGGGCTGTGGGCGGCCACGAAACCCTTGGTCATGATGCCGTTGGCGATGAAGTTGACGCCGACAAGGCTCAGGAAGCCGGCCAGCAAGAAGACGGCGATCTTAGATCGGAGCTTCATGATATTCTCCTCTGTTCGTTGAGTTTCTGATCCTTCCTTACACCCTATTAGACGAAGGACCGGGGAAAGTGTTCCATTCTTATAGAAATAGTAGGAAAAGCGGGGGACGGGGTCAGCCCCCGGGCTTCCGGCGAGGCGAGGCCCGATCGTGGCTGGCGAGGGCCCGGCGGACCGTCGCCGCCATCTCGCGCACGGAGAACGGCTTCATCAGGAACTCGCGGATGCCGAGGGCCCTGGCCCCTGCGGCGTCGACCGTCTCGCTGTAGCCGGTGCAGAGGACGACGGGGAGATCGGGACGGAGCCCAAGGACCTCTTCGGCGATCCTCACGCCGGTCAGCTGGGGCATAGTCTGGTCGGTGATGACGAGGTCGAAGGACCCCGGATCGGACCGGAACCGTTCCAGGCCCTCTTGTCCGTCGGTCACCGCGACGACCTGGTAGCCCAGGCGCGCCAGCATGCCCCGGACGCTTTGGACCTGGACCTCTTCATCATCGATGAGAAGGATGCGCTCCGTTCCGCCGGGCAGCCCGTCCGGGGCGGCCTTGGGCGCCGGACTCTCGACGGCCACGCGGGGCAGATAGATGACGAACGTGGTCCCCCGGCCCTCTTCGCTGGTGAAGGAGACGGCGCCCCCATAGTCCCTGACGATCCCGGCCACGACCGCCAGGCCCATCCCCGAGCCCTCTCCGGGCTTCTTCGTGGTGAAGAACGGGTCGAAGGCCCGCTCCTTCACCTGCGGCGTCATGCCCCCTCCGGTATCGGCGACCGTCAGGCGCAGATAAGGACCGGGCCTGAGCGCCGGGACCAGGGCGGCCAGCCGCTCGTCGACGTCCGCCTCCGCCAGCCCCACCGACAGGATGCCGCCTTTCTCCCGCATGGCATAGGCGGCGTTGTTGCAGAGGTTCATGACGATCTGGTGGATCTGGGCCTGGTCGCCCATGATGAAACCCGACTCGTCGCGGATGTCCGACCGGATCTCGATCGTGCTCGGCAGCGAGACGCGAAGGAACTTGACGGCCTCGCTGACGACCGGGCCGGCCTTGGACGGCTTCCTCTCCTTTTCCTTCTGACGGCTGAAGGCGATGATCTGCTTGACCAGGTCACGCCCCCGCTCGGCCGCTTTCAACGTGACCTCGAGATGGCGGCGGCTGGCCGGATCGACGCCGGGCTCGAGGAGGAGGAGCTCGGTGCTGATGAAGATGGGGTTGAGGATGTTGTTGAAGTCGTGGGCGATGCCGCCGGCCAGCGTGCCCAGCGCCTCGAGCTTCTGGATCTGCCTGAGGTGCTGCTGCAGCCGGATCTCCTTGGAGACGTCCCGCTCGACCGCGAGGTAGTTGATGATCCGGCCGGACTGGTCGTGGATGGGGGAGATGGTCACGTCGAGCTCCAGCGGATCCGCGCTCTCGTCGCCGCGGCTGATGTGCCCGCGCCAGGCCTCGCCCCGCTCGATCGAGATCTTCATGTCGGCCCAGGCGTCCCGCCCCTCCGGCGAGCGGGACAGCAAGTCCCCGTAGCGCGTGGCCAGGAGCTCGTCGCGGCTGCGCCCGCTCAGGCGCACATACGCCTCGTTGACCTCATGGAGACGGCCCTCGGCGTCCATGATGGCGATCCCTTCGTCGGCCTGCTCGACGGCGGCCACGAGCCGGACCCGCTGGGCGGCCTCGGCCAGGAGCATCTCGTTGGCCGCGGCCAGCTCGGCCGTCCTCTTCTTGACCCGGATCTCCAGGTCCTCCGTCAGGTGCTGGAGCTCGAGGCCCCGCTCGCGGAGGGCCTGCTCGTCCCGCATCCGCTCGATGGCCACGGCGACCTGGTCGGCCACGGTCTTCATCATCGACAGGTCTTCGCCGCTGAAGCGGGTCCGGGTCTTCGTCCCGAACGAGAGCGTGCCCAGGACCTCGCCGCGCGACATCAGCGGATGGCAGGCGTAGGCCTTGACCCCGTACCCGGCGACGAGGTTCGTGCGCGGATCGGGCCGCGAGGGGATGTCCTCGGCCACGACGCGGGTCGCGTTGCGGGCGACGTAGCCGCACACCGCGGTCCCGAAATCGAGCCACTCGAGCTTCCGGACCTCCTCGTCTGGCAGGCCGCCGCACGCGTTCAGGCGGAGCTTCCCGGCCTCCCGGTCGACGAGGAAATTGAAGAAGAGCTGGCAGTCGAGGTGGGCCATGATCTTGCGGCACAGCTCGTCGACGACGGTCTGCGGGTTCTCGGACTCGAGCAGCCTCCCGGCCGTGAGGGACAGGAGCTCGAACCGCTCCCGGTCGCGGCGCCGGTCCTCCTCCATCTGCTTGCGTGCCGTGACGTCCCGGCTGAAGCAGGCGATGCTGGACACGTTGCCCTCGGCGTCGAAGACCGGGTAGAAGGAGTGCTCGAATGAGATGCCGGCCCGCACGTCCTCGAATTCGACCGCCCGGCCCGATTCGGCGACCTCCGTGAGTCTCGCCTGCCGCGACGCCGCGAGCTCGGGCGGGACGAGCTCGCGGAAAGGCCGGCCGATGACCTCCTCGGCCGACAGCCCGAAGCGGTCCAGAGCGACCTTGTTGGCCGTGAGGATGATGCCTTCCGGCGAGAACTGCCAGATCGATTCCTTGGTCGCGTTGAGGATGCCCCGCAGCTCCGCTTCGCTCAAGTGTATGGCGTCGGCCTGGGCCCGGAGCCGCTCACTGGCCTCCTGAAGCGCCAAGCTTGTCCGGTGCCGCTCGGTCATATCCCGGTAGATGACGACGAAGCCGCTGCGCCGGCCGCGCTCATCCGTCAAGCCCGTCGAATTCACCTCGACGACGACCTCGGACCCGTTCTTGTGCTTCGTGCGCAGAACGGCCAGGACGGAGCCGTGGATCTCGATCTCGGCCAGGATCCGTTCCCGCTCGCCGGGACGGTAGGTCGGCCTCAACAGCTCGAGGGTCGTCTTGCCGATGGCCTCGGCCGCGGTGAAGCCGTACATCCGCTCCGCGCCGGAGCCCCAATAGGTGATCCGCGAATCGGCGTCGGCTCCGACGACCGCGTCGCTGACGCGGCTGAGGAGCATGGCCAGGTAGGCGGGATCCTGGGCCGGCGGACGAGCGGGAACGCCCCTTCGCACGGCCTCTGATCCAGACCGCTTCATATCACCCTCCTCGCCGGCCCAATGGGCGTCCGAGCGCCAAGTCTCGCGGCGATTCTGCGGCCTCCATTTTAGTGTTTCCGCCGAGATTCCGCAACATCCCGATCGGGACGGCCCGAGACGAGAAGAAGCCCGGAGGGCGCTGCGCCCCGGGAGGCGGATCAGGACCGGCGGGTTCTGGCGGGGCGAGCCGCGGCAAGCCGCTCGCGGTGGCCCAGGTAGGGCTTAGCGTAGGCTTCGAGGTCGGCGGGGGAGAGGGTCCCGGCGATCTGCGGCACGCCGTCCCAGACGGATTGGGCCTTCTCGAGGAGGGGGCAGGCTTCGTCGGGACACTCTGCGCAGTTCGAGAAACCCTTGGCCCGGCAACAGTTCCGGGCCTTGCACCTCACGCTCGAGTGGAAGACATTCTCGTCCGGCGCGAGGCATCCGGCGCAGGCGATGTGCTCCGGCGTTTCCCTCAGGCCATAGATCCTCCGCCAGGCGGAGACCGTCCGCTTCTGATGCTCGAGACCTTTTTCCCGGCCGCGGAAGGCCGCACACTCCGAGCACATCACGCCGCAGGCGGACATCATCTTGGCCATTTGAGCCTCCCCATGATGAGGCGATCATATTTCCGGAGGCCCGCCGTGTCAAAGCGGCTATCCGGGCCTATTATCGGATCCATGGCGGCCAGGTCGTCGTCCTCGCCGTCACACGGCGCAAGGACAGCGACAAGCGCCTGAAGCGGATCTCTGAAAAACGCCGCCGCTACCGGCGGGCGGGATCCCGATAGACGCCTGAATCCCTCCGAATAATTTCGATTTCCTCTTGACAAAGGCCCGGGGCGGGCTTATTTTATAAATGGTGAACAAAATGGTAAACACATTGAGACGCGAGCTGACCCTGCGGCAGGCCAAGGTCCTCAAGGCCGTCGAGGGCTTCATCCTGGGGCACGGCTACGCCCCGACCATCCGCCAGCTCGGCGCGTCGCTCAAGATCCCCAGCCCCTCGGCCGTGCTCAAGCACCTCCAGAGCCTGGAGCGCAAGGGTTACATCCGCCGCGAGGATGGCGAGATCCGCGTCGCGGGGCTGCCGGCCCTCGTCGAGAGCCAGGTCCGGGTGCCGGTGGCCGGTCTCGTTCCCGCCGGCGGGCCGCGCGAGTCGTTCGACGCGACCGGCGAGGCCATGGATGTCCCGGGCTGGATGGTCGGCCGCCGCCGAGGCAACGTCTTCTGCATCCGGGTCGACGGCAAGAGCATGATCGACGCCTACATCGATGATGGCGACCACGTCCTGCTCGAGCGGACCAACCTGGCCAACTCGGGCGAGATGGTCGTGGCCATGCTCGAGGACGGCTCGGTCACGCTCAAGCGGCTGCGCCGGACCGACGGCCGGGTCTTCCTCGTCCCGGAGAACCCGGCTTACCAGCCGATCGAGGCCTCCGCGGCCAAGATCCTGGGCCGGGTCATCGGCATCATGCGCAAGTACTGAACGGGGGCGGGCCCCCGATATCGCGTCCCCTTCGCGGAAGGGGAGAGACAGACGATCGGATCGCGTGAAAGAGGAGGACGGGTGTCTCTGTCGAACAACGGGCGTCGCTACATCGTCCACGTCGACATCGACGCCTTCTTCGCCGCGGTCGAGGTCCTGCTCGACCCGACGCTCAAGGGCCAGCCGGTCATCGTCGGCGGCCTGCCCCACGAGCGCGGCGTGGCCTCGACCTGCTCCTATGAGGCCCGAGAGTTCGGCGTCCACTCGGGCATGCCGCTCCGCGAGTGCTACAAGCTCTGCCCGCAGGGCGTCTTTCTCCGCGGCAACTTCCAGGTCTACCAGGCCTTCTCCGAGCGCTTCTTCCACGTCCTCCACACCACGACCCCCGACGTCGAGGACGCCTCGCTCGACGAGGCCTATCTCGATCTTACCCACTGCGGCCACCTCTATCCTTCGTTCACGGAGGCGGCCCGCGACCTCAAGCGCCGGGTCGAGGGCGAGATCGGGGTCACGGTCTCGGTCGGGGCGGCGCCGAACAAGATCCTGGCCAAGCTGGCCACGCGCCGGGCCAAGCCGGCCGGCTTCTTCGAGATCCGCGAGGGCGAGGAGCGGGAATACCTCCGCGACCTCGGCATCGAGGCCCTGCCCGGCATCGGCCCCAAGGCCCAGGTCGTCCTGCGGCTGATGAACATCCACAAGATCGGCCAGCTCTGGGACCTGCCGCGGGGGACCCTGCACACGCTCTTCGGCGAGGCGGGCGACGACATCTACCTCCAGTCGCGCGGCATCGACTGCCGGCCGCTCATCACGCGCACGGTGCCCAAGTCGGTCTCGCGCGAGACGACCTTCCTCGAGGACCTCTGGGACAAGCGTCTGCTCCTGGCCCACCTGGCCTACCTCTGCGACCGGCTGACTCTGGCCCTGCGCGAGGACCGGCTCTACGCCCACGTCATCGAGGTCAAGGCCCGCTACGCCGACTTCAAGACCGAGATCAAGCGCCGGTTGGTCCTCTCGCCGCTCCAGGAGATGAGCAAGATCTACAAGATCGCCGAGGCGCTCTTCCTCGAGCTCGTCGCCGGCTCGCGGCTGGCCCTGCGCCTGGTCGGGGTCAAGGCCTCGGACCTCGTCCGCGTCCGGCCCCTGGCCCTCTTCGAGCCCTACTCGGAGCGGCCGGAGCGGCTCGGCGGGGCTATCGACAAGGTCCGGGACAAGTACGGCTTCGGATCGGTCCTGACCATCCGGGAAAAGATGCTCGACGCCGTCTATGCCTTCGACCCGCGGCGGGGCTACGTCCTCAAGACGGCGTCCCTGACGAAATGAGGAGGAGGACGGGAGCGCCATGTTCGTGCCGCTTCGCCTTCATTCGGTCTACAGCCGGGGACGGGGCAGCGTCACGCTCGCGGAGGCGGCCGGCTTCGCCGGCGGGAAAGGGCTTCCGGCCGCGGCCCTGGCCGACATCGGCAACATCTACGGCTGGGGCCAGTGGAAGCGCCTCGCACCGGCGGCCGGGTTCAAGCCCGTCTTCGGCTGCGAGCTCGAGATCGGCGGCCGGCGGCTCGTCTTCCTGGTCAAGACGCGCGAGGGCTACTCGAACCTCATGGAGATCTTCAACCGCAAGGAGATCCGCGACGCCACGGGTCTCATCGCGATCTACGTCCCGGACGGGCGGGAGGGCCTGTCCCCCTCTAACGGGAATGGGCGAGACGCTGAGAAGATCAAGAATGGGGACACGTACAAAGAGTACATGTCCCCATGCGGCGAAGCGGCGATGATCGCGGAGCTGCGGGAGAAGGTCGCGCCGGGCGATCTTTACCTCGGGGCGGATTTCGCGAACTTCCGGCGGATATCGGAATCGGGGGACACGTACAAAGGGGAAAGGCTGCCCGCCGTCTGGGCCAACCCGGTCAAGTACCTGACCAGCCCCGAGCGGCTCATCCTCCTCCACGCCATCGAGCAAAAGATCCCCTACCCGCCGGAGCGGGACCGGCTCCTCGGCAAGATGAGGCTCTTCGGCCCGCCGCAGGAGGCGCTGGCCCTGCGCCGCTTCGGCGACGCGACCAAGGCGGCCCTGGCCCGAACCTTCGAGGTCGCCGAGAAGTGCGAGTTCGTCTTCGAGAACGTCGTCCCCAACCTGCCGGCCGACCTCTTCCCCCGGACCCTCCGCGAGGTCGTCGCGGAGCGGCTCGCGGCCGCGCCCGACCTGACCTGGAAGGAGCGCCAGCGGGCCCGCCGCGAGCTGGCCGCGGTCGAGCAGTCGAGCTTCGGCCCCTATTTCCTCGTCGTCCACGACATCGTCGAGTTCGCCCGCGGCCGCGGCATCCTCCACAACCTGCGCGGCTCGGGGGCCTCGTCCTACCTGGGCCGGCTCCTCGGCCTTTCCCACATCAACCCGCTCGAGTTCGACCTCTACTTCGAGCGCTTCCTCAACCGGGGCCGGCCCGATCCGCCCGACATCGACCTCGATTTCGACTCCCGGCGCCGCGACGAGATCCTGGCCTACGTCCTCGAGCGCTACGGCTCCGGCCGGACCGGCGCGGCCTACGTCTGCAGCCTCAAGGACTTCGGCGGCCGCTCGGCCCTCTACGAGACGCTCCGGGCCTACGGCGCGCCGCCCGAGGAGGCCCGGAGCCTGTCCAAGCGCGTGCCGTATTTCGCCGAGCCGTCCAGCCTGCGCCTGGCCGCCCCGGCCCCGGGCCGGCTCGAGGTCTGGAAGCTCGCCGCCGAGCTCCAGGACGTCTACCGCGAGATCTCGCTCCACGTCGGCGGCGTCATCCTGACCCCCGGCCCGGTCGAGCGCTACCTGCCGCTCGAGACCTCGGCCAAGGGCCTGCGCATGACCCACTTCGACAAGGACGCGGTCGAAGACCTGCGGCTGATCAAGCTCGACCTTCTCTCGGTGCGCGGCTTGGCGGCCATCTCGGAGACGAAGGAGGCGCTCAAGCTGCGGACCATCCCGCCGGACGACCCGGCCACCTACGCCATGTTGCGGTCGGCCCGGACGGTCGGCTGCTTCCAGGTCGAGAGCCCGGCCATGATGAACCTCCTGCGACGGATGAGGCCCGCGGACATCCACGAGATCACCCAGGCCCTGGCCCTCGTCCGGCCGGGGCCGACCGAGAGCGGCATGAAGGAGGCCCTGCTGCGGCGTCGCGGCGGGCGGGGCCGCTCGTCTGCCTCGGCTGTTCCCGACGACGCCTTCCTCGCCCGCATCCTGCCCGAGACCGGAGGCATCCTCCTCTACGAGGAGCAGGTCATGCAGATCGCCGAGCGGGTGGCCGGCCTGCCGCCGGAGGAGGGCGACCTCCTGCGGCGGGGCCTGAAGAAGCCGGGCGGCGACCCGGCGCTGCGGGCCAAGTTCGCCCGCGAGGCCGGCGAGCGCGGCTACGCGGCGCCGGAGATCGAGCGGCTGTGGAAGACCATGGAGAAGTTCTCCTCCTACTCCTTCAACAAGGCCCACAGCGCCTCCTACGCCCACATGGCCTACCAGGCCGCCTACCTCAAGACCCACCAGCCGGTGACCTATTTCGCGGCGGTGCTCAACGCCGGCGGCGGCTACTACGACCTGCCGGAGTACGTCGCCGAGGCGAAGCGGAACGGCATCCGCATCCTCGGACCGGACGCCAACCGCAGCGGCCTGGATTTCGGGGTCGAGCCCCTCCCGGGCGGCGGCGCGGGGATCCGGGTCGGTCTGACCTCGATCAAGGGCCTGGCCCTCAAGACGATCGAGCGCCTCCTCGACGAGCGGCGGGCCGGCGGCGAGTACCTCTCCGTCGAGGACTTCCTGGCCCGGACGAAGCCCGGCAAGGCCGAGCTCCTCTCGCTCATCAAGGCCGGGGTCTTCGACGCCCTCGAGCCGCGGCGGACGCGCCAGGTCCTGCGCTATTTCCAGGGCCTCGACCACATGGAGGAGGTGGCTGACATCGCCTCGGACGAGAAGCGGCGCATGCTCTACGAGGCCCTCGGCTTCCTGCCGGAAGGAGACGACCTCGACCTCTTCGAGGGGAAGCGGCCGGAGCTGCGGGTCAAAGACCTCAAGAATTGCGCCGGGGCCATGGTCGAGCTCGTCGTCCGGGTCGTCGATGCCCGCCAGCGGGTGACCTACAACGCTTCGCGCGGCGGGGGCAACGGCCACGGCGGTCATGGGGGATTCGGCGGGTACGGCGCGTCCGGCGAAGGGCCCGGCGAGGAGGTCGACGGCGAGGACCGGGAACCGGCCGAAGGGGGCTGGGGAGGTTACGGCAGCGCCCCTGGCGGTGCAAAGTTCTTTTACGTTTTCGAGGACGAGACCGGGCTCCTGGAGGGCGTCGGCGAGACGCGCTGCCTCACCTACGGAACTCCGCCCGTCTGTTTCCTGCGCGGCGAGATCCGGAAGGACGGGGAGGGCGTCCCCAAGATCATCAAATGTGCGTTCCTGAGGACGTTCTGAGGTTGTCCAAAATTGGCACAATTCTGGCAGATTCTGATTTCTGAGGACATCGAGGGGGCTCGGCGAGCCCCCGGAAATGTCGGAACGGAGGCCGACATGAGCGGTTATCGATTCCCCGCCT
>Ga0316620_10001174_pt1 | contig 11129 bp, 8 predicted proteins | sample OWC_Aug_M1_C1_D5_FD_207651 | JGI IMG/M metagenome (GOLD analysis project Ga0316620, IMG submission 207651) | Wetland soil microbial communities from Old Woman Creek delta, Ohio, United States - OWC_Aug_M1_C1_D5_B | ecosystem: Environmental > Terrestrial > Soil > Wetlands | place: USA: Ohio...
CCACGTGATTCACCACATTGTCGCCGACCCGCGCGACCCGAAGGTCGTGCTCATGGGGACCAAGACCGGGCACCTGGGACCGACCGTGTTCCGCTCGACCGATCGCGGCCGCACCTGGAAGGAAGCAACGCAACCGCCGGCGTTTCGCAAGGCCGCCGAAGGCGAACCAGCGCGTGCCGTGCAGGCCGTCTTCTGGCTCACCCCTGGCCACGCGTCGGAGCGCGGCACGTGGTACGCGGGAACGTCGCCCGCCGGTCTCTTTCGTTCCGAGGACGGCGGCGATCGCTGGGAATCGGTCGCCGGCTTCAACGATCACCCGATGCGCCCGCAGTGGGCTGCGGGCTTCGGTACGCCGGGCGGCGAGCTGCTGCACTCCATCCTCGTCGACTCGCGCAATCCGAAGCATCTCTATTTCGGCATCTCCGCGGGCGGTGTGTTCGAATCGACCGACGGCGGCAAGGACTGGGCGCCGCTCAACGAAGGTGTCGCGGCCGACTTCCTGCCCGACCAGAACGCGCCCTTCGGCCACGATCCGCACTGCGTCGTGCAGCATCCGCTCATGCCCGACCGGCTCTACCAGCAGAATCACTGCGGCATCTACCGGATCGATCGGCCCGCGCGCCGCTGGACGCGCATCGGCGATGCCATGCCGAGAAAGATCCGCGACATCGGCTTTCCGGTGGTCGTCGATCCGCGCGATCCGGACACCGCCTACGTGCTCCCCATGGACGGCTCGACTGTCTGGCCGCGCACGGCAGTCGACGGCAAGCCCGCCGTCTACGTGACGCGCAATGCCGGCAAATCCTGGCGCCGGCTCGACAAGGGCTTGCCACGCTCCCAGGCCTGGCTCACGGTGTATCGGCAGGCGATGTGCGCCGATGCCGCCAAGCCGCTCGGTCTCTATTTCGGTACGACCAACGGCGAAGTGTGGGCGAGCACGAACGCGGGTGAAGCCTGGCGTTGCATCGCGCGGCACCTGCCGCAGATCTTCTCGATTACCTACGCCGCCTGAGGCGGCGCGTCGCCATGCCCTGCACCGTGCGCGTCGCGAGTCCGCTTCGTTCCTACACGAAGGGCGCCGCGTCGACCGAAGCGAGCGGTGCGACGCTCTCCGAGGTTCTCGCGGATCTCGACCGGCGCTTCCCCGGGATGCGCTTTCGCATGATCGACGAGCAGGATCGCATTCGGCAGCACATTCGCCTCTTCGTCAATACGCGCGCCGCGCTCACGCTCGCCGAGCCCGTTCGGACGGGCGACGAGGTGCACCTGATCTGCGCGCTGTCTGGAGGCTAGAGGAATGTGCTATCGGTGTGGCGGGGTGGGGAGGTCCTTTCGGGACCGCCGTAAATCCATCCCTGGAGGCTTCGAGAGAAACGTCCTGTTTTTCACGATCCCGAAAGGACCTCCCCACCCCGCCACACGCAATTAGGTTATGTCGCTCTCACCATCAGAGCTTGCGCGCTATCAGCGGCACCTGTCGCTCGCCGAAGTCGGGCGCGAGGGGCAGGAGAAGCTCAAGCGCGCGCGCGTCGTCGTCATCGGCGCGGGCGGGCTCGGATCGCCGTCTGCGCTCTATCTCGCTGCCTCCGGAGTCGGAACGCTCGGCGTCGTCGATTGCGATAGCGTCGACATCACCAACCTGCAACGCCAGGTGCTGTTCGACACGGGCGACGTCGGCCGGCCCAAGGCCGAAGCGGCGCGCGAGCGCCTCATGGCGCTCAACCCGGAGATCCGGATCGTGGAGCACGCCGTCGAGCTGCGCGCGAGCAACGTGTGCGAGGTTCTCGCGGACTATGACGTCGTGCTCGACGGGACGGATCGCATGGCGACGCGCTTCATCGTGAACGACGCCTGCGTGATCCTGAAGAAGCCGCTCGTGTCGGCCGCCATCCATCGCTTCGAAGGACAGGCGATGACGTATGTCCCGGGCCAGGGCCCGTGCTATCGCTGCCTCTTCCCGGAACCGCCGGCGCCGGGCACGGTACCGAGTTGCGCGGAAGCCGGTGTGCTGGGCGTGTTACCCGGCGTGCTCGGAACCTTGCAGGCGACCGAAGCCATCAAGCTCATCGTCGGGATCGGCGAGCCGCTCGTCGGACGCCTCCTGACCTACGACGCGCTCGACATGCGCTTTCAGGAATTTCTTTTCAGCCGGCGGCCTGACTGCGCCGTGTGTGGCGATCGTCCCACGATCACGAAGCCACAGGATGAGCCCGAGGTGTGCAGCGCCGAAGCGCTGGCGCGCGTTCGCCGACTCGCCCCGGCCGAGCTCGAGTCGATGCTCGCCGGCGCGGTGCACACCCGGCTGGTAATCGTCGACGTGCGCGAGCCACATGAGTTCGCCGTCGGCCACCTCGAGGGCGCGTTCAACATCCCCGTCGGGGAGCTCGGTCGGCGCGTCGGTGAGATTCCGGCCGAGTCGACCGCGGTCTTCATCTGCCGCAGCGGAGCACGAAGCCTCACCGCCTGTGCCATTGCAGTGAATGCGGGCCTCGCAACGCCCGCGCACCTCGAGGGCGGTCTTCTCGCGTGGGCGACGGAAGTCGATCCGGAGTTCGAGGTCGCGAGCCTTACCTAGCGGCGAGCGCGGCTTCCGGCTCGTAGTGGGTGTCGAGGTCGCGTCGCAGGTTGCGCGCCGCCAGCAGGTAATGGAGCGCCGCCCAGAGCAGGAGCAGCGACATCGCGACCAGAGCGTGACGCAGACCTGCCGCGGACGCGCGTCCGCACTCCTCCGTGAACAGCGGGCCATAGACGGCTGCGCCCTTCCCGCAGAGTTCCTCGAATTTGCCGGACGTGAACGCGTGGCGCGCGAACGCGTCGCTCAGGAAGCCGACGAGCGTCGGTCCGAGACCGATGCCGACGAGACCGAGCACCACGGCCACCGCGAACGCGGATGAGGCGCGCATGTTCGCGCCGACCATGTTCTGCGCCATGGCGAGCGTCGGTGTGTAGTAGATGAAGAGCACCACGTGCCCCGCCATGAGCACGGCGATCGTGCTCACGAGCGTCGCCTGGCCGAAGCCGAGCACGAACATCGGCGCGGCCACTGCGAGCCCAAGCGCCGGGCCCCAGACGTACCAGCGCTTGTCGAACCTGCCCGCCCAGTCGACGCCGAAGCCGCCGAGCGCGAGACCCGAAGCCATCGCAGCGCCGGCCAGTGTTCCGAGCAATGCGCCGGCTTGCGCCAATCCGATGTGGAAGCTCCGCACCAGGAACTGGCCGAGAAACTGGCCGATCGCATTCATCGCGGTCGCCGCGAGGCCGCAACCGATCAGGATGTGGCGCATCGAGGGTTTTCCCAGCAGGAACGTGAGAACGACCCACGTGGACGGCGGCGGCCCGGAACCCGTCGGACGGCGGTCGGACATGCCGCGCGGCGGTTCTCTCAGTGTCGTGAAGGCGAGGATCGAGAGCAGGAACGCCGGCACACCGATCGCGACGAACGCGGCGCGCCAGCTCACGTGCTCGGCGAGCCAGCCGCCGAAAAACGATCCGAACACGACGCCGATCGGCGCCCCGAGCCAGATGATGGAATTGATGGAGGCGCGCTTCTCCTCCGGGTAGTGATCGCCGATCAACGAGGCGACCGGCGGCCCGAAGCCCGCATCGCCCACGCCGACGCCCACCCGAAACAGGAGCAACCGCCAGAACCCCTGTGCCGTCGAGCACAGTGCCGACATCGCCCCGAAAATGGCGAGCGACACCGAGATGATCTTCGCGCGGTTCATGTGCTCGGCCATGCGCGCGAGCGGGAGACCCAGCAGGGTGTAGAAGATCGCGAAGCCGAGCCCGAGGATCATGCCGATCTCGGAATCGGTGAGACGCAGGTCCTGCTTGATCGCCTGGGCGACCGCCGCGATCTGCTGGCGGTCCGCCAGGTTGAAGGCGTTCGTGAGGAGCAGCATGAAAAGGAGCCACGTCCGGTAGCCCTTCGAGAACACCGGCGCGGCCGTCGACCCGGACGATGCCAAGACTGTTCCTTTCGCTGCGCGTGGGACCCGCGGGCGCAGCCTTCAGTCCGGCATCTTACCGATTTGCGCTCGGCCAGCCTGTTCTCTTTTGGGCGTCCTCACGCACGCGCGCATAGCCAAAGGAATTGGAGTCCGACTCCGCCACTTCCTTGAAGAGCTTGCGGGCCTCGTCCCTTTGCCTCGCGCCCTCGAGCGCGAGGGCGAGGTGGTACTTGTTGTACATGTCGCCAAGGTCCGCCTGCCGGTAATGCTCGACCGCCTGCGCGTACTTGCCTTGCAGGAAAAAGATGAGTCCCATCAGATCGTGGTAGCTCTCCATCCCGCGCGGATTGTGCTGCCGGGCGACGAGCTCGGCATTCCTGTGCGCAAGCCGCAATGCCTCCCTGAAATTGCCCCGATGCGCGGCGAGCTGACCCTCATAGTAGGCGACCTGCGCCTCCTGGACACGAGAGAGCTCATCCGCTCCTACGGAATGTGCATTGGATCGAGGCACTGTCGCCAGCTCTTCGAGCATGGGCCGATTCTCGCAAGGCCGGCGCCAAGGGCAACGGGTGTTGCGACGTAGCGATGGGGAATCGAGACGAGACGTAGTGGCAGGGACGAAAGGGCCCGCCCGATTCAGACCAGCGCCGACAAGAACGCAAGCGCCGGCGCCACTCGAATGCCGTCCGGTGTCTGGTAATCCTTGCGCCCGACGGCGGAGATCTGCCAAGCCTCGGCCGCCGGGAATTTCTGGTGCAGGTATCGAAGACCCCGGTCGACGTCCGTGTCGGACCATTTGCATTCGACCAGCGTGACCGGACGACCTCTTTCCGTCACTACGAAGTCGACCTCGCGTCCGTCCGTGTCACGGAAATACCGGAGCTCGAGATCCCGTCCCGAAACGTCCTGCTCGAAATGAATCCACTTGAGGAGATGGCAGGCGGCGAGGTCCTCGAAGCGCGCCGCCTCATCGGCGACCAGCGACCAGTCGAACTGGTAGTGCTTCTGCTCCTTCTTGACGGCCCGGATGCGCGGCGCACCGAGCGGCGCGAGCCGAAAGACGGCGTACAGGCGCTCGAGCGCCGCGAGCCAGTTGGCGACCGTCTTGTGGCTGACCTGTAGATCCTCGCGCAGCGCATTCACTGACAGCGGCGAGCCGACGAGCTCCGGCAGACGGAGCATCATGAGCTCGAGATGCCCCAGATCCTGGATACGCTCCAGTGAGGCGACGTCCTCGCGGATGAGGCGCGTTCGATACTCGCGCGACCAGCGGCGCGCCTGGGTCTTGCTCCCGGAAAGAAAGGGTTCCGGAAAACCGCCGAGCGTGAGGAGCTGTTCGAAGTCGGCGGAGCGCTCGAGTTTGAGCTCCGCAGCCGAGAGAGGATGCAGGCGCAGCAAGTGGTACCGCCCCTGCAGGGAGTCGCCGCCGAAGCGGTAGAGATCGAGCCGCCCGCTCCCGGTCACGAGAATGCGCTGTCCGCGCGGTCGTCCGTCGTAGAGTCCCTTCAGATAATTTCGCCAGCGTCGATACTTGTGAATCTCGTCGAAGATCCACAGCTTCGCCGCTGGCAGCTCGCCCCTGAGGATCCGGGCACGATCGGCTGCCACGTCCCAGTTGAGGTAACCGGACGGAGCGGCATCGAGGCTGCGCGCAAGCGTGGTCTTGCCGACCTGCCGCGGTCCGGCGACGAACACCATCTTTCGCGCAAGATCGCGACGGACCTGCGGCAGGAGGTAGCGCGACAGCTCGGCCATGAGACAGAGGCTATCGGTATTTTCGACTACAGTCAAAAATACCCGTCAGTAATTTCGACTGTTAGTGAAACCGGCCGGCGTCGGCCGAGGCAGTCACCGCGACCTCGTCACCACGATGAGCGCGCTCCCCGCCCGGATCATATGGTGATAGTCCGTGCCGCTCGCCCCCGACACCTTCTCCAGCATCCCGCCCACGTAGATCGTGGTCTCGGGGCCGCCCGCGTACTGCGCGACCTGCCGCCAGTAGCCGCGGTCGGGCTTGTAGGAGAAGGAGGAGGACACCGACCCGTTCGTGATCGAGGCCGGCAGGTTGTAGCTCGTCCCGGTGATGGTCGCGCCGCGGCCGGTCTGCATGTTGGCATTGGCCAACCTTCAGCGAGTCGCGTGATCCGAAGCTGATTTCGAACCTACTGGTCTATGGAAGCGGCCGGCCTTCGGCACGTTCAAGCCTCCGGTCGGGCAATAATCGAAATCGCGGGTGAACTCCACCGGAAACTGCTCCTATGGTCCTGCCTCGGTGTCCCTGACAAGGACTACTTCCACGGACGGCTGCAGGAGCTGATCATCCCGCGCCACAGAATCCGCGTACCAATGGTTGCGGAATTGCCTCACGTCACATAGCGGCTGATACCTCAAGTCCAGTCTGCGGTTTCCGTGCCACGTCAAGCTGATACCCTCACAACGAACTGCAGTAAACGTCGGGCCATCCCTCGAAGGGGTGCTACCGATACGTGCGAGATAAACATAGAACACACGACTCCCGGCGGCGCCGCCCGCATCTTCCCTGACAAGAGTCGCCACAACGGTTTGATCCGGCGAAACCACCCGCGCCAATTCACTCCTCTGTGTTGAACAAGCGGCGATGAAGAGCGCAACTGCAACTGCAGATGCGGTTCGAGTCGCGGCTACCATCTTCAACATCTCAACATCCTGCGGCGATTCCCGCCTTGATATCGTTCTGATCCTGAATCTGATCCCCATAGGGAGGCGAAATGAACGGAACACCACCATCCGAAACAGAAGGATTGGTCACGAGCTGTACGGCGCCTGCCGCCGACAGCAATGTCCTCGGGCTGAACATTACCGATCCTGTCGCACCATAGTTGAAATTCCCCTCTGTCTCTGTTCCTCCATGAACCTTGTAGTCCCACGTTCCACCCTCTTGGACTTTCGCCGTCCAAGCACCAATTGCACCGAAGAACGCATACTCCGAGGTATCTGAACTGCGCAGAAGCTCCCCCATCAGTCTGTCGATACTCTGGACATTCTGCGCGACCGTGCCGCCGTCCGGAAGACGTGCATGGCATTCAGAACGCGTCGGTTCACGTCTCTTTGCGGTGACCTCAACCCCGTCGAGTAGACCAGTGTCCCACACGTAGCCAAAGGCTTCCGGTATGGGCGCGTCGAGCCTGATTCTCATCAGATCGAGGAACAACATGAATTCTGCCATCGACTGCGCTGCTTCTCCCGGATCGCGCCCTTCACGAACATCGGCTGAGTTAACGCACAGGTCCGTCGGACAGGTAACATCGTTTGGGTTTATGGGAATCTGTTGCTTGGTGTCTCTCCTGTCCTTAAAGCCCATCGGATCAACCAGGCTCAGCGAATCATTCCCGACGTAACCCAACCGATTGAGCCCCTGCGCCCCGAGTCCATCATCCACATACGGATCCGCCGACAGGAACCTCCCGATCATCGGGTCATACACCCGCCCGTTCATGTGGATGAGCGAGAGGTTGTCGAGCATCGTGTGCCCGGTGTAGCCGCGCCGCGTCGAGTTCGCGATCTGGGTGTAGTCCCCGGAGGTCGGGCTTCCGGTCCAGTTGGCTCCCCGCCTTGCCCCATACGCCGCAAAGCTCTCGTTGACGAGGAGCGTCCCCGAGCTATTCGTGACCGCGGTGCTCGAGCCCAGGTGATCCTGCGTCACGTAGTAGGTGTTGTTGTTCGACCCCGTCGAGCGCGTCACCACGATGAGCGCGCTCCCGGCGCGGATCAGATGGTGATAGTCCGTGCCGCTCGCCCCCGACACCTTCTCCAGCATCCCGCCCACGTAGATCGTGGTCTCGGGACCGCCCGCGTACTGCGCGACCTGGCGCCAGTAGCCGCGGTCGGGCTTGTAGGAGAAGGAGGAGGACACCGACCCGTTCGTGATCGAGGCCGGCAGGTTATAGCTCGTCCAGGTGATGGTCGCGCCGCGGCCGGTCTGCATGTTGCCATTGGCGTCGTAGGTGAACGACCAGCCGTTCGAGGTGCTCGCGACTGCGTGCTTTTTGGTGCTGTCGTAGGTGTAATTGCCGACATCCGAGCGATACGTGATGTTCCCGATCGCATCGAGCGTGACGTCGAGGTTGGTCGTGCCGTTGAGCGTCGAGTAGTCGAGGCGGTTCAGCGCATCGTACTCGAAGTGCTCGGTGACGCTCGCCTGGTTGACGTCGATCCGGTCCTTCAGGTTCTCGTTCTTGTCCCAGTCGTAGGAGATGTTCTGCTGGTTGTTGTACGCCGGGTTCGTGCCGCTCGTGCGCCAGTTGAGGTGCCCGGTCAAATTGGTTAGGAATTCGGCGCGTTCCCCTCCATACGGCACAACCGTGCGCTGCTTTCCCACAGTTTCCGCCCAAGTCCGGCGTCCTGCGCTTCCGGAGTCGGCAGCGCCTCCTTGGACCTGGCGAAATACCTGCCCGTTACGCCCTCAACGTCCGGTGAGCTCGCGAGATAGACGGACGTCTTAGCCCCCTCCTCCGCCGACAACAGGAAGGGCTTGAGCGCCCCGACCACCCAGGACAGCGGTGGTCTCATGGCGTCGAAGAGATTTGTGGCGACAACCCCGGGGTGCAGCGAGTTCACGGCGATGCCCGTGCCCTGCAAACGCCTCGCCAGCTCCGCCGCGAACAGGACATTCGCAAGCTTCGAACGCGCGTACGCGGCGCGGCCGTCGTAGCCGCGCTCGAAGTTGAGATCGTCGAGATCGAGTGTCGCGCGTCGATGCGCGTTGGACGCCACGCAGACGATGCGCGACCGCTCGCCGGCGCGAATCCGGTCGAGCAGCAGGTTCGTGAGGAGGAACGGCGCGAGATGATTGACGCCGAAGTGCCATTCGAAGCCTTCGCGCGTCGTCCGGCGCTCGATCGAGAGTCCGCCCGCGTTATTGACGAGCACGTCGAGTCGCTCGAGGCGCGAGCCGAGCTCGGCGGCCATGCGTCGCACATCGTCGAGTGACGAGAAATCGGCTACGACGCCGGAGACTTCGGAGTTACCGCTGCGTTCGGAAATCAATCTCTCGACCGCAGCGACGCGCGCACGATCGCGCCCGTGCACGATGACGCGCGCGCCGAGCCGCGCGAGTGCCTCCGCGGTGCACAGCCCGATCCCGTTCGTCGCACCGGTGACGAGACAGACTCGGCCTTCCATGCCCGCCACGCTCTTCAGGAGTCCGGCGATCCGATGTTGTAATGCTCGACCCGGCCCACCTTGGCGATCGCGGCCTGCACGTCCGGCCGGGCGATCAGCGTCGCCCAGCGCGTGCGCCACTCCATCGCGCGCGGCGGCGCGAGCGGGTCGGTGTAACCCTGCACATCGAGCAGCGCATCGCTGCGCAGCTTCGGATCCTCGAGGCGCGAGATGAGGAGGTGTGCGCCCGCCTCCTCGTCGTTGGCGACGACCAGCGCCCACTGGTAGGTCCCGGGAGACTCCGCCTGATGCTCTCGAAGATAGGTCAAAGCGCGCGCCGCCTCCGTGGCGGCCTTCATTTCGACGGTCGCCGCGTGCCGCACCGACTCGAGCTGCATGCGTCCGTAGGAGCTCACTTCCATGACGACGGCAACGGCGCGCAAGGCATCGCGCGGACGATCGAGCTCGCAATAGAGATCGCCGAGGTTGATCGCCTGACTGACGTTGTCGGAGCCATGCTCGCTAAGCTCGGCGGCGTGCACCCACTGCGCAATGGCCTCATCCCAGCGGCCGAGTGCATAAAGCGCGCGCGCCCGGCTGTCCATGGCCCAGTTGAGCTGATCATCGACATCGTCGAAGGGCGGCGCCGTAGCGCCCCCCGCTTGAATCCGCCCGAGTGCGTCATCGCTCAGCTTCAGTGCCTCATCGTATCGATTGGATTTGAACAACGCATACGCGAGCTCGTTCAGCGTTTCGAGCGAGCGCGGCTCGTTTGCCGTGGCCGCCTGCAGCGCTTCGATCTCGAGCGCCGCCGCATGGTCGATATCGGCGATGAGCGGATTGGCCGTGACGACGCGATCGAAGCGCTTGTCCGCGCGCAGTGCGATCAGGATCTGGGGCGAGGTGATGTGCGCGGCGACCTCCGTCGCCCGATCCCAGGCCTTGTGATCGATGTAGTACAGCGTGAGGTCGTGCCACAGGGCGCTCGGCTCTCCGTGATTCCCGAGCTTCCACTTCGCCCGATAGAGCGCCTCCGCGAGCGTCAGCCAGTGTTCCTCGCCACGCGGCAGCTTGCGCGCCTCCGACGTCACGCGGAACACCGCGCGGTCCCGCACCTCTTGCAGTGTCTCCGGCCAGCGTTGCGCGATCGTCGTGAGGCTGAGCACCGCATCCTGCATGTCGTCGAGCGCGAACGCCGCCCGCAGGCGTCCGTGCCAGTCCTCGGCATCGGCCACCGGCATGTTGCTCGAACGAACGAGGAGCGCGTGCGCCCGCTTCAGATCCTTGAGCTCGATGGCGAGCATGCCCGCCGTGTAAAGCGCGCTGTTCTGCTCCTGCGGCTCGAGGAGATCGAATGACTTGGACCCGATCACCTCCTGGAGCTCCTCGTCCGCGCCTTCGAAATCGCTGGCGCGAATCTTCGCGAACGCTTGCTGCATGGCGCGCCGCTCGGTGCCGACCGTGCGCACCGGTGTCAGGGGTGCGTTAGCCTGCCCTCCAACGGGCGCGCCAGAGGGAGGCGCGGTGGCGCAGGATTGCAGACCGATCGCGGCTACGGCCGCCAGTATTAGGGACAGTCTTCGCACAGCTTCTCCCGAGAAATGCTCCGGGCGCACGCGCAGCGCGCGGGACTTCAGTCGCCGACGACGCCGTTATCGCGCATCTTGAGGCGATTCTTCACCGGTCCCTGCAGGCGCGACAGATAGTCGGCGAGACCTTCCTGCTCGTCGGCTTTCAGATTGCCGAAGAAGAGGAGCAGGTTCTCGTCGACGTTGCGGCGATGCCCGTCCGCGAGCGCGCGCATCTGCGTGACCAGGTACGAGTAGTTCTGATTGCGGAGCGACGGCACGAATCCGTCGTCATCGCCGCGCGCATCCGTCTCGTGGCAGCTCGAGCACTGCTCGCGGAAGATGCCCTCGCCGAGCTTGAGGTTCTTCCCGTCGCCGCGCTCGGGGAAGCGCGCCACGGGGCGCGCATTGAGATACGCGGCGAGATCCGCCCAGGCCTGCGGATCGCTGACGCCGGCCTGCGCAACGACGC
>Ga0316620_10001175_pt1 | contig 11129 bp, 7 predicted proteins | sample OWC_Aug_M1_C1_D5_FD_207651 | JGI IMG/M metagenome (GOLD analysis project Ga0316620, IMG submission 207651) | Wetland soil microbial communities from Old Woman Creek delta, Ohio, United States - OWC_Aug_M1_C1_D5_B | ecosystem: Environmental > Terrestrial > Soil > Wetlands | place: USA: Ohio...
ATGCATCGGCTGCGGCTTCTGCGCCGGCGTCTGCCCCTGCGGCGTCTGGGAGATGGTCGAGAACGTCTAACGCGACGGGGCCGGACGGGTAGCGCAGTGAGTTACGGTGCACTATGCGCTCATGAGTTAATCCGTGGCTGACGAGTTCCGGTCGGCGCAAAAGAAAGCTATTGATCCTGCTGTCCCAGCTTTTTCCCGGCGTGGCCGAATATCCTGAAATGCCCTATCCCGGTTTTCTGGAGCAGATACTTGCAGGATGTGGAAAGAACGCCGAGTCCATACTGTACGCTTCTCCTGAAGTTTATTGATGAGGCGTCTTCGAAGTATTTCGTCGGGCAGCTAATCTCGCCTATTCTGAAGCCGAAATAGACCGCCTGGGCAAGCATCTCGTTATCGAATACGAAGTCGTCTGAGTTTTCTTCGAGAGGAAGCGACTGCAACACCTTCTTGTGGAAAGCCCGATACCCTGTATGGTACTCCGAAAGCTTTACGCCGAGCGCGAGGTTTTCGATGAGAGTAAGAAATCTGTTGGCGATATATTTGTAGGCGGGCATTCCGCCTTTTAAGGCAGTTCCGCCTAATATACGTGAACCCAGGACAACGTCGTAATGTCCGGATATCACCATCGACGCCATGGCTGTGATGAGGCTCGGCGAATACTGATAATCCGGGTGGAGCATTACAATCACATCAGCGCCTTTTGCGAGAGCTGTCCTGTAGCAGCTCTTTTGATTGCCGCCGTATCCGAGATTTCGGGCGTGGATGATCGTATGAATCCCCAGTTCCAGCGCCTTTTCTGCGGTGTCGTCCCTGCTTGCGTCGTCTACCAGGATGACTTCGTCCACAACATCCAGCGGGATCTCGTCATACGTCATTTCAAGGGTCTTTGAAGCATTGTATGCGGGCATGACGACGATTATTTTTTGTCAAGGAGCATACGTTTTTCTCAGTAAAAGACGTCCAAGCGGCTGTCATGAAATGCGTGGAACATATCGTATAAAATTATAACACAGTCGCGCCCGTCCTCATGGATTGCGATACACCCTGAACACGCCGAATCGTTCGACGGGCAGACGAGAAACTGTAAAAGGCTTATATCCCCACAGGGATGAATAGTATCCGGCTTTTATCCCGAGACCCATCAGTCTCAGCGGATACCCTGAATTCATTTCCACGACGTCGATAAGCTCGATCCTGCGATAAAGCAGAGGAGAGGGGGACCAGAGTTTCGGAATATCCGCGATCATAATCAGGTCGCCCAGCCCGGGTTCGTTCGAATCCGCGGTGAGGTAGCGGAATCCTTCCTTCTGCATGTAGTAATGCATTCCCCACTCACCGATATACCAAACTCTCCCTTTTTCCGGCCCGACAGCGTTCCTGACCTGAGCGGAGAAATCCCTATAGGAGGACGCGTACAGATAATCGCCATATGCAACGGCGAGGCCGAGCAGCGCCGTAAGGACCCCGGAGACCATCAGCGCCCTTTTCCCGGACGTTTTATTCATGAAGAGGAACACCATCGGCGGCACCGCAGGCATGATATACCTGACTGACCCGAACGGGAGGACGAACAGGTTGTATGCGATTACGATCAGGGTCCATGCTATCAGGAAGAAACCGAGGGGCCTGTCATCGAATTCGACCAGGGCGATGTGGGCTGCATAAACGATCGAAAAAAGTCCAACCGATACAAGCAGCATCAGCCAAAGGCTGCTCCAGAAAGGATAGGCCAGGCTCAGCACGGGCGGTACGGCAAGCAGCACGGCGGCCGCGGCCGCGAAGGTCTTTTTTTTCGACGAAGCGATCTCCCTGTACCTGAGCGGGAGGATGAACAGCATGGCAAGCCCCAGGTAAAGGGGTATGCTCATGCCTTTGTTGAAAAGCCTGTCCGGCCGGAGCCCGCCGGATATTTCTCCCAGCGTGCCGCTGAACGGGGATGAATAGCGCGACGATGCGTAAACCAGAAACAGGCCTATGGCGAGAAGCGGGAGAAGAAAAACCGGCAGCATGCTGAGGCCGGTCTTTTTTCTGAGTGCGACAAAGAGGAAAAATGCGGGGAGCAGCAGAAATGTTTGATACGAAATAAGTCCTGCGACCGACATCACCGCAAAAGAAAGCGCCGTTCTGCCCGGAGATGTTCTCTTCATGCCGGAGACTAGCAGATACGCGCCGATCATCCACAGCGACAACATCGGGACATCGGCCATGAAGGTATGGCCGATAGGCAGGATTGCCGCATTGGCGCAGACCGCCAGCAGCGCCGGAAGCGGCGGTATCCGCAGTTCGTCGGCGAGCAGATAGGTCGCGAGGAGCAGGAGCGCCGGAAAGATCAGAAAGCAGGCGTGCAGCAGGTATTCCTCCCGTTCCCCGGTCAGGAGGCCTGCCATTTTCAGGTAATACGGTATGAGCGGGGGATGGGTCGCATTGAAAGGATAATAATTCAAGGTCTTATTTCCCATCCAATACGCTACATATCCCGGTTTGACGGAAAGGGAAAAATCGAAGGCCTTCGACATTTCCAGCAGCGTCCCGTCGTCGATATGCACGGCCTTATTAAGGAAGGGGACATAAAAGAGGACGAGGAAGAAGATGACAGAAAGAATGGCGCTTGCCGTCACTCCCCCCGGTTTCTTCATCGATTATCCCTTCCTGGGGGCGCGTTCGCGCGCCCTCTTTCTGATCCCCTCCACCCTGTCAGAAACTTCGGGGGCGCGAGCCGGAGCCAGGGAAAGAAACCGCTGGTAATAGACAAGAGCATCCACGATGCGACCCTCTTTTTCAAGGGCCATGGCCATATTGTAGCAGGCTTCCGCATTCGACGGGTCCGCCCTCAGCGCTTTTTCCCATGCGGCCGCCGCACCTTTCTGGTCGTCCAAAACGTAATGGACGTTCCCAACGTTGTTGTAGACGGATGAGACGTCTTCCTTGAGGGGCAGCGCCTTGTCATATTCGGCGAGGGCCTGCCCGTATCGGCCTTGAGAGGCCAGTTCGTTTCCCTTGTTGAAGTAGGCTTCTCCCATCAGTTTCTTCATATACCCCGCCAGCTCCGGCCGCGAGCCGGCCACTCTTGCGTATTCGGCGGCCGCCCTGTCGTACTCCCCCCCGGAGGCAAGTTTGTTCGCCAGCGCGATGCGGCCGAGAGAGAAGTCCGGCGAGAATGAGAGGGCCTGCTCCAGGTAGGTGACGGTGTCTTTCCAGTAGAACCCCCTCCGGAACGTCTCTGCGGAATGATAGACGGCGAAAGCCGCCAGAACCAACAGCGTGGCCGCTCCCGTGCGCCGCCGCGAGACGGCGAACCGTGCTGCCGCCGCGCAGGGGCCGAGGCAGGCCAGATAGAGGTTTTTTTCTGCGAGAAGGTAGTCACCGAAATTTCCCACGTTAAAGGTGAAAGAGATCAATACGAAAAACCAGAGCAACCAGAAGAGGTATTCTCTCTTTTTTGCCCTCCAGAGGAACCCTCCGAGGAGGGCGAATCCGCCGAGTACGGCATAGGAGACCGCGATCTCCGGAGTGAGCGATTCAAAGGCACCACTCCGGTACCGGTAGACGGTGACCGGCCCATCGGGGACGAGCAGAAGTTTTAAGTACTTCTTGACGATCACCGCCCCGGCGTTGAAGAGCGACAACGCGTCCAGCTGCGTGAGGGGGACCGGCCCTGCCGCGCCCCGCCGTACGACGAGATAGACGCAGGCCAGCAACACAAAGGGCAGCGGCCTGAGATACCCTTGCCGGGACTCTCCCTCCGGGAGGAGATACTCAAGAAGGATGCATACGAGCGGCAGCAGGACAGCGGTCTCGTGGGAGAGAAGTGCAAATGCGAAGACCGCGAGCGCCGGGACGTATTTTTTTTTGCGGTACAGGAATAGCGACAGAAGGGAAAACAGCGCAGCCAGAATTACCGAATCCGAATATGTCCAGTAGACGGCTTCGGCCCTGGACGGGTTCACCGCATAGAGGACCGAGGCGAGGAACGCAGCAAACGTACTTCCGGTGACCGCCTCCAAAAAAAGGAACGCGGCTGCGACGACGCAGCCGTTCAGGAGTATGTTCGCAAGCTTGTACCCGGCCGGTGCCGTCCCGAGGAAGTGAAACTCGATGGCATGGAGCGTTTTTACCAGAGGTCGGTAATAGGTGAGACCGGACCTTTCGACGGTCCCGCCCGCAATCACTCCATGGGGAGCGAGGCGGTATCCTTTCGCAAAGAAAGAGGGGATGTTACTGAGGTCCCTTATTGAGGGGTCTTCCAGAAATACCCCCTCGGCGTCCCAGACAAAATCATTGCCAAGGGAGTTTGCATATTGCAGGCAGGAGAGGAGAAAAAGGGCAGAGACGAGAAGGATGCGGGACGGCGGCCCGAAACGGCGCACGGGACGCTACTTCCTGCCGAAGATCTCGCAGATCGCCTTGCCGAGTTCCTTTTCGATCATAAAGGCGGCGTCGAGGTGCAGTTCCACGATGGCGTCTATCTTGTCGATCAGGCCTGCCATATACTTCATGCACCCCACGATCTGGATGACCCTGATGTTCGGCATATCGAGCAGCCTGCTGATGCGGGCCAACTCGACGTCGCTTCTGCCGTAGATTTCGTCGATGATGAGGATGATTTCGTCTGTGACGGAGAAGAGTGTTTCCACGTCTTCGACGATACTGATGTCGTTCTTCAGAGAAAGGATGTAGGAGATATACTTATCAAAGCTTCCGGGCCGCTTTTTGCCCTCGTAATCGACAGGATTGCCGACATAATAGACGTTGCGCCTGTCCCTGACCGCCTGGACCGTGTTAGTGATCTTGCCGACCCCTTTCACGCCGCAAACAAGGACGTTCTTGTAACAGTTGATGAGGTTCCTTATGTTCTCGGCGCTGTCCTCGGTGAGAGGGATATTCTCGCAGTCGCCTCGTTCTCTATTCGCCATAACCGGACACCAACATGATATCAGTATATACGTAACGGCAGAAATTCTTCAAAGTGTGGAGCAGGAATGCCAGGTGGCGTTGCAACCCGACAGGAGAATCGCGTATTATAAAAAGAATTTTTTTCTCTTTAATTTGCAGACATGAGCTATTTTGGCAAGGGGTTGGTAACAAAGCGTTATTTTGTACAGGCCGTGATCTGGTCGCCGCCGACAACGATGAGGGGACGTCTTAGTAGAATGAAACGGTACTGCAGTGCGTTCGTCACGCCCCTTCTTGTCTGCATGTTTCTGTGGCCGGCGGGCTGCGCGACCCGGATGTCCACCAACATTGCCTCGCCTTTTTCAGGAGAAAGGCCGGCCGGCCCAACGGCAAATCAACATGTCGCAGAAGTGCTCGCCGCAATCAGCGAACGGAATGCGAAAGTCGAAAACAGTCCGGAATGGAGGAACGCTGCTTACGACAGGTTCATGATCAGGAATTTTTCCTCACTTGACGAGCAGGACTACGGCAGATATGCCTCTTATCTCGACAACGGCGAGGTGTACATTATCGTACACCCTGCCTATTACACCTTCTTTCGCGATGACAGCCTGTTCCCAGACCCCCCCGGGAGCGGATCGGCCGAGAACGCAATGGACCGGTTCCTGTCCGAAGGCTCCTACTCGTCGCGGTCGCGGCTGATCAAGGCTCAGGAAAAGCAGCTCAGGGATTTTCTCGAATATATGTCCACGGACCATAAGCTGGTAATCCTGGTCCTGCCTCACGATTACCGGGATTATCCGGCCTATAAATTCCGGAAAGGCAAAGACGAGTTTATGCGCTTTATCAACGAGGTCACCAATGAATCCGACTCGGTTCTCTACCTGTTTTCGAAGAGGCCTAACCGGGGCAGCCTCAGCGAGAGAGAAAAAAGAAAGCTCCTCAGGTTTCTTTATACGATAAAGGCGAAAGAGGTCCTTCTTGGGGGCGGGTATGTGGGCAGATGCCTCGAAGATTTCTACAAGGACATCGAACAGTACTTCAAGGAAGATAGTATATGCCTGGTTCCGGAGATCACCGCCATTTCGCCGAACGATATCGGTTCCGGCGCGGCCTCAGATATGCTCAATCCCGACGGGACGATCAACGTCAAGACGCTTTCGGAGAGTATCCGGAAGAACATCGTGGGCAACCAGGACGTGGTCCCCAGGATCAAAAACCTCTCTCCGCCCTATGCGGGGCAATAGTGGCCTTATGCTCTGCGTGAAACACTTCGAGCGGTGCCGTGAGATGCCTGCGGTGCCACGGTGAACCCGGATTCGCTGTCACCGGGGGCACGGCGGCCGTATCATAGAGTCGCCGACTACTGTCTGGTCGCCGGTACGTTTATCCTTGCCTTCCTCTATTCGTTCAGACGAATGGCAGACACGGACCTGTGGGGCCACCTGAAGTGCGGAGAATATTTTTGGCGTACGGGATCGATACTCAAGACGTACTACTTCAACTGCAGCTGGCCCGACTTCCCTTATCTGAATCACGAGTGGCTTTTCGAAGCCGTCGTCTACAAGATCAACGAATACGCCGGAGAGTGGGGACTCATCGCGCTGCAGGTCGCGCTCGTGGTCGCGTCTTTCGCAATGCTTTACCGGATAGTCAGAATGTATACGGACAGCGTGCCGCTCGTGGCCTTTGTCCTTTCCCTCGGTATCATTGCGTCCCAGCACCGTTTCGCCCTGAGGCCCCAGCACTTCTCTTATCTCTTTTTCGTCTACTTTCTTTTCAGTCTCCACAAGTACCTGAGGGGCGACAAAAAATACGCGTACCTGATGCCTCCGGTCATGGTCCTCTGGGTGAATATGCATGCCGAAAGCCTCTGGGGGCTCCTCATCCCCGGCGTCTTCATCGCCGTGGAGTATCTCAAGACGCGATACGGCCGGGGAATGGAGAAGAAGGACGTCCGCCGTTTCGCGCTGGTTTTCGCAGCCGTCGTCGCTGCCGCGATGATAAACCCGTTTACCTACAAGACGGTCCTTTGGCCTCTTTTCGTTATGAAGGAACAGTTTGCCGGCGTCGAAGAACTGCTTTCCCCGGTCACTCCCCGGTATCTCTTTTTTTGGATCTATTTCGGAGTATTCGTCGTATCCTCGGCGGTGAACCTCAGACGCACCGATCCGACGTGGATGTCGCTGGGCCTTGTCTTTGCGGCCGTGGCCTGGACGGCAAACCGGGGCATCCCCCATTTCGTGTTTGTCTCAGCCCCGGTGATCGTCGCAAACGTCGAGGCGTTTCTCGAGAGGACGCGCCTCAGGGGAAAGGTCCCCGACGTCGTCTCCGCCCTTGCGCGCGGCCTGCTCTTCCTCGGCGTAGCGGGGCTCGCCTTGACGATCGTTCGCAGCCCTGCCTATCTGAGAAAGTTCGACAATATCCCCTATCCCGACGGCGCGGTGCGGTTCGTGCAGGCCAACGGCATACGCGGCAACGTGTATAACTATCATCCCTGGGGTGGGTACCTGATATGGACGTCCTATCCGTCGCTGAGGCCCTATATAGACGGGCGTTTTTTCCATAAGAGGTTCTACGACGAATATAACCGTATCGCGGCAGTCGCCCCTGACTGGCAGGCGCTTCTTTCAAAGTACGATATCACGGTCATCCTCCTGCCCTACAGCGGCACGCAAGGATCGCTGAACGACAGGCTGTTCGGCAGCGGCCTGTGGCGGCTCGTCTACTGGGACGATGTCGCGCTCCTCTATCTCAAGGATGTTCCGGCGAACAGGGTGGTCATGGAAAAATTCGGGTGCGGTGCCGTCAACCCCGACAGAGAACTCTACGAGTATGACGAGACGTCGCCGGACGTTTTGAGAAGCACCAATAGGGCGGCCGAAAGGAATCTCGCATCGGCTTCGGCGTCATACAAGGCGCTGATCATATCCGCGAACACTTTTTTTCAGCTGGGGGACTACCGCACGGCGGCAAACCGGTACGAATCGGCGCTGCAGAACAGGCAGGCGCGCAACGCCTGGACGTTCTACCGTCTGGCATCATGCTACCGGCGGCTCGGCGATCTCGGGAAAACGCTCGAGTATCTGAAACGGTGCCTTGCCCTTGCCCCGGAGTTTGAAGAGGGCCGCCGGATGATGCGCGAACTGACGATCCTCCAGCGGATGCAGTAGCCGGTCTGTCACGGCAGCCCCAAGGGATGCTGCAACCCCGGCGCGCTTGGGGAAGACGGCCTCATCTGGCTGCAGGTCCTGCGGTTGTGTTGATCTCTTCGCGGGCCCTATCCGCGAATTTTCCGGACGGCTCGGTCCGGAGATACTGTTTCCAGTGTTCCCGCGCCAGATCCGTTTTTCCCCATTTCTTAAGGATGAGGGCGAGGCCGTAATGGGCGTTCGCATAACCCGGGTCGTTCGCGAGCGCCATTTCCTGATAATCGTAGGCCTTCTCCAGCATTCCCGTATCGAATGCAACGTACCCAAGGTTGCTGTAATAGGCGGGGTTGTTTGGCTCCAGTCGTGCCGCCTGCTCGAACACGGCAAGGGCGATATCGAATCTTCCCGCGGCGTATGCCGCCAGGCCTTTGAGATTGAAGCGCGCCGCCTGCACCGCGTTCGGGCCGGGGACAAACGCCGCCTCCGCCGGCCTGTGCGCGCCGAGTTTCATATAGAGGCCCGGAAGGATTTTTCCGGGCGAAGCCATGGCAGGGTTCAGTGCCGCCGCCTTCTCGAGGTAGGCGGCACCGGTCCTGGCGTCTCCGCTTTCGGCGTAGGCAAGCCCGGTCTTGTATATAAGCGGGGGCGATTCCGCATTGCGCCGAAGCGCTTCCCGGTAATGGCGGATTGCCGCAGGGTAGTCGCCGAGGGCGGCCGCCGCGTCGCCTATGCCGACAAGGACATTTACGAAGTCGATCCCGGGCCGGTCGGTGACCCGCGCATATGAGCCGAGTGCTTCTTTCCATCTGGCCGTGAGGGAATAAAAAGAGCCGAGGATCGCATAGGCGCGCGAAGATCCGGTCTCGCGGACATTTCTGAGGAGTTCCAGCTCGACGCTGCTCCGGTAGTTATCGTCGTGCAGTTTCGCTACCGAAAAAGGGGCGAAGTTGGCGGGCCTTACGAACCGGTATGCGTCATCCGCGACGCCGCGGTCGTATGCCCCGCCCTTTCTCACATAGACGAGCGCCAAGTCGTCCCAGTAGACCAGTTTCCAGTCAGTGCTGCTTACGAGGATGTCCTGATCCGAGAACGAGTCGGACAACAGCGAAGACTTCGACAACAGAGGGTAGGGCAGGAGCAGCGTTTCGAACCCATAGCGCTTCTGAAGGGCATCGAGGACCGCCGGATTCTGCACGGCGTAGTCGACGTCTGCCTTCTCCCTGAATTCCGGAGGAAGTGCGGCCCTTGCGTCGATAAACACTGACCTCATCGGATAGTCCCTCCAGTTCACATACCCGCCCCAGTCGAAGAGGTTGAACATCCTTCCGGAGATTCCCATCCGGTCCATGTAGCGCAGCGCGCCTTCCGGGACGGACGCGTCATTTATCCCGAAACCGAAGGTCTGTTTCCTGTCGGCGAAGGGCCCCGCTTGTCCTATGGATAGGGCGGTAAAGACGATCACACAGAGGGCGACGCCCGCCGCCGCAAGCCGGCCCGCGGACCACGCCCTTTGCGACAGCGAATCGAGGAGGGAGGAGAAATTTCTAGCAATGACCGGGGCGGAAACCACGCCGAGCAGGAAGATAAACCTCTTGGCGGTGAAGGGCAGAATGATAAAAGGTATCATGAGAAGAAGGTGGATAACGGAGAGGCGTCTCCTGTTTACGATGAACGACAGAAGGATGATGCCCGGCATAATGAACGGCCATTTGTTGAAAGGCCATACCGGCCTGCCGAGTTCGCCGATGTTCGCAGTGCTCCACGACTGTTCGAGGACCAGCCGGGGTCCCGCAGTGAACTGCCCGATATTCCCGGAATGCATAAACAGTGAAGGGGTGATGAGCGTGGCGGCGAGCGAAACGAGGAAGACGACAGTGATCGTCGCCAGTTGGGATTTCGAAGGGACCGGCTTGAAGGAAAACCCTCTCCTGTTCCCCCACCGGTGGAAGAGACCGCCGGCGATGAACGCCAGAAAAGGCACCACCATCAGGCTGGCGCTCGTATGGCTGTTGGCCCATATGAGGTGTGTGAGCGGCAGGCCGTAGAGATACTTCCTGTTGTCGTAGACATACGCGTTGAGGCTGAATATGCAGAAGGCGAGGAAGAACATGAGGAACATATCCGGCCTCTCGACAAACCGCGGCCGCACCATGATGACGATCACCATCAGCACGGCGATCGAGACGGCATAGTTCCGATACGGCCTCAGGGAATCCTTCAGGAGGACATAGAATACCGCCAGCGCCGTGCCCGCCTTCAGCAGGATAACGCCGTAGAGGTCGAGGGCGCGATAGGCCAGGTAGTATGCAAGGCTGAAGAGCCAGGAGTAATTGTAATAGGACTTCCCGAAGCTCGGATAGGAATACGGCTCATGGAAGGAGGCGCTCCGGTGGAGCCATTCCGTTCTTCCGAGAGCGAGGTGCATCCACGCGTCCGTGTCCGCCACCTTATTGAGCGCCAGGAGAAATACCGCCGAGAGAAAGAGGAAAGAGAGCGCCGGGCCTGTCGCGTTATTTTTTCTCACCGCTTATTATATTCCCGCATTTGGGTGATGTTCAAGCGACATCAGCCGTCATCCGTAGCGGCCGTTTATTCGTTGCGCCTGTTCAATTCCGTGAGTTTCTCCTTCACGGACTGCATGATGCCACCGTACTCCGGCGGCGCTTTTTCGAGAAATTTACTGTAATAGAAGGCCGACTCGCCCCTTCTGTCGAGCCTCTCCAGGGTGATGGCGGCATTGTAATAGGTCTCGACGTTGCCCCGATCCAGTCTCATCGCCGTCAGATACCTGGCGAGGGCCTGCCCGTTGTCTCCCATCAGGAGGTAACAGTTTCCGAGATTGTTATGCGCGCGCGACTTCCCCGGAGACTTGCTCACCACATCGGTCCAGAGCGACAGCTTTGTCTTCCAGACCTCGTTTCTGCCGTAGGTGGCAAAGGCCAGGACACCGAGTAGAGCGAGGACGAGCGCGACAGGTACGAACGCCGGATTTTCGCGACCACGAAATATATTCGAACTCCGGAGCTTCTTATACGCCATGTCCGCCCCGGCCATGACGGAGATGAGGATGCCGAGGAGTGGGAG
>Ga0316620_10001176_pt1 | contig 11128 bp, 7 predicted proteins | sample OWC_Aug_M1_C1_D5_FD_207651 | JGI IMG/M metagenome (GOLD analysis project Ga0316620, IMG submission 207651) | Wetland soil microbial communities from Old Woman Creek delta, Ohio, United States - OWC_Aug_M1_C1_D5_B | ecosystem: Environmental > Terrestrial > Soil > Wetlands | place: USA: Ohio...
TCGTCGGTGCGACCCACGACCTCGTCGGCGGCGGCGTGCTGATCTCGTGGAATGACTCCTGGGCCGCCACCACGGAGCTGACCTTCATCACGAGGGTCGCCGCCGACGGCTCGGTCGGCTGGGGCAATCCGGGCGTGCCGATCCAAGGCGGCGACACCGCCGTGCCGCTCGCTGACCAGAGGGGCTTCCTGTCCGAGCCCCACATCTACGGTCATGGATGGGGACCGGCGGTGGACAGCGAGGGTGGGGCATGGGTGCCAGGGCACGCCTGGGGCACGCGGGCCTTCTACGTGGCCCGCTTCGGTCCGGACGGCAGCTTCCGCACCTGGTGGTTCCACGAGCCCAGCGATCTGGGCGGCGGTGAGATGCGGCTCGTCCCGGGCGTGGAGCCGGGCGGAGACGACTCGGTGATCGTCGCGTGGTTGAAGTGGGTGTACGGCTCCTGGCGTGAGGCGGGCGCCCGGAAGGTGCTGGATCCGGAGGTCACGTGGCCGCCCGAGCCCGACACCTTGGAGTCGCCCTGGGGTGCCGTGGTCCTCGGGGGCTCGCCGGTGTCCGCCGCACGCTTCGACGCGGTGGCGGACGGCGCGGGCGGCGGCGTCGCGGCCTGGATCGACGATCGCACAGGCGGCCAGCGGGCCTACGCGCAGCGGGTCACCGGCGACGGCGTCGTGCTGTGGACGGCTGGGGGAGTTGAGCTCAGTGGCGACACGCTCACCGGGACCGGGTGGTCGTGGTCGCAGCAGCTCGCCGCCGCAGCCGACGGCTCGGGAGGCGTTGTGGTGGCGTGGAACCTCAACGACGCCCAGGGTACGGTGCGCGCGCAGCGCGTATCCGCGGACGGCGACCTGCTGTGGGGCGACGACGGCGTGACCGTGTACGCCGACCTGTATTCGGGGCCGCAGGCGATGGACGTGGTGCGCACGACGGACGGTCAGTTCGTGGTGCTCTACCGGCTGGGCACCAGCAGCCTGCAGCGCCTGATGGTCAGAAAGCTCGGCGCGGACGGCCAGCCGACCTGGGGTTGGGGGCGGACCGTGTACTCGGGCTGCATAAACACCTACGGCGAGATTCCCGCGAGCATGGTGTCGGATGGCGATGGTGGGGTCGTGGTCGCGTTCTCCCCCTGCGACGGGAACGTATACATCCATCGCATCGGTACGAACTACATCCTGGAGGAGGGCTTCGAATCCGGCGACTTCGGCCTGTTTTCTGCCGTCGTGCCCTGAGTCTGGGCTGCGGACTCCGGCTCAGGTCCTCAGGTACGAGGCGCCGTTGACGTCGATGATGGCGCCCGTGCAGTACTCCGAGCCGTCGGCGGCGAGGAAGAGCACGGCCTGGGCGACCTCTTCCGGTCGCGCCACCCGGCCGAGCGGGCTTTCACCGCGGATCTCGTCGCCCTGGGGGCCGTCCAGGGCGTCAGACGCCATGTCGGTCTCCACCCAGCCGGGCGCCACGGCTCCGACGAAGATGCCGTGCGGCGCGAGGAGCTTCGCCAGCGACTGGCTCATCGAGTTGAGGCCGGCCTTGCTGGCGCCGTAGGCCGGCCCGTGCGGCTCGCCGCGGAACGCGCCCCGCGACGAGACGTTGACGATGCGGCCGCCGCCGTGCTCGATCATGTGGCGGGCCGCGCAGTACGACACGTTGGCCGGTCCGACCAGGTTGGCCTCGAGCACGCGCCGCCAGGCATCCTGCCACTGCTCGTAGTCGACCTCGTCGAGGCGGTGGTCGATCCAGATGCCGGCGTTGTTGACCACGATGTCGAGACCGCCGAGCCCGGTGACGACGGCGCCCACCATTCGCTCGACGGCGGCGGGGTCGGTCACGTCCGCCCGCACCACGATGTGAGGCCCTCCCGGCAGGCCGGAGAGCGTTTCCTCGGCCGCCGCCCTGCTCGACCGGTAGCTGATCGCCACCCGGGCCCCGTGCTCGGCGAACGCGGCAGCGATGGCGCGACCGATGCCGCGCGAGCCGCCGGTGACGAGCACCCGTTTGCCGGTGAAGTCCCTCATGTCGTCCTCCGTGCCAACAGCCCATGGTAGTACGGCACGGTTGGAGCCGAGCGAGGCGGCCGCCGTTCAGGCCGTGCGGCGCCGGGTGCTGCCAATCCTGATAGACTGAGAGCGATGGTCAGCACGCGAGTGCGGGAGATGGGTCTTGCCTTCGCCCTGATCGTGCTCGGGGTTACCGCCGGCCCGGCCGAGCAACGGCTGCAGGATGTGGCCGGCTCGATCACGCTCAAGCGCCCCACGGGCGAGCGGCTGGTGATCGTCGAGCCGGAGGGGCGGGAGCCGGGCTCGCGCATGGATGTTACCGGCGCCGACCTGATCAAGCTCACCGAGCAGCTGCTCGAGAGCGGATGCGCGGCTTCGGTCGTGCTTGACGAGAGTCGGTCGGGCTTGACCTTCTTCGACCAGGGCTGGCGGCGACGCATGCTGGACGTGCTTGCCGAGGTCGACACCACGCGGTTCAGCCTCGAGCTCGTGGAGGTCCCGGAGCGCTACGCCGATGCCCTCGGCCGCGTGGTGGACGGAGCACGGCAGTACCAGCTGGCAGCCGGCATCCTGCGCTGGGCGATCCTGCGCGACCGGCCAGTCTTCAGCAAGGCCTTCGAACACATGCGGGCCGGGGAGCGTGAGGTCGGCGCGGCCCTCGCCGGGCTGCGTGGCGAGGGACTGGTGGAGGGGAACGAGGGGACGCCGCCCGCGATCGATCACTTTGCCGCCAGCCAGGCGATGGCCGAGGCCTGCGGTGCGTACTACGGTGCGGTGCCCAGCGCCGATTACGACCGCTGTCTCGAGCGACAGCAGGCGGCGCTGTGGGCGATCGAGCACCGGTTCAGCTTCACCGAGGGGATCGAGGAGCCCGCGTTCAACGCCCTCCGCAACCGCTGCCGGGAGGAGTGGCCGCGCGACTTCGTGGGCCGCGACCGCTGCGAGCGGCAGGACATCGTCGACGCAACCGGAGGGTGAGCGCGAGGCGAGTCTCCGGCAGCGGAAGAGCGGCGACGGCAGTAGCGGTCCCCGCTCTCGTCTCGTTCGCGGGACCGTTCGCGCGGGGTCTGTACTAATCCGCGCGAGGACGGGAACCTGAGGACGCAAGACGAGGGGCCGGCGCCTCCGTGGTCTCCCACCCGGTTGCCCCATGTGGGGCTCGGGGCCGCGCCCCAAGTCTTGCATTCTCATTATATCCTCCGGCCCGGCGGTTGAGCTGGGGGGATCCCCGCCGATCAAGGGAAGCGTGCCCGATGCCCCTGCCCGTCTCCGTTTCCGTATCCGACGACCGACGGCCGAGGGGGGACGGTTTTTCGGAAACGGGGACGGGGACGGGCGCGGCCCTCGCCCCTCGCTCCTAGCCCCTAACCCCTAGCCTGAGTGCGCCTTGCTGCGCGCGCGATTGAGATCCTCGACCGCGCGGCGCAGGTCGGGGTCCTCGAGCTGCCAGACCAGCGCCGGGTTGACGCGGCAGACCCGGCCGAGGAAGAGGAGGGCCTCGCCGCGCCGACCTTGTGCGGCGAGGGAGAGACCGATGCCGAGCTCGGCCTCCTCGTGCGGCCACAGCGAACCGGCGCTGCGGAACGCCTGCTCTGCCCCACGGGGGTCGCCGCGCATCAGGCGGGCCTTGCCGACGACGCGCCACAGCCACGGTGCGGCCCCCGGGAGGCGCTCGATCCGCTCCAGCACCTGCCTCTCGACGGCCGCGGCGAGCTGCGCGCGACGCATCGGCTCCGGGGCGCCGTGGGCGAGCTCGAGCCGTTGCTCGAGGTCCGCGCGCCAGACGTCGAGGGCCAGCCGGTGCAGCTGCCAGACGGCCCCGACCGCGGCGGTGCCTACGAGCAGCGCCGGGACGACGACCCGCCACCCGGCGCGCAGCCGCGGCAAGCTCCACGTCGGCTGCGCCGCGAGCAGGTGACCGAGCACGATCACGATCGGGATCACGCCCACCGCGAGGTGGGTGGGGTAGTGTAGGAGCAGGAACGGCGCCGCGGCCGCGGCGGCCAGCGCCGGCAGCGGGTCGCCGCGCGGGCTGGCGCGCACCAGGGACCACGCCAGGGCGAGCCCCCACAGCACGCCGATCGCCCCCAGCTCGGCGATCAGCTGCAGTGGGTCGCAGTGCGCCCACTCGAAGTGGGTCGCGAGCTCGCCCCGGCGCCCGGTCGCCGACCGTGCCTCGAGCCACGCCAGCCGGCTCGGGAAGTAGGCGTGCGTGAAGTGGCTGGCCGCGACCCCGTGCAGGGGCTGCGCGAGAGCCATCTCGGCGGCTGCCGTCCAGCCGACGCTGCGGGCCGACAGCACCGAGTACCAGTCGCCGAGCTGGGCCTGTCGGACTTGGCGCTGCACCCGCGCGCCGAGCCCGGTGCCGAACGCGAGGGCGACGGCGACCAGGGCCAGGCCGCCGGTCGCCACCCACAGCTTCATCGAGCGGCGGCGGGCGAGCCAGACCACGCCCAGCGCGGCGAGCGCGAGGTGGCCAGTGAAGGTCTGAGACATCACGGCCGCGACCGCCAGCACGGCGATCAACAGCCAGCGCCACCAGCCGCCGCCGCGTCGCTCGGTGACGACGACGAGGACCGGCAGCAGGAGGACGGCGCCGGTGGCGAAGTCGGCCGGGTTGCCGGCAAGGCCGCTCAATCGAAAGCGGCTGCCCTGTGAAGCTCCCACCACGAGCAGGGGCAGGCCAGCTGCCTGGAGCAGCAGCACGACGGCAGAAACCGCGGCGCCGACCGCGGTCAGGGATGCGATCCTCCAGCGATGACCCTCGTCCAGAGTCGCCAGCCAGAAGGCGCACAGAAGCCAGGTTGCGGTCACGGCGGCTGCGGAGAGCGTTCGGCGGGGATCTGCCCCCCACAGCGCCGAGGCGGCCTGCAGGACCGGCAGTGCCGCGAGGGCCAGGGGCAGTGGCCCGCGCGCGATCGGGATCCCGCCGGAGACCAGCCGCACCGACACCGCTACCGCGACGATGATGAGGATGCCGGCGACGGCCAGGGCCTCCTTGGGCAGGCGGAAGGCGCTCGCGGCGCCGGGCAGAAAGAGCAGCTGCACAACCAGGAAGAGCATCCCCATCAGGGTGACCGGCCAGGACGCCGGCACCACCTCGACGGTGGGCGCGCGCTTCTTCTTCGAGGTCTTCGCGGGCACGAGGGCATCGTAACGCGGCAGCGCGAGCAAGGGTAGGGATGAGGCGTTGCCCGCGCCCTGCTCGTTCGTGTCTCCGTCTCCGTGCTCGTCCCAGTTCCCGTCTCCGTCTCCGACTCCGTCTCCGAAGGGGACGGTCGCCTTGGCAGTCCGTCCCTCGGGTACGGAGACGGGCACGGGGCGGAGGGGCCCCATCCCCCAGATCCTAGATCCCAGATCCTGGTCGGGCGGGGGAGCAGGTATCCTCGTGTCATGTGCGGGATTTGCGGCTGGGTCGACTGGGACGCCGTCGCCGAGGAGGCGGTCGTGCGGCGGATGTCCGAGCGCCTCGCTCACCGCGGCCCGGACGGCTCCGGCGAGTGGCGGGACCCGGACGGGCTGGCGGTGCTCGGCCACCGCCGGTTGGCGGTCCTCGACACCTCGGAGCGCGCCCGCCAGCCGATGGTGCACTCCTCTGGGCTGGTGCTGGTGTTCAACGGCGAGGTCTACTCGTTCCGCGAGCTGCGGCGCGAGCTCGAGTCCGAGGGCGTTTCCTTCCGATCGTCGGGCGATACCGAGGTTGTGCTGGCCGCCCTGGCGAGGTGGGGAGCGGGGGCCCTCGACCGCTTCATCGGGATGTTCGCGCTGGCGCTGTGGGACCCCGGACAGCGGCGCCTCCTGCTGGCGCGCGATCGCCTGGGCATCAAACCGCTGTTCATCGCGTCACTGCCGCGAGGCCTCGCCTTCGCCTCCGAGGTCCCGGCGCTGCTCGCCCACCCGCAGGTGAGCCGCGACATCGACCGCAGCGCTGTCGCGCGCTGGCTGCAGCAGGGCTACCCGAGCGGGCGGACTACCCTCGCCCGCGGCGTGTGGAGGCTGCCCCCGGGCCACCTGCTGGAGGCCGAGGGCGGCAGGATCTCGGTCCGGCCGTGGTACGACCTGCTCGACCGGGTGCAGCCGGCCGGGGTCGACGACGTCGGCGAGGCCTTCGACCGGCTTGCGAAGCTGCTGCAAGAGGCCGTCTCGTGCCGGCTCGTCAGCGACGTTCCGCTCGGCTGCTTCCTGTCGGGTGGCGTCGATTCGAGCGCCGTGGTCGCGGCGGCCGCGGCCGCGGGCGGCAGGCCGGAGACCCTGACCGTCACCTTCGCGAGTGGCGACGACGAGAGCGACGCGGCGCGTCGCACAGCCCGGGCGCTCCGGCTCGATCACCGCAGCGAGCGCTGCTCGCCGGTGGAGATGCTCGAGGTCTTCGCCGACTGGCCCCGGATCGCAGGCGACCCGCTCGCCGATCCGTCGCTGGCCCCGACCTGGCTGGTGTCGCGGGCGGCGCGGCAGCGGTGGACGGTCGCGCTGTCCGGTGACGGCGGCGACGAGCTCCTGGGAGGGTACAAGCGGTTGAAGCTCATGGCCCACCTTGAGGGCTGGCGGCGGGCCCCGGGTGTGCTGCGGGCGCTCATGCCATTGATCCTGCCGGCCCGCCGCTGGGCGGCGAAGCTGACCGCCGCGCTCGCCTGCAGCGGTCGGTGGGGCGCCTACCAGGCGCTGCAGGGGGTGTGGCCAGCAGCCGACGCGGCGAGGCTGTGCGGTCTCGCGGAGGCGCCGCCGGTGTGGCCTCCCGAGCTGCTGGCGCGCCTCGACCGCCAGCCGAGCTGGCTTCGCTACCGGCTGCTCGACATGCTCACGTTCCTGCCAGATCGCATGCTGGCGAAGGTCGACCGGGCGAGCATGAGCCACGGGCTCGAGGTCCGGGTGCCGCTGCTCGACCATCGGCTGGCTGAGTTCCTGCTGTCGCTGCCGCCGGAGCTGGTGGAGGGCAAGCGGGTGCTCCGGGGGGCGCTGGCCAGGCTCGGCGCGCCGCAGCCGCCGCGCCGCAAGCGGGGCTTCGAGGTGCCGCTGGCGGGCTGGCTGCGGGGCCCGTTGCGCGAGACGGTGGAGCGGTCCGTGTTCAGCCCGACCGCCCGCAGGCTGGGCCTCGACGGGGCGCTGCTGCGCTCGACCTGGACGGCGCACCAGGAAGGCCACGCCGACCTCGGCGAGCGGCTGCTGGCGGTGGCGGTCCTCGTCCGCTGGGTCGAGGAGTGGACTTGAACCGGCCGGCGGCTGCACCGCTCGGGCTCGCGGCCGGGGATCGCCGCAGCCTGCGTTCGTCGGCCATTGGTCGCAGACCGCCGCCGTTCACACGATCGCCGCGACTCGTGTAGAGTATCCCCCCTATGAGGCTCCCAGACCGTCGCACGGTCTTCATCGGCACCGGCAGCCACATCCCGGCGCGCCGGGTGCCGAACGAGGCCTTCCTCGACCACGAGTTCTACCTCGACTACGGCAGGCCCCTCGACACCGCGGACAACCCCAGGATCATCGACAAGTTTCGCGAGATCACCGCGATCTCCGAGCGGCGCTGGGTCGACGATGGGGTGGTGACATCGGACATCGCGACCGACGCGGCCGCCAGGGCCGTCGCCGCTGCCGGGATCGACCCCGAGAGCCTCGACTACGTGATCGTCGCCCACAACTTCGGCGACGTCCGGTCCGACAACCGGCGGACCGACCTCGTGCCCAGCCTGGCCGCCCGCGTCAAGCAGCGACTGGCGATCGCCAACCCCGGGTGCGTCGCGTACGACCTGCCTTTCGGTTGCCCGGGGTGGCTGCAGGCGGTCATCCATGCCGACTACTACCTGCGCTCCGGTGATGCCGACCGCGCGCTCGTGGTGGGTGCGGAGACGCTGTCCCGGGTGTCCGACCCCCACGACCGCGACAGCATGATCTACGCCGATGGCGCCGGCGCCGCGGTGCTCGAGGCGCGCGTCTCGCCGGAGCCCGTCGGCATCCTCGCTCACGCCACCCGCTCGGACACCCTCGAGCATGCGCGCCTGCTGTGGATGGGGACCTCGTACGCCCCGGAGTTCGACGACGAGCGACTGTTCCTGAAGATGCACGGCCGCAGGCTCTACGAGTACGCCCTCAACACGGTGCCGGGAGTAGTCAAGGCGAGCCTGGACCGCGCCGGCCTGCCGCTCGGCGCCGTGCGCAAGGTGCTGCTCCACCAGGCCAACGACAAGATGGACGACGCCATCCTCAAGCGTCTGTTCCGGCTGTGCGGGGTGGTCGAGATCCCGGACGGGATCCTGCCGATGACCATCTCGTGGCTTGGCAACAGCTCGGTGGCGACGGTGCCGACGCTGCTCGACCTCATCACCCGCGGCCAGCTCGAAGGCCACGTCCTTCAGGCCGGCGACGCGGTGATCATGGCGTCGGTCGGCGCCGGGATGAACATCAACTCGGTCGTCTACCGCTGCCCGTAGGAGTTCGCCCCGCGCCGGCCTTCCAAGCGGTTGCCATAGTCGGAGCGGCGGGTGGGCGGCCGCCGCGGCGCGAACTCCTCTTATGGGTGCCACATTCCTCCCGGCATCGGGTGGCCGACCCGGTACTCGCATACCTCGTCGCTCAGATTCTCGCCGGCCAGAAAGACCGCCCCGTCGAGATCGAGGCTGAGCGCCCGCCGCCGCATCTCGAGTTCGGCACCGTGGGCGGGTCAGGGCGCCCCTGGGGCCGCGGGGGGAGCGCCGATGGTCTCGATGCTGGCCTCGAACAGGTCGAGGCGGTGCCAGCCCTGCCAGATGTCGAGGCCGAGGACGCGGACGCCGTCCCAGTAGCCCTGGTCGGCCAAGCTGTACTGCTGGAGCAGCTCGCCGATCCGGCTCTGGATCCGGTTGCGGTACTCGTCCTTCAGGCGCAGGGTCACGCGGCGGCGGTTGTAGGCGAAGCTCGCCTGGATGGTCCCCGGCGGCCCGGGCTCGCGGCTGAGCAGGCCGCGCCCCGGGGTCGAGCCGGTGGCGGCCAGCAGGCCGTCGTCGAGGCAGCTCTCGGGCTGGGTCGCGGGCGCGTTCGAGACCACCGCCATCGCGTGCCGCGGCGCGTTGAGCAGCTCAGCCGCGCGCAGGCCCATCTTGACGCCGACGATCGAGTAGGCGCCAAGGTGCTCGTGGAGCTCGTTGAGCAGCAGCTCGGCGGACCACTCGTCCTCGCCATTGGCGGCGACGATCGCGTCCCGCCGCGATCTGACATCCTCCTGCAGCATCACGTCGGGGATCGACCGGTCACTGAGGACAACCGGCTGCTTGAGCTGGCGGCCACGCCTCATCAGCTCGGCCAGCCGGGCGCTGGCGTCCACGTCCTCGCGCGGCATGAACACGTCGCCGGACCTGGAGGCCGCGAACAGCTGTGGCTCGACCAGGAACAGCGCGGCGAGCTCGTCGTGGAGCTGCTGGAGATCCTCGAGGTAGTGCTCCCGCGCCGCCGGCTCGACCAGCAGGCGGTCGAGGAACGAGTCGGCCAGCGAGGTGCTGCGCGACTCGGGCCGGCCGCGGAGGCGCCAGGCTTCGGGCTTTGCGGCCCGGTCGCGCGCGGCCACGAACTGCAGGCGCACGCCCGCGTGCCGCAGCGCCCTGACCGCCTCCGGATCGCGGGCCAGGTTCCAGCTGTCGCGATCGGCAGGGTCGCCCGCGACCACCACGCGCTCGATCGTCGAGGCGAGGTCAGGGCGTCGCTCGCAGGCCGCCGCGAGCTGGGTCAGCGGCCCGAGCACCAGCACCGTGGTCGGGCCGGCCGCGCAGCGATAGGCCTCGGCCGCGAACGGCAGCCGCAGCCACACCGAGGTCTCGGGCAGGGCGGCGCCGACCAGCGCCTCTGCACGCTCGCGGCAGGCCGGCGGGGGTTGGGTGCCCGTCAGGTCCGAGGCGAAGACCGGGATCTCCTGCCGGTTGAACAGGTCGAGCATCCGCTCGACGTCGTGCACTGCAACGGCTCGGCCGGCCACCCCCTCGCTGGCGACGATCGACGCGATCTGCAGCTGCGGGCTCTGCAGCGCCAACGCCAGCGCCACCGCATCGTCGACGCCCATGTCGGTGTCGATGACCACCGGCTTGACCGGGCCCTGGAGGTCCGCCGTCGCGGTCGCCGGCGCGAGGAGGATCGAGGCCGCGGCCGCCAACGCGGAGGCCGCCCAGCGGATCGGACGGCGGCGGATGAGTCGGTGAGGTTTCACGGGAGCCTCCGGTCGTGCCGATCACGCGTCCGTCTGCCGCGCCGGCGGCGCGCACACTTCGGCGTCAAACCGTGCCCGCGACGCGCAGACCGCAACGAGGATAGCGCAGGCGGAGCGGGATCGCGGCGGCCGCAGGGCCAACCGATTCTGAAAGCGGCTGCGCCAGCTCTAGTCGATCAGGTCCCTGGCCTTCTTGGCGGCTTCGCCGGCGGCGTCGACGGTCTTGGGGTAGACCTCCTCGGCGGTGTCCCCGATGGCGCTCGAAACCCGGCGCGCGCCCGAGCCGAGGAAGATCATCTGGAATCCGGCGATCAGCATGTGAACCCCCACCAGCACGCCGATCGCCCAGGCGCCGGAGGCCGGCCACTGCCGCCAGATGAAGATGCCGAGCAGCACCGCCACGATGCCGCCGGACAGCAGCGAGCCCCTAGCCCCTTCCCCGCAGCCGCTCGACGAAGCGGTGGAGGCGCCACGCCTTGGTGCCTTGCATCTCCCGGATGAGGGCGTTGAGGCGGTCGATCTCCTGATAGGTGCGGGCGAGGTGCTCCTCGGTCTCGCCGATCGCGCCGCGCAGCATGGCCTCGTCCCCGAACAGCTGGCGCAGCCGGACGTCGACGAGCGAAGCCTGGCGGGTGCAGCGCTCCACCTCCTGGCGCAGCCGGTCGCGCTCGGCGACGGCGGCGTCGCGCTCCATTCGGATGCTGTCCCGCTCGCCGTTGACGCGGTGGTAGACCTCCTCCAGGGCGGCCTGCGACCGGCGCAGCGCGGCGGCCTCGGTCGCGCGGGCCGTGGACTCCTCGCTCCTGGCGACCGCCTCGTCGCGCAGCCGCGCGACCACCCGGGCGAGGAGCTCCGGGGTGTGCAGGTCGCGGTAGCGCCCGATCACGCGGCCCTTGTTGGAGAGAAAGTCGAGCCGGTCGGGGGCCGGCCCCTCCCCGGAGCTGTTGCGGCCGCCGCCCCCGCAGATCCG
>Ga0316620_10001177_pt1 | contig 11127 bp, 9 predicted proteins | sample OWC_Aug_M1_C1_D5_FD_207651 | JGI IMG/M metagenome (GOLD analysis project Ga0316620, IMG submission 207651) | Wetland soil microbial communities from Old Woman Creek delta, Ohio, United States - OWC_Aug_M1_C1_D5_B | ecosystem: Environmental > Terrestrial > Soil > Wetlands | place: USA: Ohio...
CGGCGGTCGCCGCCGCCTGCTGAGAGGCAGGCGCGGACCATAGCTCGAGCGAAGACGCGCGTCCTCGACCGCCGGCCCCTGTGACGTACGTCTCCGTACGCCTTCGGGTCCGGCGATCTGTGGGTGCGCGTCTCGCTCGGCTCTGGCCCCGCCTCAGCCTTACGGCACGGACGAGCGACCCGTCTCATGTCGGTTCTCCCGCCTTATTTCGCCTCGGGAGCCGGCTCCTTGTGGTGCTCTTCCTCATCGCCGCGGCCCTGCTTGAGGGCCGCGACCTCCGCGTCGGTCAGCTTCGGAAGACGGCGGACGAACGCGACGATCTTCCAGATTTCTTCCGGCGAATGCGTCGGGGAGAACGCGGGCATTCCCGTCGCCCGAACGCCGTTGGAGACGACCCAGAAGAGCTCGCCGTCGGACATCTTCTGGACGCCGTCCATGTCGAGCATCGGCGGCCCCGGGTTCAGTCCCTTCGCGAACTCGGACGTGTCCACGTCCCGCGCGCCGTGACAGTCGAGACAGTTCGCCTTGTAGTGGGCAAGACCGGCCGCCGCCGCCCCCGGGTCCGAGGCGAACGGGTTGGTCGCGGAAGACGCGTGCTTTTCGATCGACCGCGACGAGACGGTGAACAGCCAGTGGTCGAGCCGGTCGTTCCAGCCGCCGTGCCGCGTGGCGGCGACGTCGATGCGGCCGGTGCTCGCGAGGACGATCCCGGCGACGACGATCCCGACCGCACCCACGACGACTCCGAAAAGAAATCGCATCGAAGCTCCTTTCCCGGGGCGGACTCCCGAGGCGCCCATCGTAGCGGGTTTCGGCGCGACGGTCGCGTCAGCCGATTTTTCGGAGGGAGACCGTCGCGTTGTAGTGGGGCTCCAGAGACACCGGGTCGAGGTTGCCGCCCGGCAGCAGTCCCGCGGCCTCGGGCCAGTGGACCTGGAGGTCGCCCGCGCGGATCGGGGCGAATCTCGCGAAGCCGTCGAACGTCCCCGTGCCGGAGGCGAGCCGGACGGCGTCCCCCTCGGCGATCCCGAGGTCCCGGGCGTCGGCGGCCGACATCAGCACGTCGAGCCGAGACGCGCCGTTCAAGGGATCGGTCTCGTGCTGGACCATCGAGTTGAACTGTTTTCCGCGGCGGGTCGAGACCGTGAAGACGCCGGGCGCGGCGCCGTCCGGAATCAGCGCGATCGGCGAGAAACGCGCCTTGCCGTCCGGCGTCGCGAACACGCCGTCGGAGAAGAGGCGCGCCCCTCCCCACTGGAACGCGTCCCCCTTCCGCCCGAGCCGCTCGATCCCCGCGTAGAGCGGCACCGCGCGGCCGATCTCCTCGCGGAGCTGGGCGGAGCTCTCGATGCGCAGCTCGGCGGCGCGCTCCGGATGCACGCGGCGGGCGACGTCGGCGAAGGCCTCCCATTCGGGCCGGGCGCCCGGGATCCGCGGTCCCGGGATCTCCGGGGAGAAGATGATCCGCCGCTCCGTCGACGTTTCGGTGCCGCCCCCCGGCGACTCGTAGCGCGTCGTCGCCGGAAAGAGGACCACGAGGTCCTTCGGCGGGACGAGCATCTGGCTCGAGAGCACGATGTCGTGGTGGATGCGGGTGCCCGCGGCGGCGAGCGCCTCGCGCGACCGCGCGGGCTCGGGGAGGGTCTCGAGGAAGTTCCCCCCGACGATCCAGAAGACGTCGATCTCGCCCCGCCGGCAGGCTTCTACCTGTTCGGCGGCGGAGAGGCCGCGGAACTCCGGCAAGGGGAAGCCCCAGACCTCCGAGAAGCGGCGGGCGGCGGCGTCCTCGATCGCCGGCACGCACCCGACCTCCGCTCCTCCCTGCACGCCCGAATGGCCCCGGATCGGCATCAGGCCGTTCTTCTCTCGCCCGACGTAGTGCCGGGCGAGAGCCACGTTGACGAGGGCCTGGATCGTCGGCGTCCCGTGGGCGTGCTGCGTCAGGCCCATGGACCAGACGAAGACCGCGTTCTTCGCGTCCCGCAGCAACCGGGCGAAGCGGAGCATCTCCGCGCGCGGGACGCCCGACTCCCTCTCGAGGATCTCGAAATCGAGCCGCGCGGCCGAGGCCGCAGCCTCCTCGAAGCCCGTCGTCCGCCGGTCGATGAACTCGCGCTCGATCCATCCCTCCGCGCAGAGGATCTTGAAGACGCCGGAGAGGAACGCGAGGTCGCCTCCCGTGCGCACCGCGAACCAGGCGTCGGCGATCTTCGTCCCGAAGAGGGCGGACTCCGGGAGCGACGGGACCCAGTAGCGCTTCATCCCCGGCTCTTCGTACGGATTGACGATCGCGACACGGGTCCCGCGCCGCCGGGCGCGATCGAGGTACTTCATGCTGACCGGCTGGTTGTTGGCCGCGTTGCTCCCGAAGAAGACCACGAGATCGGAGCCGATCCAGTCCCCGTAGCTGCACGTCGTCGCGCCGTAGCCGAGCGTGCGCTTCATCGCCGCCGTCGACGCCGAATGGCAGAGACGCGCGGAATTGTCCACGTGGTTCGTCCCGATGAAGCGCGCGGCCTTCTGGGCGGCGTAGTAGTGCTCGTTCAGGATCCCGCGCGACGTGAGGTAAACCGCGACGCGCCGGGGATCCGCCGCGCGGATCTTCTCCGCCGCCGCGGCCGAGGCCTCCTCCCAGGAAACGACGCGGAAGCCGGGCTCGCCCGCGCGGCGAAGCATCGGCTCGGGGAGCCGGCCGAGCGCTCGCAATTCGCGGCCCGAGAGACGCTCGAGCGTCCCGGCATCGCGAAGGCGGTCCGGATCGAGCGCCGGGGCGGTATTCAGGCGGAGGAGCTCCAGTCGGACCATGCAGAGATGGGTGCCCGGGATCGTCCAGTCCCGCATGCCGGACGTCCCGAGCGCGCACCCGTCGCAGGTCCCGTCGCGGAGGACGCGCCACGCGTAGCCGAGCGCATCCCGGTTCTCCCAGGCGATCCGCGCCATTTCCCGGTAGTGGGCGGGCTTCGTCTGTCCGGCGCCCGCCGGCGACAGCGATGCCCAGAGGGAAGGCCGGAGCGGCATGCCGGGCATTCTACGGCGCCCCGGCGTCGGGCGAGCCGCGGCCGAACGCGGCGGAGCGGTCCCACCCGCGCGCCGACGCCCTGCATTCGCATCATCCGGTCGGCCGCCCGTGGGGGTAAAATCGCGAGGATGAAGAACGCGGTGGTGTTCCTGTCGCTGCTGCTCGCCCCCGCCCTTCTCCGGGCGGAATACAAGATCGTGCTGCGCGGGGGCGTGGTGTACTGGACCGCGAAGAAACCCGCGGAAAAGAACGCGACGTACGTCTTCACCGCGACGGACGGGACGCTCCTCTCCGTCCGTAAGAGCGACGTCGCCTCGGTCGGCGTCGCCGAAGCTCCCCGCGTCGAGAGCTCGGTCGAAGCGCCGGCCGAGGTCTCGCCGGTCGACGCCGCGCGCCACCAGCGGGCCCTCGAGAAGTCGCTCCGCGAGCGGCCCCGGAACATGCCGCAGAACACCGATGCGTATCGGCCCGGCGTCGGGATGCCGTACATGCCGGGAAAGAACGACTACCTCGTCGGAAAGACCTACGCGCCTCCGGCGGGGAGCACCGTGTATTCGGGATCGGCGCCGACCGACGTGACGTCGGGCGAAGTGCCGACGGGGGTCCCTTCCGGGGAACCGCCGACGGGAGTCCCTTCCGTGAGCGCGACGACGACGTCGTCGACTCCGCCGCCCTCTTCCCCCACGCCCGCGGCGCCGCCCACGGAGACCTCTCCTCCGACGGAAGAGGCCCCGCCGACCGCTCCTCCGCCTCCGGCCCCCGCGCCTCCCCCGGCCGAGGAGCCGCCCCCGCCACCGGTTCGCTGACTCCGGCATTCCGGGTTTCGCGCCGGTAAGATCTCCGGCATGCGCGTCGTGCGTTCGGTCGGTGAAGCGGCGATCCTCCTCGAATGGACGGGAATCGCGGAAGCGCTCGCCGGCCGGAAGGCCCGCGCCGTCGCCTCGCATCTCGAGCGCCGGCCGCCGGCCGGGCTTCGCGACTGGACGCTCGGCGCGCGGTCGCTCCTCGCGCTCTTCGACCCGCTCCTCTTCGACGAGTCCGGGTTCGTCGCGGCGGCCGCCGCGTGGGAGAACGATTTCGCTTCGATCCCGGCGGGGGCCGCGCACGAGATCCCGGTCTGCTACGGAGGCGCCGGCGGGATCGATCTCGAGGAGCTCGCGGCCGAGCGCGGCCTTTCCCCGGAGGCGTTCGCCGCGCTCCACTCGGGCGCCGAATACCACGTCGCGTTCCTCGGCTTCTCTCCCGGGTTCGCGTATCTCAGCGGCCTGCCCGAGGCGCTCGCATCGCCGCGCCTGGCCGTCCCGCGCGTGCACGTTCCCTGGGGCTCGGTCGCGATCGGGGGCGGCTACACCGGCGTCTATCCGGAGTCCGGGCCCGGCGGCTGGCGGCTGATCGGACGGTCTCCCGCGCCGCTCTTCGACGTCCGCCGCGACCCTCCGGCGCTCCTGTCGCCGGGCGACCGCGTGAGGTTCGTGCCGATCGAGGAGTGGAAGTTCGCGGCGATGGCGGCGTCGCGGGGGGCGCGGGCGTGAGCGGTCTCCGCGTCCTCCGTCCGGGGCTCTTCGCGACGGTCCAGGACGAGGGGCGCCGGGGGGCCGGCCGATGGGGCGTGCCGGCGTCGGGCTTCGCCGACCCCTTCTCGGCGGCCGCCGCCAACTGGCTCGCCGGCAACCCGCCGGGAGCCGCGCTCGTCGAGGCGACCCTCGGCGCGATCGAGCTCGAGGCCGCTCGCCCGCTCGCGGTCGGGATCGCGGGAGCGCCGGCGGAAGTCGCCGTCAACGGGCTCTCCGCCGACCGCGCCCGGACGCTCGTGCTGCGGGAGGGCGATCGTCTCGCCGTCGGCCCCGCGACCGCGGGGCTGAGGGTGTACGTCGCCGTGAGCGGGGGGATCGCCGTCGCGCCCGTCCTCGGCAGCCGCTCGGCCCTGGTCCCTTCGGCGTTCGGCGGACTGGCGGGGAGGAAGCTCGCCGCGGGAGACGATCTTCCGGCGGCGGGCGCCGCGATTCCCGAGATCCGCTCCCTTCCGTTCGCCGGTCTGCCGTTCGATACCGGGGTCCTCCGCGCGGTCTCCGGCCCGCAGCGGGATCTCTTCGCGGAAAGCGCGCGGCGGCGCTTCTTCGGGGACGCCTTCCGCGTGTCGCCGAGGTCCGACCGCCGCGGCCTGAGGCTCGAGGGGGAGGGCGCGGCCCCCTCCGACGGCGACATCCTCCCGGAAGGGATCGTCGTCGGGTCGGTGCAGGTGCCGTCCGGAGGGGAGCCGATCGTTCTCATGCCGGACGGCCCCGTGACCGGGGGCTATCCGAAGATCGCCGTCGTCGTTGCCGCGGACCTCCGCGTTCTGGGACAATTGCGGCCGGGAGACAGGGTGCGCTTTCGTGAAATTTCGCGAGCGGAGGCCGTCGCGGCCTATGCCGCGCGGGAGACCCCGGGGCCGTGACGGCGCGCGCGCCGGAGATCGACCTGAACGCCGATCTCGGCGAAGGCTTCGACGACGCCGCGATCCTGCCGTTCCTCTCGTCGTGCAGCATCGCCTGCGGGGCGCACGCGGGGGACGCCGCGACCATGCGCGCGACGCTCGCGGCCGCGAGCCGGCACGGCGTGGCCTGCGGCGCGCACCCCGGGTATCCGGATCGGGCCTCCTTCGGCCGGCGCGAGCTGCCGATGACGCTCGCCGAGATCGCGGCCTCCGTCCTCGAGCAGGTCGAATCGCTGGCGCGGGCCGCGCGCGCGGAAGGCGTCTCTCTCGGCCACGTCAAGCCTCACGGGGCGCTCTACCACGTGTGCCACCGGCGCCGGGATGCCGCGCGCGCGGTCGCCGAGGCGATCGCGCGGAAGCGCCCCGGCCTCGCCGTCGTCGGGATGCCGGGATCGATCCTGCTGTCGGAGGCGGAGCGCGCCGGGCTGCGCGCGGTCTCGGAGGCGTTCGCCGATCGCCTCTACCTCGAGGACGGGTCGCTCGCACCGCGCGGGAGCGCCGGCTCCGTCCACGCCTCCGCCGAACGCGCCGCGGACCAGGCCCTCTCGATCGCCCGCGACCGGATCGTCGTGTCGGCGAGCGGCGTTCCCCTGGCCGTCGAGGCGAGGACGATCTGCCTGCACGGCGACAGTCCCGGGGCGCCCGAGATCGCGCGCGCCGTGCGCGCGAGGCTGGAGTCCGCCGGGATTCGGATCCGGACGTTCGCAGCGCGGCCCGCCGCGTGATGGAGGCGGCCCGCGAGATCGCGATCGTGGGCGCCGGTCCGGCGGGTCTCGCCGCCGCCATCACGCTCGCGCGGCGCGGCCTCCGGGCCGTCGTCTGGGAGCGCAACGCGGAAGTGGGGGCGCGCTTCCACGGAGACTTCCAGGCGATCGAGAACTGGACGCTCGAAAAGGACGCCCTCGACGAGCTCGGGGAGATCGGCATCGGCGGGTCGTTCTGCGACGCCGTCGTCCGGGAGGGAGTGTTCTTCGACGGAAACGGCCGCGCCCGGACCCTCCGTTCCCGCCGGCCCGCCTTCTACCTCGTTCGCCGGGGGCCGGAGTCGGGAACGCTCGACCGCGCGCTCGAGCGCCGGGCGCTCGACGCCGGCGTCGAGATCCGATACGGAACGCCGTGCCGGGCCCTGCCCGAGGCCGCCATCGTCGCGAGCGGACCGAAGCGGAGCGACGCCGTCGACGTCGGCTACGTGTTCGAGACGGACCACCGAGACGGCGTATGGGCGGTCTTCTCGGACCGCGTCGCGCCCGGCGGCTACGGCTATCTCCTCGTCGCGGGCGGCCGGGGAACGATCGCTTCCTGCCTGTTCGCCGATTTTCCGCGCGCGAACCTCTACCTCGAGCGCACGCTCGACTTCTTCCGCCGTGCCGTGCCGTTCCGGATGGATTCGCCCCGCCGCTTCGGCGGCACCGGGAACGTCCACTGGCCGGAACGTGCGCGCGTCGGCTCGCGGCTCTTCGCCGGGGAGGCGGCCGGCTTCCAGGACGCGCTCTGGGGCTTCGGGATCCGTTCCGCGATCGTCTCGGGCCATCTCGCCGCGACGGCGCTCGCCGACGGCCGGCCCGAGGCGTACGACCGCCTGTGGCGGAAGCGGCTCGGCGGCCTCGTCGCCACGTCGCTCGCGAACCGCCGGCTGTTCCGCTGGATGGGGGAGGCGGGCTACGCGTGGATGCTCCGCCGGATCGCCCGCCAGGACGCGCGGGAGTATCTGTCTCGCCTCTACGCCCCGCGGCTCTGGAAGAGAGTGTTCGCCGCGTTCTAGACGACCGCCCGCCACGCGACCCTGCGCTTTCAGGCACCTCTCGTCACGCCGGTCGGCGAGCCTGCGGATGAACCGCAGCGGATCGATTCGTTGCCGCTCGAGATCACGCCGAGGCGCGTCGAGACGCGGGCCGTCCGCGCCCGTGTCGCTCGATGTATCGACGCGCCGGCTAACCGGCAGCCGCGTGGAGCTCCTTCTCGCTGACCCGAATCGGCAGCACCACGCTCTGCAGCCCCGAGAACTGGAGGCGCCGCTGGATCGCGTGCGCGGTCTCGTTGTGGAGGAACCGGTGCACGAAGCGGTCGCGCTCGAAGACGAGCTTGCCGAGGAAGAAGATCGTGCGGGGGAACTCCTTCCGGACCTCGAGGGCGAGCTTCTCCGCCTCGTCGACCGCCTCGGTCCCGAGCGAGAACCGGTAGTCGGCCTTCATCCCGAGCTTGCGGGCGAACTCCACGTACTGCCGCAGAGAGTCCTCCGTCGACGCGCGCAGGGCCTCGATCTCCGATTCCCCCTTGAACTTCGCGGAGTCGATCACGCCGATCGAGACGAAGAGGTAATTCTCGTAGTGATGCGGGAAGAGGGACTGGATCGACAGGAAGGAGTGGATCCCGATGCCGTTGTATCCGCCCACGAGGATCGCGGCGGTCGGCGCCTTGCGGTCCATCGGCTCGTTTTCGAGCGCGTGCTCGTGGAGCGGGACGCTCGTCAGCACCTCGTCGAGGTACTTCAGCCGGCCGCGGACGTTGGCGTAGTGCTTGTGGATCGCGAACGCGGCGAGAATGAAGAGCCCGGTGACCGTCACCGTCAGCCAGCCCCCCTCGAGGAACTTTTCGTACAGAGTCACGCAGAGAATGGAAAAGCAGAGGACGAGCCCGGTCAGGTGGACCGGCAGGATCCGTTTCCACTGGGGGTAGATCCGCCGGTCCGCGATCCAGTGGCGCGACATCCCGAGCTCCGTCAGCGTGAACGTCAGGAAGACGTTGATCGCGTACATCGTCACGAGGAGGTCGAGGCCGCCCCGGGCGTAGAGCATCACGGCCCCGGAGGCGAGGCCGATCAGCAGGACGCCGTTCTTCGTCACGAGCCGGTCCGAGAGCTGCGCGAAGCGATGCGGCGCCCAGGAATCGACCGCCATGTTCGCGAGAACGCGCGGGCCGTCGAGGAACCCCGTCTGCGCCGCGACGAAGAGGAGCATTCCCTCGGAAAGGAGCGTCGCGACCACGAGCCACGCCCCGACGGGCGCGCCGGCGAGCCGCCACGGGGCGAACACGATCTCCGCGAGCACGCCGTTCATGGTCTTGCCCGCGGTCGGATGCGCGTGGACCAGGAGGTAGGAGAAGAGGATGCCGCCCGCGGTGAACGCGAGGGAGAGCGCCATGTAGAGCATCGTCTTCTTCGCGTTGTGGACGCGCGGCTCGCGCAGGATCTGGACGCCGTTGGAGACCGCCTCGATGCCGGTGTACGTCCCGCCCCCCATCGAATAGGCCCGCAGCAGGATGAAGAGCATCGGGACGAAACCGAGCGTCCCGGCGCCGGCGCGAAAGTCGTGCGCGGCGCCGTGGAACACGGCCGGCAGCTCGCCGAAGCGGCCGAGGATCGCCGTCAGGATCAGAACGAGATGGGTCACGCAGAAGATCAGGAAGATCGGCAGGAGGAAGGTGACGGACTCCTTGACGCCGCGGAGGTTCAGGATCACCAGGCCCACGAGCACGGCGACGGCGGTCACGAGCTTGAGCGAGTGGAAGTGGAGGGGGAGCAGGTTGAAGATCGCGTCGACGCCGGAGACGACCGACACCGAGATCGTCAGGATGTAGTCGACGATCAGCGCGCAGCCGGAGACGACGCCCACCCGCGGGCCGAGGAGCTTCGTCGCGACGAGATATCCGCCGCCGCCGCCCGGGAACTCCTCGATCAGCTTGCTGTACGCGAACGAGATCACGAACACCGTGAACGCGGTCATCCCGACGAGGATCACGGCGAGCGAAGCGTGAGCGCCGAGCGCCTTGTACGCCTCCTCCGGCCCGTAGGCGGACGACGACAGCCCGTCGGCCCCGAGGCCGACCCACGCGAGGAAGGCGATCAGCGAGACGTGGTGGAAGACTCCCGGGTCGGTCGCGCGGAGCGGCTTGCCGAGGACGATGCTCCTCAGCGTGGGGCGTTTGCCGTCTCCTTTTTCGGGCATGGAAGCGCGATTCTCTCCGAAACGCCGGGAGGTTTCCAGGCGCAGGTCAGCGCGGGGCGGCGGCGGGGGGGGCCGCCCTCATCCGGGCGAGCAGGTCGCGGAAGCGCGGGGCGCCGCGGAGCGGCGCGAAATCGGGATCGCGCTCGAGCTCGCCCGCGTCCCCGTACCCGAGCGCCGCGGCCCGGTCGAGCTCGTCGAAGGCGCGGTCGGCGTGTCCCGAGAGGGCGTGGAGCGCGGCGAGCTCGTAGTGGGGATAGGGCGAGGCGGGGCGGGCGTCGGCCGCGATCGACGCGCAGAGGATCGCCCGGGCCCAGTTCTTCTCCTCCCGGTAGCCGCGCGGAAGGTAGAAGACCGTCTGGACGAAGACCTCGGAGAGCAGCCGCTCGGCGCCGAGCGCGTCCTCCGAACCCGGAGCCCGCGCGGCGCGCGCCCGAAGTTCCGCGATGCCGAGCTCCTGCCGGAGGCGCGCCTCGGGGAGCGCCTCCCCGGAACGGATCTCAGCCCAGACGCCGGTGAACCGGCCGCGGAAGGCGTCGTCGGCGGCGATGCGGGCCTCTTCGTCGCGGCGCGCCCGGCGCCCCTCCGGCGAGCGCTCGAGCGCGGCGAGCGCCTCCTCGAGGCGGGAGACGCCTTCCGCCCCGCGGAAGTCGGCGATCGCGCGGGCGTACTCGTTCATCGCGGCGAGCGTCCGGCCCGCCGCCGCGAGCGCGGAGGCCCGGCCGGCGAACGCCTGCATCAGGCGCGCCGAGCGGGACGGATCGGGAGGAATCGCGCCCGCGCGTTCCGCCTGGACCTGCATCCAGGCGAGCGCCTCCTCGCAGACTTCCGGCGGCGGCCAGCCGTGCTCCCCGTCGAAGACTTCCACGTGATGGGGGGCGCCGAGACGCGCGAGCGTCGCATCGAGCTCGCGCATCTCGTCGTAGTTGAAGTCCCGGTTTCCGACCGCGCCGAACCAGACGAACGGAGGCTTCGCGGAGACCTCCCGATGGAAACCCGCGCCGCAGCCGATGACCCCGGCGACCGCGCCGGGGGCGGTCGAGGCCATGAGGGTCGCGACCCGCGCGCCTCCCGAGAAGCCGGCCGCGTAGACGCGGCGGGCGTCGATCGGGAAGCGGGAATGGGTGTCCCGCCACAGCGCGCGAAACGCCGTGATGTTCGGGTCGAGGGCGGCGTCGCTCTCCGTGTCGTTCGAGCTCGCGACGATGAACCCCTCGCGCGCCGCGGCGGGCGCGAATAGCTTCGCCGCCATCGCCCCGCGCGCCCGCGCGTCGAAGAGATAGAGGATCGGCCAGCGCCGGTCCCCGCCGGCGGCGAACCCGGGAGGGAGGAACAGGGCATAGCTCTCGGAAGGGGAGTCGGCGCACGCGACACGCTCGACGACGACCCCCTCCGGGAACGCCGGTGCCCCGGCCGGCGCCGCCGCCGCGCGGAGCGGAAGGCCCGCCGCCCAGAGGAGAACCGCCGCCCAACGCCGCCCCATCCGGCGATTCTATCCACCCGGTTGAGGGGCCGCCGCGGTCGGGATATCGTCCGCGCGTGAATCTCGCGCGACGATGACGGACGCCGCCGGCCGCGCCGGCCGAATCCTCCGCACGTGGGAAAGACGTCCCTGGCCGTGGCTCCTCCTCGCGGCCTGTCTCCTCGCCTACGCCAACGGGCTGACCGGCGACTTCACCTACGACGACAAG
>Ga0316620_10001178_pt1 | contig 11126 bp, 7 predicted proteins | sample OWC_Aug_M1_C1_D5_FD_207651 | JGI IMG/M metagenome (GOLD analysis project Ga0316620, IMG submission 207651) | Wetland soil microbial communities from Old Woman Creek delta, Ohio, United States - OWC_Aug_M1_C1_D5_B | ecosystem: Environmental > Terrestrial > Soil > Wetlands | place: USA: Ohio...
GATGTCAAAAATGATTTCGCGCAGAGTCGTGCCGAGCTGAACCTCGATCAAGCCGGTGCGGCGCACGCGGCCCACCAGGGAGAAGGTCTTGGTGCCGCGGTTCCCTTCCTTGCCGAAACGGGTGTACCAGTCGGGACCGTTGCGCAGGATATTGGGCAGGGTGCCCAGAGTTTCGACGTTATTGATGATGGTCGGACAACCGTGCAGCCCCGACACGGCCGGAAAAGGCGGCCGTGACTTGGGCATGCCGCGCTTGCCCTCGATGGAGGCGATCAGGGCTGTTTCCTCTCCGCAGACGAAGGCGCCGGCGCCCTCCTTGATCTTGAAAGTAAAACTGAAATCGCTCCCCAGGATGCGGTCGCCGACCAGGCCGTAATTGGTCATCTGGCCCAAGGCCTTGCGCAGACGCTCGATGGCCAGGGGATATTCGGCGCGGATGTAAATGATGCCCTTGCTGGCGCCGATGGCGTAACCGGCGATCAACATGCCTTCGAGCAGAGCGTGCGGATCCGACTCGATCAGCGAACGATTCATGAAGGCGCCCGGATCGCCCTCGTCGGCATTGCAGATCAAATACTTTTGTTTCCCCGCCGTGGCCCGACATACGGTCCACTTCTTGAAAGTGGGGAAACCGGCCCCGCCGCGGCCGCGCAAACCCGCCTGCCGGACGACATCGATGACCTCCGCCGGGGATTTTTCGAGGGCTTTAACCAGACCCTGGTATCCCTCCACGGCCAGGTATTGGTCGATATCTTCCGGATCGATGAGTCCGCAATTGCGCAACACGACCCGCGTCTGGGGCTTGAGCATGGGCAAATCGAAAAAATCGGGAATATCGGCGAATCCCTCCCCGCCAGGGGAGGCGAACTGGCCAATGGCCTGGCCGACATGGGGTCTGCCCTCCGCCAGGTGGGACTGCAGGATGGCGGCAATATTGCGCGTGGTGACGTTGTGGTAGCTCACCCGCGGCTGGCCGGGAGAGCGGATATCGACCAGCGGCTCCAGGTAACAAGGGCCGATGCAGCCGACCTGCACGAGCCGGGCGGCGATGCGTTTCTCAGCGAGAAATTTCCGGATCTCGGCCACCACATCCAAGGCGCCGGCCGCCTTGCCGCAAGAGGCTGTACCCACGTAAATCAGCGGCTGGGCGGACTGATTCAGCTCCTGCCATTTTTCGCAGGCCCGGGCGGCCTCTTTTTCCAGTCTATTCATAGCGGTCCAGCAGCTCCTTCAGTTTGTTGACCGTGACCTTGCTGTAAATGTCAGGCCCGATCTGGATGACCGGCGAGAGGGCGCAGCAACCCAGGCAAGCCACGCGGTCGAGGTCGAAACGCTTGTCCACGGTCGTTTCGCCGCAATGGACCTCGAGCTGCCGCTCGAGCATCTCCAGCAGGATGGCACCGCCACGCACATGGCAGGCCGTACCCAGGCAGACGCGGATCGAATGCCGGCCCGGCGGGGTGAAGCGGAACTGGGCATAAAACGACGACACACCGTAGATGCGATTTTGCGAGATGCGCAGATAGCGGGAAATACGCTCGACCGCCTCTGAGGATATAAAACCGGTCCCTCGCTGGACGGCTTGCAGGATCGGAATCAACTCGTCTTCCCGGCGTTCGTACCCAGACAGGATCGCATCGAGGCGGACGGCCATGGCGTTCTCCTTTTATTCAGCCGGCGGCTCTGGATACTCGACTGCACTGAACCAAGTAGGGAATGATAGACACTGCCGTGGTGAATGTCAATAAAAATCAGCAGAAAAAAATTCGCTCTACCAGATCCCGTCCTTCAGGTACTGGTCGATGGCCGCCGCCGCTTTCTTGCCGGCGCCCATGGCCAGGATGACCGTGGCCGCGCCGGTGACGATGTCGCCGCCGGCGAAAACTCCCTTCCGGCTGGTCTTGCCGGTTTCGGGATCGGCCATGATGTTGCCGTGCTTGTTCACTTCCAGGCCCTTGGTGGTTTTGGTCAGGATGGGATTCGGCCCCTGGCCGATGGCCACGATCACCACTTCGACGTCGATCACGTGCTCCGAGCCCTTGATGGCGATCGGCCGGCGGCGACCCGAGGCGTCGGGCTCGCCGAGCTCCATCCGGACGCATTCGATGCCGCGTACCCAGTTCTGGCTGTCGCCGACGATGCGCACCGGATTGGTCAGCAGCGTGAACTCGATGCCCTCTTCCTCGGCGTTGGCGGCTTCCTCCTCACGGGCGGGCATCTCGGTGCGCGACCGCCGGTAAATCAGGTACACGTGCTCGGCGCCGAGGCGCTTGGCGATGCGCGCCGAATCCATGGCCACATTGCCGCCGCCGCAGACGGCCACGTTTTTCGCCAGACGCACGGGCGTGTCGTACTCGGGAAAACGGTAAGCCTTCATCAGGTTGTTGCGGGTGAGGAACTCGTTGGCCGAGTAAACGCCGTTGAGGTTCTCGCCGGGGACATTGAGAAAGTAGGGCAATCCGGCGCCGGTGCCGACGAACACGGCTGCGAATCCCTCTTCGAAAAGGCCGTCCAGGGTGACGGTCTGGCCGACGATCTTGTTCGGCTCGATCTTCACTCCCAGTTTCCTGACGTAATCGACTTCGATCTGCACGATTTTCTTGGGCAACCGGAATTCAGGGATGCCGTACACCAGTACTCCGCCCGCCTTGTGCAGCGCCTCGAAGATGGTCACATCGTGACCCAATCGCGCCAGATCAGCGGCCACCGTCAAGCCGGCGGGGCCGGCGCCGACCACGGCCACGCGTTTGCCGGTGGCGTGGGGAAGCGCGGGGGCGCGGATCTCTCCCTGAGTGAATTCGTAGTCGGCCACGTAGCGCTCCAGCCGGCCGATGGCCACGGGCTGCCCCTTCTTTGCCAGGACGCACACCTTCTCGCACTGCTCCTCCTGGGGACAGACGCGGCCGCAGACGGCGGGCAGATTGTTCTTCTCCTTGATCTTATGGATGGCACCCATGAAATCGCTCTCTTTGATACGGGCGATGAAGGCCGGGATCTCGATGCTCACCGGGCAACCGCTCATACAGGGTTTGGTCTTGCAGTTGAGGCAGCGGGAGGCTTCGCGCAGGGCCTGTTCGCGGGAGTAACCCAAGGCCACTTCATCGAAATTCTGGATGCGGATCTGCGGATCCTGGTGGGGCATCGGCTCGCGCGTTTTCACCTTCTTGAGCGCTTCTTCCTGGGCGGTGAGCTTGCACTTGTAGTCCCACATCGCCCGGCGCTCCTCGCGCTGGTACATCCGCTGGCGCTGCATCAGCTGCTGGAAGTCGACCTGATGGCCGTCGAACTCCGGACCATCCACGCAGACGAACTTGGTCTCTCCGCCGATCGCCGCGCGGCAGCCGCCGCACATGCCGGTACCGTCGATCATGATCGAATTGAGGGAGACCACCGTGCGCAGCTGGTGGGGCCGGGTGACGTCGGAAACGGCCTTCATCATCACCACCGGCCCGATGGCCAGCACCAAGTCGATTTTCATGCCGGCGGCGATGAACTCCTTGAGCTTGTCGGTGACGAAGCCGTGATGCCCGGCCGTGCCGTCGTCGGTGGTCACGTGCACTTCGTCGCTGATGGCCTTCATCTCCTCTTCGAGGATGAGCAGGTCCTTGGAGCGGGCCCCGATGATCGAAATCACCCGGTTGCCGGCTTCGTGGAAGGCGCGGGCGATGGGATAGATCGGCGCCACGCCAACCCCGCCGCCGATGCAGACAACGGTGCCGAACTTCTCGACGTGACTGGCGTGGCCGAGGGGACCGACCACGTCCAAAATCGCCTCCCCCTTTTGGAAGCGGCCCAGCTTCTTGGTGCCGACGCCGACCTCCTGGAAGATGACGGTGATGAATCCCTTTTCGCGGTCGAAATCGACCACGGTCAGGGGAATGCGCTCCGCGTAATCGTCGGCGCGCAGCACGACGAACTGGCCCGGCTTCACCTTGCGGGCGATGGCCGGAGTGTGCAATTTGAACAGCATCAGCGTGGGGGCCAGCTGCCGGCGTTCGACTATCTCGTTCTGCTTGGGCTCGGTCCCTGGCGTCTCTTGCGGCTGGATGACTTTTTCTTCAAACATCAATGGTCCTCCTGAATGGGAAAGGATATGGTGAATGCAGTGCCTTCGTTCAGGCGGCTGTCCACGGCGATGCGCCCGAAATTGGCCTCGACGATGCGCCGGACGATGGCCAGGCCGAGACCGGTGCCGGTGATGTACTGGGTTTCCGAGCGCTGGACGCGGAAAAATTCCTCGAACAGATGCGGCAGGTCTTCGGAGGCTATGCCGATGCCCGTGTCGGCTATGCGGATGACCAGTGTCGGCCCTTCGGCCTTCAAGCCAACGGCGATTTTCCCCCCTTCAACGTTGTACTTGACGGCATTGGCGATCAGGTTGGTCAGCAGCAACTCGATTTCGGAGCGATCGGCCTCGATGCGCGGTAGCCCTTCCGGTATGTGCTCCTCGATGGTCAGGCGCCTGCCGGCGGCTTGGCTTTTGAACAGTTCGAGCGTGGCGCGCGCCAAGGGGGCGACATCGAGCCGCTCTTTGCGGCGCACGAAACTGCGGCTTTCCAGCTTGGCAACGTGCAGCAGGTCGTTGACCAGCTCCGTTAACGCCTGCGTGCGCTGCAGCGAGCGCTCGAGCATCTGGCGATTGAAGGCCGGATCATTGCCGGCAGCGCTGGAGAGGTAGGCGCTGAGGTAGCCGGCGATAGCCCCCAGGGGGGCGCGCAACTCATGGGCGACCATGTTGACGAACTGCGACTTCAGGCGGTCGATCTCTTTCTGCTGGGTGATATCGCGCAGGATCGACACCACGCCCAATGCTTCGGCGTTCTCGTCGCGGATGACCGAGACGTTGGCCATCAGGGTGCGCCGGTCGGACCCGCCGGTCTCGATCTCCTGAGACAGAGTGGTGAACTGCGCGGATTCCGGTGCCAGGGCGCGGGCCATCACCTCCAGCAAAGCGGCCTGAGGAACGGCTTCGGATACGGGACGGCCCGCCTGTATGGCATCGCCCAGGTCCAACATGCGTACCGAGGCCGGATTCCACAATGCGATCTGGCGGTCGCGGTTGGTGACCAGCACGCCGTCGGCCATGGAGTTGACGATGGTGCGCAGCTTGGAGCGCTCGCCGGCCACCTCGAGCAGACGGCGGTCGCGCTCGGCCAGGAGTTGGGCCGTCTGCAGGCTGAGCCGCCGTTTCTCCAGGCCGCGGTTGACCACGGCCAGCAGCTGATCGGGTGTGAAGGGTTTGGGCACGTAATCGTACGCGCCGCGTTTCATGGCGTCCACGGCCGTCTCGATGGTGGCAAACCCGGTGATGACGATCATGACGATTTCGGGAGCGAGCGCATGCACCCGCTCCATGAGCTCCAGGCCGCCCATGACCGGCATCATCAAATCCACCAGCAGCAGGTCGAACGCCCCGGCCTCCACTTTGGCCAGGCCCTCCTGGCCGTCGACGGCCACCTCCACGCGGAAGCCTTCGGCCTCGAAGATGCGCCGGCAACCTTCGCGGATGCCACGCTCGTCGTCCACGACCAGGATGTGGGGCGTTTCGGCCATCGGGCTCCTTCTATTCGCCCTCTTGACGGGCGCGTTCGAGCAGGGCGCGGATCCGCTTCAGCAATTCCTCGGGCATGATCGGCTTGGCCGCATAGTCGTCGGTGCGCATCCAATACCCGTCTTCGTTCTGGGAAAATTCGGTGCCGGTAGCCTGGCCCACAGCGGTGAGCAACAGGATGGGAATGCGCTTGAAGGCGGGATCGGCCTTGGCGCTCTTGCTGAAGGCGAAGCCGCTGTCATGTTTTTCCATCATCAAGTCCAGGACGATTAGGTCGGGCATCTCCACGCGCAGCTTGTCGAGCCCTTCCCGGGCCGAGAAGGCGGCCGCCACTTCATAGCCGTTGTTCTCCAGGACCGCCCGGTTCAGGTTGATGAAGTCGACGTCGTTGTCGACCAACAGGATCTTGGTTTTCTTGGGCATGGTTTATTTCCCCTTGTGCGTGTTTTTCGCACGCGCAGCGTTTTTTCCATTCGTTTCACTGACCGCCCCGGCAGCATTGGCAGCGGTGGGCAGGCGCACGGTGAAGACGCTACCCTTGCCGATCTCCGTCTCCACCTCGATCTTGCCTTGATGCCGTTCCACGATGCCGTAGGAAATCGACAGGCCCAATCCCGTCCCTTTCTCCTTGGTGGTGAAGAAGGGGTCGAAAATTTTCTTCATCACTTCGGGCGGGATTCCCGGTCCGTTGTCGGCGATACGAACCAACACGTCCTGGCGCCCCGGATCCACGGCCGTGCGCACGGAGAGCTCGCCGTGCCCCTCCATGGCCTGGGCGGCGTTGAGGATGATATTGAAAAAAACCTGCTTGAGCTGCATTTCGTCGGCAAAGATGGTCGGCAGGTCGGGTTGGAATTCCTTGTCCACCTTGATGTTGTGGAAGAGCGGCTGGTTGATGACCAGGCCGAGGACGTCCTCCAGTACGGTGTTGATCTGGGTCGGCCCCGGCTGCAGCTTGTTTTCACGGGCGAAGCTGAGCAGCCCCTGCACGATCTCTTTGGCGCGGTTGGTCTCGGCGATGATGGTCTGCAGGTCTTCGCGACGCGGATCGCCTTCGGGAAGCTGCTTGAGCAGCAAATGGGAGAAAATGGTGATGGAGCCCAGCGGATTGTTGATCTCGTGGGCGATGCCCGCGGCCAGCTGGCCCAGCGAGGCCATCTTTTCGGTGCGGATCAGCTGGGACTGGGCCTGCTCCAACTCCTGGTGGGAGAGTTGCAGGGCCTGATGGGATTTTTCCAGCCGGTGGTAGATCTCCTTGCTCTGGTCGAGGAGATGCGGCAGGCACATCTCGATTTCGGCCAACCCTTGCGCGACCGCCACGGCCTTGGCGCGGCAGGTGGGATAGCCGCAGGAACGGCAGTCCAGGTTGCGGTCGGGGTAGGTCTTGTCCATCCGCTGCAGGATCTTCTGGATCTCCTCTTCTTTGGGAACGGCCAGGTTCTGGACCATGGGATGGAACTTGCGACCCAGGGGGATCTCTTTGTAGGAGGCCAGCTCCCGTTCCAGGTCGGCCGGCTGCTGGCGACGCATCTCTCTTTTCGTGTAGCGGGCGAGGATTTGGCGGCGGCCGAGAACCGATATCTCCGGGTCGACGAAGGGCCCCTCCAGGCAGCCTTCGCAGAACACGATGTCCAGGAATTTGGCTTCGATATAGCCGTGGACCAGCTGGTCCAGGGCGCGAATGGCGCGGCGGCGGCCGCCCGTTACGCTGACTTCGTCCATCAGGGAGTCAAATATTTCGCCCATGCTGCGGTAGAGACCGCCCACCACCGGCAGCATGCGACCCAGATAAGGCCGGGGGCCGTCGAATTCCGTTTCGTCCTGCTCCAGGCGGTTGACTCGGGCCGCGTCGAGCAGGTCTTTGACCTCGTAGTGGTTGACCACCTGGTCGATGGCGCCGGCCACCTCGGGCTGCAGCCGTTCGTCCATCTGGGCGAGACAGGAGGTGACGTAAACGATTTTCCAGTCGGCGCCCTTGAGCTTGCGGGCCACCCGGCCGGCCGCGATCATCGGCGACACCAGCGGCGCCAGGTGCGGGATGAGGCGCGGCAGGTGCTTCTGGATGTAGAAGGCCAGGGCCGGGCAGAAAGAGGCGATCAGCGGCCGGTTGATGTTCTGTTTGAGAAGGCGCGTATAGGCGCGGCTGACCAGCTCCACGCCGATGGCGCCCTCCCAGACCTCGGCGAAACCGATTCTCTTCAACGCCGACGCCAGCTGCCGCGGCGTGCCCACATCGAGAACGGCGGGAAAAGTCGGATCGAGGAGGGCGAGTGTCGGCTGGCCGGAAGCCAGGAACGCCCGCACCGCGTCGAGGCCGGAGACGAAGTGGATGGCCTTTTGCGGGCACTCCTTGATACAGGAACCGCAGCGGATGCAGCGCTCGCCGAGGCTGTACAGCCTCCCCTTCTCCATCTTGATGGCCTTGGCCGGGCAGATTTGAACGCAGGAGTAGCAGAGCCGGCACTTGTCGGTGATGAATTCTATCCGTGTAGCCATGGTCGCCGAAGGCCTATTGGTTAATGAATGGAACCGATTTCGCCAAGACAAATTATGGCATTAAACGGTTACCTTGTCAAACCGCCGGCGGCTTAGAGTCCGCTGAGTTCGATCTCCTTGAACCACAGGCTCGGTACCCGCACGGGAGAATAGGCGAAGGCGTCGGAGCCCAGTTCGACCAGGCGGTTCCAGAAGGATTCGAGATTGCCGGTGAGGTTCATCTCGTTGACCGGCCGGGCCAGGGCGCCGTCGACGATCTCGAATCCCATCAGGCCGAAGGAAAAGTCTCCGGTCGTGGCATTGGAGTTGCCGCCGATGAAGTTCTCGATCCACACGCCCTTTTTGACCTCCCTGATCATATCGGAAAGGGGCCGCAGCCCGAGAGAAAAGCCGAGGTTCGATAGGGAACCTCCGGTCGGCTTCCAGCCCAGTTTGCGGCCGTAATAGTTGTCGATATAAAACTGTTTCAGCACGCCGGCTTCGATCATCGTCCGCTTGCGGGCCGATATCCCCTCGCTGTCGAACAGGCGCGAGCCGAGCCCGCCAGAAATGAAGGGATCGTCCGCGGCGGTCAGCTTCTCGGAGGCGATCTTCTTTCCCAGCTTGCCGTCGAGGCAGGAGTTCTTCTGCTGCACCGACCGGGCGCTCATGGGGCCGAGAACAGCCGATATCAGCCGGCCCGCGGCGCGGTTTTCCACCAGCAGGTCGTACGTGCCGGTCGAGATTTTGACTTGGCCGATCTTGGCCAGCGCGCGCCGGGCCGCCTCCTCCCCCACGGCCGCGGCGGCAGGCAGATCGGCGAGTCGCCGCGTCACGGCATAGGCGAAATCCTCGGGCCGGCCGCCATGGCGGTCGTCCACCGTCGCCTCCACCGCCAATGTGCAATAGGCTTCCCGCTGTTCGCCGCTGAAGCCGTTGCTGTGCAGCTTGAGATTTTCCTGCTGGGCGTCGCTGGTCGACGCCGTGGCCGAAATAATCCGATCGCTCACGGCGCGGGCGGCGGCCTCAGCCTCACGAACCCGCCGCAGGCGCTCCTCGATGGTCAGTGTGGCGATGGCCGGATCATGGATCTGCAGGTCGGCGTCGCTCCGGCCCTGGTAAAGGGAAGGATCGGGCAGCCGGCGGTAGGGATCTTCGGTCAGATAACGGGTCATGGCCACGGCCGATGCGATGAACTTTTCCAGCGTTTGACGGCGCAGATCGTTGGTGGCGTGCGCAGAGTAACGGCCGGAAGCGTAGATTTCCAGCTGCAGCGTGTTCTGCGCCGACTCCTTGAGGTTCTCGACTTTGCCGTCGCGATGGCTGACCTCAACTTCGCGGCTGACTCCCAGGTTTACCGCCACATCGCCGGCCCCGGCCTGGCGAGCCCTCTCCGCCACCCAACCGGCCAAATCCCATCTGTGTTTGTTGTCCATGGCGCCTCTCACCGGCTCAGCCGCACATCCCGCCCACGGTGATGGCCGCGACCTTTACGGTGGGCAGCCCCATGGATACGGGCACTCCCTGGCCGTTCTTGCCGCAGGTCCAGCCGCCCTCGGCCATGCGCAAATCGTCGCCCACCATCACCACCTGGCTCAGCACCTTGGGGCCGTTGCCGATGATGTTGATGTCCTTGACCGGCCGGGTGATCTTGCCATTTTCGATCAGCGCCCCAGACTTGACATAAAATGTGAAGTCGCCGGCGCCGATGTAGACCTCGCCGTTGGCGAAGGTCTCGGCGTAGAGGCCGCGCTTGACCGAGCGGACGATTTCCTCGCTCGTGTGCGGACCCGGGAGCATGTATGTATTGCGCATACGCGGCAGCACCATGAAGCGGAATGATTCACGGCGGCCGCTGCCCGTAGGCCGCACCCGGTAATGGCGGGCGCTGATGCGGTCGTGGAGGTAGGAGCACAGGACGCCGTTTTCAACCAGGAAGGTCTTTTGGGAATCATTGGCTTCGTCATCCACGTTGATCGAGCCGCGTAAATGGGGGTTGGTGCCGTCGTCCACAATGGAAACGAACTTTTCGGCCACCGGCCGGCCGATCTTGTCGGAGAAAATCGAGATTTGCTTGCGGTTGAAGTCGGCTTCCATGCCGTGGCCGATGGCCTCGTGCAGGAGGATGCCCGAGCTTCCCGCGGCCAGCACCACCGCCATTTCCCCGCCGGCGGGCTTGACCGCCTCGAACAGAGCCACGGTGCGGCGCACGGCTTCGTTGGCCAGGCGCTCCACGGCCTCGGGAGTATAGAATTCGATTCCCTGGCGGCCGGCAAGGTCGAAGTGGTTCTGCTCCCGGCGGCCGTTCTCCTCCGCCGTACAGGAGGCCGCCAACTGGGTCATGGGCTGGAAATCAAAGGCCAGCCGGCCGTCGGAAGTGGCCATAAGGATGAAGGACGTTTCGTCGCTGAAGCTGATCCGCGACTTGATCACCCGCCGATCGAGGGCGAAGACGCGGGAGTTGATCTCCTGCAGGAAGGGGATCTTGCGCTCGACGGGCACGTCCTCCCACGGGGTCTTGATCGGGTATTGGTCGGGCAGGCTGCGGGGAGTCATGTCCGCCGGCGGCAGGCGGCGCTTGCCGGAGGCGATGGCGGCAGCGGTGCGGGCGGCCGACTTCATGGCCTCCGGTTCGATAATCTCGGAGAACGAGTAACCCGTTTGGTCGCCCCTGACCACGCGGATGCCCACACCGTAGTCGACGTTGGTGAAGGCCCGGTTCACGGCGTTGTCCTCCAGGACCAGGTGGTTGACCACGGAATGCTGGAAGTACAGATCGGCATAGTCGCCCCCCTTTTCCAGGGCCACGGCCAGCACCTGGCGGATCGTTTCCAATCCGACGCCGAAGTGCTCCAGGTATTCCTTTAATTTTGCTTCAAGCGGAGATGCCTCTTTGGGATTTAGGGACATGGAGGGATTGTAAAAAGTCGCGCCGGTAAAGTCAATAAGCCTTGAACTACGGCTCTTTACCCTTTATAATGAATATTCAGCAAGAGGAGTTTAATATGGATCGCACATCGGCCCTGCAACTGGTGCAGCAGCACCTGCAAAACCAGAACCTGATCAAGCACTCGCTGGCCGTGGAAGCCTGCATGCGGGA
>Ga0316620_10001179_pt1 | contig 11120 bp, 10 predicted proteins | sample OWC_Aug_M1_C1_D5_FD_207651 | JGI IMG/M metagenome (GOLD analysis project Ga0316620, IMG submission 207651) | Wetland soil microbial communities from Old Woman Creek delta, Ohio, United States - OWC_Aug_M1_C1_D5_B | ecosystem: Environmental > Terrestrial > Soil > Wetlands | place: USA: Ohio...
CTAGAGAAACCCGAAAACGCAGCGCCGCGCCCCGTCCGGAGCGCAAAGCCCGTTTCCCGCGTAGCGAGCCCCCGGCGAGCGGCGCCTTCACAAGGCTCGCCGTCGACCACGAAGCTCGCACCCCGGCCCGCAGCCGCAGCGCCCGTTTCCCGCGTAGCGAGCCCCCGGCGAGCGGCGCCTTCACCAGGCCTGATCAGAGCCCGAGCACCTTCACCACGTCGATGCCCTTGCGGACGGGATCGACGGGACCCGCGATGACGCGGCCGCCCGCGGGCTCTGCGGCGAGATCGCAATCGGCGGGCGCGGGGAGCAGCTGGCCATCGGCATTCGTGACGATGCGCACGAGCGGCGCCGTCGCGTCGAGGTCCGACACGCGCGACACCACCGCGAGCTCGTTGGTCGAGAGCCGCACGACCTCGCCGACCGGGTAGGCGCCGATCATCTCGATGAAGAGCCGCGTCGTCTCGGCGTCGTAGGCCTTGCCGGCGAGCCGGCGCAGCACGCGCACTGCTTCGCTCGGGTGCCGCGAGCGCTGGTAGGGACGCGTGGTGGTGAGCGCGTCGTAGCAGTCCGCGATCGCGACGATCTGCCCGTGCGGGTGCGGCTCCTGCCCGGCGCGGAGCATCGGGTAACCGCTGCCGTCCGGGCGGATGTGATGGTGGAGCACGATCTCCGCGGCCTCGGCGTCGACGCCGTTCATCTCGCCGAGGATCTCGGCGCCGAGCTCGGGGTGACGCTGCATCGCGACGATCTCGTCGGGCGTGAGGGCGCCCGGCTTCTTGATGATCGCCTCGTCGGTGCGGACCTTGCCGAGGTCGTGGAGCAGGCCGGCGGTGCCGACGCGCTCGAGCGGCGCGCCGCGCAGACCGGCGTGGCGCGCGAAGGCGAGCGAGAAGATCGCGACGTTCACCGAGTGGTTGTAGGTGTAGTCGTCGTAGCTCTTGAGCAGCGCGAGGCCGAGCAGCGCGTTGCCGTCGGCGAGCACGAGATCGCGCATCGTGTCGATCACGGCGGTGGCGTGACCGAGCGTCGGAATGCGGCCGAGACGGATCTCCGAGGCGAGATCGACGACCGCGCCGAGCGTGCGCTCGTAGGTGCGGCGCGCCTGCGCCTGCGCGTGCTCGCCGTCCGAGACGCGCTCGCGGAAGCTCACGTGCTCGAGCTCGCAGCGCTTCACCGCGTCGAGCACCGGCGTGCCTGCGAAGCGGCTCTTCTCGGCGAGCAGCTCCACGACGAGCTGGAGCTCGCCGAACGTCACGCCGGGCTGAAACGTGATCGTGTCGACGTTGCGCGCGACGAGCGCGTTGCAGACGGCGCGATGGCGCAGCGGCGCGTCGAAGAACGGCATCTCGTCGAGCACCAGCACGTCGTCGATCATCCCGAGCACGATGCGGTCGCGCTGGCGCAGCATGATCGCGAAGTCGGTCGCGAGCAGGCGCAGCGGCGTGTGGATCGCGGGATGGCCGATCTCGTAGAGCGCCGCGCCGCGCAACGCGCTGCCGAGCTGCTGGAGCAGGTGTCCGAGCGTGGTCTTGGCGTCGCTCATTCCCGGACCTTGCGGGCATCGTGCGTGCGGCGGCGGCGCGCCGTGTCTGCGGCCTGTCGCACCGGTGCGTCGCCCTGGCGCGCGAAGCGCGCGAGCGCCTCGTCGGCGACGCGTCCGGGCAGGTGCGCCAGCGCGTGGATCGCGGCGACCTTGAGCTCACGCAGCCGGCGGCGCTCGAAGAAGCCGCCGCGCGCGACGAGCTCGGCGAGCGCGGGCGCGGCTTCGGGACGCCCGAGCCGACCGAGCGCGCGGACGAGGTCGCGCGCGACCTCGTTCTGCTGCGCCGCGAGGTTGCGATCGAGCGCGGCGGTGAGCGGCGTCACGGCGAGCGCGCGACCGGTCGCCGCGAGCGCCTGCGCGGCGAGCGACACCAGCGCGGCGCGATCGCTCTCGAGCGCTTCGGCCAGCACCTCGAGCGCCGACACGTCGCCGATCCGCACCAGCGCGTGCGCCGCTTCGCGCGCCGCGTCGGTCGATCGGCCGAAGAGTGCGTCGCGCAGGCTCGGCACGAGGCGCGGATTCTGCGAGTCGCCCGCCAGCCGCAGCGCGGCGTGCTGGCGGCGCGGCGCGCCCGAGGCGATCGCGTCGGCCAGCGCGGGCGCCGCCTCCTCGCCGAGCGCGAAGAGCGTGCCCGCGAGCCGGCTGCGTCGCAGCGAGTCCGCGGGCTCCCGTTCGATCTCGTCGAGCAGTCGCGGCACGGCCGCGGGGCCGATCTCGCGCAGCACGCCGATGGCGCGCAGCGTCGCCTCGATGTCGTCTTCGCAGGCGCGCCGCACGACGTCTCCGAGCAGAGCGCCCTGGCACAGCTGGGTGACGCACTCGCGCGCGGACTCGCGCTGCGAGAAGGAGCGCTTGGCGTCGTCGCCGGCCTGGGCGGCGAAGGCTTCGAGGACGCGATAGGCGTCGTCGTGGCGCCCGTTCTCGACGAGGCGCTGCGCGTCGAACACGAGGTGGCGCGCGACGTCGCGATAGCGGGCATCGCTTTCGCACTCTCCGAGCTCGCGCAGGCGCTCGCCGAGCTCGTCGACCGGCTCGGGCGCTGCGGGCGCGTCGATCGGCGGTTCGAGGACGTCGAGCAGGTCGAGCGGCTCGGGCTCGCCCGGCGCATCGCCGTCGATCACGAGCAGCTCGTCGGCCCCCTCGCGCAGATCGGGAACCGTGATGTCCGGCGTCGGCGTGACGAGCGACGCGAGCGGCCGGACGTGGGCGCGCCACTCCGCGTCGTTCACGCTGATGCCGCGCTGCGACCGGGCGAGGTAGACGGCCTCGAAGCCGCCCGACGTCACGACCTCGGTCGCGTCGGCCACGAGCACGTCGAGCGCTGCGCCGAGCGCCCCTGGCTCGAGCTCCGGGTCGAAGACGATGCGGCCGACGCCGCGTTCCTGGAGCCGGCGGGCCAGGTCGTCGACGCGGCCCACGCCGATGGGCACGTCGGTCCCGGCGAGCCAGAAGGTTCCGCGGCGGACCTGGAGCGCGAGCGGGCCGTTGCGCTCGATCTCGCCCCGCAGGACACGCCAGGCGCGGTCGGCCAGGTCGCCGCGCTCGAGACTCCGGGGCTGATAGAAGAGCCAGCCCTTGAGCGCGCGCGCGAGCTCGACGAGCGTGGCGCACGCGTCCTGCGCGGTGCGGGCCCCGCTCGACAGCTCGGGTCCTGTGTTTGCGTCCATGGGCGGTCCGCCTGGATGCGTCTCGGCCCATACGGCCGCGAATCCGCCGGGATCATCGACCGCCCGGAAGGCCTGCTTTACTCTGGGGCGGTCGTCTTCCTCCCCCCGGCAGGCGACACCCACGCTCCTCGGTCCCTGGCGGTCCGGCCATCGAGACCGGCACACCCGATACGGCTTCCACGGCGCGTCCGGTTCCGGCCGGCGTCGTGCGCGCGCTCGCCCACTTCGTCGCGACGGGCGCGGGCTCGGGCTACTCGCCGTTCGCGTCGGGCACGGCCGGTTCAGCGGTGGGCGTGCTGCTCTTCTGGCCGCTCGCCGCGATCGGGCTGCCGCTCTACCTGCTGACGGCGGTCGCCTCGATCGCGCTCGCGATCTGGTCGGCGGACGTGATGACGCGCGTCTGGGCGACGGAGGACGACGGCCGCATCGTTGCCGACGAGATCGCCGGCCAGCTCGTGACGCTGGCGCCGCTGGTGGCGTTCGGGAATTCGCGCTCGCTCGGTTGGGTTGTGACCGGATTCGTCCTGTTCCGGGTGTATGACGTATGGAAGCCGGGGCCGGTGCGCTGGCTCGAGGAGAACCTGCCGGGTGGCGTGGGCGTGGTGATGGACGACGTGCTGGCCGGCGTGTTCGGCGCTGCGACGCTCGCAGCGCTGGTGCTGGCGACGGGCGTGGTCGCGTGACGGTCGTGACGGTCGGGTAGGAGAGAGAGGGCGTGAAGGCGGAGATCCTGACGATCGGCGACGAGCTGCTGCGCGGCGAGATCATCGACTCGAACAAGTCGTTCCTCTCGCAGCGCCTGCTCACGCTCGACATCGAGACGCGCTGGCACGTCACCTGCGCCGACGATCGCGACGACATGCGCGAGATCTTCCTGCGCGCCGCGGAGCGCAGCGAGGTCGTGCTGGTCTCGGGGGGTCTCGGCCCGACGCGCGACGACCTCACCATGGAGGTGCTCGCGGCGACCTTCGGCAGGCAGCTCGTGCTGCACCAGCCCTCGCTCGACGCGCTGCGCGCCTTCTTCGCGCGCTTCGGCCGCGAGATGGCGGCGATCAACGAGAAGCAGGCGTGGTTCCCGGAAGGCGCCGACGTGCTCGACAACCCGATCGGCACCGCGCCCGGAGCGATGCTGGAGGTGCGTTCGGGCGGCCATCCCGCGCTCTTCTTCTGCATGCCCGGCGTCCCGCGCGAGCTCTACAAGATGATGGACGAGCAGGTGCTGCCACGGATCGCATCGCGGCGGAAGATCGAGACCTGGCAGCGCGCCGCGCTGCTGCGCACCTTCGGCATCGGCGAGTCGAACCTCGACGAGATGCTGCGCGACGTCACGCTGCCGCCCGGCGTCGAGCTCGGCTTCCGCACGCAGTTCCCGGACAACCACGTGCGGCCGGTGGCGCGCGCGAAGACCGAGGCCGAGGCGCAGGCGAACCTCGAGACCGCGTGCCGCGCGCTGCGCGAGCGGCTCGGCGCGCTCGTCTACGCCGAGGGCGAGGAGACGCTCGAGTCGGTGACGGGCCGCCTGCTGATCGAACGCAAGGCGACGCTCGCGGTCGCCGAGTCGTGCACCGGCGGCCTGATCGGCGCGCTGCTCACCGAGACGCCGGGCTCGTCGGCGTACTTCAAGGGAGGCGTCGTCGCCTACTGGAACGACGCGAAGGCCGCGCTGCTCGACGTGCCCGAGGCCGTGCTCGCCGAGCACGGTGCAGTGTCGGAGCCGACCGCGCGCGCGATGGCCGAAGGCGTGCGCAAGCGCTTCGCCACCGATCTCGGCGTCGCGACCACGGGCATCGCCGGACCGACCGGCGGCAGCGCGGAGAAGCCGGTCGGCCTGGTCTACGTCGCGCTCGCCACCGCCGAGGGCTCGCAGGTGCGCGAGCTGCGCCTCGCGTTCGACCGCGAGCGCAATCGCAGGCTCACCGCACAGATCGCGATCGACTGGGTGCGGCGCCATCTGCTCGGCGCGCCGCTCGATCTTCCGCGCCTCGGCCGCGTAGAGCCGAGGAAGTCGTGAGTTGGGCGAAATCCTTCGCACCTTCTTCGCCGTCGAGATCGGCGACGCCGCGCGACGCGAAGCGCGCGCCGTCGCGGAGCGGCTCGCCGCGGAGCCGGGCGGCGACGCCGTGCGCTGGGCGCGGCCGGAGGCGTATCACGTGACGCTGCGCTTCCTCGGTCCGACCCCGCGCGAGCGCGTCGCCGACGTGGCGGCCGCGGTGCGCGCCGCGGCGTGCGACACGGTGCCGTTCGCGCTGCACCTCGGCCCGCTGCACGGCTTCCCGACGCCGCGGCACCCGCGCGTCGTGGTGCTCGACCTCGAGCCCGCCGAGCCGATCGTCGCGCTCGCGGCGCAGGTCGAGGCGGCGGTCGTCGCGAGCGGCTTCGCGCCCGAAGCGCGCACCTTCCATCCGCACGTGACGCTAGGACGCGTCAAGGACCGAAACGGCCGGGCGCCCCGCCTCCACGAATCGCTGGGCCCGGCCGAACCCGCGCCGTTCCGCGTCGAGGAGATCGTGTTCTTCCAGAGCATGCTCGCACCGTCTGGCTCGCAGTACACCCCGCTCGAACGAATCTCGTTCGGCGGAGCTTGATTTCACCCCGCATCGAGGAGAGAGAAGCATGGCAATCGAAACCAAGAAGCCGCCCGTCACGCAGGCTCGCGAGAGCGAGAAGCGCAAGGCGATCGACCTCGCCGTCAGCACCATCGAGAAGCAGTTCGGCAAGGGAGCGATCCTCACCATGACGGACGACGCCGTCGATCGCGAGATCGACGTCATCCCGTCCGGCTCGCCGAGCCTCGACATCGCGCTCGGCATCGGCGGCTATCCGCGCGGCCGCGTGGTCGAGATCTACGGCCCGGAGTCGAGCGGCAAGACGACGCTCGCGCTGCACGCGGTCGCCGAGCTCCAGAAGCAGGGCGGGGTTGCGGCCTTCATCGACGCCGAGCACGCGCTCGACGTGAACTACGCCCGCAAGCTCGGCGTCCGGGTGGAGGAGCTGCTCGTCTCGCAGCCCGATACGGGCGAGCAGGCGCTCGAGATCGCCGACGTGCTGCTGCGCTCCGGCGCGGTGGACCTCGTCGTCGTGGACTCGGTCGCGGCGCTGGTGCCGAAGGCCGAGATCGAGGGCGAGATGGGCGATCAGCACGTGGGCCTGCAGGCGCGGCTCATGAGCCAGGCGCTGCGCAAGCTGACGGGCACGGTCTCGAAGTCGAACGCCACCGTGATCTTCATCAACCAGATCCGCATGAAGATCGGCGTGATGTTCGGCAACCCGGAGACGACGACCGGCGGCAACGCGCTCAAGTTCTACGCGTCGATCCGCCTCGACGTCCGCCGCATCGCGGCGATCAAGGAGCGCGAGGAAGTGGTCGGCAACCGCACGCGCGTGAAGGTCGTGAAGAACAAGTGCGCGCCGCCGTTCCGCCAGGCCGAGTTCGACATCCTCTACAACGAGGGCGTCTCGATCGAAGGCGATCTGCTCGACATCGCCTCCGAGGCCGGCATCGTCGAGAAGACGGGCTCCTGGTACTCCTACCAGAGCGAGCGCATCGGCCAGGGCCGCGAGGCCGCGCGCAAGTTCCTGAAGGAGAACCCGGACACGCTCGCGCGCATCGCCGAGGCGGTGTACGCAGCGAAGGGCGTCAAGAAGAAGATCCCTGCCGCGGCGGCGAAGCCGGTCGTCGCGGAGAGCGACGAAGCGTGAGCGCTCGCTAGCGCCGGCGGGCTCGCGCGAGCAGGGCGAGCCCGCCGGTCACGAGCGCGAGCGTGCCGGACTCCGGCACGACCGTCGCCGAGGCGAAGGCGAGCGGTACGCCGTGGTAGCCCTGGAACGAGAAGTCGAGCGTCGTGCCGACCGGGAGGCTCGCGGCCGACACGAAGAACACGTCACTCGTCTGTCCGTAGTCGAGCGGGCCAGCGATTGCGGCATCGCCGCCGTAGAGCGACGAGTAGAGCGACCAGTCCACGCCGCTTCCGGGAACCCAGCCGAGTGCGGACCAGACGCCGCTCGCCCGGCTCACGCCGATTGCGGCGAGCGGCCCGTCCGAGTTCGCGAAGAGGTGCTCGACCGTGAAGAGCAGCGTCTGATCGGTCGGCGCGACCGCGCCCCGCAGCGTCACGCCGCCGGCCGGCGCGCCCGTGATCGTTCCGACCAGCCGGATGTTCGCGACGATCTCGGCGGTCTCCAGATTGGGCATCGCGACGGGATTCGGGGCGATCGAGAGCGCCGCGGCGTCGCGTGCGCCGATGGCCGCCAAGACGAGTGCCGAGAGGAAGACGATCCGCTGCGGGAGCCGCGCGGGACGGAACGGGATCACGAGATGCATTCTGCGCTCCTTCCCCCGGTTTCGCCATCCTATCACGAGCGGATCCGGATTCGTCAAGCGCCATACATGCAAAGGAGACATCTTGAACGATTTGAACGGGAAGATCGCGATCGTCACGGGCGGCGCCTCGGGCATCGGGGAGGCGACCGCACGCGTCTTCGCCGCCGCCGGCGCCAAGGTCGTCGTCTCGGACGTGCAGGACGGAACGCGCGTCGCGAAGGAGATCGGCGGCGTATTTCGGCGTTGCGACGTGCGCCGCTCCGAAGAGGTGAAGGCGCTCGTCGCCTTCGTGGTTTCCGAGCACGGCCGCCTCGACGTGCTCTTCAACAACGCCGGCATCGAGATCCACGCGCCGCTCGCGATGACCGACGATGCGCAGCACCGAAACGTCGTCGACGTCAACGTGAACGGCGTCTTCTACGGCATCAAGTGGGGCATCCAGGCGATGGCGCGCAACACCGGACCGGTGCGCGGCAGCATCGTCAACACGGCGAGCGTGGCGGGCATCTGGGGCACGCCCGGGCTCGGCTCGTACAACGCGGCGAAGCACGCGGTGGTCGGGCTGACGCGCACCGCGGCGCTCGAGGTCGGCATGCTCGGGATCCGCGTCAACGCGGTGTGTCCCGGCGTGATCAAGACGCCGATGATCGCCGGCTTCGCAAACGGCGAGCACATGCTCGTCGAGCTCGGCAAGCAGCACGCGCTGCGCCGCGTCGGCGAGCCGATCGAGGTGGCGAAGCTCGTCTGCTTCCTCGCGAGCGACGACGCCTCCTTCGTGACCGGCCAGGCGATCGCGGTGGACGGCGGCCTCTCGGCGGGACTGCAGGCGCCCGTGGGCTGAGCCGCGAATCAGCCGCGCAGTGTCTCGCGCAGGCGCTTCGCCGCGAGCGTCGTGAAGGCGCGCACGCGTACTCGCGGCTGGCCCCCTTCGCCGTGCAGCACGTGCACCGGAGCCGCGGGCGGCTCGAAGCGTTCGAGGATCGCGACGAGTTGGCCGGCCGCCAGCGCGGCTGCGGCCTGGTAGGAGAGGATCCGCGTCACGCCGAGACCGGCGACTGCGGCGTCGACGGCCGCCTCGGCCGTGGTCACGGAGAGCCGCGCGCGCACCGCGACGCTGCGCGCCCCGCGCCGTCCCGGGTACGACCAGCGACCGCCCGGTGCGAGCATCGAGAATGCGATGGTGTCGTGCGCGGCCAGCTCTTCGGGAGCGGCGGGCGTGCCGCGCGCGCGCAGGTAGGCGGGGCTCGCGCAGGTGATGCGCCGCACGGCGCCGACCCGCGTCGCGACGAGCGACGAATCGGGCAGCGCGCCGATCCGGATCGCGACGTCGAGGCCCTCGTCGATCAGCTCGACGTTGCGGTCGGCGAGCACGAGCCGCACGTCGACACGCGGATGGAGCCGGAGGAACTCGGCCACGATCGGGAGCACGTGCAGCCGCCCGAACACGAGCGGCGCCGTCACGGCGAGGGAGCCGACCAGATCGCGCGTATCGCCCGCGACGCTGCGGTCGGCCTCCTCGATCGCGGCGATCACACGCCGGACCGTGTCGAGATAGCGGCGGCCGGCGTCGGTGAGCGCCAGGCGGCGCGTCGTGCGCGACAGGAGGCGCGCGCCGACGTGCGTTTCGAGCGCTCCGAGCTTGCGGCTCACGCTCGCGACGGGAAGGCCGAGCGCACGCGCCGCCGCCGAGAGGCTCCCGCCGTCCGCGACGGCGGCGAAGACGCGCATCGCTTCGAGCTGATCCACGCCGTGCGCCTCCGATCGTCTCGTTTCCGGCAAAGGTGATTCGCGTGCGCACCCAGTGTCCCCGGCCGCCCCGAGGCGTCAAACCTCTCTCGAACCGGGAGGACGGTGCGATGGCAGATTCGACGACCGACGTCGCGTTCACCCCGCGCGTGAAGGCGTTCCAGACTCGGGCCGGATCGCGCGCTGCGTACGCGCGGCTCGAGGAGCAGGGCGGGTGGGAGGACCGCGTCACGCCGAAGCTCGCGGCCTTCGTCGCCGAGCGCGACTCCTTCTACCTCGCGACCGCGAGCGCCGCCGGGCGTCCCTACGTGCAGCACCGCGGCGGGCCGCGCGGCTTCCTGCGCGTGCTCGACGACCGCACGCTCGCCTTCGCCGACTTCGGCGGCAACCGGCAGTACATCACGGCCGGCAACCTGGCCGAGAACGACCAGGCGTTCCTGTTCCTGATGGACTACGCGACGCGCCGTCGCATCAAGGTGTGGGGCCGCGCGCGCGTGGTCGACGACGATCCGGCGCTGCTCGCCCGCCTCGCGGATCCGAGCTACGACGCGGTACCCGAGCGCGCGATCGTCTTCACGATCGAGGCGTGGGACACCAACTGCCGCCAGCACATACCGGTGCTGGTGGACGCCGGCGAGGCGGCCGCTGCCGCCGACGCGCTGCGTGCGCGGATCGCGGCGCTCGAGCGCGAAAACCGCGAGCTGCGCGAGCGCCTCGCTCAGTGCCGCACATAGCCGAGCGCTTCGAGCTTCTCGCGCATCTCCGCATCCGCCTGCGACGCGACGGCGCGGGATCCCGTGAGCGGCGCGCCGTACGCGACCACGCGCGCCGTCTCGCGCGGCGCCGCGAACGCTTCGCGCAGGGGCCGGCCGACGAGCTCGGCGGAGATCGGGAGCCCGAGCCGCTCCAGCAAGGTCGGCGCGACGTCGTAGATCGACGGGTTCGCGAGCGACGGACACTCGCTCGCGCACACGCCGTCGCCCGCCAGCACGAGGATCCCGGGCGGCGCGCGGTTGTGGTTGTAGCGGCCGTCGGGCTCCTTCTCCCAGCCGTGGTCGGAGACGAGCACGACGAGCGTGTCGCCGCCCGCGAGCGCGTCGGCGACGAGCGGCGCCATCGCGCGATCCGTCGCGGCGTAGGCCGCGTCCACGACGCCGCCGAACCGGCGCGCGTCGTCCGCGCTCCAGCCGAGCGCCTGCGCCTCGGGCACGCCGGCCTCGTAGAAGAAGTGCGAGAGCTCGTCCACGGCGCGCAGGTAGAGCACGAGCAGATCGGGGCGGCGCGCGCGCCAGATCTGCTCGGCGGCGCGCGCGTAGAAGCCGTCGTTCAGGTGGCTCGAGCGGAACGCGGAGAGGCGCACGTCCTTCGAGAAACGCTGCACCGACTCGAAGGCGCGCCAGGTCTCGTCGTCGAGCGCGACCAGGCGGCCGAGCTCCTCGCGCGTGACCGAGTCCGGCGGGCGCTGCAGCGGCGCGAGCTCGGTCGCGAGGCCGGGCGGCCAGGTCGTGACCTGCGCTTCCTCGCTCGACTTGCCGCGGTCGAGCCACTCCTGCTGGCGCGCGAGGCTCGCGTGATCCGAGACGACCACGCCGTGTCGCAGCGGCTCGGGCGGCCAGGTCGCCCAGAGGCCGATCACCGCGCTCGCGAGGCCCCCTTCGTCCGCGAGGTTCCAGAGCGCCTTGCGGCGGCGCAGGCTGCTCGTCACGGGCACGAAGCGCAGCTCGCCGGCGGCTTCGAGCGCGGCGCGCGCGACGCTCATGCTGCGCCGCAGGTGCAGGCTCTCGATGCCGAGCCGCGGAACCTGCAGCAGGTAGAAGTCTTCGACGCCGTGCGCGGACGC
>Ga0316620_10001180_pt1 | contig 11118 bp, 12 predicted proteins | sample OWC_Aug_M1_C1_D5_FD_207651 | JGI IMG/M metagenome (GOLD analysis project Ga0316620, IMG submission 207651) | Wetland soil microbial communities from Old Woman Creek delta, Ohio, United States - OWC_Aug_M1_C1_D5_B | ecosystem: Environmental > Terrestrial > Soil > Wetlands | place: USA: Ohio...
TGCCGTAACCGGAGATAGTTGCACGGCAGGATAGAATGGTGAAAGTCTTACTGCGAGATTACTTACTATGCATTCTTCGTAACCAGGCGGCAGAGTTGTCGGAGTGGTCAAGTTGGTAAAATTCACAACTTGATTGATTACGCGAAGTCCTAAAGTGCAGCTAGACGCCAAAGGCCAAACATGCACAATACCATTAGGGGCAGTTGCCTCATAATAGACATAAACTGTATTTGCACCTGCTGCGCCAGGATATATGATTCCATCGAATAGTTGATTGTCAATTATTCTGACAGGATAATGAATCCCGCCACGATCTACATAGGCCGATTCAATTCCGATTGGACGTTGGGCAATCGTTTTTGTCAGAGAGCTAATCTGCGTAAATGTGTGAACACCTGATTGAGAAACAGAAGTATTAACCGGAGTCCCTTCGCTTGTTAGCGACAATTCAAATGCATTAGCTGTAAATCCAGCAGTGATTACATAGTATGTCGTCCCTGCCGAAAGACCCGTAGGAAGCGCGCCGGTAGTTGTTAATGTTACTGTGTCGCCTATATTCAATCCGTGGCTTGTGCAAGTAAATGTAGCAGGCGTTGCAAGATTTACTGAAAACGGCAATGCAATCGCTGGTCCGATATAAAACGACGACTCTCCAGTTAACGGGCGAGTTATGAGATTTGCAAAATAAGCAAATGATTGGCTATTGCTCAGATTATCCAACATCCGATTCAACACACGTAATGCAGATGCAGACATATCCGCAGTTGGAGTATCGCCTTCGGCCAGCACTCCAAGCTCTAGCAATGCATCATTGATAAGCGTTCCCGCAGTGATGGTCATGCAAACCTCTTATTAGAAACTCCCTCGGCACTTCACAGCGATGGAGGGAGGTATTGCTTAACGAACTCTGCGCCACCGAATCACACCGCCAGCAGTTTGAGTACTTACGGTGAACGTGGATTGACCAACAAGGTAAACCGTAGTTGTTGCGGCGAGACTAATGCGGAATACAGGAGTAGAAGAATCTCGCCATTCAACAGCGCCGGGGACAACAGCGGCGAATGTATCCCTAGTGTAAGAACCATCAGCGCCAAATGTGCCGGTAGTTGTCGAGATGCCTACTATTGTTCCTGTGACGCTGGTTGTCGCAGCCGTTTGGAAAACCCCAATTCCTTGTACGTCATAATCCCCCGCAGCAAGAGAGACAGAATGCAGGTTTACCGGCGTGGCAGTAGTAAGAGATACTGTAGTAGAAACAACGCCAGAAGATGCATATTCACCTAGAATGCCAGCAGCGGCATTATCATTAGTCGTAGTTCCTTGAACGATACTCGTTGCTACTTGCGGAAAGATATTAGGGTAGGACATGTTAGCTCACCAAGTAAGTGTCTGCGGCAGCACCTGTCACTCGGAAATGAGTAACTGGAGCATTTACCACGAGGATTTGCATTGTTGCGGATTGGACATCAACAGCAGGAGTAAAATACTCAACTCCACCATCAGTAGAAAGCTCAATCAATCTCCCAGCGGCAGCAGATTTTAGAGTAATCGAACCGGGCAATTGCATAGTCACTGGTACTTGAACAACTACCGGAGTACCACTAGGGATAATCCCTTTAAGCATGATTTGTGTTTGATTTGCGGCCATGTTTAACCCCTTATGTAATTCTGCTTAAACTCCCCACTCAATCGAATGGGGAGGCAATGCTAAATTACACGTATAGGCGAGTTAGAACGCCTTGCGCATTGGTGATCGTCACAGGAACGGTCGTCAATGTTGCAGGAACAGTGCCAAACACACCAGCTTGCGCACCAGTGCTGTTAGTCGCACCCAAAGCGGTTTCCAGATGGCGCAGAGTTGCGGTAGTGCCATTGGATTGAACGCCGAGGAAGTAACGGCCAGGAATCAGCGTAATCGGTGCAGTGAAAGCACGATCTTGCCAAGCCGAAGCACCAGCAGACAAAGCACCAGCAACAGCAGAGTTAGCCAGCAGAGTACCATCAGCGCCATACAAAGCTACCAGATGGTTATCAGTGCCGACAGTCGTACCATTTAGTACGCCGATACCTGTCCAAGTCTGAGCATAATCAAGGAAGATTTCAGTCAGGTACATCGTGCCAGCGGTCGGAGCAGTACCATTGGTTTCGTAACTTGCAAAAGCCAACGAACCCATCGGAATAGCAGTCTTAATCAGCGGCCCTTGATTGATATTGGCTACGTCACGACCAACACCAGATTGAGGAACCAAGGCTTTATTCCCGCCTTGTGTTGCGTAATAAGCAGGAGCGCCTGCAACGTTTGTACCGCCAGTAGTTCCAGCAGCCGTAGCCTTATTCTGTGCAATAAGCACGGTTTCAGTTTGCGGAGGCAGCACAACAGGATTCGTTGCAGATGCCGGGAAACCTTGATACGGTTCAGTCAAATAAACAGCCATGTTAATTCTCCTTTAATTAATCCCGCCTCAATTAAGAAGCGGGGTGCTATCAGTTAGCGTAAATGCAAGACAACTCAGGGTAAGTTGATGCATAACCGCACAACACATCCAGACGAGTAATTTGCTGGAAGTTGGTAATGTCCGTACCGTAAGTTACCGTCACGCTCAAACCGTCTTCTGTTGCGGTAGATTGATCAACACCAGTATTCTTGGCAAACGGCACATAAGGCACACAAGCCAGCGTAAACGCATCCTTGTGATAGCCTACGTTGCAGTTGTAGCTTGTCGATGCATTGCCGAAGATAACGAACGGCTGGCCGGTGGTCGGCGAAGCAGTCACGTTCTGGAACGGGCCAGAAGTAACGATTGCCGGAGAAATCGGCAGCGAAGTCGCACCCTGTGGAACGTCTGCGGTGATGATGAATTGTGCCAACTGACCAGTAGACCGCTTGGAAACTGGGTTAACAGCATTAACACCTGGCAGAGTGATGCGAGTACCGCGAGTGATAGTGCCTGCGCCAGTCGCTGCTACGGTGATAGTAGAGCCAGTTTGGTTTGCACCGTTCACGTTCGAAGCGGTACCTGCGCCATTGGTGTGAGTGGCAACGTTCTGATCCATGAAGAACTTGAAACCAAGAGCGTTAACCATCAAACCAGTGTCATATTGGTCGCTAACAACCGATTGGTTATTGAACAGACCGCTAAAACCAGTAATGAAGTTAGCATTCAATGCTGGATTAAGAGCCATTGTACGCTTACCATCACGAGAAATAGGAGCGCCCATTTCATCCAAACGCTGATTAACGCCAGTTGCAGCAGCCATCGCCAATGCGGCGGTATTAGGAGCGGCATAGGTCGGGTTAAGTGCATTGAAAGTGTTGTAACGAGCCAAATCAGCGCCCAATTCATCAATGCGGTTGATAACCGGAGTCATAGCAGCTTCAACAACCATTTTCAGGCGGTCGGCAGTAACACTTACAGTGCGCTCAAGTGCAGTAAACGACAGATCAGCACCGAAAGGCTGAAGGGTCAGCGGTACAGTAGTGATATTAGTAGCTTGAGGAACAGCAACCAGACCATCACGCACAGTATAGCGAGGCGGTTTTGCAATGTTAATCGTTTGACCAGGAGCATAGCCGCGCGACATATTATCGCCGTACTCCGACTCCCATGTGCGATTTACATTTTTGGCGAAACCCAGGTTGTTTTTCAGGATTGCCAAAGCAGTTTTGGCAACTACCGACGTTGTAGCAATTACGTTAGACATTTATTTTCTCCTATAGCCTCACGGCATATGAATTGATTAAATTATCGCTTGGTGTTTTTGAAAAGCCACTTTTCAAAATCAGCTTGCGACATTTCACCAGGATTCCCGCTAGAAGTTGAGCCTCTACTTCCAACAGGTTTAACAGGTGCTGGCGCTTTTGATACTTTTACTTCTTTCGGAGCAGAGAGTTTAACCTCAATCTTCCCAATTTCAGCCGCTTGCCTTGCAGGGGGCAACTTCGCAATCCTCGTTACTTCGTCTGGATTGTTTTGCAGGTGAATCATCAACTTCGGAGCAATCTCACTGTCCATAATGGCAAAAGCCATCGGGTCGGAGATCGGCAGAGATTCGAATACTTCATTATCAAATTCTGGGTCTTGTTCCGCCAACTCAAAAACACTTTGAGCCTTCGCCCGAACTTCATTCTGAAACTGAACCGCTTTCTGCTCTTCTGTTTGTCTCGCCTGCTCTTGCTGGGCGTTTTGCATCGTCCATTTAGTTACGGCTTTAACGTAATCCTGAACTTGCTCAAAATCTTCAAGTTTAGGCTCACCTTCGGCTTTCACTTCTTGGCGTTGCTCTTGAGGCTTAACCGCAAGCTGCTCAAGTTTTTCCGCATAAGCTTTTGAAGCCTTCCGCTCTGCTATGGCCGTGGCCTTCGCAATTCGTTTCTTGATGATGTCGTCCAACTCTGCTTGAGTGAACTTTCTCTCATCCGCCTGAGTGTCTTTTTCTTGTGAACCGGCCTCAGTTTCCTGTTCATCAGTCGCCGCTTTGTCCAGTGCTGCTTCTGGTGCTTCTTGATTCGCAATTTCTTGCGCTTCTACTTGTGCTTCTTGTGCTGCTTCTTGAGTCTCGCTCATTAACATCTCCAGTGTCTCGCGACATTAGGCAGAGGAATGCCCCTCTTGGCTTTTTACTTCTGTCGTGAGTATAGCAGAATCAATAACTTAGTGAAATAACAAGCGATAGAATTGCCTACTTTTGCTGTTTTCTTTGAATTATGGCTAATTCGTGGTATTATTGGCTCATTATTTATGAGGGGCGGCCTAATGATGAATGAATCTGAATTAATTGCGGAAAATTCCAAACTCCGAAAAGAATTGGAATACTGCGATGGAAAAATTGATTCCTTGCGTAGAGAGATTTATGACTTGCGCGAACGGCATAGGTTAGAAAATCTCATGCTTCATTCGCAATTAAATAAAACTCTTGAAACGTTGGTAGCTGTAACTTCCTGCAATCCTCCTGTCCATATCTTTCTAACAAAGACAATCGAATGACCCCAACTGATCTACTCTCATTCCGCAAGCGATTCAAGCTAACAAAGAAAGCCGCTGCTTTCCTGTTCTCTTGCTCGTATCAGACTATTGCAAACTATGAAAAAGGACTAACGCCAATACCCAAACCAATAGCTCTTGCTGCTTCTGCTTATGCTATGGGGTTGCCGCCTTATGGGGAGAAAGTGAAATGAGATATGTTTATCCAGACCCCAAAGAATGCAGGACATGGACTAAAGAAGAATGGGAATACAACAATAGAATGTCCAGAATAATGAATAGAATTCTTGTTCAACGTGAAGAAGAAATGCGAGAAGAAATAGAAAAACGAGCAACGAATTTATTGCTATATGGTACTACTCATCCAGAGGCATGGATGTATTACCCGTAGTCCTAATCCTCTTTCAAATCCTGATTAACATCAGCAGTCAAAGCAGCATTCTCCATCCCAGCCTTGGCAAGCTCTACAGAAGCGTTTAATTCTGCAATGTCCTCACGGCTTCGATTATCCATATCGGCTATCTGAACTTCTTTGCAGGCTTCTTGATGCGATCTAGACAATTCGCCAGCCATTGCTAACTCTTCGGCCTCGCGTCTAGCCTTTGCATCCATTTGGGCTTGATATAAGGTAGCTTGCCGATCTCTTTCTTGTTTTTGCTGCTCAAGCTGTGCGCGATATTCCTCAAGCCTGAATTGGGCCTCTAAAGCCCTGATCTGCTTCTGTTCTTCAAGTTGAGCGTCGAACTGCGCAAGTTCCATCTTGTATTGCATTTCAAGCTGAGTTTTCTGCACTCCGCTTTCAGCTTGTTGCAATCTCGTTTGGGTATCTTGCAGTTGCATGTTCATCATTTGGAGTTGTTGCCCCATCTGTTGAGCCATTTGGCTTGCTTGGGCGAGTTGTTCGTCCTTGCCGCCTTTCTGCTCTTGCAGATTAGGAGGAAGGGCTTTAGCTAAACGGTCAGCAATCTTATCAGCGCCTGGATAATCAGCATTGCGCATAATGATGTCTCCGGCGATCTGCATCAACGCAGGGCTGCGTGATGCGAGTTCCATCATGGACGCATAACCTTCTTGGCGTTGAGTTTGGAACGAAGGGCCAGTGTCAATCACTACGTCATATTGGCCCAAAGACGGATTGAATATCTTTTGTATATCGTCAGAAGTAGTTTGTGTTTCACTATAAGATTGTGGATGATCTGGGTCGAGTACAGCATTTTCATGCGAGCCATCCAAGCCAAGGATACGAACCACTCGTTTTGTATCGTATGTCTTCTGGATTAGGTCGATAATTACCACAGCCTCATATTTAAGACCGCGAGCCAAATTATCAGGGAAATGAAATGTTGCTATTTCACCTTGAACTTTCAGCCGTTGAATCCCTACTCCGCTAGAGGCCTCAGACCTAATTCCAAAATTTGCATTCTGCTGTCCAGATGCTGCCCGCATTTCTTCGGTTGCGACTTGTAGCAATTGAAGTTGTGCGGCAGGCATTGTGATTGATGGCTGACGTTGAGGAGGTTGAATTGGATTGCCTTCATCGTCATAAGCATTGTATGGAAGAAATGCTTTATTACTCTGGTTGGCATTTCCCCATTCATTCTCATGGCCTTCAATTGCTTCTGCCGCAGCAATATATGGGATTTTATTTTGAAGAGAAATGGTTTGCACTGATTCGCTGAACGCGTAATTCACCATTCGTGCCGGGTCTTTAATGTCCCGCACGAGTCCTTTACGGATTATTTCCCCGTTTACATTAACCTCAACTCCGGCAACTGAAACAATAGGAAGATAGTCACCTGGACAGTCACGAGAATCTACAGGCTCTTCATGCCCACCAACTAACTTATACCATTTCCATTTCTTTATCGTAGTGTCTCGCTCATCAATGATTGCGATAGATTCACCAGAATCAGAAACAATAAAATCACCAATTCGTTTTACGCCATCAACGAGTTTGCTTTCAAGTATCGCTTTTTCATTTTCAAGAAATAGAACTTTATCCGGTGAAAACTCCACCTCATAGTACTCGGCGATTCTTACTGTGTCTTTCGTCACCCATTGAGAGTTATTATCATCCTGCCAGCTATAGATTTCATTTTTGAGGTCTGGGTATTCCCGCTCAATCATTGATTTCTTTACGTCTTCAAAAATGAATCCCCATTGCGCATCAGATTTGTCTGGCATTTGCGCATCAGGGTCAATATAAACAAGCTGTGGGTTGTTAATCGGCCTGATTCTAATTACTTGGTCTTTCGACATTGGGGATTCGTACTCGGTCAGGATTCGCCAATAGCCCTCACCCCCGTAGATTGAGTGCATCGCCGCTATGTCATGGGCATCGTCTGCATTGCTTGTGGATTGGATATTTCGGACAAGCCCCGCCAGAATCTCGGCAGTCTTTTTATCTGAGAAATTATCAACAGGCATCACCCTGCAAGATGGGCGATTCTGCCTAATTTGGTTGATGATCTGATTGCAATGCTGAGCCGTTAAGTTAATCGTAAGCATCACCTTGCGATCACCTATCCGATTCTTTGCTATGTCGGCAGGCCATTGGTACATATTGGTAGAATCACCCATTACAAAACGGGTATCTTCAATAGCCAATTCACGAGAACGGCTGAAGATTTCTTTAGCAGACTCGAAATTCTTTTTCGCGCGCTCTACAACGCCTTCAACGTCTTGCTTGACTTTTTTTTCTTCCATTCTTTACCTCGGCCCCTCACGGAGTTGGAGTTATTGTAACTGGCTGACCGAGTAGGAATCGAACCTACCTCGCACGGATTAACAGTCCGGTTGCACACCTATATGCATTTCGGTCATTAGTGCATAACCGTTGCTGCGTTCTTCGGATTCCTAATCATCAGAGTAGGTTCTTTCTGAATAGCCATAAATCCAAATCGTCCGTAATACAATTCCAACTTTTCAGTATCCGCAATCAGAATCAACAGAATATCTTTATCGTCCGCTTGCTCACAAACTGCCTTCATTAATTCTGAGCCTTCGCCCTTCCCTCTAAACTCTTCAGGCACATGAAACTCAGTAAGCTCTCTCGCAAATCCCCTTAGGTTTCCGGGAACGATCTGCGAATATCCGATATGCATCGTTGCGTTACCGAGTTGGATTGTGCCAGTTTTCATGTTTTAGAGTTTTTCCTTATCAAGCTGCTACAGCTTTAATTACAGCAAAATTCAAGATGATAGCGCCAGTCTCCGCAGTGGTAGAAGAGTTATTATTCACCGACAGAATAAACGAACCAGCCGCTACAGTCACGACCTCAACAATAGTTGTTCCAGCAACTCCAGCAACGTTAGCAGAGCCTGAACGTTGAGACACCACAACAACGTCGCCAATCGCTACAGCACTATTCGTCACCGTAAACTCTGCGCTTGCTCCAGCGGCCAGAGAAGTTGTATCGGTCGTAATGGTTCCGCATACCGCATTAATCGTCACGCCGGTAGAGCGGTTGGTAATCTGAGTTACAGCGGCACCGGCTCCGGTAGCATACCCAATTCCGGTAGATGCAGAAGTGGACAGAAGTCCAGCAATGGTAGAAGTGGATTTAGTGTTACCGTTTACGTCAGTTACTTTCCATGCGCCCTCATCGGTATAAGTTAGAACATCATCAACTTGCAGGGTTACATCTTGAAGATTAAAAGTTGTTCCATTGTCAATCAGAGCGATCTGCAACGTCTTTGCAGCTATATCTCGATTGTAAATTTGAATCAGCGTGATTTCGCGCTGGGTTTGATTATCGGGGGCGAATGCGATACTCACCACAGAAGTTCCGTTAGTCGTGGATGTTTGAGTGCCAGGACGCATAGAGGTGCCGTTGTAGTCCATGTAATCCACCAGAACAGGCATGTTCAGCGACGTGGCGGCAGTCGTCAGATTTACAGTCAATCTACGGGAAGTATTCAGAATCATGTTATTTCTCCAAGCGCCTCACGGCGTTAAGGGTTGATAAAACACACACTTACATTGTCTCATGATACCTGAAAACAAGGAATTGCGCAAAGTATTAGCAAATATCAAATCCGTTGCATATAAACCCGATTTATCGTGCATATTTTTGCTGTTTTGCTAGCCTTCGAATGTAACGCAATCGGTCTGCTTTAGATCGAAGTATTGCCTTTCCATAGCGTTTATATGTTTTCATCATGCCATCCAGCCTTGGGCGTGAGCGTATGGGTTAATAGCTCTTTCCTTACTCTTCTTTGCGGCCTTCTTCTCTTCTGCGCTCATGGCCGATGATGAATAGACAATCATCACTGAGTCCGCTAAGTTAGGAGATTTCGTGCCATCCGGGGCTTTGTCTATCAATATCTTCCCACTCCCATTTATTGAGTATGTTGGCTGGGATAGCTCCATTGTGAGCTGTGTCAACAGTTTCAACTTAGGATTGATTGATATTAGGCCGTCAATATCGTCAGGGGCTTTGCCTTCTGTTATTGCCCTGTGAGTTTCTTGGAACCGTTTTCTAAGCATCCACCATGCTTGCGCCTTGGCATTGGCGAACATATCCTTATTCTTTCGCCCGTCAATAGCTTGAGCGTCAGGTTTTTCAGGCGACCCAGAGCCTCTAAACGCTCTAACTGTGATCTGTTTCTCTTTGTTTTCTTCCCTGCGCTCGTTAATCATGCGGGCATCGCCCCTAACTCCAGCTCCAAGTCCATCCGCATCATAATCGAACGTTCCATATCCATTTTCGTCACATAGCAGGAATGTCTTTTCTACCGTTTGTAGAATATCTGAACCTTCGCCATGCCAGCTCTCTAAATGCTCCAAAAGCATACCAAACCGGCCCGCAAACGAGTTTTCATCCTTCCCCTCATCCGCTACATCAAGAGCGCCCTTCTTAATGCCTGACGGGCTTATAAACAGCTTTTCATCTGCACCAATCGCTGCTTGCACCCATTCCGATGGGATAAGTACGCCAGAAACCGATGCGGCATAGTTAATATCTACCTCTTGTGCCAAGGTAATTGGGTCTAGCTTTTCCTTCTGCGCCGCATACCACTCTTCACCTTTTCGAGGGTCGTCCCGCCAGTGGAACGTGAAAACATTGACCTTCCCGCTTCTACGCTTCTCGGCAAATGGGTTCCCCATTCCGTTAGGGGTTGATACATCAATACGGCAGTTTGTGGTCTGGGATAACGAAGCCTCGACTAAGTGCGGCCTTTCAAGGAAAGCGGATTCGTCCACAAAGTAGAATGACGTTCTTGCACCCCGTCCAATACCATCACCTGATTCGCCTGTAAGGCTTGAGCCTGTATCCTTGAACAATACCCGCATGTGCGGAGCTTCCCATGCGCCGGTAAACTCTCTGGGAAGTAGTGAAAGGAACTGGCGGGCTTTATCGAACAGGGAATGCGGAGACCCAATTTTGTCTACATATTCCTCTTTGCGAGACCCAAACCCACCCACAACGCCCTCATTGAACATGCAAACCGAACAAGCCACTGCAATGCATAGCCAGGATACCCCAGCATCCCGAGACTTCTCAGTTAGCCCACTCTCCCCATTCTCCCATCGCTCAATAAACCATTCTATCCATTCAACTTGTTTGGGGAATAAAATAAACGGGATGACTGATGGGAGTTTCTTTTCTGGATTTCGAGGGTCAAAAGTACATCCCCAATCTGTGATGAACTGAGCGATGTTCTGCCGGTAATACTCTTTTAATGCAGGAAGTGACGCAGGATTATCTCGAATATGCTGAAGCCTCCTTGCCCTTGCGGCAAATATGGCTGAATAATCAGGATTGCGAAAGTCAAAACCGCTTTCCATTTGGTTACTTCTTGTTTTCAGCAGCGATCATGTCGGCATAAGCCCTTGCCGCATCTTGCGGGGTCATGTCAGCAGATACAACCTTTACAGGCCCGCCGCCTTCTCCTACTACCTCTTGCGTAATCCTATCCCCGTATTTCTTAGGGGCTAGCTTGGATAGATACCATTTCCTAGTGTCAACTCTAAGCCTAGAACGGGCGACTACTTCGGAATTTGTGCGCTCATTACCGTTATCATCAACGAACGTATCGCGGGTTGAGTCGTCGGCAATGTCGAACAGTTCGTCGGCCATTTCATCCAGACCGACCTCTCTAGCTCTCGCGTATTGGGCGAAAAAGCCGTGTTT
>Ga0316620_10001181_pt1 | contig 11118 bp, 6 predicted proteins | sample OWC_Aug_M1_C1_D5_FD_207651 | JGI IMG/M metagenome (GOLD analysis project Ga0316620, IMG submission 207651) | Wetland soil microbial communities from Old Woman Creek delta, Ohio, United States - OWC_Aug_M1_C1_D5_B | ecosystem: Environmental > Terrestrial > Soil > Wetlands | place: USA: Ohio...
CACCTCGCCGGCGTTCGCATCGGCGACCGTGTCGACATCGGCGCGCAGGCCTGCGTATGTCGCGGGATGCTGTCGCATACCGTCGTCGGCGACGACGCGAAGATCGGCAGCCTCGTCTACGTCAGCCACGGCGTGGTCATCGGGGATCGCGCCTGGCTATCGGCCGGAACGGCCGTCGCCGGACACGCGCGCATTGCCGCGGAGGCGGTGCTCGGCATCGGCAGCGTGATCGTCGACAACGTCAATCTCGACGCGGGTGTCGCGGTCGGAGCAGGCGGCGTCGTCACCGGCGACGCCACGGCCGGCTCGAGGCTCTGCGGCGTTCCCGCCCATCTGGTGCCGACGATGCGCCGTTTCGGTCCGACACCTCGGCAGTGACGCGACGAAGGCCTTCCTGCGCCGGCGTGCGCCGTCCCGGCTGCGATCAGGCGACGGTCGCGAGCGCCGGGGCGCGCAACGCCGCGTGGGCCTCGTCCAGCCAGCGGTTCACGTGCTCCGCCAGTTCGTACACGTGGGGCAGGTCGAGCATCTGGCCCGAATCGTTGCCCGCGACCATGTTCGGACCGCCCGATTGGGGAAGCAGCTCGAGCCAGTCGAGCCGATAGTTGCGCTCGCCGCGCACGGGACGATCGCGGGTGAAGCACAGCACCACCGGGCCCGCGAAGGATCCGGGCACGTAGCGACCGCCGGCTTCGCGGTTCGCCGCGTAGACGAGCCGCTGGTGGATCTCGCTGCGATCGCCGCGGAAGATGTCGCGTCGCTTCACGATGTCGCGGACGACCAGCGCCTTTTCCCGGACGAAGGCCGCGCGTTCCGCCGGGTCGAGCTTCGCGAAGGTCGACGCATGCAGGACGATGCGGTCGCGGATGAAACCGAAGAGCGCCTTGGGACGGCCGGGGCGCCGGCGCTCTCCGCCGCCTCGAAGGCTTCCGTCGGCGCGGTGAAACGGCGACGACGGATCGAGCATCAGCAGCAGCCCCACACGCTCGCCCGCCGCTTCGACCTGGCGCGCCATCTCGTACGCCACACGCGCCCCGTAGCACGCACCCGCGAAGAAATAGGGTCCCGACGGCTGCACGCGGCGAATCTCCAGCAGATTGTCCGCAGCGATGTCCTCGACGCGCCGCAGCGGCGGCGACGCGCCGTCGAGGCCGCGCGACGCGACGCCGATCAGCGGCTGGCGTCGGTCGAGCAACCGGCCCAGATGCACGAAGCCGACCGGGTTCCCTCCGCTCCCCGGAACGGCGAACAGCGCCGGCCGGTCGCCGTCGTCCTTGATCGCCACGAGGCGCGCCGCGGGCTCCGCGACGTCCCCGCGGCGGCGTCCCGATTCGACGAGCCGCGCCATGCCCGCCACGGTCGCCGCGTCGTCGAAGAGATGTCCGAGGCCGAGGCCGACGCCATAGCGGATGCGCAATTGCGCGAACAGCTCGTACGCCTGGAGCGAATCGCCGCCGAGCAGGAAGAAGTCGTCGTCCCTGCCGATATCCAGCCCGGGAGCGCCGAGCGTTCGGCGCCACATCTGCGCGATTTCGCGCTCGAGGTCCGAGCGCGGTCGATCGTCCACACGCGCGCGCACATCGGCCACGGCGCCTTCGGCGGACAGGCAAGTCCGGGCGACCGCGCCCCGGTCGACCTTGCCGGTCGCGGTTTTCGGCAGGTTGGGCAGGATCGTGATCCGGCGGGGAACCTTGAACCCCGCGAGCAGCCGCCGCGCATGCGCCTGCAACTCCCGCTCCCTCGCGTCGAAATTGCGCGCGAGAACGACCGCGGCGCCGATTTCCTCCCCCAGCGTCGGGTGCGGCATCGCGAACGAGCATGCCTCCGCGACGGCGGGGTGGCGCAACAGCGCGGATTCCACCTCGACCGCACCGATCTTTTCGCCGCCGCGGTTGATCACGTCCCTGATGCGGCCGGCGAGCGTCAGAAAGCCGTCGGCGTCGAACCGGCCGAGATCGCCGGTGCGGAACCATCCTCCGACGAACGCGGCGGCCGTTGCGGCGGGGTCGTCCTGATAGCCGTCGAACACGCCCGGACCCCGCGCCACCACTTCCCCGATCGCGCCCCGCGGAACGGGCTTGCCGGCCGCGTCGACGATCATCACCTCGTTGAACATCGGCTTGCCGACGCTGCCCGGCCTGCGCTCTGCCGGGGGAAGCGCGTTGCTCGCGAGCGTGCAGGTTTCCGACATCCCGTATCGCTCGACCATCGGGGCATCGAACGCATGCTCGAGCCCGGCCAGCACCTTGGGATCGAGGCGTGCGGAGCCCGAGCGAATGAAGCGCAGGCGCGCGTCGCGCACGATGTCGCGGTATTCGTCGATGCGCTCGAGGATGGCGCGATGGATCGACGCCGCCGCCGAGTACCACGTCGGGCGAAACTCGGCGATCTGGCGGAAGAACGACGGGATGTCGAAACCGGGCGCGCACACGACGCCCGAACCGCACGCGAGGGGCACGAACAGCGACGATTTCAGGCCGTGGCCGTGGAACATCGGCATGACGTGCAGGCCGCGATCGGCGCTGGTCAATCGATAATGCTCGCGACTCGCACGGGCGTACGCGAGCAGATGCCGTTGCCGCATCGGGACGAGCTTCGGCTCCGAGGTGATCCCCGACGTCAGCAACACGAGCGCGACGTCGTCCTGGGTGTTCCAGGCGCCGGCGGCAGGCCGCGCGGATTCACGGGACGTGAGCGAGAAGGTCCCCGCCGCTTGCGCCGCGTCGATGACGAGATCGATGACGGGAATGCCGAGCATGGCGGCGCAGTCGCGCGCCGCCGATCGGTCGTCTGCGGGGAGGATCAGCGCCTTCGGGCGCAGCCTCGAGAAGTACTTCGCGAACTCCGCTCCGGTGTAGTCGGGGTTGAGCGGCACGTGGATCGCGCAACTCGCCACCCCGAGAAAGCACACCGCCGTTTCCGGACCGCGCGGAAGGACGCTCGCGACCCGGTCACCCCGCCCGATGCCGTGCCCGGCAAGCGCGTCGCGGATCGCGAGGAGGCGCGCAGGCACGTCGGCGAATCGCAGCGGCTCGCGGCCCGGCGCGAGAACCGCTTCCACCTCGCCCGCGGAACCGGCGAGCGCCCCGAACGTCGACCAGAACGAATCTGCCTGCAAGGACGGTTACCAACCCTGGTTGAACGGTCGTACAGTAGCGCTCCGCGCCGCGGGGGCGCAACAGGATTCCCGTGCCGCGCGTCGGCCCGCGTCGGGCGAGCGTGCCGCGCGCCTGTTGCGCTTCCTGAACCCTGCCCGGACACGGTATTCTAAAAAGCTCCCTGCCACCTTCCGAGAGGCCTCATCCGATGTCGAAATCGATCCTTCGTGCAATGGGCGTCCTGCTGACGCTCGCCGCGTCGGCCGCGCTCGCGCAACCCGTCGAAGGTCCTGATCAGGCCGCCCGGTCGCTCAATCCGTACGTCTATCTGCGCGATGCGGCCGGCAACAAGGTCTTCATCGAAACGCAGTTCTGGCGCAACGATCCCAATTACGACGCGCGCGCGCTGCGACGCATCTCGGACGTGATGGCGGGCCTCGAGAAGCTCGGCTTCAAGCGCCACGCCGACGCCGCGAATGGCTGGGACAAGCCCGAGAAGGTCGTGCGCTGCCGGATCAACCTGGAAGTCGTGAACAAGCGCTGGCGCGGCAAGACCGGAGCGATCGTCGGCTGCGAAGGAACGGGCATCTCGGACGCCGAGATCGTGCCGTCGGAGGACCCGAAGCACGTGAAGCTCGTGCTCGATGCCTTCGAGAAGCAGTTCAAGATCGCGAAGGAAAAGCTCGGCTGACGGGTCGCGGGATCCCGCGCTCACTCGAGCGAGACGGCAACCGTGTTGTCCTTCGGCCGGCGATCGATCAGCTTGTTGTAGGGATCGATCCCGGCCCGCGCGGGCTTCGCCGCGACGACCACCGACCAGGTCGTCTTCTCCTGCTCGATCCTGCGCTTCTCGAGAAACAGCGGCTCGTTGTTCGCATCGAGCACGCCGATGTCGATCCAGTCGGCGATCGGCCTTTCGGTTTCCTTCCCGAGCTCGCCCGCCTCGAGCTTCTTCGCGAGCACGTCGATCGTCACCTGGTAGCGGCCGTCGGGTAGCGCCTTCGCGGTGGCGGCGAGCGCCCGATTGTCGTAGAGCGTGATCCGGTCGAAGAAGTCGTCGATCACGTAGGCGAGCCGCGGCGGGGTCACCGCGCGGATGCGGGCGAGCAGGTCGGCCGTGTTCGAGTACGGCGGGCCCTTGAACGCCCACTCGTCGCGATACGCGCGGATCGCGCGATTCAGGCTGTCCTCCCCGATGTAGTCGGCGAGCGCGTACATGACGAGGCTGCCCTTGCGGTAATGGATGTAGTCCTGGTTCTCCACCAGCGCGAGCGGCAGCTCCTTCTTCTGCTCGGTGCTGCGGCCGAGCAGGTAGCGATCGAGCTCGTAGCGGAGGAAGCGCTGCATCTTCGCCTCGCCGTACTTCCGCTTCATCACCATCAGCGCCGAATACTGCGCGAGCGTCTCGACGAGCATCGTCTCGCCCTGCACGTTGGCGCCCGGGACCTGGTGCCCCCACCATTGGTGCGCGAGCTCGTGCGCCGTCACGTAGTACGGGTAGTCGATGTCCTCGGGATCGCCGTCGCGCACGCGCGCGATGAACCCGATGCCCTCCGAATAGGGGACGGTGTTCGGGAACGACTGGGCGAACGTCTGGTAGCGCGGGAATTCGACGATGCGGAACTGCCGGTGCTGATACGGCCCGAATGCGCGGGTGAAGTAGTCGAGCCCGGCCTTCGTCGCGTCGATCATCCGGTCGAGGTTGTACTCGTGGCCCGGCTGGTAATAGATCTCGATCGCGACGTCGTGCCAGCGATCCTTCCTGACGGCGTAGCGCGCGGACTGGAACGCGAAGAAATCGAGGATCGGGCTGTCCATCCGGTACGCGAAATAATGGCGGTCATTCTCGGTCCATTCGCGCTGCAGGTAGCCCGGTGCGATCGCCCACTGGTCCGCCGCCGTGCCGATCGTCGCGGTGAACGTGATGAAGTCCGCGTCGTTCGCGAGTCCGTTCTCGGCGAGGCCGACGGGGTCGTCGCGCCTGCGCATGCGCTCCTTGGGCAGGAGCCCGAACTTCTTGCGGTCGCGGTCGGTCGCGAGCTCCCCGTTCTCCTGGTAGCCCACGAACGGCAACACCATCTGGCCGTTGACGAACGAGCCGTTGTAGACGACGTCGGTCGTCGATCCGCTGTTGGTGAAGCCGTGGGTGGGCACCTCGAGATCGAATGCGAGGTCGAGCGTCGCGTCGGGCGCGAGCGGCGTCGCGAGCCGGTAGCTGCGCACCCCGAGGCGCGGATCGTCCGTGACGAGGCTCGCGGGCCGGCCGAACTCCAGGCGGTGGATCTGCAGGCGGTCTCCCGGCCGCAGGATCAGGTGGATCGTATCGAGCGCCCGGCCCGTGCGGTTCTGCAGCGTGTAATGGCCCTTCATCCGCACGCGCTGCTCTTCCGGGTAGAGATCGACCGCGACGTCGACCGCCGTGATCTTCGGCTGCGGCGCGGCTTCGAGCGCCTTGTACTTCTTCTCGTACTCCGCCTGCTGCGCCTGGCGGTCGTACGCGGTCATGTACGGGTTCAGCACGTTGGTGTTGTAGAAGATGAACGCGCCGAGCCCCGCCATCGCGAGCGCTCCTCCCCCGGCGACTGCCGCGACGGGCGCGGTGAAGCGCCGCCGGGCGACCGCGATGCGCCCGCGCCAGTCCACCGTCGTCCCGCGCACCCAGAACAGGTGGGCGGCGACCGCGAGCAGCAGCGCCGCGGCCGCCCAGTAGGCATCGAACGCACGCACCCGCGCGAGGAAATGCCCGAAGCCGTTCATGTCCGAGTACGTGAAGCCGCCGTTGGCGCCGTACTTGTAGAGGTTGTGCTCGAAGCCGAGCAGGTCGGCGACCGAGAGCGCGACGAAGTAGACGATCATCAGGAAATGACCGAAGTACTTCTGGTTGACGAGCGAGTGCACCGTCAGCGCGAGCACGCAGACGAGCCAGTAGTCGACGAGTTGCAGGCCGAACAGCCATTCGAGGTAGAGGCCGAGCTCGTAGCGGTGATAGCCCCTGGCGGTCTGGATGCCGATCCCGCACAGCAGCAGTACCGCCTGCAGGACGACAGGGATCAGCATGAGCGCGAGTAGCTTCGCCACGAACGGCAGCCACGTGGGGATCGGCAGCGCGTCGTGGATCTGGTCGAGGCGCGCGTCGCGCTCGCGCCATGCCAGCTCGCCCGCGTAGAACGTCACGATCGCCAGCATGAACACGGCGAACGTGCCCGAGACGAGCTCGAGCATCTGGTAGGTGACCGGCCACGTCACCGTGCCGAAGATGCTGCCCGACGTCGTGCTCACGGTGACGCAGAACAGGACGCCGGCGAGTGCGATCACGCCGAAATAGACGTTGCGGACCGTCTCGCGGAAGTTGAGCCACACCATCCGCGGCAGCGACCGCCAGGCGGCGACCGGCGCGACGTTCGTGGCCGGCTCTGCGGCGAGCGGCGGGGCCGCGCCGAACGCCGTCGGCGCATCGGATGCATCGTCCGATTCGCGCCGGCCGGACGTGGCGGGCTCGCCGAAGCGGAACCTCCGGAAGCAGAAGGCGAGGACGACGGCGCCGATGCCGAACCACAGCAGCCGGTTCCACAGCAGGAAGCCCTGCAGCAGGACGAGACGTGTGTTGCGCTCGCTGATCGACCAGTACTCGGTCAGCTTGGCGGTCGCCGTGACGCCGAACGGATCGAGCATCGCGGCGAGCGTCTTGTTGTCCATGTCGCGCAGCAGCCCCTGCGCGGCGAGATAGCCGATCAGGAGGACGACGCTGGCGATATAGACCGGCAGCATGCGTCGCGTGAGCGCCGCGATGCAGAAGAACAGGCCTCCGAGCACGACGACGTTCGGCAGCAGCACCGTGACGTAAGGCAGCGCGTAGGCGAGCAACCGGGAGGCTCCGACCCGATCCGGATCGATGCCCGGCAGCAGCAGGCCCGCCGCGGTGCCGAGCGGAATGCCCGACAGGACGACGATCAGCACCGCGACGGCGCCGACGAATCGCCCCGCGAGATAGTCGTGCCTGGCGATCGGGGCGGTGAAGAAGAACGAGCCGGTACGGTGCTCGGAATCCTGCTGGACCGCGCGGCCCATGACGGCGGCGATGACCGTCAGCGCCACCATGCCGAGAAAGGCCATCGTCTGCGAGATCGCGTACGGCGAGTTGATCCATATCTTGCCGCTGCCGAACGAGACGATCGCGCCCGGAATCGCTCCGCCCGCCGCCGCGACCCAGAGCATCGCGAGCGCGCCGAAGATCGCGAAATAGGCCCACGTCGAGATCCGCTTCATCCGGGTCGCGAACTCGAACGACGCGATCGTCGCGAGAGCCCGCATCATGCAGCCTGCAACGCCGGCGCGTTGGTGTCGAGGCGCCCCGCGATCGCCGCGAAGTAGACGTCCTCCAGCGTCGCCTCGACCGGAGCGAAGCCGTCGCCCGGCGCCGCGTCGCCCACGACGTTGACGAGCGTGCGGCCCGCGAGCAGACGAGTCGAGATCACCGGATACGCGGTTTTCGCCGCGGCGAGGTCGGCGCGCGGGATCGCCTTCTGCCACACGCGGCCCTCGAGCGTGCGCGTGAGCTCGAGCGGGTTGCCGGTGAGGAGCACGCGCCCCTTGTCGATGATCGCCATCCGCGCGCACAGGTCGGAGACGTCGGAGACGATGTGCGTCGACAGGATCACGATGACGCTCTCGCCGATCTCCGCGAGCAGGTTGTGGAAGCGCACCCGCTCCTCGGGATCGAGACCGGCCGTCGGCTCGTCGACGATGACCAGTCGCGGATTGCCGAGCAGCGCCTGCGCGATGCCGAAGCGCTGGCGCATGCCGCCGGAGAAGCCCCCGAGCGCCTTGCGGCGCACCTCGTAGAGATTCGTCTGCCGCAGCAGGTGCGCGACCACGTCGCGCCGCTCGCGCTTGTCGGCGAGCCCCTTGAGCCGCGCGAGATGATCGAGCAGCTCCTCGGCGGACACCTTCGGGTAGACGCCGAAGTCCTGCGGCAGGTACCCGAGCGAGCGCCGCACCGCCGCCTTGTCGCGCAGGACGTCGATCTCGTCTTCGTGTCCCCCCCACGCTTGCGGCTGCGCCGCTGCGCTGCCCCCCGAGGGGGCGCGATTGGCGCTCATGCGAACGCTGCCGGCGTCCGCCTCCTGCAGCGTCGCGAGGGTGCGCATCAGCGTCGACTTGCCCGCGCCGTTCGGCCCGAGCAGGCCGAACATGCCCGCGGGTATGGTCAGCGAGACGTCGGACAACGCCCGCACGCCGTTCGGATACGTCTTGGAAAGGCCGGAGATCGTCAGCGCGAATGCCATCGCAAGCTTTCGGAACTCAGGGAGGGACCCCAAGCAAGCGTGAGATGGTACGGGCGAACCGTTCGGATTCAAAAAAAGAACCGGCAATCGCTCGCCGGTTCCTGCTGCCGCGGGTGCCCGGGGAACCCGGCGGTCGTCACCGTGCCGCTCAGAGACCGACGCCGCTGCCCGCGCCGGCGAGCGCCGCGATCCCGAGCAGGGCGAAGATGCCTGCCGCGATGCCGTGCACGAGGCGCAGCGGCACGCGGCGCGCGACGCGCCCCCCGATCAGGACGGCCGGGACGTTGGCGATCATCATGCCGAGCGTCGTGCCGGCGACGACCGATCCGAATGCGTGGTATTGCGCGGCGAGCGCCACCGTCGCGATCTGCGTCTTGTCGCCCATTTCCGTGAGAAAGAAGGCGAGGAGCGTCGCGCCGAAGACGCCGGCGCGCGGGAGTCGCGTGTCGGATTCGTCGAGGCGGTCGGGGATCAGCGTCCAGATCGCCATCGCGATGAACGACAGCCCGAGGATCCAGCGCAGCGCCACCGGCCCGATGACCGACGTGATCCACGCGCCCACCGCGCCGGCGAGCGCGTGGTTCGCGAGCGTGGCGACGAATATGCCGAGAATGATCGGAACCGGCCGGCGAAACTTGGCGGCGAGAACGAAGGCGAGAAGCTGGGTCTTGTCGCCGATTTCGGCGAGGGCGACGACGCCGGTCGAAACGAGGAACGCTTCCAACGAGTGAACTCCCTGGCCGGTTGCGGACGAATGACCACGCCGGCTCCTCCGGCCCTCCGAAGGCGGCGTGGTCAAAGGTCTCGCCAGGCCAGGTAACCGCTTGCGCCATGGCCGGGCGGCCAAGCGTGTTGACGCAAGCCCCTCTTTCGAGGGCGGCTACTCCCCGATGACGGCGCGATTATACGGTGATCCTTGCTACCATCGAGCGGTCGCCACGTGATCCCGGACCCGCCGGCCGATGACACGACCGAGCCAACGGCTGCTGCAACGCGCGTTCCCCTTCACGGCCTGGCTTGCGCGCGTCGATCGGCACTCGCTGCGCCACGACCTCGTCGCGGGCATCACGGTCGCGCTCGTCGCGGTGCCGCAATCGCTCGCCTACGCGCAGCTCGCCGGCGTGCCCGCGTACTACGGGCTCTACGCGGCCTTCCTGCCGACGATCGTCGGTGCCCTGTGGGGCTCGTCGCCGCAGCTCTCCACGGGCCCGGTCGCCATGACGTCGCTGCTCACGGCGGCGAGCCTCGCCCCCTTCGCCCGCGTCGGCAGCGAGGCGTTCGTGGAGGGCGCGGTCGTGCTCGCGCTGCTGTCCGGGCTCTTCCAGATCGCGTTCGGCGCGCTGCGCCTCGGAATGCTGCTGAACCTCCTGTCGCATCCCGTCCTCGTGGGATTCATCAACGCCGCCGCGATCATCATCAGCCTGTCCCAGCTTCCCGGATTGATCGGCGTCTCCGCGCGCCAGAGCGAACACTTCCTCGCCGACACGTGGCATGTGCTGACGAACCTCGATCTCATGCACGAGCTGTCGCTCGGGTTCGGCCTCACCGCGCTCGTGCTCCTCGTCGCGTTTCGCAGGCTCGCGCCGAAGCTGCCGGGCGTGCTCGTCACCGTCGCCGCGCTGACGGCGGTCAGCTGGTGGCTCGGGTACGCGGACAAGGGAGGGCGCATCGTGGGCGAGATCCCCGGAACCCTGCCCGGGATCGCGCTTCCGCGGCTCGAATGGAGCCGGACGATCGAGCTCGTGCCCGCCGGCTTCGTGATCGCGCTGATCAGCTTCATGGAGGCGATGTCGAGCTGCAAGGTCGCCGCGATGAGGACCAAGCGGCCCTGGGACGAGAACCAGGAGCTCGTGGGACAGGGGCTCGCGAAGATCGTCGGCGCGCTGAACGGCACGTTTCCCGTGAGCGGCTCGTTCTCCCGCTCGGCGCTGAATCTCGCCGCGGGCGCGCGCACCGGACTCGCCTCGGTCGTTGCCGCGGCGCTCGTCGCGGCCACGGCGCTCTTCCTCGGGCCGCTGCTCTACCATCTGCCGAAGCCGGTGCTCGCCGCGATCATCGTGCTCGCCGTGGTCAACCTGCTCAACTTCGGGGCGATCCGGCGCGCGTGGCTCGCGAGCCGCGCCGACGCGACCGCCGCGATCCTGACGTTCGCGGCGACGCTCCTCTTCGCGCCGAACATCCAGAACGGCATCCTCACCGGCATCCTCGCGTCGCTCGCGCTGTCGCTGTACCGGCGCATGCGCCCGCGCGCGATCGAGGTCGGCCTGCACGCCGACGGGACGCTCCGCGATGCGGCGCACTGGGGCCTTCCGCCGCTCCACGACCGCATCGCCGGCCTGCGCTTCGACGATTCGCTCGAGTTCGTCAACGCCGCTCATTTCGAGGACGCGGTGCTGCGGCTCGTGCGCGAGCGTCCGCGCGCGCGACTCCTGCTGATTGCGGCGGGCGGCATCAACGAGATCGACGCCACGGGCGTCGAAGTGATCTCCAACCTCGCGGACCAGCTCGCCGAAAAGGGCGTGACGCTCGCGTTCAGCGGGTTGAAGAAGCAGGTGCAGGAAGTGTTCGACCGCACCGGCCTCACGGCGAAGCTCGGCGCCGAGAACATCCATCCGACGGACCGGATCGCGCTCGACGCGCTGGCGCTGCGCGCGGACGGCCAGCCGTAAGTCGCTGCGGGACGCCTCGACGACGGCCGCCGGACCCTATCGCCCCGGGTCTCGCGACTCGGTCAA
>Ga0316620_10001182_pt1 | contig 11116 bp, 10 predicted proteins | sample OWC_Aug_M1_C1_D5_FD_207651 | JGI IMG/M metagenome (GOLD analysis project Ga0316620, IMG submission 207651) | Wetland soil microbial communities from Old Woman Creek delta, Ohio, United States - OWC_Aug_M1_C1_D5_B | ecosystem: Environmental > Terrestrial > Soil > Wetlands | place: USA: Ohio...
TCCTTTCTCGGAGTCAACCATGTACCTAAAATCATCATACACAGGCAGCAGGCCGCTAAAGCCCTGGGTGAGCTGTGGAGGGATGGGTTCAAGGGTGGTTGCCCAGAGATAACCTTGCTCCTGGGGGCCCCAAAAGGAGGCCATCGTTTCCCCCTGGGTCACCGCGAACAGCTCCGACAGGGCAGTCGCGATCGTTCCATCATATTGGACGAAAATCTCGCCATTATAGATCACGTTCCAGGGTATGAAATTAAGGGAGTTGCTGTTGGAATATAACAAGATCTTGGAGCCATTCAAACCCGTCAGCTCGATGGCCCAAAACGGGTAATCGTCAGTGTGGGTCGTGACAGTCAATGTATGTGGCCGAGCGTATAGGCGACCGATCGACAGCACCAGGCGGCTGACGCTCTCGGTGGAGACCTGGGCTTCATTGAGCCAGAAACCATCCCCTCGACGCTCAATCCGCTGGTAATCCCTCACCCGGTCACCAATCCCGACCCAGCGGTAGGCCAGCTCGATGCTGGCGACCTGGAAGTTGGGGTCCAGCCGGTATCCATCCAATGCCATGTTGATTAGCCTGGGGGCATTGGGGTCGGAATACGGGTACTGGAAATTCCATTTCCCGGGTTGCTCCAGGCTGGTGGGCAGGATTTTAACCTCGGCCTGTCCAAGCTCACCTGTCGCGCTTGGGGCAGAGGTGGGTTCAGCTGTTCTGACTACCGCAGTCTCGGTTGGTAAGGTTTTTGTCGAAGTAGATAATGCTGTTGGTGGCACCGGGGTGGTGATTTCAGGTGAGCCACAAGCAGGTAGGAGCACGAGCAGACTCAGAATGGATATCCGCAAAATTAGCCAATGATACTTATTCTTCATCGGAGCCTTCCTTACATTCTCAGTAGAAATCTGCCACCATTAATGCCCAATGACCCTGATGGGCATCTCCTGTCACTATTGGGATATCACTGGATGCGATGCAAGCCAGATTGGGAGGTTGATTAATTATATAACCAGGCCGGATTCTCCATGTGAAAACCATCATCGTTGGTCATCTCCAATCGGATAGATTACGATTTCCATCATGCACTTTCACCGCGGCCAAATAACGACTTAACCCCTCCCCAGGCTTTGCTCAAGCCCCAGGCGATCGGAAGCCAGATCAGCATGCAGAAGAAGTTTTCGCCACTCAGCATGCCTGGCTCACTGAGCTCGAGCGGTTTCGGGTCTGTGGTCTGCACGTAGGCATTGATCTGGTCCACCACGTTCTGCTTGGCATAATGGCCCGATGTGTACACCGAGGTGAGTGGGACGAGGCCTTGGGGGGTGCGCAGTTCAACCCGGTAAACAGTACCACCTTCTTGGGCGTCTGAGGAGCCTAATTGTGCGCCGACTACGCTGTTGATCGAATACGTGCCAAGCGGAATGAGCCACAACAGCTTCGCCTGATTGACGCAATTGGTTAAGCTCGACCCCCGGGCATGTTTACAGGTGAGCCTGGATGATTGCCCACCCAGGCCGAGGAAGAAGACCACGAACGCGGCGATCACGATAATGCCCGCCACCGAATTATTTTTACCTTGGGACTTATTTTCTGCCATAGCATCCTCCCTAAAAGTGTTTATAAGACGTCACCCTCTTCGCCACAGGCGGCTGGAAATGGCAGATAAGATCAGGGAAATCATGCAGAGGATGAGTATAAAAATACCTCCTGAAACACCCCAGGAGGTCTCGATGAAACAGGAGATCTCTTCATCAGGCGGGCAGGTTGATGGGTTGGGCTGGTTTGCCATCGGCCAGATGATCATCGCCAGGGCCAGCACCAGGAACGTGATGAACAGGGATTTGTCAACCGCATTGCTGCGTGGGTACTCTGAGCTAATCATCTCAGCCGGTATGGCAGGCTCCAGGTGACCGCAATAATGGCAGGGGTCTTCGTCAGCCGGGACGGTTCTCAAGCATACCGGACAGACCCGTAAATATAGATCCGCTCCGCAGGTGTGGCAGATCCGGTCATTCGAACAGGCCGGGGTATGGCAGGTGGGACACGTTTTGCTGTATTCAGCCACATGGGGATCCGTTTCCAGCAGGTCTTTGTCAGTTGTCATATCCTCCTCCGGTTCGTTACCGAGCAAAGAATTGCGCCTGGGATATCGCTGAATGACACACCCGCGAAAGCACTTGTTCAGACAATTACACCATCATTTACATGGTACAGCACCTCCATTGTGAGAGGCTGGGATTATCTGAGTATTTTGGTAGGATGGAAGATGGATATAGGAAAGGCTCGGAAATCAGAAAATGCAAGATTGCCGCATCAGTGCTTCACCTACGTTATTGGGTGAAGCGGAGTATAGAAATGATTATTTAAATAAGAGAACAAAAAAAGGATTACAGCAGGATAATCCAACCTGGTGAGGCGTAAATCCCAAGTTGAGATAAAAAGTCTTCGTCCCATTAAGGGACGAAGATGGCGGTTGGCAATTCTTCCTCTATTATCTGATCTATTATTGTTCCTCTACCCTCCCGCCATGGCACCCACCACCCTGAGGGGTTGCTTGCCGGTGGTGATGTCCTCCGGCAGCTGGTTCGAGGCCGGCTCCAGCGAGATGTCCTCCCCGCAGGCGAAATAACGGATAAATGGCCGGCGTTCCCTGGTCAGCTGGTCTCGGATGGTGCCGCGTAGCATGGGATAACGGACCTCAAGGGCATCCAGTACCGCTGAGACGGAAGCAGGGCCGTCCACCTGCAGCTCGACCTCACGGTTGACCTGCGCCAGGGTGCACAATTGTGCAGGTAACGTCACGCGGATCATGCGATTGCCTGCGCCTCCACGGATAGGATGGGGGGTAAATTAGCGACGATGGTATTCCAATTATCCCCAGAATCGGTTGACGCGTACAGCTGCCCTCCGGTTGTGCCAAAGTACACCCCGCACGGGTCGAGCGAATCGACCGACATGGCACTGCGGTAGACGTTGACATAGCAATTGCTTTGCGGCAACCCCTTGGTGAGCGGCTCCCATTCCTTCCCACCCGTCCGGCTGCGGAAGACGCGCAGTTTGCCCTCCGGAGGGAAGTGTTCCGAGTCGCTTTTGATCGGCACGACGAACACCGTATCCGGTTCCTGGCAATGCACCGCGATGGTATAGCCGAAATCGGTGGGTAAATTGCCGCTGATCTCGTACCATAACTCGCCTGAATCGTCGGTGCGCATGACGTCCCAGTGTTTCTGCATGTAGAGCGTGCCTGGGTGTGAGGGATGCATGGCGATGCAATGCACGCAATGACCTACTTCAGCACTCGCATCGGGCAGCTCGAAATTGGACTGCAAGCCCCGGTTGATTGCCCGCCAGGTCTCTCCACCGTCATCGGTGCGGAAGACCCCTGCAGCCGAGATGGCGATGTAGAGGCGCATGGGGTCACCATGATCCTGGACGATGGTGTGCAGGCACATCCCGCCTGCTCCGGGTGCCCACAGGTCGCCTTTGACACTGCGCAAACCGGCAAGCTCCTGCCAGGTCTGGCCGCCATCGCCTGAGCGGAACAAGGCGGCATCTTCCACGCCGGCATAAACCGTCTCAGGCTCGCTCAGGGAAGGCTCGAGCTTCCAGACGCGCTTGAACTCCCAGGGGCGCTGAGAACCATCGTACCACTGGTGCGTGCCTGGGTCACCTACGTATGCGAACTTATTTCCCACTGCCTCCCAGGTGACTCCGCCATCGTTGGAACGTTGGAGCACCTGCCCGAACCAGCCGTTGGATTGGGAGGCATAGATCCGGTCGGGGTTGACTGGCGACCCCTTGAGGTGATAAATCTCCCAACCTGCGAAGTGTGGCCCGGTGATATCCCAATGCTCCCGCTTTTTATCAGATGTCAAAATGAAAGCACCTTTGTGTGTACCAACCATCACCCTGACTTTTCCCATGGTATCCCTCCCGAGTTTGTTCCGGACTGTTATTATTTAAACACAAAATCCACGATATCTTCTCACTCGCATAAATATTTTATACCGCGTTGTGAGATTTAGAATTGGATATTATTGGCATTCTTCGATAGTCGCCCAATATTTTTTGCCTCACCCCTGCGTGGGTTGCACCAGGTTGATCAGGTTTCCGCAGGTATCCTCAAACAGCACGGATATAATTGCCCCCATCGCCTGTGGCTCACTGCGGAAATTCACCCCGCGGGATTTTAGTTTCTTGTACTCCCCATTGATATCATCCGAGAGGAAAGCCGTGAGCGGTATGCCTGCCTCGTAGAGGGCTTTCTGATAGTCACGCGCCGGTGCAAACCCCATGGGCTCCAGCACCAGTTCCACCCCTTCTGGGCCATCGGGTGAAGTCACGGTCAGCCAGCGGTATTCTCCAATGGGCATATCGGTCTTTTTGACAAAACCTAGTTTCTCGGTGTAAAACTTCAGCGCCTTGTCCTGGTCGTCTACCATGATACTGCTGAGATTAATCCGCATATTTCCTCCTTGCACCCTCCTGGAAGCGCCTGCAATCCCACGTATAAGGATTGCCTGCTGTCAAGGCAATAATACCACAATATTTATCTTATTTATCTTTTATAACGAGATTTTAAGGAGGAGTGACGAGGCGGTTTCCTGGTCGATTACAGTGTGGTTAATCCCACCCTACCAAGGATGCGCCAGGCAGAAAGCGTTAACCAGCGCGACGGCTCTTTTTTCTGCCCGAACTCCCAATCCTTCCAGGCGGTCCAGATCGATTCATTGGTGAAACACCCCTGGGCATCCATTTTCCCTGCCAGGAGCTCAGCTATCTCGAGCAAGCGTGTATCTCCTCTGAGCCATGTGAAACGCGATAAGACCTCCAGCACATGCACGAGGTCATACCAGACCAACGGGACCTTCAGCTTGCGGAAATCCGTGCCCATGTAGAACATGTATGGGTGCTGGGTGGGGCTATCGCTCCATAAGGCCAGTAAGGCATTGGCTCCGCTCTTGCATTCAGGGCCATCACGCCAGGCGTCCACCTCCGATAAAGCCTTGAGCATGGCCAGGTTCGCAAATGGGCATGGGTCTTCCTTGCGCCCGGGCCCACGGAATTTACCCAGCTCCTTGGATACAGCACACGGCCAGCCATTCTCACGGACCAGCTTCGCCAGGTAATCGATCGCAGACTTAACTGCCGGGTCATCCCGCAAGCCGAACTTCGCCAGGGCATACACGATGAGCGGAGCATCACATAACGCCCAGGCCCACTGTTCCTGGCCGCTGCCACCATAATGGGTCGGGATGTTCACCGTCAGCTGGAATGGTCCTTCGTCTGATTGGTGTTCCAGGATAGGCCTGATGATCCCATCCATACCAGGGTCAGCCGCCTTAAGTCCCAGGTCGGCGATAAAGGTAAGTTTATGGAATGGCTGCCCGGCGCTCTTATGGCTCGAGATGACCGTCCAAGGCCAGCTGGAAAGCTCGGAGACCAGCTTCCCCACCTTGGGGTCTGCCAGCATGGATTGGCGGGCTGACCTCACCCACGGTTCGGCCTCGCTTTGACCCAGCAAATCGAGCCGTGTCCGGTATTCAATCCACGGTTCACCTGCCAGTAACCAATCAATCGGAGCATGCATTGCCATTCACCTATCTGATTTTATCATTTCCCTGATAACGGTCATAGTTTAATTAATCGACGAATAACTGAAGGTAGCACATGACAATTGAAGAAGCGTCTATTCCTCATGGGATTATAATAGCTGAAGCGATAAACCCTCAGCGTGACTGTATGATTTCCGCTGATAACCGACATCTTTGTGACTCCAGGAGTAAGTGATGACAAATACAACCACCCTACCTACCCGTAGTGAAGTGCCTCCCGAGCAGACCTGGGACCTGGCTTCTGTCTTTGCCACGCCTGATGATTGGGAAGCGGCATGCAAACAGCTCACCAGCATGCTGCCAGAGCTATCGGTTTACAAGGGTCACCTGGCTGAAAACCCGCGCACACTGCTGCAATACATCCAGCTTTACCAGGAAGCGGGCACGCTGATGGGAAAGATCAGCGTTTATTCGATGAATTCCTATGCCGTCGATTCCCTCGACCAGGATGCGGCTGCCCGCAATGGTCAGGGGCGCAGCCTGATGGCCAAGTTCGGTGCCGCCACAGCCTTCTTCGACCCTGAGCTCATGCAGATTGGTTTCCCCCAGCTGCGCCAGTGGATGACGGAAGACCCCAGGCTGGCATTTTTCGCTCATTATGTTGACAGGCTGGAGAAACGCCAGGCCCATGTGCGCACTGGTGAGGTGGAAGAAGTGCTGGCGATGGTCAATGACCCATTTTTTGCCGCCACAGGTATCTATAATGCCCTGAATAACGCCGAGCTAACATTTCAGCCGGCTGTGGCTTCGGATGGCACGCAGCTCGAAGTGGGACAGGCCAGTATTGGCGCCCTGATCACTCATCCCGACCGCCAGGTGCGCCGTACTGCCTGGGAAAACTACTCAGATGGTTACCTTGCCTTCAAGAGCACCATGGCTGCCACCCTGACGGCTACCATCAAGCAGGATGTATTCAACGCCAAAGCGCGCGGCTATGAATCATCCTTACACGCCTCCTTGGCACCCAACAATATCCCGGTGGAAGTCTTCCACAACCTGATCGAGGTGTTCAAGAAGAACCTGCCCACCTGGCATCGCTACTGGCGCCTGCGCAAGGAGCTCCTGGGTTACAAGGATTTCCACGTCTACGATATCAAGGCGCCACTCACCACTGAGCGGCCGGTCATCCCCTTCAAGCAGTCGGTGGATTGGATCTGTGAAGGCATGGCTCCATTGGGTCAGGAGTATGTGAACATCCTGCGCAATGGGTGCCTGGAGAAACGCTGGGTGGATTACGCCCGCAACAAGGGCAAGCGCGAGGGTGCCTTCTCCAGTGGCTCGATGGGCACACGGCCTTTCATCATGATGAGTTATGCCGACGATGTGTTCAGCCTGAGCACCCTGGCGCACGAGCTGGGGCATTCGCTCCATTCAAACTACAGCCGCATCTACCAGCCATTCATCTATAGTCGCTATGCGCTGTTTGTAGCTGAAGTGGCCTCCAACTTCAACCAGGCCATGGTGCGCAGGCACCTGTTCGATACCCAAACCTCGCCCGGATTTCAGATCAGCCTGATCGAAGAAGCCATGTCGAACTACCATCGCTACTTCTTCATCATGCCCACCCTGGCACGTTTCGAGCTGGAGCTGCACACCAGGGCGGAGAAGGGTCAGCCGATCAATGCGGATATCCTGATTGGATTGACCGCCGACTTGTTCAAGGAAGGTTATGGGGATGAGGTGGTCTTCGACCGCGACCGCATCGGCATCACCTGGGCACAATTCGGCCACATGTACATGAATTTCTACGTCTACCAATACGCCACCGGCATTTCTGGTGCCCACGCATTGGTGGATGGCATCCTCTCAGGTAAGCCTGGCGCAGCTCAAAAATACCTCGATTTCCTCAAGCTGGGCGGCTCGATGTACCCCCTGGATTCCCTGCAGCTGGCTGGTGTGGACTTGATGTCTCCGGAGCCAGTTGAGGCGGCTTTTGCCGTCCTGGCAGGGCTGGTAGATAGGCTGGAACAAGTGGCGCGCTAGTGCGTCTATGGTGTATGAAAGGTAAAGTAACCATCCTTGCGCGCTCAATAAAGCTATTATGGAAGAAGCAAGGCAGGATCGTACTGGGGCTTAGCATGCCCGGGACTTTCCTGTTGATCGCATTGGCCTGTAACCTGCCATCCCGCCAGGCAGGCGGGCTGGTATTCCCCACCAGCCAATCGCAACCCACCGCTGTAAGCCTGGCTTTACCCACCCGCCAGCCGACCCTTCCGGATGCCGCCCTCCAGATACCGGGCACTTTACCTACTTCGCAAGTACCCAATCCATCTTCCTCTCCATTTCCCGGTTTACTGACGGCTACACCCGGGCCTGGTCAGGCGGGTGCCTGGGTCACACCCGTCCCTGAAAATTCCTTGCCCCCCTTTACTTATATCACCCAGCCTGGCGATAGCCTCGCTGCCCTGGCCTCTCGTTTTGGCGTGCGTGACGATGAGATCAGCCCTGCCCAGCCCGGCAGCGGGTTCCTGACCGCCGGGCAGCAGCTCAGCATACCCAACCGGCTGGGTGAAGCGCCATACCCGAGTGCATTGCTGCCGGATGGCGCGGTGGTTTATTCACCCCAGAGCGCCGGCTTCAGCATAGAGGATTATATTGCCCAGGCCGGAGGTTATTTAAGCACCTACCAGGAACAGGTGGAGCCGGGTGATTGGGAGAGCGGCGCCGAGATCGTCCGCCGGGTGGCATTGGAAAACTCGGTCAACCCCCAGTTATTGCTGGCATTTTTGGAGTTTCGTTCCGGTTGGGTGCGCGGCCAACCCGCCGACCCGACCCAGGTGGAATATCCCATCGGGTTTTACGTACCAGATTCCCACGGGCTGTCCGCGGAGCTTTCGATGGCTGCCACGCAGCTCAATATTGGCTATTACGGTTGGCGGGCAGGCACCCTGGCCGATTTGATCTTCCCCGATTACACCCACGTGCGCGTGAGCCCCGCATTGAACGCCGGCTCGGTAGCGTTGCAGACGCTGGTTTCCAAGTTTTACCGCCACCAGCAGGATTGGGTGGCGGCTTTATACGGTCCAAAGGGCGTCATGGCAGTTTATGACGAGATGTTCGGCGATCCCTGGCAGGCCGCTGCCAGGGTTGGGCCTCTCTTCCCCTCCCAGGTGGGACAACCCATCCTCGAGCTACCCTTCGCCCCGGGTGAGCTTTGGAGCCTGACCAGCGGGCCTCACCTCGCCTGGAAGAGTGGCACACCGCGTGGCGCGCTTGACTTTGCTCCTATCACAGGCGAGCCAGCCTGTGCTGTCTCAGCTGCCTGGGTGAGGGCGTCTGCCCCTGGCATGGTGGTGCGTTCTGAACACAACGCAGTTGCCCTCGACCTGGACGGCGATGGCCTGGAGCAGACCGGCTGGGTGCTGGTGTACACGCACACCGCCGACCAGGACCGCGTTGGCGTGGGCACCCAGGTGGACGCGGATGCGCCCCTTGGGCATCCGTCTTGTGAAGGTGGCAAGGCAACGGGCACGCACGTTCACCTCGTGCGCAAGTACAATGGTGAATGGCTGGCAGCGGATGGACCTTTACCCATGGTCCTATCCGGTTGGGTTGCCCATGCCCGTGAGCTGTCATACGATGGCACCCTGGAAAAAGATGGGCAGGTCGTTTCGGCCCACCCGGATGGCTCAGCTGGATCCACCATCATACGTTAATATCTGGCACATAAACGCGTTGACGTTCAATCGTTTACACGTTACAAATGCTAATAAAATAGGGGTATGGAAGGTAAAATGAATGATTTATCAATAAAATCTCAATTGCTGGCCGAATTTGACCGGGAGTGGGCCCACGTGGAGCGCATCTGCGCCGGTTTGAGCGAGGAGCATATGCTGGCGCATGGGGTTGAGGGAGAATGGTCGGTCAAGGATACCCTGTGCCATCTTTCAGCCTGGGAGAAATACCTTCTCGATCGCCTGGGATACGTGCTGAGTGGGCAGCCTCCCCAATATCCAGCCATGGCAACCTGGGATGACGTGCACCACTTCAATGCCCGGGTGTACGCCGAGAATAAAGACCGGCCGCTCACCTCAGCCATCATCGAGTTTCGCACCCTGCACCGGGGTGTGATGACTGTGCTGGAAGCCTTAGATGACGAACAGTACAACCAGCCGTATAGCTATGACTTCCCGGATGACAGGCTCACCCTGCTGCAGCTCATCCGCGCCAACACCTTTGAGCATTATCGCGAGCACTGCACTACCATTGAAAAGGAGAAGAAACATGATCGAGATGCCTGAGGCCACCACCATTGCCCGCCAGATGCATGAAACCCTGGCCGGGAAGGTATTCCAGGGTTTTTCCCGTGGGGCACTGACGCATAAATTCCTGTGGCTGAACAAGCCGGCTGAAGAATACGATGCTTTCCTGAAAGGCAGGCCCATCACGGGTGCCAGCAGTTATGGGCGCTCGATCTACCTTTATGTGGGCGATGAGCACCTGCTGTGGTTCGGCGAGCTGGGCGGGCGCATCCTCTACCATCCGGCAGGCCAACCATTGCCAGCGAAATACCACTTGCGCTGGGACTTTACCGATGCCTCCGCCATGACTTTCAGCATGCAGATGTGGGGCTTTGTGGGCCTGATGGAAAAAGCCGCCCTCCCCGCCCATCCATATGCGGAAGTAGGCATACCTCCTCTATCAGCGAAGTTCACCTACGATTGTTTCAACCAGCTGCTGGAGGAATATCCCGATAAGGCCAGGAAAGGGGTCAAGGGTTTCCTGACTACCAGCAAGCATATTAATGGGATTGGCAATGGCTACTTGCAGGATATCCTGTTCCGGGCCAAAATCCACCCTTCCCGCAAGATTCCCAGCTTCGTGGAGGCTGAGCGGCACCAGTTATATGATGCCATCCAGGGAACCCTGTCACAGGCCATATCCCTGGGCGGGCGCGACGATGAGCATAGCCTGTTCGACCAGCCCGGCGGGTATAAGCGCCTGATGAGCAACCAGGCTCTGGGCCAGCCATGCCCCAATTGTGGCACGGCTATTCAAAAAATCACCTATCTCGGTGGAGCATGCTACCTGTGTCCCGCATGTCAGGTGTAAAGATGGATATCCCGAAAATTATGAAAGCAATGCTGATGGATTCCCAGCGCCAGCCGCTCAAGCTGGCGGACATCCCTGTCCCGCAGCCCGGGGAGGGACAGCTTTTAGTGAAGGTATCCACCTGTGGCGTGTGCCGCACCGACCTGCACGTGCTGGACGGCGACCTGACAGAGCCCAAGCTGCCCCTCATCCTGGGGCACCAGATCGTCGGCACGGTAGCGCAATTAGGAGCAGGGGTGGACCGTTTTCACCTCGGTCAGCGCATCGGCGTGCCCTGGCTGGGCTACACAGACGGCACGTGTCGCTATTGCCTGCGCGGCCAGGAGAACCTGTGCGACCACCCCGAGTTCACCGGCTACACGATCGATGGAGGCTATGCCGAGTATGCTGTAGCCGACCAGCGTTATTGCTTCCCCCTGCCGGAGGGTTATGGTGACGTCGCTGCCGCTCCCCT
>Ga0316620_10001184_pt1 | contig 11112 bp, 10 predicted proteins | sample OWC_Aug_M1_C1_D5_FD_207651 | JGI IMG/M metagenome (GOLD analysis project Ga0316620, IMG submission 207651) | Wetland soil microbial communities from Old Woman Creek delta, Ohio, United States - OWC_Aug_M1_C1_D5_B | ecosystem: Environmental > Terrestrial > Soil > Wetlands | place: USA: Ohio...
AATCCTCTCCCGTCTAGGGAGAGAAACTTTGTATGGAATTATGGGGAAGGCTCTATTGATGAGACCAGGCGATAGTATTATTGAGGCATAGCGGTGTGGAACTCTTTCTCCGCCTCTGTTTGGATGTGAGCCAGGAAATCAACGCATTCCTTGGCTATTCCCGGGGCATCCAGATGATAGAGAGAGCGAAGAAAATCTTGCTTTCCATGGGTTACAAACTCGTCAGGAATGCCTAATCGCTTCACCTTGACATCTGAGACCCCAGCCTGTTCCAGCAGCTCCAGCACCGCGGCACCAAAGCCGCCGCTAAGGACATTCTCCTCTACAATGACCATCTTTTTGGTATGGCTGGCTACATCGAGAATAAGCTCTGTATCCAAAGGCTTGGCGAATCGGGCATTAATCACCATGGCATCAATCCCTCCCAAAGCTAAGTGCTCCGCTGCTTCAAGAGAAGGCATAACGGTAGAGCCGATACCTATTATGACTATATCTTCACCATGCTTCATCATCTCAGCTTTTCCTATGGGAAGCTGATGAAGCTCGGTGGCGAAGGGAACGCCGGTTCCCCGACCCCGAGGATAACGAATTGCCATGGGGTGCTCCGTATTGAGGGCAGTATAGAGCAGGTCTTGAAGTTCATTCCCATCCTTAGGTGCGCAAACAATCATATTAGGCATCAAGCTAAGATAGGATAAGTCAAATATCCCTTGGTGTGTTTTGCCATCCTCTCCGACAATGCCGCTGCGGTCGAGGGCAAAAATGACAGGTAGATCGGGGAGACAAACATCGTGCAACACCTGGTCAAAGGCACGCTGCAAGAAAGTGGAATATATAGCTACAATAGGTATGAAGCCCTGGGTAGCTAGACCAGCGGCCAAGGTAACTGCATGCTGCTCAGAAATTCCTACATCGTAAATACGTTGCGGAAACTCCTTGACCAGAGAAGACAGGCTATTGCCTTCAACCATGGCAGCGCTTATTACCACCACCTTGGGATTGTCCCTCAGCAGTCCACCGACTGTTCGAGCAAATACCTGACTATAAGTAGGTACTGTGTCAACGCCCTCGCTTCGGGGAGATAGCCCGTGAAAGTGGGTGGGATTATCCTCAGCCGGTTTGTAACCCTTGCCCTTCTTGGTCAACACATGGACAATAACCGGCTTGTAGTAATTCCTGGCTTGAGCCAGAACTATTTCCAAGTCAGCAAGGTTATGGCCATCTATCGGGCCCAGGTAAGTAAAGCCAAGTTGCTCCCACATCATGGTGGGCATGACTACCGCTTTCACTCCTTCCCTAAGACGGCGCAATGCCGCCTGCAGCTTCTTTCCTCCAGGCAAGAGAGACAGCAACCGATTCGTCTGTTTCTTAGCCCTTACGTAGCCACGGGTTGTTCGCACTACATTTAGCCGTCTGGCTATGGCGCCAACCGTGGGGGAAATGGACATGCCGTTGTCATTGAGCACCACGATAAATCTTGTGCCTAAATGCCCTGCGTGATTCAGCGCTTCATAAGTCATGCCACAGGTAAGGCATCCATCACCGATGACGGCTACGACATGGTGACCATCGCCAGCACGGTCACGGGCCAGAGTCATGCCCAAAGCTGCTGAAATAGAGGTGCCACCATGTCCCGTAGTGAAGGCATCGTGAGGACTTTCATCTCTATCAGGAAATCCTGAGAGTCCCTGGTATCGGCGAAGGGAATGAAATTGCTCCCTTCTTCCTGTCAATAGCTTATGAACGTAACTCTGGTGTCCCACATCCCAGATTATCTTGTCTTTCGGGCTATCAAATACCCGGTGCAAGGCGACAGTCAGCTCTACCACTCCCAGATTGGATGCTAGATGGCCTCCGTTTTCGCTGACTTTGCTTACCAGTAACTCCCTGAGCTCGGAACAAAGTTCACGTAGTTCATCGTGGGTTAACCCCTTGAGATCGCTGGGGTCGTTTGTTCTGTCCAGTATACTAGACACATCACTCTCCCACCTTAGATTATAACAAATTCTACTCTTAGACATGCTCTGGCAAACAAGATGGTTGGGCTAAGCTCGAAGCAGACGCCTAAATATACCTTTGAATCCGCCTGCCCTTTCATTGATAGAAGCGTAGTTCATCTCGCCCAGCATCAAGCCGCATAGAGCTCTCCACAACTCGTCACCCCGGTTGACCATTCCAAAAGCCAGATGAGGGAAACGGACGAAGAGTTTTGATAACGTACGAGCTATCCTCAATTCAGACATTACTTCCCTTTCCACCATCTGTTGGTAATCCTGCAATTCGACTTTGCCCCTCACCAGAGAGCCTTCGATAACTGGTGCGGCCAGATGAGCACTCTTGATAGCGTCATAAATGCCCTCACCCGTCAATGGGTCAGCAAGCCCAGCCGCATCTCCCAGAAGCAAAGCCTTATCTTGCCAAACAAGCCTACCTTTTGTACACGTTGGCATCAAGTGGCTGCTTGACCTGGCGATGGTGTATCTACTCATACTTAGTGAGTTTAGAAATTTCTGATGCCCGGGGTCCAAATACCTGGCCTTGGAGGCAGGGCATCCAGCTCCAACAGAGAGATGGTTGCGCTTGGGGAAGAGCCAGGCATAACCCCCGGGAATGCACCCCAGGTCCACTCGGGCCCGCGATTTCCACTTTGCCAGCTCTTCCTCGGGTACGACAATTTCCGACTCTATTCCCATGAGATATTCGATGCTCCTGCCCATGCCCAGCTCTCTCGCCACTACGCTGTAAGCGCCATCCGCCCCGACCACAAGTCGAGAGCGAAGGACGTTGTCAGCGGTAGAAATCTCAACCCAATCACCGCTCACCTGTACTTGTGTTACCTTCTGACCGTCCATGAGCACAGCTCCAAGTTGTCGCGCCCTCTTGACCAAGGAATAGTCAAACACATCACGCATCACGGTATACATCAGTGGCTGACTATGTTTTCCCACATAAGGGCTGCCCAGATCGAAAGTAAAGCTAACCTCATGAATTACGTCTTCTGCCACCTCGGAGATATCGAAATTCAGAAGTCTTGCTGCCTTGCTGGTGACTGCGCCAGCACAACACTTATAGCGTGGGAGTTTCTCTTTCTCCAAAAGCAGTACTCTGATCCCCCTCCTGGCTAGCTCATAGGCCAGTGTCGCCCCAGCCGGACCAGCACCGACAATGGTTACATCACAGCTTTGTTTCAAGAGCAGGACCCTTTATAGGCGAGGCAATAAAGACCTACCATGAATTATATCACCACGATGATGACCAAAAATTCTTGGCCCCCCAACCTCCCTCAGTTAACAAGGAGGCGACGGTAGCGAGTTAGACTCCCGCCGCTTCCTATCTGAGTATTCCAGGTGGGCCGCGGACACGCTTTCATTACTACCCATTTTGTAGCTCTCTCCCTGGACTGGAGAGAACGACAATTCTTCAAAGAATCAATACTGAAGTCGACATTGACAAAGACATCTGCTATGATATATGCTTGACGATGAGCAACGCATCTGTGAATAATCAAGGAGGTGAAACATGAAGAATGATTTCGGACCTGAAGTTGTAGCTTTGAGACTGTGGCGCCAGCTGTACCAAACCTATACCTTGGTTAAGCAGGTTGAGGACGTGATATTTGAAGAACACGGACTTACCACGGAGCAGTACGCAGTGCTTGTGAGCATATCGTATATCGGGGAGCCTGCAAGGATAACGGACATAGCCCGGTGGCTGGAACGTAGCACAAACAGCATCAGTATGATAGTTGACCGCATGGTCAAAGCTGGCCTGGTCAGAAGGGCAAGGGACAAGCGTGACCGCCGAGTGGTACATGTGAGTAAGACCAGCAAAGCGGATTCTCGTTTGACACCAGCGACTATGGCAAGCTTTACGAGTGTCGGGAAAATCCTGTCGCCGATGTCAGACAAAGAGAGGCTCACTCTTTTGAATCTGCTCGGTGAAGTGAAATATGAGACATTGAAACATCTCAGGCCGGGAGTGGATATAGAAGAAATCAAGAGCGAGGAGCGGAAGCAGGCAGCCAATATAGGCAAATGGCTGAGCAAATATGGTGGGCGCTCGGCTCCTAAGGTCAAACGTCCGGGCAGTGAGAAGGGAAAGACCAGGAAAAAGACTGGATAACGAGGTCAGTCAAATCGGCCTCTGCCAGCCGGTGAAGAGTAGCTCCTTGAGTAGGCAATAATCCCAGAGGGATGAACCACGTTCCCTGCCCTTTGCGCATACCGGTAAGACACCTTAGAAACCGCTGTCATTAATGTGCTGTGCCCCTGTATGCGGGAAGCCATGCTTAAAATCAGTAAGATATGTATGCTGGCAGAATTCGTTATATAATATAGCATTGTCTGGTGGAAATCGAACAAGGTAGCGGAGTTGTCAAGCCGACTGTACGATATCATTGTAGTAGGAGCGGGGCCAGCCGGGAGCCATGCAGCCTATAAACTAGCTTCATCGGGCTACAGTGTCGTCGTTTTTGAAGAAAAAACTGCGTCGGGGCTCAATGTCTGTTGCACAGGAATAATCAGTACCGAATGTTTCCAGTCCCTGGACCTGGGCAAAGATGTGATACTAAGGGAGGTGAAGTCAGCCAGGTTCTATTCCCCTTCAGGGAGATGCTTGAGATTCCAGACTGATAAGGTCAAAGCCTACGTTGTCGATCGACGTTTGCTCGACAAAGCACTGGTCTCTAAAGCCGAAGCTCAGGGCGCACAATACTTGTTCTCTTCCCCAGTCATTGACATTGTCCCTGGAAAGGATGGCATACAGGTGGAGACTTCGTGCTCCGCAGCCGGGGAGATATTCAGTGCTAGAGCAGTAGTTTTGGCTAACGGATTCAGGCCCAAGCTGCCCCACAAGCTAGGTCTGGGTAGAATCAAGCGTTTCGTCATCGGTGCTCAGGCCGAAATTGAAGCGAAAAACGTTGATGAATTCGAAGTATACTTTGGTCAGGGAATAGCCCCAGGTGCGTTTGCCTGGCTTGTGCCGACTTCAGCAAATAGAGCATACGTTGGCCTTTTGGCAACGTCCCACGCTAAGCTACATCTACAAAAGTTCCTTAGCAGTCTCTTTAGCCAGGGCAGAATAACAAGTCAGGCGGTGAGAATCGGGCAAAGAGCTGTGCCCATGGGGACTTTAGCTCGCAGCTATCGAGATAGGCTACTGGTTATTGGCGACGCCGCTGGGCAAGTGAAGCCAACGACTGGTGGAGGAATATACTTCGGGCATCTTGGTGCCCGGATGGCAGCTGAAGTACTCGATGGGGCTCTGAACAGCGATGATTTGACCGCCGACCGGCTTTCGCGCTATCAGAAGAAGTGGAGAGCAGAAATGGGCAAGGAACTCTCCCGAGGCTACGGTGCTAGATGGGCTTGTGCCAAACTAAGCGACCGCCAAATTGAGGGAATATTCAACGCGTTGGACTCTAACGGCATGGTCGGGACTTTGCTTAGGTCGGACAACTTTTCCTTTGATTGGCACAGCAAGCTAATTTTGGCTGTGCTGAGACGCAGCTCCGCCTACCCCTTGCTGAAAATAAAGCATCTATTTTCTCGTGAGGTCAGTTCATGAGTCAAGCAAACCAGCCTCCTCGGCATGTAGCCATTATCATGGATGGCAACGGCCGATGGGCAAAAAAACGCGGCTTACCCAGGCTTGTCGGACACAATGCTGGCGGTGACAATATTCGTCCGGTGGTGAAGATTTTTGACAATTATGGCGTAGAATACCTGACCCTCTATATGTTCTCCACCGAGAACTGGAATCGGCCAAGGATAGAGGTCGCCGGCTTACTCACTCTTCTAGGCAAGAAGATTGGCCAGGAAACTCAGGCTTTTCATGAGGAAAATATCCGGCTGGTACACTTGGGCAGACTGGATAGGGTATCTCAAAAACTGAAGGAAAAGGTGCAAGCAGCAGTTGAACTCACCAAGGACAATACCGGGCTTACGCTTTGCCTCGCCTTCGATTATGGTGGACGCGATGAAATTGTCCAGGCAGCTAGACGTATCGCGAGCGCTGGTATTGCTGACGACAATATAGATGAGTCTGTGTTTGTCCGGTATCTATATAGCCCTGACATTCCTGACCCTGATTTGGTCATACGCACTGGGGGTGAGAGCCGCCTGAGCAATTTTCTACTCTGGCAGGCTGCCTACAGTGAACTTTACTTCACTACGGTGTTATGGCCTGATTTCGATGCTAAGGATGTTGAGGAAGCGCTTTCTGAATACAAACGCCGCCAGCGTCGCTTCGGCGGAATATGAGGCGCTTGATAACTGTTCAATTCAGAACGCAGAATGGAAAGATGAAACTGCGAAATGACAGAGCAGAAGTCAAAGAAAGTTCTGCGTCCTGAGTTCTGATTTCGATCTTCGAATTCTGATATTGTTTGGGATTTTGTGTCTGGCGATTGGAACGTCGCCTTCTGCCCAAGCTATGCCGATAAGAATCCGCCGTCAACAGGTATCAGCGCTCCATGAACGTAGCTGGACAAATCACTGGCTAGGACCACAGCAATACGGGCCACCTCGTCCGGCTGCCCGCCTCTTCTAAGGGGCAGCCTGGTGCTAAACAATACTCCAGTCCTCAACAGGCTCAGTCGGAGCTGGGTGATTTCCTTGGCCACGGCCTTTGTTCCCGGAGTTACTATGCCCCCAGGTACGATGGCATTTATTCTGAAGCCGTTTTTGCCATATTCTTTGGCCAGAGACCTGGTTAGAGCGATGACTCCCGCCTTGCTTATGCTATAGGGAGTCATACCTTCTACGAAAGGTATGAGCGCCTCAATAGAGCCAATGTTGATGATGACTCCGCCTTTCTTCAATCGTCTTCTTATCATGTGCTGACACATTGACAGAGCTGATTTCAAATTGATGTCCATCACCTTGCTGAAGAAAGCGTCGTCTACCTCCAAGAAGTCCTTGAAGGGATATATTCCGGCATTGTTCACCAGTATGTCAGGCTCTTTCTCTTTCAACTCCTCCCACAAGGCAGCTATCTCTTCTTTTGAGGAAAGGTTCACCTTGTGAATGTAGATTTTCACTTTGAACCTGGAGAGTTCCTCAGCTACAGTTCTTAGCCCCCGTCCGTTTATGTCCACAAGCTCCAAATCCGCACCTGCTTCGGCAAATCTACAGGCCATTGCCTTCCCAATGCCAAGCGCGGAACCCGTTATCAGGGCCTTCTTCCCTTTCAGGGAGATGAGTTCCGATAAAGGTTTTAGGTCTTTCATGGCAATACTTTAGACTATTCGTGTATGCGTCATGTCACTGCCTTACCATTATACCACGACCCGGGAGTAGTTCACGAACTGGTTTGGTACGTATTTCGGAACAGACTTCAGCGATGATATACTCTGTGTAGTATTGTGTGATTGAAACGAAGTATGCCTCGGCATACTTGTTATTATGATCTCGATAATCGTTCTATTGGTGGTTTTTGTCCTCATCGCCGTCCGTCAAATCGGCCGGTTCCGCCTTCAAATATGGCAGGCGATGCTCCTCGGGGCGCTGGCAGTATTGGTGACGGGACAAATCTCTCCGGCTGAAGCCCTCCAGGCCATAAACCTGGATGTCATACTCTTCCTGTTCGGCATGTTCGTGGTCGGCCAGGCACTGGAAGAGAGCGGTTACCTTTCTTACCTTTCATCCCGGCTGTTCGGCCGAGCTAAGACGGTGGACAGTCTGTTACTGCTGATATTGTTTGGCGTCGGGCTGCTATCGGCCTTCCTGATGAATGATACACTAGCTATTATTGGCACCCCGGTTATGTTGGGGATTGCACGAAAGACCGGTATTCGCCCCAAGCTGCTGCTGCTATCACTAGCCTTCTCCGTCACCATTGGCAGCGTGATGAGTCCTATCGGCAATCCGCAAAACTTGCTGGTTGCCATCAACGGAAGCGTTCCCAATCCATTCGTCACTTTCGTCCGCTATCTGGCGGTGCCAACTCTCATCAATCTTCTTCTGACATATCTCATTCTTAAATTCTTCTACAGGAAAGACTTGAAGAACGACCAACTGAACTATTCAGTTGACCCTATCACAGACCCAAGGCTGGCGCAATTGTCCAAGGTATCCCTCATAATCATTGTTGTCCTGGTACTCGCTAAAATAACCACCTCCCTTCTCGACCTTAGTATTGATTTCCGGCTTACCTATATTGCCCTGGCAGCAGCGTTGCCTATCATCTTACTGAGTCCCCGCCGTTTCGGGATAGTCCGTAGAATCGACTGGACCACTCTGATTTTCTTTGCGGCGATGTTTGTTCTTATGCAGAGTGTCTGGGACTCTGGCTACTTCCAAAACGCTATTGCCAACCTGCACCTCCATCTCCGATCCACCGGTATCATTATGGCGGTAAGCATTGCGCTAAGCCAGCTAATCTCAAATGTCCCGCTGGTAGCCCTCTATCTGCCTGTGTTGAGTCAGCTGGGTGCCGCGAGTAAGGAGATGATGGCTCTGGCCGCCGGCAGCACCATCGCCGGCAACTTTTCTATCCTCGGTGCAGCCAGTAACGTCATCATTATCCAGAATGCTGAAAAGAGGGCGGGAGAAACCCTGACCTTTTGGGATTTTGTTAAGATAGGCATTCCCTTGACGGCAGTGAATGCACTGGTCTACTGGTTGTTCCTTCTGATTTTCTCTTCATAATTCATCGTCAGGCTCATCATGATATTGAGCGTAGAGTTCAGGCAGGAGCCTACTTAGCTGCTGGGCTTCAACGGTACAATGAATCAGAAACTTCCTCATGTACTCTTCGCAAAGCATGGAGGACGGGGTGCTTTTATCAAAATAAACCCTGCCTTTCTTCACACCGTAGCCAATCCATACTCGGGTACGTTTTTCCATGCCGCCTTGAGGGCAGTGACGAGAAAGCGTCAGCCAGAGATATGTACCTGGATAGGCTCTGTGTGGCGGGTCCGGAGAATGGAAGGAGACCCAGGAGCAGTCGGTCCAGCAGCCGGCTTCTCTCAGTGCTTGTTCTCGTTCCTTCGTGAGACCGTGAGCCCGCAAATCGAAGGGATGGCGGAAGAAATAGACTTTGTCCTCTCCCTGGCCCAGGTCGATGGATTCCACCGCGTAAATACCATCCGTACTATCTTTACCGTTGATAAAACCATGATCGAAGTGGTCAAGCGAGCACCAGATTTTATACTTGAGATTGCCCTCGCCCTCCGGCATGCCCTTCGGGTGGACATTCAGCCAGCGGAACCACCAACCCAGCATCTTAGGGGTGCAGTCGGGATAAACGGTGTAAATTGCCATGTAGCCCGAGCCGTCGTTCATCATGCAGTAGCCGTATTCTGCTTTCCCATAACCGGTGGGTTGCAGCAGATCTATGAAGTTTTCAGCCTTGATTGCCAGTTTCGGATCAATGGGACAGGCATCAATAATCTGCTGCTCGCGAGGGCCCGGTGGGTAGAGTGGAAGATCATAGTACTTCGCTAGAGGCAGTCTCTTTTCTTCCGGGCTCAATTCAGGTCGGTTCGTGAAAATCATCCTCTTTCTCCTTTTCTTTGGTCAGTATACTTGATATTGAAGGAATTCGATCATCTTCGGAAGAATGTAGTGTTATAAGCGGAAACCAGTGTCGACCCACATCTAAAGTTGGTGGAGCTGAGGGGATTCGAACCCCTGACCTCCTGCTTGCAAAGCAGGCGCTCTCCCGACTAAGCTACAGCCCCAACGTGAATTATTGTATCAAATACTGTGCGGGAGCAAAAGCTTCATCCTTTTTAGTTTACGACATAGCTGCTATACTGACAAAGAGGATACATAAGTGCCGAGTATAACTTTCTTGACGGCCCTGGCTGCAGGGCTTCTATCTTTTCTATCACCTTGTGTTTTACCTCTGGTTCCCGTATATCTGGCCAACATAGCTGGGTCATCAGTTCTTGCTCCAGATGTTGCTGATCGAAGACATATTCTCCTCCACACGATCAGTTTCATAGTCGGCTTTTCTCTGGTTTTCGTCACTTTAGGAGCTTCTCTCGGTTTATTGGGGGCCGCGCTGCCACAACAGATGTTGGAAAAAGTGGCCGGTGGGTTATTAATCGCTTTCGGCATATTTTTAGTAGCTGCTAACAAAGTGCCCTGGCTCAATTATGAGAAACGCCTTGACTTTGGCAAAGCCAAAGGCACAGGCTATCTAAGGTCTCTGCTGATAGGGGTAGTATTCTCTCTGGGCTGGATTCCCTGTGTCGGCCCGATTCTGGGGGGCATTCTGGCTTTAGCTGCGAGCTCACAAACGGTGTGGCAGGGAGTTTATCTTCTACTTGCTTATTGTTTAGGGCTGGGGCTGCCTTTCATCGCCGTGGGCCTAGCGCTGGGGGCAGCATCTCGATACATCAGATGGCTTAGCCACCATGCTTTCGTCACTTCTGTAGTAGCCGCAGTGCTGCTTATCAGCATAGGAATTCTGATGTTGACCGGTTACCTGGAGTATCTCGGCGGGCTTATGCCAGGAGGTTACCAATATGGCTGGTAGAATGTCAAAGAAGACTTGGTTAATATTGGCAATCGTGATTATCGCGGCTGGTGCTATAGTCGGAATCTCTCTGAGTCGTAATCCCGTCAGTCCGTCAGACCTCGCATTCCCTATTATTACATGGAACGAAACAACCCTGTCTGAACTAGAAGGAACTCCGGTGGTGCTGAATTTCTGGTCTATTTCGTGTGCCTATTGTAGACAACAATTGCCCTACCTTGAGAGTGTAGCCCAACAGAGTGGCGGAGAGATAGAAGTCATGGCGGTCAATATAGCTGATAGTGCTGCAAGGGTGCGGAGCTTCTTCGGCGACTATGAACCAGCTATGACAATAGCACTGGATAAGAATAGGGAAGCTTTCAAGGACTACTGCGTGGCCCACAACAACACAGGACAATATATTCCATTTACATTATTCGTCAATAGTGAAGGTATAGTTCGGTACGCAAAAATCGGCGCATTCGCCAGTAAAGAGGCGTTGTGGAATACTGTGCACGACGTTTTGGGAATTACTATTCCTTAGACTTCCTGAAGACAAGAGTGGCATTGATCCCGCCGAAGCCAAAAGAGTTAGAAAGAGCTATATTTACCTGCGCCTTTCGGGCGATATTGGGGACATAATCTAGG
>Ga0316620_10001188_pt1 | contig 11082 bp, 10 predicted proteins | sample OWC_Aug_M1_C1_D5_FD_207651 | JGI IMG/M metagenome (GOLD analysis project Ga0316620, IMG submission 207651) | Wetland soil microbial communities from Old Woman Creek delta, Ohio, United States - OWC_Aug_M1_C1_D5_B | ecosystem: Environmental > Terrestrial > Soil > Wetlands | place: USA: Ohio...
CCTACGGACGCGGCTCGTCGGGCGGTGTGGACCAGAGGTGTCGTTTGTCCACCACCCGCTTGGCCTTGCCCTCGAACCGCTCCAACGTCTTCTTCTCGACCAGTTTCACCTCGAACGTGACGCCCAGCTCCTGGGCGAGCCGCTTCTGGATGCGCTCGACCATCTCCTTCTGGCGCCGCATCTGATCGAAGAAGATCGACTCGGCGGCCTCCACGAGCACCGTGGCTTCGTCCATCGCCCCTTTTCGGTCCACGATGATCTGGTAGTGCGGCTCCGTCCCCTCGATCTCGAAGAGCACGGCCTCGACCTGCGAGGGGAAGACGTTCACCCCCTTGATGATCAGCATGTCGTCGCTCCGGCCCAGGACGCGGCTCATCCGACGCCCGGTCCGCCCGCAAGGGCACTCGCCCGGCAGGATGCGCGTGAGGTCCCCGGTCCGGTACCGGATCATCGGGAACGCCTCTTTGGACAGCGTGGTGAGGACCAGTTCCCCGACCTCGCCCGAGGGCACCGGCTGGAGCGTGTCCGAGTTCACCACCTCCAGGATGAAATGGTCCTCGTTGATGTGGAGGCCCCTGCGCTCCAGGCATTCGCCCGAGACGCCGGGCCCGATGACTTCGGAAAGGCCGTAGTTGTCCGTGGCCACGATCCCCAACCGGTCCTCGATCTCCTGGCGCATGGCGTCGGACCAGGGCTCCGCGCCGAAGAGTCCCCACTTGAGCGACAGGGAGGACAGGGGCGTCCCCGTCTCGCGCAGGGTGTCCCCGATGAGCAGAGCGTAGGACGGCGTGGAGACCAGCGCGGTCGTCTTGAAGTCCCGCATGATCTTGATCTGCCGCGCCGTGTTGCCGCTGGACGCCGGGATGACCGAGGCCCCGATGCGCTCCGCGCCGTAGTGCAGGCCAAAGGCGCCGGTGAAGAGGCCGTATCCGAAGGCGATCTGGATGACGTCGTCCTTCGTCACCCCGCCCATGGTGATGATGCGGGCGACCAGGTTGCTCCAGGTCCGGATGTCGTTGCGCGTGTAGCCGACGACGGTGGGCGCGCCCGTCGTCCCGGAGGAGGCGTGGATGCGCACCACCTCGCGCATGGGCACGGCGAACAGCCCGTACGGGTAGTTGTCCCTGAGGTCAGCCTTGCTCGTGAAGGGCAAACGGGCGAGGTCATCGAGTGACGCGATGTCCTCGGGTGTGATCCCCAGCTCGTCGAGCTTCTTCTGATAGAAGGGGACACGCCCGTACACGCGGTTCAGCGTGGCCTGCAGCCGCTCCAGTTGGAGCTGCTCCAGTTCCTCCCGGTGCATGCACTCGTTATCCGGTTCCCAGTACATCGGCTCCTCTCCTCGTAGACTTCACCCGCCATGAGGGCAAGAGGGCTGCGGTAACGCGAACCACAGATTACGCAGATTGCACAGATTCTGGTTCAGAGAACGCCGAAGAATCTGCGCAATCTGTGAAATCTGTGGTTACTCTCACGCCGGTCCGCTCCGCTCCCGGCCCAGATAGGCCCGCTGCACGTCCCGGTTGGCCAGGAGGTCCTCGGCACGCCCTTCCAGCACCACGCGGCCCGTCTCCAGCACGTACCCGCGATCGGCGATGGAGAGGGCCGCGCGCGCGTTCTGCTCCACCAGGAGGATCGTCACCCCCCGTTCCGTGCGCAGCCGGGCGATGTGGTCGAAGATCTCGCGGATCACCTTCGGGGCCAGCCCCATGGACGGCTCGTCCAGCAGGAGGACCTTGGGGCGGGACAGGAGCGCCCGCCCAATTGCCAGCATCTGCTGCTCGCCCCCCGACAGCGTCCCCGCCGCCTGGCCGCGCCGCTCGGCCAGAACGGGAAAGAGGCGAAACACCTCCTCCGCTTCGGCCCGGATGGCCGTACGGCCAACGCGGGCAAACCGGTGATACGCCCCCAGCATGAGGTTGTCTTCCACCGTGAGGGGTTTGAAGATGTGGCGCCCTTCCGGAACGTGGGCGATGCCCTCGCGCACGATCTGGTCTGGCCGGGCGCGGGTGATCGACTTACCCCCGAGCGCCACCTCCCCAGAGGCCGCCCGGACCACACCCGAGATGGCCGACAAGAGCGTCGTCTTCCCGGACCCGTTCCCGCCCAGGAGAGCCACGACCTCCCTTTCGGCCACGTGGATGGTGGCGGCCCGCAAGGCGTGGATCCTCCCGTAGTAGACGTGGAGGTTTCTCACGCGCAGCATCAGGACCTACTCCTCCCCGAGATAGGCGGCGACCACGGCAGGATTCCGTTGGACCTCGGCGGGCGTCCCCGTGGCGATCACCTCGCCGTAGTTCAAGACCAGGACGTGGTCGGAGATCCGCATCACCAGGTCCATGTCGTGGTCGACCATCACGGCGGTGATCCCGCGCTCCACAATACGCCGTATGATGTCGCCCAGCACCGCCGTCTCCCGCAAATTCAACCCGGCGGCCGGCTCGTCCAGCAGGAGAACCTTCGGCTCGGCGCAGAGCGCCCGCGCGATCTCCAGCAGGCGCGCGGAGCCGAAGGGCAGATTGCCCGCGGGGACATCCTGCTGGGCCGAGAGGCCCACGAAGGCGAGCGCCGCCTCGGCCTTGGCGCGCAGCTCCGCCTCCTCGCGCCGGAACCGCCGGGACCGGAAACACCAGTCGAGCGCCCGGTACCGCGTGAGAAGGTGCCCACCGGTGAGGACATTCTCCAGCGCAGTCATGTTGCCGAAGAGCTCCAGGTTTTGGAATGTGCGCACGACCCCGGCCCGCGCCACGGCATGGGGGGGAAAATCGGAGATCCGCCGCCCGTCCAGGTGGATGTCGCCCGCGTCCATCCGGTACAGGCCGGTGATGACGTTGAACAGCGACGTCTTCCCGGCGCCGTTGGGGCCGATGATGGTGAAGAGGCTGCCGCGCTCCACGGCGAAGGAGACGTCGTGGAGCGCCGTGACGCCCCCGAAATGGAGGGCGATCCCCTCGCCCTGGAGCAACGCCGCGCACACTATCGTGTCCTCTCGGATGGCGCCGGCCTCCGGCCCGCCAGGAGACCCCGCATCGTCCGCGCCACGCGCTCCACCCCTTCCGCCAATCCGCCCGGCAGGAACATCATGCACAGGATCAGGAGGCCGCCGTACAGCAGGATGTCGTAGTCCTCGATCGCCCTGAGGACCTCCGGCAGCGCCGTGAGGAACACGGCGCCCGCCACGGCGCCCCACAGGGATCCCATCCCGCCCAAGACCACCATCGTCACGAACTGGACCGAGGCGTGAAACCCGAAGCTCCCGGGCGAGACGAAGGTCACGTAATGCGCGTAGAGGGCCCCCGCCACGGCGGCATAGAGGGCGCTCAGGATGAACACGCCGATCTTGTACCGCTCCGTGTCCACGCCCAGAACCGCCGCCGCGGTTTCGCTGGTGTGAATGGCCCGCAGCGCGCGCCCCAGGCGCGACCGCACCAGGTTCTGAGCCAGCAGGAAGAGGAACAGGACCACGCCCCAGACGACGTAGTAGAACGCCAGGTCCGACCCGATCGGGATCCCCGCGACGCCGAGTTTCGGGATGCCGGTGAGGCCGGATGGCCCGCCGGTGAGGTCGGTCGCCTCGTTCAGGACGATGTAGACGATGATGCCGAACCCGAGCGTCCCCATGGCCAGGTAATGTCCCCGCAGGCGCAGGGTCGGGACGGCGATTCCCGCGGCGACGGCGAGCACCAGGGCGATCCCGGCGAGGATCCCCGCCGGCACCGGCCAGTGGAATCTAGCCGTGAGAATCCCCGTCGCGTAGGCGGCGATGCCGTAGAAGGCGGCGTGGCCCAGGGATATCTGTCCTGCGTACCCCATGAGCAGGTTCAGCCCGAGCGTCAGGATCGTGTGGAATCCTGCGATGATCAGCACCGTCAGGTAGTACTCATTCGGGAGGAAAAGCGGGACGACCGCCACACCGGCGGCAAAGGAGGCGAATCCCAGATGATGCGGGCGAATCGGCCATCCGGCCATGTCAAACCCGGTCCGCTGCCCGGCGGCCGAAGAGCCCGGAGGGGCGGACGAACAAGAGAGTCAGCAGGATGACGAAGGCCACCGCGTCCTTGTACCCGGAGGAGATCAGGCCGGCGGACAGCGACTCCAGCACCCCCAGGATCACGCCGCCCGCGACGGCGCCGAAGGGATTCCCGAGTCCCCCCAGGATGCAGGCCGCGAAGCCCTTCAAGCCCAAGAGGATCCCCACGTCGTACGAGGTGAGCGTGATCGGCGCCAGGATGGCGCCGCCCAACGCCCCCACCAACGCGGACAGCGCGAATGACAGGGTCACCATCGCGTCCACGTTGATCCCCATCAGCGAGGCCGCCTTCCGGTCGCACGCGCACGCCAGCATCGCCTTCCCGGAGATCGTCCGATCGAAGTAGAGCTTCATCGCGACCAGCGTGCCGAGGGTCATGCCGCCGACCCACAGGTTCTGCGGCAAGAAGGAGGCGCCCAGGAACGCGATGGGCGCGTCGCCGGAGAACCCCGGCAGCGCGTACGTATCCTTGCCGAAGAGCAGCATGGCCGCCCCGCGGAGGACGATGGAGACTCCGATGGTGATGATGATCAGGACGATCACGGACCGGCCGCGAACCGGACGGATGGTGAGTCGGTCCGTGACGACACCCACGAGGGTGGTGAGGGCGATGGCAAGGGGGACTGCGAGGGCAGACGGCAGGCCCCCCCAGCGGATGGCGAAGACCGCCAGCATCCCCCCGAGCATCACGAACTCGCCCTGCGCAAAATTGATGATCTCGGTGGTGTTGAAGATCACCGTGAACCCGAGGCCGGCCAGCCCATAGGTGGCGCCCAGGGTCGCGCCGGAGATCGCGTACTGCAGCAGATCCGACGGCGACGCCATGGCTAGCGGAGCAACTCCCAGTCTCCCTTGGTGATCCGCACCATGACGAACGCCTCCTCCGTCAGGCCGTTGTGGTCCTCGGCCGAGAAATTGTACTCACCCGTCGTCCCCCAGAAACCGCGGGTCGCCTCGAGAGCATCCCGGATGGCGGCGGGCTCCGCGGACTGGGCGCGCTTGACGGCCTGCGCCACCAGCATGATGGCGTCCCAGGCATAGCCCCCGAAGGTCGACGTCGGCTGCTTGAAGCGCGACTCGTACTCCTTGATGTAGTTGGACAGGATCGCCTTCTGGGGATGACCGGCCGGCACCTGTCCCTCCGCGATCAGACGGCCCGCCGGCAGCAAGATTCCCTCGGCATTCTCCGGGCCGGCCAGCTCGATGAATTTGGGCGACGCCACGCCGTGGCTCATGTACAGCGGGAGCCCGATCTTGAGCTGCACGCGGTTCCTGGCGATGACGGCCGGGCCCGGGTTGGTTCCCCAGACCACGATCGCCTGGGCGGCCGTGCCCTTGATCCGGGTGAGCTGAGCGGTCATGTCAGTGTCCTTGGGGCCGAAGACCTCGTCGGCGACGATCGTCATCCCGACCTGCGCGGCCACGTCCTTCAATTCCTCCCGTCCGGCCGCGCCGAAGGCATCCGAGGCCGTGAGAACGGCGATCTTTCCGAGCCCGGCCTTCTTTGCGTGCTGGTAGATTTTTCTCACCGCCAGGGCATCGCTCTGCGGAGTCTTGAAGACCCAGCGTTTGACCGGCTCCACGATCTTCTTGGCCGCGGCGCATGAGATTAGGGGAAGCTTGGCCTCCTCGACCTTCGGGACGATGGCCAGCGTGCTCCCGGAGGTGCTGGGCCCGATCACCGCCACGACGCGGTCCCGCTTGATGAGCCGGTCCACCGCGGTCACGGCCTTGGTCGCGTCGCTCTCGTCGTCGTAGACGGTGACCTCCACCTTCCGCCCGAGGAGGCCGCCGGCTTTGTTGAAGTCCTCCTCCAGCATCTTGGCCGTGTTCCGCTCCGGCTCCCCCAGGAACGAGGCCGGTCCGGTCACCGAGAAGATGGCCCCGATCCGGATCGGCTCCGCGGCGTGCGCGGAAGCCTGGAGCCAAACCAGAGCCAGCAGCGCAAGCCAAGACACCCCGATCTGCTTCCCCATTTGCCCCTCCCCATCCGTCCTCGCAATCGCGGTTGGTGCGCCCTCTCCATCACGTCATCGCGCCGCTGCTGAACCCGCGCTGGGCCGGTCTTCGCCTCAGCGCAGTAGCTCCCAGTCGCCCTTCGTGATCCGCACCATGGCAAAGGCTTCCTCGCTGAGGCCGGCATGATCGTCCGCCGAGAATGTGAACTCGCCCCCGGTACCGTGGAAGCCCCGAATGTTTTCGACGGCGTCCCGGATGGCCGCCGGCTCTGCGGATTTGGCATTCCGAATCGCCTGGGCGAGCATCATCATTGCGTCCCAGGCGTGACCGCCGAACGTCGAGACCGGCTGCTGGAATCGTCCCTCGTACTCTTTGATGTAACCGCCCAGGAGCCGCTTTTGCGGGTGACTCGCCGCCAGTTGACCCTCGACGAGCAACCGCCCCGCCGGCAGCATGATCCCCTCCACGTTCTCCGGACCGGCCAGCTCGATGAACTTCTTGGAGGCGACACCGGAGCTCATGTACAGCGGCGTTGTGATTCTGAGCTGGACACGGTTTCGAGCCACCACGGCGGGACCCGGGTTGGTACCCCAGACGACGATGGCCTGGGCCGCTGTCCCCTTGATCCGGGTGAGCTGCGCCGTCATGTCGGTGTCCTTGGGCCCGTAGACCTCATCGGCAACCAGGGTGATCCCCATCTTGGGTGCGAGCTCTTTGATGTCCTCCCGGCCGCCCGCCCCGTACGCATCCGACGCCGTCAGGATGGCAATCTTGGTGAGGTCCCGGTGCTTGAGGTCGTTGAAGATCTTCTTCACCGCCAGGATGTCGCTGGCCGCCACCTTGAATACCCACCGCCGGACGGGCTCGACGATTTTCCGCGCCGCTGCGCAGGAGATCAAAGGGATCTTGGCCTCCTCGACCTTCGGGACGATGGCCAGCGTGCTCCCCGAGGTGCTGGGCCCGATCACCGCCACGACGCGGTCCCGCTTGATGAGGCGGTCCACCGCGGTCACGGCTTTCGTCGTATCGCTCTCGTCGTCGTAAACGATCACCTCGATCTTCCGCCCCAGGAGGCCCCCCGCGGCGTTGAGGTCCTCCTCCAGCATCTTGGCGGTGTTCCGCTCCGGCTCCCCCAGGAACGAGGCCGCGCCGGTCACCGAGAAGATGGCCCCGATCCGGATCGGTTCGGCGGCGTGCGCGGGGAACGGACCCACCGCCACGCATGCCGCGATCCATGCCGCGCCGACGATCATACCGATGCGCCCCATGATACCCCTCCCTTGGCGACTCATGCCGAGCCCCCTCCCCCGTCACATCGCATAGACTTCCTCGCCCGCCAGCACCCGTACCCCGGCCCCCTGCAGGGCGTGCGCGGCCCGATCCGGTTCGTCGAAGCGAAAGATGACCACCGCGTTCTCTCCGCTCTTCTGCACGAATGCGTACATGTACTCCACGTTGATTGCCGCGGTGGCAAGGATCTGGAGAATTCTCCCGAGCCCGCCCGGTCGATCCGGAATCTCCAGGGCCAGCACCTTCGTCGTGCCCACCGTGAAGCCCCCGTCCTTGAGCGCGCGTCTGGCCTTGTCCGGTTGGTTGACGACCAGCCGCAGGATGCCGAAATCCGCCGTGTCGGCCAGCGAGAGTGCCCGAATGTTGACGTCGGCGCGGGCCAGGGCCGCCGTGATGTCCGCCAGGCTGCCCGGTCGGTTTTCCATGAATACCGAGATCTGCTCCAAGTCCATGACAGTTACCCTCCTTCAAGGGCTATGCCGCGGTGTGCGGTCTCGGGGAAGTCAGGGAAAGAACACACGGGCGGAAACCCGAGCCATGCAAAGTCGGAGCGCAAGTACGCGGGCTTCTCCTTATCAGAAGCGGGGCGGGGATGCAAGCAACAAGCACGAATGGTCTTGAGACCGATGCGAGCGGGTGATCCGGTTTGGCCGGTACCCGGCAATGGCGCCCGAAGACGACGGGCGGCTTTAACCCGTGGGTCACGACGGACTGGGCGTGCGGGGATCCGTCCGCTGAGGGCCGGACCGGGTGGTGCGTACCGTGTGATATGAGAGCGTTTTCAAGAGGACCGAAAGGTCGACGTTTTGCACCTTGACCCCCTCGGGGACCGTCAACTGCGCGGGGGCGAAATTCAAGATCGCCGTGATGCCGGCCTCCACCAGGAGGTCCGCCACCGACTGTGCCGCTGCGGCCGGAACGGCCAGCATGGCGATTTTCACCTTCTTTCGACGCACAGTCTGGACCAGTTTGGCGATCTCCGTGATCTGCACGTCACCCACGATCTGGCCCATTTTGGCCGGGTCCGCATCAAACGCCAGGCCGATCTTGAAGCCGCGGGCCTGGAAGCCCTTGTAGGCGATCAGCGCAGAGCCGAGGTTCCCCACCCCTACCAGGGCGACCTCCCAGTCCTGCTTGAGCCCGAGGATCCGCTCCAGGTTGTGCTTGAGTTCGGCGATGTAATACCCCAAACCTCGTACGCCGAACTGACCGAAGTAGGCCAGGTCCTTCCGGACCTGGGCGGAGTTCAGGCCAAAGCGCTCCGCCAATTGCCGGGACGACACCGAGGTCACCCCGTCGGCCTCCAATTCTTCCAGGCACCGGAGGTAGATGGACAGCCGAGTCACGGTCTTTTCGGGGATCTTCATCGGCTTCATGACGTGTACCTCCCCCAATGAGACGCCCGGCTCAGCCGAGCAGCGCGGCCACGGAGCGCAGAGCTGCCTCCAGCACGCGGGAAGGGAAGAGACCGAGAAGCAGCGTTCCACCGACGGCGACGAGGACCGCCAGCCTGAGGGCCGGCGCCGGACGCTGGCCTGAAACCGGTTCGCTCTGTGCGGAAGACATGTACATGACCACCGTGAGGCGCAAATAGTAGAAAGCGGAGACGACGCTGTTGGCCACGCCGAGGATCGCCAATCCGATGTAGCCGGCTTGGACGGCGGCACTGAAGACGTACAGCTTCCCCATGAATCCCGCCGTCGGCGGGACCCCGGCCAGCGAGAACATGAACAGGGCCATCGCCGCGCCCAGGGCGGGACGGCTGAGGCCCAGGCCGGCGTAGTCGTCGATGTTCAGTCGCTCTTCCCCGCGCGGCGCCAGCGCCACGATGACCGCGAAGGCCCCCAGGTTCATGAAAACGTAAGCCGCCAGGTAGAACAGGATGCCGCCGCTGCCCAACTTGGTACCCGTCGCCAGCGCCACCAGAATGTACCCGGCGTGCGCGATGGAGCTGTAGGCCAGCATCCGCTTGACGTTGGTCTGCGCGATGGCGACCACGTTCCCGACCGTCATGGTCAGAACGGCGAGAATCCAGAGGACCCGGCTCCAGTCCGGCTGGAGCGCGGGCAGGGCCGTCATCAGGATGCGGAGAAACGCGGCGAACGCCGCGGCCTTCGTGCCGGCGATCATGAAGGCGGTCACCGACGTCGGGGCGCCCTCGTAGACGTCCGGCGCCCACGAGTGGAACGGGACGGCAGCCACCTTGAAACCGAATCCGACGATCAAGAGGCCCATCCCGATGACGAGCAGGGTTGGGCTGGTCACCTGCCCACGGGCCAGGACCTGGGCCACCTCCCGGAGATTGATAGTCCCGGTGGCCCCGTAGACCAGCGCGATGCCGTACAGGACGAAGCCCGACGCGAAGGCGCCCAGGAGCAGGTATTTCAGCGCCGATTCGTTGGACTTGAGCTGTCCGCGCAGGAATCCCGCCAGGATGTAGAGGGAGATGGACAGCGTTTCCAGCCCCAGGAAGATGGTCATCAGGTCCAGGCTGCTGGCCATGATCATCATCCCGAGGGTGCTGAAGAGGAGGAGGGCCGAATACTCGCCGTGCTCCAGGCCGGTGTGCCGGATGTAGGCGATGGAGATGAGCAGGGTCAGGCCGGCGACGAGCAGGAACAGCAGATTGCAGAAGGCGGCAAAGCCATCGGCCGCCAACATCCCGCCGAAGGCGATCTCCGGTTGCCCCCATCGCAGGATCACGATGGCTGCCGCAGCGACCACGCCGCCCAGGCTGACGAGCGGGAGCCGGTCGCGCCGTTCGGGTGCCATCAGCGGGTCCAGCACCAGGACCAGCAGGCCGGTTCCGGTGATCACCAGGAAGGGCAGCATGGCCCCCCAGGACATCTGGGGAAGATTAGTCTCCACGGCGCCCCCCGTACGTTACTGCGGCGGCGCGCCCCGCGCGCTCGGCGTCAGCTGCCGCCGTCAGACTCGCGACCCTTGGCCCATGCTTCCTGATCACCGGGTCCGCCTGATGGCGCGACTCTTCGAGGCTCCCTTGGCCCCCCGCCCCCCTGCGCCCCTGCGCCTCTGCGCCCCTGCGCCCCTGCGCCTCTGCGGTTCCGTCCCGGCTCGCCGCCGCGTCCGGCGCTCGGCGCTCGGCGCTCAGCGCTTTGCCGACGCGCACCTGGCTCAAGAGCTGCGTCACCGACGCCTCCGTGGTGCGCAGGAACGGCTGCGGATAGACCCCGATCCACACGATGAGAACCAAGACCGGCGCCAGCACGGCCACTTCGCGCGGTGTCAGGTCGACGAGGCTGCGATTCGCCTCCCGCGTCACGGGACCGAACATCACCCGCTGGAACATCCACAGCATGTAGACCGCCGCCAGGATGATGCCCGCCGTCCCCAGAACCGCGTAGAGCACGTTCACCCGGAACGTGCCGACCAGGATCAGGAACTCGCCCACGAACCCGTTCAGCCCCGGCAGGCCGATGGATGACAGGGTGACGAGCATGAAGGCCGCCGTGAAGGCGGGGATGATCCGCGCCAAGCCGCCGAAGTCCTCGATCATCCGCGTGTGGCGCCGCTCGTACAGCATGCCTACCAGTAGGAACAGGGCCCCCGTCGAGAGCCCGTGATTGACCATCTGCAGGATCCCGCCCGCCACCCCCTGGGCGGTCAGGGCGAAGATCCCGAGCATCACGAACCCCAGGTGGCTCACGGAGCTGTACGCCACCAGCTTCTTCAGGTCCGGCTGAACCATGGACACGAGGGCCCCATACAGGATCCCGATGATCGCCAGCCAGGAGACCAGCGGCGTGAAGTATCTGGTGGCATCCGGGAAAAGCGGGAGCGCG
>Ga0316620_10001189_pt1 | contig 11080 bp, 9 predicted proteins | sample OWC_Aug_M1_C1_D5_FD_207651 | JGI IMG/M metagenome (GOLD analysis project Ga0316620, IMG submission 207651) | Wetland soil microbial communities from Old Woman Creek delta, Ohio, United States - OWC_Aug_M1_C1_D5_B | ecosystem: Environmental > Terrestrial > Soil > Wetlands | place: USA: Ohio...
GCGATCTCGCTCGAAGTGAGCTCGATAATGAGACTGGTTCGCATTTCGGCGATGACGCGCCCGCCCGCCCGCTGAATGATCTGATCAACGTTCGCGCGTTTGAGCGCCGGCACCTCGATCTTGACGAGCAGCAGCTCCCGCTCCAGATGCTCACCGCTGGTCATGTCCTCGACGCCGACGACATCCACGAGCTTCAGGAGCTGGCTCGCAATCTGCTGGATCACCGCATCCGAGCCCTGGGTTACCAGCGTAATGCGCGACACGGTCGGGTCCTGGGTGGCGGCGACCGAAAGCGACTCGATGTTGTAGCCGCGGGTGGAAAAGAGGCCCGCCACGCGCGTCAGTGCGCCGGCCTCGTTCTGCAGCAGGATGGCAATGATGTGTCGCAATGGCCGGTCCGCGGGCAATGGCTGGGGCCGAGCGCCCGCACAGAGGATAAGGGATCGAGGAACGCAAACCTAGACCAATCTTGCCGCCGGAAAATTAACTGATAGGCTGTGGATAGACCCTGTTTTACCGAGGCTTTTCCCGAGGAATCGGAATTTCCGTGAAGGCAACCCACCAGGCCCTGGAGCACGCCAGCCATCCGCTTGCCGGACGCAAGATGACGGGTGCCGAAATGATCATCCAGGTGCTGGCCGACGAAGGCGTCGACACGATCTTCGGCTACAGCGGCGGGGCGATCCTGCCGACCTACGACGCCATCTTCCTGCATAACCAGGAGCATGCCGCGGACGGTCAGGCCATACGGCTCATCGTGCCGGCGAATGAGCAGGGCGCAGGCTTCATGGCGGCGGGGTACGCGCGCGCGAGCGGCAAGGTCGGCGTGTGCCTCGTCACCTCCGGGCCGGGCGCGACCAACACGGTCACGCCGGTGCGCGACTCGATGGCGGACTCCGTGCCGATCGTGGTCATCTGCGGCCAGGTGCCGACGAGCGCCATCGGCACCGACGCGTTCCAGGAAGCGCCCGTGGCGAGCATCATGGGAGCGGTCGCCAAGCACGTGTTTCTCGTCACGGATCCGACGAAGCTGGAGGCGACCGTGCGCACCGCGTTCGAGATCGCGCGTACCGGGAGGCCGGGTCCGGTGGTGCTCGACGTGCCGAAAGACGTGCAGAACTGGCAGGGCGCGTTTCAGGGCTCCGGACGACTGCCCGTTCCCGGCTACCGCGAGCGCATGCATCGCGTGAGCGCGAACGCCCTCGCAGAGAGCGCCGCACAGGAATTCTTCGCCATGCTGGGCGAGTCCCGGCGTCCGCTCATCTATGCGGGCGGCGGAGTGGTGAACGGCGCGGCCGCGTATCCGCTGCGCGAATTGGCGCTCGAATTCGGCATCCCCGTGGTCACGACGCTCATGGGAATCGGCGCTTTCGATACGACGCATCCGCTCGCGATGCGCATGCTCGGCATGCACGGCGCGGCGTTCGCGAACTACGCCGTGGAGGACTGCGACTTCCTGCTGGCGGCCGGCGCGCGCTTCGACGATCGGGTCGCCGGAGTCCCGGCGAAGTTCGCGAGGAACGCGCGCCGCATCGCCCATCTCGACATCGACGCTTCCGAGATCAACAAGGTGAAGCGCGTCGACTGGAGCCACGTCGGCCTGTTGCCCGACGCCTTGCTCGCCCTGCTCGCGTACGGCAAACGCCAGGGCTTCCGCCGCGACTGGAGCGAGTGGCACGCGTCGCTCGCCGAGTCGAAGCGCAAGTACGCGATGAACTACGACCGGGCGAGCGCGCGCATCCAGCCACACTACGTGATCGAGGAAATCAACCGTCTCACGCGCGGGGAAGCGGTGATCACCACCGGTGTCGGCCAGCACCAGATGTGGGCGGCACAGTACTTCGACTTTCGCGACCCGCGCCTGTGGCTCACCTCGGGCAGCATGGGGACCATGGGGTTCGGCCTGCCGGCCGCGATCGGGGCGCAGTGCGCGCGCCGTGACCGGCTGGTGATCGACGTCGACGGCGACGCCAGCATCCGCATGAACATCGGCGAGCTCGAGACCGTCACCACCTACGATCTGCCCATCAAGGTGGTCGTGCTCAACAATTTCGGCGACGGCATGGTGAAGCAGTGGCAGCGGCTCTTTTTCAAGGGCCGGCTGTCGGCAAGCGACAAGTCGCTGCACAAGAAGGACTTCATCGAGGCCGCGCAGGCCGACGGCTTCCGCTATGCCGCGCGGCTCGAGAACAAGGAGGACGTGCCGCGGGTGGTCGCGGAGTTTATTGGTTTTCCCGGCGCCGCGTTCCTCGAGGTGGTGATCGACCCGGACGCCGGCGTTTATCCCATGGTCGGGCCGGGCCAGACCTACGAAGAGATGATCACCGGCGATCACATTCCCTCGCGGCACAAGACCACGATCAAGCCGCCGGGCGCTTCGGAAATGTTCTGACTCCGCTCCCTCTCCCGCTTGCGGGAGAGGGTTGGGGTGAGGGCCAGGGTGAGGGCTCCATGAAATACCTGCACACCATGGTGCGCGTGACCGACATCGACGCCTCGCTCAAGTTCTATTGCGAGGCGCTCGGCCTGCGCGAAGTGCGGCGCATGTCGAGTGACAAGGGCCGTTTTACGCTCGTGTTCCTCGCCGCCCCCGGCGACGACGATGCCCAGGTCGAGCTCACCCACAACTGGGATCCCGAGGCGTACACGGGCGGGCGCAACTTCGGACATCTCGCGTACGCGGTCGACGACATCTACGCGACCTGCGAGCGGCTGATGCAGCACGGCGTCACCATCAATCGCCCGCCGCGCGACGGACACATGGCGTTCGTGCGCTCACCGGACCGGATCTCCATCGAGCTGCTGCAGAAGGGTCAAGCGCTGGCGCCCGCAGAGCCGTGGAAATCGATGCCGAACGTCGGCGAGTGGTGAGCCCGCGCCGGTCACCAGAGCGCGACGCGCGGACTGCCCATGCCCACTCTGCTCGTCACCGGAGCCGGCCGCGGTCTTGGCCTGGAGATCGTGCGCCAGTACGACGCCGAAGGCTGGCGCGTGATCGCCGGCTGCCGCCATCCCGCTGCAGCCACCGAGCTCGCGAAGCTCGCGCAGGCATCGGGCGGACGGATCACCGTGCATGCGCTCGACGTATCCGACCACGCGCAGATCGAGCGGCTGTCCGGGGAGCTCGCGGGGCTGCCGATCGACGTACTCGTCAACAATGCCGGCATCGCCGGTCACCAGCGCGCCGCTACGCAGGGGTCGACGGCGCAGCGCTTCGGGCAGTCCGACTACGACGAGTGGCTGAACGCCTTCCGGGTGAATGCGCTGGCGCCGATGAAGATGGCCGAGGCCTTCGTGAAGCAGCTGGCCGGGAGCGAGCTCAAGCGCATCGCGACGCTGACGAGCGTCATGGGCTCGATCGGCCGGAACACCCTCGGCGGAATGTACGCCTATCGCTCGTCCAAGGCGGCCGCCAATGCGATCGTCCGCTCGCTGGCGCTCGACCTCGCGCGCCATGGCATCGTCGCCGTGGCGCTGCATCCCGGCTGGGTGCGCACCGATATGGGCGGTCCGCGCGCCGAGCTCGAGGCTGCGGTGAGCGTCGCGGGGCTGCGCAAGGTGATCGCCGGGCTCACGCGCGAGCAGTCGGGAAGATTCTTCGCCTACGACGGCAGTGAGCTTCCCTGGTGACGTGCGCCCCGCGCTCGCAATCCTGCTGATTGCGCTTGGCGCCTGCTCCCGGGCGCCGCCGCCCGCGCGCGCGCCGGTCGTGCTCGATGACCCGCGGCCGGAAGTTGCGCGCATCGCCGTGGACGATCCGATGACGGCCGCCACCATTGTCGAGGCGCGCCGCACGGTCGGGCAATTCCAGCGCGCCTTGCGCGCGCGCGGGGTCGACCAGCGGGAGTTTCGCGTGAAATTCCTGGTGGCCGAGAAGAAGGTGGTGGAGCAGTTCTGGATCGACGTCGAGAGCGCGGACGCTGACTCCTTCGCCGGCATCGTCATCAACCATCCCGGCAGCATCACCGGCATCAAGTACGGCAGCCGCGTTACGGTACCTGCGCGCGAGATATCCGACTGGATGTACGTAGAGCGCGGGGTGCTCCGCGGCGGGTTCTCGGTGCGCCTGATGCGCGACCGGCTGCAGCCGGACGAACGGCCGGCATTCGAGCGCGAGCTCGGATTTCGCATCGACTGACGGGACGAGCCACATGCGCACGCGACCCTTCGGGCAGGCAAACCTCGGGCTCGCCATCGCCTTGAACCTCGCATTCGGCGCGGCGCTCGCTGCGGCGGACACGTCCGTGCAGCGCACTGGCCAGCCGGACGTCTACCTGTTGGCGGCGGACGACGCCGGGATGATCGCCGCCACGGCGGCGGCGCGCGGCAGCATCGACCAGTTCGTCGCCGCGTTCGCCCGACCCGGCGCGCGCCAGCACTCCTTCGCGGTGAAGCTGCCGATCATCGATGGCACGCTGGTGGAGGAGTTCTGGCTCGACGTCGACAGCTTCGAGAACGGACAATTCAGGGGCCGTATTGCCAACGAGCCCTACCAGGTGCACAACGTGCACCTGGGCGACCCGGTGGTGGCCGACAAGGAGCGGATCAGCGACTGGATGTACGTCGATAGCGGCCACCTCGTCGGCGGCTACACCATCCGCGCGTTGCGCGAACGCATGAGCGCGGAAGAACGCAAGGCATTCGACGCGGCGCTGCCGTTCGCCATCACGGACTGACCGGATCGAGGAGCCATGCCAGCGCGCAACAGCGACATTCCCCGCGCCTCGGTCGAGGCGCTGCTCGCGCGCGAGCGGGAGCGGTTCGAGCGCGAGCACCCGCTGGCCGCGCGCGCGCACGCAAGCGGCGAGGCTCACTGGCTGCACGGCGTGCCGATGCATTGGATGCACGACTGGGGAACGCCGTTTCCGCTCGTCGTGCGCCAGGCCCAGGGGGCGCGGCTCCTGGACGTCGATGGACACGGTTACGCCGATTTCTGTCTCGGCGACAGCGGCGCCATGTTCGGCCACTCACCGCAACCCGTGGCGCGCGCGCTCGCGGCGCAGGCGGCGCGCGGCCTGACGTACATGCTGCCGGGCGAAGAGGTGAACGCCGTGGGCGCCGACCTCGAGCGCGTCTTCCGGCTGCCGTACTGGCAAATCACGCAGACCGCGAGCGATGCCAACCGCTCGGTGATCCGCTGGGCGCGCGGCATCACCGGCCGGCGCTTCGTGCTGGTATTCAACGGCTGCTATCACGGCATGGTGGACGACGCCTGCGTGCGCCTCGAACAGGGGCGCACGATCGCCAAGCCGAGCCTCATCGGCCAGGTGTACGACCTCGGTACGGGCACGAAGGCAATCGAGTTCGACGACCTCCAAGCGCTCGAGCGCGAGCTCAAGACGCGCGACGTGGCCTGCGTGCTGTGCGAACCGGTGATGACCAACATCGGCATGGTGCTGCCCGAGCCCGGTCTGCACCCGCAGCTGCGCGCGCTCACGCGCAGGCACGGGACGCTGCTCGCGATCGACGAGACGCACACGATCAGCACGGGGCTCGGCGGATACAGCCGGGTGTGCGGCCTGGAGCCGGATTTCCTCGTGGTCGGCAAGGCGATCGGCGGCGGCTTTCCCTGCGCCGTGTATGGTTTCACCGCGGAACTGCGCGAACGGATGCTCGGCGTGCTGGCGCGCAGGCCGCCCGGCCACTCGGGGCTCGGCACGACGCTTTCGGCCAACGCGCTCGCCATCGCGGCGCTGCGGGCGACGCTTGCGGAGGTGATGACGCCCGCCGCGTACCAGCACATGATCGAGCACGCTGCGATGCTCGAGGACGCGCTCGAGGAGAGCATGCGCGCGGAGAGCCTTCCGATGCACGTGAGCCGGGTCGGCGCGCGCCTCGAGCTGATGTTTCGCGCCGTGCCTCCGCGCAACGCCAGCGAGGCGCGTTCCGGGCTCGACGACGATCTGTCGCACGCGTTGCGTCTCTACCTCGCCAATCGCGGCGTGCTGGTCACACCCTTTCACAATATGATGCTGGTGAGTCCAGCGACCACGCGCGCCGACCTCGAGCTGTTGCGCGGCGGCTTCGCGGAATGGTTGCGCGAGCTGTTCCACCCATGACCCCGGTCGATCCCAGGGAAGCACGAGAGTTTCTCGCCGCGCACGCGGATATCGAGGCCGCCCAGATCTTCATCACCGATCCGGGCGGCGTGCCGCGCGGCAAGAGCATCGCGCGCGCCGAGATCGAGCCGCTCTACGCGGGCGGCCGCAACGTCGCCGGCTCGATCGTCGGGCTCGATATCACGGGTGCCGACGTCGACGCGACCGGTCTGGTGTGGGATGTCGGCGACGCCGACAAGCTGTGCCGGCCGGTGGCGGGCACGCTCACGCGGGCGCCGTGGCTCGCCCGGCCCACGGCGCAGCTCATGCTGACGATGTTCGAGCTCGATGGCCGGCCCGCGGCCGCCGATCCGCGCCACGCGCTCGCGCGCAACGTCGAGCGCCTCAGGGCGCAGGGGTTCACGCCGGTCATGGCCTGCGAGATCGAGTTCTACCTGGTGCGCGACGCGGACGACGCCGGGGTGGAGCCGCTCTACCGGCTGGGCGCCGGCGGCCGCCGCAAGATCGATGCCTACAGTCTCGACCGGCTCGATTACCTGAGCGCGCTGTTCGACGACCTGTTCGCCGCGGCACGCGCGCAGGACCTGCCGGCCGAGACGCTGATGTCCGAATACGCTCCGGGACAGTTCGAGATCACCTTGCACCACCGGCGGGATGCGCTGCGCGCCGTGGACGAGGCGATCCTGTTCAAACGCCTGATCAAGGGCGTCGCTGCCCGGCACGGCGTGACGGCGACCTTCATGGCGAAGCCGTTTGCGGAGCATGCGGGCAGCGGACTGCACCTGCACCTGAGTCTCGAGGACGCGGGCGGCCGGAACCTGTTCGCGGACGAAGCTCCGGAAGGCAGCAAACTCCTGCGCCAGGCCGTTGCCGGCATGCGCGCAACCATGGCGGACAGCGTTGCGATCTTCGCGCCGAACGGCAATTCGTATCGGCGCTTTCGCCCCTCGAGCTATGCGCCGGTAGCGCCCACCTGGGGCGTCAACAATCGCTCGGTGAGCCTCAGGGTACCCGCCGGCGCGCCGCCGAGCCGGCACATCGAGCATCGGGTCGCGGGGGCGGACGCGAACCTCTACCTCGCGGCGGCTACCGTCCTCGGGGCCGCGCAGTTCGGCATTGCGCGCGGACTCGATCCGGGTCCGCCCATCGTCGGCAACGGTTACCGGCAGGCCGGACAGCCGGCCCTGCCCTGCACCTGGCCGCAGGCGCTCGAGCGCGCTGCACAGTCGGAATTTCTCGCGGACTGTCTCGGCGCAGAGTTCCTCAAGGTGTTTCTCGCCATCAAGCAACAGGAGTGCGATCGCTTCGGCTCGCAGGTGACGGACCTCGACTACGACTGGTACCTGAGGACGACATGACGGGCAAACGACGCGCGCGGGCCGCGCCGCCGGCCGATGAGCGCCCGCGCATCCGCAGGGCCTATGTCGAATGCCGTTTCGGCCAGCTGCACGTCACGACGGCGTTCCCCGTGGGCGGCGGATTCGACGAGCGCGCGACGCTCGTCTGCGTGCACGGCGGCTCGTCGTCGAGCCGCGTGTTCCGGCCGTTCATCGAGGAGATCGGGCGGGACCGCTCGGTGTATGCACCCGATCTTCCGGGATGCGGCGAATCGGATCCGCCGCAACCGAAGCCCACGATCGAGGACTACGCGGGGGCGCTCGCGGACTTTCTCGATCAGATGCGCTTTCGCCAGGTCGACGTGCTCGGCCAGCATGCGGGTGCCTTCATCGCCGCCGAGCTTGCGATCGCCCGCCCCGCGGTGGTCCGCCGCCTCATGCTGGTCGGGGTGCCCGCGCTGTCGGCGGAAGAGCGTGCGGCCTACGCGCGCACGGTGATGTCGCCTGCGTACGCCGCCGACGGCAGTCACCTGCTCGCCGACTGGCAACACGCGGTTCAGTCGCACGATCCGCAGCTGAGCCTGGCGGATGCGGCCGCGGATTTCGCCATCAAGCTGTACAACGGCCCGGACTCCTGGTGGCTGCCGAACGCCGCGCTGGGATACGCGGCGGGCGAGCGCTTGCCGCTCGTCGGGCAGCCCGTCCTGCTGGTGCGGACGCATGACCACCTGTGGGATGCGAGCCTCAGGGCGCGGTCATGGATCCGCCATCTGAAGCTGCTCGAACTGCCACAGCACGGCGGCGGCATATTCCGCTCGGCGCCCGCCGTCCTCGCCACGCATGTGCGGGCGTTCCTCGATTCCTGATCCGCTGCCGAGCGGGGATTAAGAGCGCAGCGTGCGCCAGTTCCTCAGGACCAGGAACAACATGAGGGCGAGCAGCGGCGCGGTCGCGAGATTCACGAGTTCCCAGCCGATCCGGCTCACTGCCAGTCCCGCGAGAAGCGAGACCGTGGCCTGGCAGCCGAAGGTGAGCAGATCATTCAGGCCTTGCGCCCGGAAGCGCTCCTCCGGCCGGTAAGAAAGAGTGAGCAGCGTGGTCGCTGCGACGAACAGCAGGTTCCAGCCGCTGCCGAGCAGCACGAGGGCGAACCCGTAGTGCAGCACCGCGTGCGAGCCGGTGGCGGCGAGCGCTACGCAGGCGGCCATGATGCCGATGCCCGCAAGCATCATGCTGCGCGCGCCCAGCCGCGCGATCAGCCAGCCGCTCACGATCGACGGCAGGTACATCGCGATCAGGTGGCTCTCGATCACGCTGCCGGTCGCGTTCACCGAGTGATGATCGATCACATGCATGCTGATGGGGGTCGCCGTCATGATGAAGCTCATGGTGGCGTAGGAGACGAGACTGGCCGCAACCGCCACGCGGTAAGCCGGCTGTGCGGCTATCTGTCGCAGCGGGCGACCGCCACGTGCGCCGAGCTCGGCACGGCCCGCATCGGGGAGCGATGCGAGAACCGCGGCCGCCACCAGGTAGAGAGCGCTGGTCGAAAGAAAGGAGCCTGAGAAGTCCGCCGCCGCGACCAGGTGCCGCGCGGCGAGGGCCAGCGTCGGACCCATCCAGGCCGCCACCAGCGTGCCGACCATGACGATTCCGACTGCCCGCGCGGCGAGCGCGGGCGGCACGAATTCCACCGCGGCGAACCGGTATTGCACGCTGAAAGCCATGTTCGCGCCGATCAGAGTGGTCGCGATGCACAGCGCCGTGAAGCTCGAGTGCGCGACCGCCCAGGACGCGAGCCCGGTGGCGCCGCAGGCGGCAATTGCGCTCGCGATGAACCCGCGCTTGCGTCCGAAGCGTTGCATGACGAGCGCGGCCGGCAAGGTATTGCCCGCGACACCGACGATGAGCAGCGACACCGGCAGCGTCGCAAGCACGGGACTCGGCGCGAGCGTCGTCCCGAGGATTCCGCCCAGCAAGACGACCACGGTCGTGCCCGTGGCCGAGAAGCACTGTGCAAGTGCCAGGGTAAGGACCTGCTTCACGGCGGCGCGCAGGATACCGCATTGCACATCCGCGCCGCCGGGCCTGGGACTTGTGGCGGGCGGTTCCTTATGTCTAGTCTTGCGCCGCAGGGCCCGGTGATGGGCCACGCTGGTGTCGAGCAAAGCGGCATCTGCGATTTGCGTTGCGTTCCGGGCGCCGTGCGCCGGGTAGAATGAATAAAAATGAATACAACTTCGATTCCTCCGTTTGACCGGGGCCACGATCCCGACCGGACCGACGAGCTCCCGGTCCTCGACGTCAAGGCGTTCGAGAGCCAGCGTGACTCGGCCGCCGTGGCGGAAAGCCCGGCCCGCGAGCCGTCGCGCCTCGGCGGCGACCTGCGCAATATCACCGACAACATCCGCACGCTCGAGGCGAGCCTGCGCGCGCGATCGGAGCAGATCGCCCGCCTCGAAGCCGAGCTCGCGAAGACGGCGCGCGAGCTCGACGCGACCGATCGGCACCGTCTCGAATCCGAGGAAGCGCGGCGGCGCCTGGAAGGGGAACAGCAGGCCGCACGCGACCGGATCGGCACGCTGGAGCGCGATCTCGACGGGCGCGACGAAAGCGTGCGCAGCCTCGAGCGGAGCCTGCGCGCGCTCGAGAAGGAGCGCGCGGATCTCGGGGCGCAGATCCAGGATCGGGAGGAATCACTGCGTTCCCTGGGTGCGGACCTCGAGGCCCGTGGTGAGACGATCACGCGGCTGAAGTCCGAGCTTGCGCAACGCGCGCAACAGGTTCGCGGCCTCGAGCAGCAGCGCGACGCGGGTGACATCGAGCGGCTCGCCCTCGAGGAGGGCCTGCGCACGCGCGATGCGCGCATCGGGCAGTCGGAACAGGACAGCGCGGCGCGCGTCGCCGCGCTCGAAAGCCGCATCCGCGATCTGACGACGCGCCTCGAAGCGAAGGAGGCGGAGCGTCTCGACCTGATCGGGCGCATCGAGCAGGAGGGAACGCGCGGCCGGCATCTCGAGGACGCGCTTGCGGACCTCGCGCGGCGCAACGAGGAGTACCTCGAGCAGCTGCAGAGTCTCGAGGGGCGCCGCCGCTTTCACGATGAGAACATGTTCGAGCTCGAGCGCGCCCTGTCGCGGCGGGACGCCGAATTCGAGGCCGTCGGCGTAGAGCTGCAGCGCGCGACGCGGGCGCGGGTCGATGCGACCGCGCTCGTCGATGCGCATGCCGCCACGATCGCGCAGCTCGAGGTTCAGATCACCGACATGGGCGAGGCGCTCGCGGAGCGGCACGAAGCGGTCGCGCGGCTCGAGGAGAGCGCACGCGGCCAGAGCCAGCAGCTCGCGCGGCTTGGCGAGCGGCTTGCGCGCGGGCAGGGAGAGGTCGCGGCGCTCGAGACGCGGGTCGCGGCGGGCATTGCGCGCGTGCGCGAGCTCGAGGCGGGGCTCGCCGACGAGCGGCGCCGCGTGGCGTCGCTCGAGGCCGAGGTTGGCAGCCGCGATCGCCGTATCGCCGGGCTGGAGAACGACGCCGAGCGCAAGGCGACGCTCATCGGCTGCCTCGAACAGGACCTCAGGGCGCGCGATGGCACGATTGCCGAGCTGCGCGCGCAGGCCGACGCGGCCGCCGGCGAGATCGGGACCGAAGCGCGCAATCGAGCCGCGCTCGCGAGCACCATCGAGG
>Ga0316620_10001191_pt1 | contig 11073 bp, 7 predicted proteins | sample OWC_Aug_M1_C1_D5_FD_207651 | JGI IMG/M metagenome (GOLD analysis project Ga0316620, IMG submission 207651) | Wetland soil microbial communities from Old Woman Creek delta, Ohio, United States - OWC_Aug_M1_C1_D5_B | ecosystem: Environmental > Terrestrial > Soil > Wetlands | place: USA: Ohio...
CTTTGCACTCGCCTTCTCGGTGGTTCCCATCCTCATCCTGACCCCGCAGGTGACGCCCATCATGCTGCTCCACCGCATGATGATTCAGTACGGCTCCTTCATCCTGCTGGCCATTCCTTTCTTCGTGCTGGCCGCCAACCTCATGAACTGGTCGGGTATCACCAACATGCTCCTGCGGCTGGCGCAAGCCATGGTAGGGCACCTGCCCGGCGGGCTGGGCCACGTGAACGTTGTGACCAGCATGATCTTCGCGGGGATCTCTGGGTCCTCGAACGCCGACGCGGCTGGCGAGGGATCCATCATCATCCCCGCCATGCGAAAGGCGGGTTACGACATCAATTACACCGTGGCGGTGACCGCCTGCTCCGCCGTCATGGGCGTCATCATCCCGCCAAGCATCATCATGGTGGTGTGGGGCGGCGTGATGAACGTCTCCGTCTCCGGCCTTTTTTTGGCGGGGATCGTTCCCGGCATCCTCATCGGGCTTTTTCAGATGGGTCTGACCTACTACTATGCGGTCACGCGGCACTATCCGAAGGCATCGGAGTTCTCCCTCCGCCAGCTCGGCCGCGCCGCCAGGGAGGCGATCCTTGCCATCCTGACCCCCGTGATCATCGTGGGCGGCGTGGTGTTCGGCATCGTGACGCCGACCGAAGCGGCGCTGATCGCGGTTCTATACGCCATGGTGCTGGGCTTTCTCGTGTACCGCACGCTCACGGTCCGGGGCTTTGTCCAACTTCTCTACGAGACGATGATGCTGTCCTCGGTCGTGCTCTTCTGCGTCGGTTGTGCAGCGATCTACGCCTGGGTGCTGGCCTTTTACAAGATCCCCCAGTACCTGGTCAAGCTCCTGAACGCCATGACCAGCGATGCCACGGTGATGCTCCTCCTCATCGTTGTGGTCTTCCTGATCGTCGGGTGTTTCATCGACGCGGTGCCGGCGATCATCATCTTTGCTCCTTTGCTCAAGCCCGTGGCGGAGACCGTCGGGATCCATCCATTGCACTTTGCCATCGTCGGCTGCATCACCCTGGCCTACGGCCTGATCACACCTCCCTACGGTCTGTGCCTCCTGATTTCATGCCAGATTGCCGGGATCAACGTGGTGCAACCTCTCAGGGAGGTTGGGGCCTTCCTGGCGGCCATGCTCGTTGTCCTGCTCCTCACGGTCTTCTTCCCGTTGGTATCGTTGGGGATCCCGAAGCTGTTCATGCCGAATATTTTCTAGCAAAGACGATGGGAGCGTCGCCCGGATCGGCGTCCATGAGTGCTGTTGCCGGGCGAAGCCTTGACACCGTGAAATCGATCGGGTTGCGCGACGCGCGGGAGGCGCGGGAAAGATGACGCACGCGAATTTCCGGCTGGACGGGAAGATCGCCTTCGTCACCGGCGCCGGTCGGGGGCTTGGCCGAGCTGGGGCGCTGGCGTTTGCGGGAGCGGGCGCCGACGTGGTCTTGGTCAGTCGCACCCGCAGTCAGCTCGAAGAGACGGCGAGTATGGTCGAGAAACTGGGACAAAAAGCCCTGGTGGCGACTGCCGATACCCGGAGCGGTGCGGATGTCGAAGGGGCCGTGCGAGCCGCGGTGGACGTTTTCGGCCGGATCGACGTCCTGTTCAACAACGCGGGCACGAACATCCGGAAGAGCGTGGTCGATATGCCGGACGAGGACTGGCACACCATCATGGACACCAACGTGAAAGGGGCCTTCTTGGTAGCGCGAGCGGTCGCCCGCCAGATGGTGCGCCAAGGCTCCGGCACGATCATCAACATGTCCTCGATGTCCGCTATGTCGGCAGAGCCGACCAAGACCGTCTACGCCGCCAGCAAGGGCGCCATTGCCCTCCTCACCAAGGGCCTTGCATTGGAATTGGCTCCCTTCGGCATCCGGGTGAATGCCATCGCCCCCGGCTACATGCTGACGTCGCTCGTCAAGGGCGGCCTCGACGCCGACCCCGAGCGCAAGCAACGGGTGCTCGCCCGAATTCCGCTCGGACGCCTCGGCGAGCCCGAGGAGATCGGCGGGGCTTTGGTCTTCTTGGCCTCCGACGCTGCCAGCTACATCACCGGAGCGACCCTGACGATCGACGGAGGCTGGACTGCCACGTAAGGCCGGGTCCGGCGTGCCGCGAGACATCCTGCCTTTCACCGGGCGGGATGAGGTGCTATCTTACGGTCGCAGGCCTCAAACCTCTGGCTTCAACCGGGGAGGGTGTGGCGCCATGCACATCCGGGACATCCTCAAGCAGCGCCAGCCCTGTTTCAGCTTTGAATTTTTCCCGCCGCGGTCGAAGGAGGGAGCGGAACAGCTGTATTCCAGCATGGTGGACTTGGCTCCCCTGGGGCCGTCCTATGTCAGCGTTACCTACGGGGCGGGGGGATCGACGCGCGAACTGACGCACGGGCTCATCCTCCGTATCCACGAGCATACGGGGTTGACGGTCGTGTCTCACATGACGTGCGTCGGCGCGTCGACGGAGCAGATCGGGGAGACCCTGCGAGAGTACCAGGAGCACGGGATCGTGAACATCATGGCTCTGCGGGGAGATCCCCCGAAAGGGGAGACGGCCTTCCGGCAGCCGGAAGGGGGATTTGCCCACGCCGCGGAGCTGGTGGCGTTCATCAAGAGGAATTTTCCGCAGATGGGGGTCGGTGTGGCCGGCTTCCCCGAGGGTCATCCGGAAACGCCGAACCGTCTCATGGAAATGGACTACCTGAAGGCCAAGGTGGACGCCGGGGCCGACTACATCTGTACGCAGCTGTTCTTCGACAACCGCGACTTCTACGATTTCTGCGAGCGCTGCGAGATCGCGGGGATCACCATCCCGGTCATCGCAGGCATCATGCCGGTGACCTCCCTGAAAGGGATGCAGCGCATGGCGGAGCTGGCCCTCGGCGCGCGTTTCCCCGCCCGCTTGACCAAGTCGCTCGTCCGGGCCAAGGACGACGAGTATGTCGAGCGGGTGGGCATCCACTGGGCGACCGAACAAGTCCGCGACCTGATCGATCACGGGGTGAGAGGCGTGCACTTCTACACGCTGAACCGATCCAAGGCCACCCTGCGGATCTACGAAACGCTCGGCTTGAAGAACGTGTCCACGCAGACAGGATGACGGCCGCGGCGCGACCGCCGCCCCCGTCGCAGCCTTTCGAGACGCCTCCGCGTTTGTGCACGCGGAACGCGCCCCGCCGCTTCCCCGCCGGGCCTTCCCGCGCAGCCTACCGGTCGCCCGCGAACTCCGCTCTTGAACACCGCACCCGAGGCGAGTGAACAGAACGGCCACACGCGACTTGACGGGTGCCGATTAGCGGGCTAGAATGCGCTATAGCTTTAGTCATACCTAAAAATAATTTGAGGTGGGGAAATGCTTGGTCAAGCGGTCGAGGACTACTTGAAGGCGATTTTCGAGGTACAGCGGGACCACGGCAAGGTGGCGACGACGGTGCTGGCCGAACGCATGGGAGTCGCCCCGGCATCGGCCACGGGCATGATGAAGAAGCTCGCCGCGCTGAAGCTCGTTCGGCACAACCCCTACCAGGGTGTGGTGCTGACTCGCGCCGGCGAAAAGGTGGCGTTGGAGGTCCTGCGGCACCACCGACTCTTGGAGCTCTACCTCGCAGAGGCCCTCGGTTACACGTGGGATCAGGTGCACGAGGAGGCGTGCCGGCTGGAGCACGTCATCTCCGAGGCGTTCGAAGACAAGATCTTCGAAGCGCTTGGTCGGCCGACCCGTGATCCCCACGGTGAGCCGATTCCCACCAAGGACGGCAAGATGCCGAGCACCGATCACGAGCCGCTCTCGGACTTGCAGCCGGGTGCGGCGGGGACCATCAGCCAGGTCCGCAAGAGCAATCCGGAGATGCTTCGCTACTTGGGAGCCCGGGGGCTGATCCCGGAGGCGGCCATCGAGGTTGTGGAGAAGGCTCCCTTCGAAGGACCGCTGACCGTGCGCGCAGGAAACAGCTCGTACGTTCTGGGTCGCCAGCTGGCCTCGCACATCCGCGTAGAAGTGGACGACGGGCCGGCGAAGGCCCGCCGCAGGCGATCGAGGGCAGCGGTATGAGCGCCTCCGCGGCGCTTTGCGGACGTGGCGGACCGTGAGAGGGTCGGGTCCGATCGGACGTTGCTCTGTGAGGGGCACGCCAGCTCTCGGGTGTCGGCGCAAGGAGGGGGGAGAGCCATGAGCCAGTATCTGTTGAAAGGTGCACAGTCGTTACTCGAACACTACGTTCTGCCGCGACTGCGGCCATCGAAGAGTTCGCACCGCGATGGCGGCGGTCGGAGGCGTCCTGAGCGGCCGGACCCGACATCGAAACCGGAACGGGGATAAGCGGGCCGGATGCCGTCGGGCCGGGGGAGAGCGCAGGGGGCGCATTTCTCGGCCCTGCGCATGCGAACCAAGGAGTGCAGTATGGCTGCGTCGTTGGTGGGGTTGATGGCCGGTCTCGTGCTTGCCCTCGGCGTCATCGGACTCTTTTGGCCCGGTTGGGGCTTGCTGTCACGTTGGCGCGGCGCAAGTCAGTCGGCCGAGCGCGTGCGCGTCGAGGATACGCTCAAGCACCTATACGAGTCCGAGGTCAACGGCGTCGTCTCGAGCATGCAGAGCGTGGCCGGGGCGGCTCGATTGAGCGTGGATGACGCGGCCGACGTGCTACAAAACCTCCAGCGCCGCCGGCTCATCGAGTTGGAGCGCGAAGGGATTCGCCTGACGGCGACCGGACGCGAGATGGGGCTGCACGTCCTTCGCGCGCACCGATTGTGGGAGAGCTATCTGGCGGATCAGACGGGGTTTCCGGAGCCGGAATGGCACGGCCGAGCCCATGATCTGGAACACGGCTTGTCCCCGTCCGAGGTGGATGCCCTGTCAGCCCGGTTGCGGCATCCCACCCATGACCCGCACGGCGATCCGATTCCGACCGCCACGGGCGAGTTCTCCGGTCAGCAGGGGGTGCCACTGACGACGGCGCCGGTCGACCAACCGCTCCGTATCCTCCACATGGAGGACGAGCCCAAGGCAGTGTACGCCCAGCTTGTAGCCGTGGACCTCCACCCCGGCATGCCGGTCCGGCTCGTCGAGGTCTCGCCGGAACGAGTCCGCCTCGTGGCCGGTGGGACCGAGCACGTTCTTGCGCCGCTCGTGGCCGCCAGTGTGTCGGTCGAGCCGCTGGCGGAGGAAAGGGCGGCGGAGACGCCGGTTGGCGAGCCACTCAGCGCCCTCCAAGCTGGGGACAGCGGACGAGTCGTGGCGATCTCGCGCCGCTGTCGTGGGGCGGAACGCCGCCGGCTCCTGGACCTGGGCGTGCTCCCGGGGACCGTCATCCGGGCCGAACTGCGAAGTCCCAACGGCGACCCAACGGCATACCGCATCCGGGACGCGCTCATCGCCCTGCGGGTAGAGCAGGCCGACCTGATTCGTATCGAGCGTTTCCCAGAACCCGCCGCAGCGGCCGCGTGAAGCGACGAGTCCAGACCGAACCGTCGCGCGTAACGAGGTGATGAAATGACTACTCCGACCGTGGGGGCGACAGCCGCGGGATGCGCGGCCTGCCCGGTCCACAACGTCGCAAACCTGCTCAAGCTCGGCGTCACCATGGACAACTGGAACTTCGCCGTGGCTCTGGCAGGCAATCCCAACACCGGGAAGAGCACGGTGTTCAATGCACTGACCGGACTTCGCCAGCACACCGGGAACTGGCCCGGAAAGACCGTCACCCGCGCCGAGGGCGGCTTCGAGTACCGCGGCCGCCGCTACAAACTCGTGGACCTGCCCGGGACCTACTCCCTGTTGGCCGCGAGCCCGGACGAGGAGGCCGCACGAGACTTCCTGCTCTTCGGGCGACCCGACGTCACAGTGGTGGTCGTGGACGCGACGCGAATCGAGCGGAATCTCAATCTGGTTCTGCAGGTTCTCGAGATCACGGATCGTGTCGTGGTGTGTTTGAACCTGATGGACGAGGCGCGCCGTCACGGACTTCAGGTCGACGACCGGACGCTGGCTCGGGAACTCGGAGTGCCCGTGGTCCCCGCGTCCGCGCGTTACCGCGAAGGGCTCGACCAGGTCCTGCAGGCCGTCAGTGAAGTGGCCACGGGGCAGTTCGTCTGCAAGCCTCGCCGGATTCAGAACGAACCATTCGAACTCAAGCGTGCCGTCACGGACCTGACGACTCAGATCGCGTCGGCCTTCCCCGGATTGCCGAACGCCCGATGGGTCGCGCTCCGTCTGCTGGACGGGGATGAGCGCATCATTCAGGCAATCCGGAATGGGGAGCTGGGTGAGCTTGGCAGCCCGCCGCCTGCGGAGTTGGCCACGATCGCGGCGGCTCGCCTGGAGGGCGTCCGATGAGTACTAACCAAACTGCGAGGATCGAGGAGATCCTGTCTACCGCTAGGACCCTGCGATCCGAGTTAGGGACCGATCTCCACGAACAACTGGTCGAGGCGGTGTTCGCGACGGCGGCCCGGATCGCGGACCGCGCGGTGACCCGGCCGGGCGAAAGGGCCCGCCCCACCCTGGACCGCACCCTCGACCGGTTGGTGACCAGCCGGATCTGGGGGTTCCCCATCATGTTCCTGCTGTTCACCGTGATGTTCTGGCTCACGATCAGCGGCGCCAACGTTCCCTCCGGCTGGATCGCGTGGCTGCTGGTCGACACGATTTACCCCCTCTTGCGCGAAGGGGCCGCCGGCCTGGGACTCCCCTGGTGGCTGTGGGGTCTGCTCATTGACGGGATGTATCTAGGCACGGCCTGGGTGGTGAGCGTGATGCTCCCTCCCATGGCCATCTTTTTCCCCTTGTTTACGTTGCTGGAGGACTTTGGCTATCTCCCGCGGGTGGCCTTCAACCTCGACTGGCTCTTCAAGAAGGCGGGAGCCCACGGCAAGCAGGCCATGACGACCATGATGGGTTTCGGCTGCAACGCGGCGGGGGTGATCGCCACCAGGATCATCGACAGCCCACGCGAGCGACTGATCGCCATCCTCACCAATAACTTCGCCCTGTGCAACGGACGCTGGCCAACCCAGATCCTCATCGCGACGCTGTTCATCGGCTCCCTGGTGCCCGCCTATCTGGGCGGGATGGTCTCGGCGCTTGCCGTGGTGGGCGTAGCGCTCCTGGGGGTCGTCCTGACCTTAGTGATCGCGTGGGCTCTCTCCCGAACCGTCCTGAGGGGGCAGGTCTCCACCTTCAGTCTCGAGTTGCCCCCCTACCGCCCGCCTCGGATCCTGCAGACGCTGTACACGTCGATCATCGATCGCACGATCCTTGTCCTCTGGCGCGCCGTTGTCTGGGCGTTGCCGGCGGGAGCCTTGATCTGGCTCACGTCAAACATCCCCATCGGCGGGCGGAGCATCGCCGAGCACCTCATCGCCCTGCTTAATCCCCTCGGGCTGTTCGTCGGTCTGAACGGCGTGATCCTGCTCGCGTACATCCTCGCGATTCCGGCCAACGAGATTGTGATCCCCACCGTCTTGATGCTGACCGTACTGGCCACCGGCACGACGGGCGTCGGGCAGGGCGCGGGCGTGATGTTCGACCTGGAGGATACAAACCAGTTGATGAACCTCTTGCGCTCGGGCGGGTGGACGCTCCTTACCGGGATCAACCTGATGCTCTTCAGTCTCATCCACAACCCATGCAGCACCACCATTTATACCATCTACAAGGAGACGGGGAGCGCCAAGTGGACAACGGTCGCCGCACTCATGCCGGTGGTGCTGGGCTTTGCTGTCACGCTCCTCGTGGCCACCGTGTGGCGCGCCGTCGCGGGCTGAGTTCCTGCGCAGCCCCGCGACCTCGGGTGCCACGCGGCGTCGCTCCCTTCTTGCCGGGATTGGTTCCTTTCGTGGAGGATGTGTGGTGACGAATCACAGACTTGACGTGCCGGTTCTCATCCCCGATGCGGAGGACTGCACGGCGTGCGCCGAGCGACTCCGGAGCCGGCTCGGCGTCGTGAGTGGGATTGCCGAGGCTGTATTGGACGCCGCAGGGCGTCGACTCACGCTGACGTACGATCCAACGGTCCTCCCCCTCTCGGTCTTGGAGGCCCACGTCAAAGATGCGGGATTGGCGCTGCAGCGGCGGTTCCGCCACGCCACCCTTCGGTTAGAAGGCCTCGACTGCCCCGAGTGCGCCGGGACGGTCGAGCACGGGGTGACCCATATTCCTGGCGTCCTGAGCGCTTCCGCAAACTTTCCGGCAGCGAACCTGTATGTCGAGTACGACGCTGAAACCACGGACCTCAGTCGCATCGCGAGCGCAGTGGGCCGTAGCGGGTACCGAGCGGTCATTCCGGGCTCTGCGTCCACCGTGGCGGTCGTGCATGTTGCGGAGATGGACTGCCAGGAGGAGGTGAAGGCGATCGAGGGGCGATTGCGGTCCTTGCCGGGTGTGGCCTCGTGGCAGGTGAATCTTTTGGAGCGGACCCTGCGCGTTCAGTTCGATCCAGCGGCCCTCCAGGAGGACGCGATTCTGGCCGCTATCCGCGGCCTGGGGATGACGCCCGAGCTGACCGAGCGGGCCGTCCAGGCGGTGGCGTGGCGCCGGGACCCGGCCTTCCTCTCGACGGTCGCCTCGGGGATTTGTCTCGGGGCGGCCATGATCACGGACTGGACAGCGCCCACCTCGTTCCTCGGGCATGGGCTCCACGGACTGGCGCTCGGCGCCGGCGGCTGGATGGCGGCCAAGAAGGCGGTTCGGGCGGTCCTGGCGCGGCGGCTGGACATGAACGTCCTCATGACGATCGCTGTCCTCGGGGCCGTCACCATCGGTCAGTGGGATGAAGCCGCCAGCGTCGCTTTCCTTTTCGCCCTGGCCCAAGTCCTGGAGACCTACAGCCTGGACCGTGCGCGCCAGGCGGTGCGGCGGTTGCTTGCGGTCGCTCCACCCGAGGCCACGGTGCGGCGAAACGGGCAGGAGCTGCGTGTTACCGTGGCCGAGGTTATGCTTGGCGAAACCATCGTCGTACGACCGGGAGAGCGCGTTCCGCTGGATGGGATCGTGCGCGCGGGCGGTTCGGCCCTGAATCAGGCGCCAATCACCGGCGAGTCCATGCCGGTGGAGAAGCTGCCCGGGTCCCAGGTCTTCGCAGGCTCGATCAACGGCGAGGGGGCGTTGGAGGTGGAGGTCACCCACCGGGCCCAGGAGACCATGCTGGCCCGGATTATTGCCCTCGTCGAGCAGGCGCAGGCCCAGAAGGCTCCCACTCAAACCCTTGTGGAGCGGTTCGCCGCGATCTACACGCCAGCGGTCATCGTCGGCGCCGTTCTCATCGCCACGCTTCCCCCGCTGCTCCTGGCAGAGGCGCCGTGGCCGTGGGTGTACCGAGCGTTGGTCCTGCTGGTCATCTCATGTCCCTGCGCCCTCGTGATCTCGACGCCGGTGGCGGTGGTGTGCGCGTTGGCTCGGGCGGCACGAGCGGGCATCTTAATCAAAGGTGGGCGCTTTCTGGAGGCGCTTGGCGGCCTCAAGGCCCTGGCCCTGGACAAGACGGGGACGCTCACAAAGGGCCGGCCGATCGTCACCGACATCAGATGTCTCAACGGCGCGGACGCCCGCGACGTCTTACGACTTGCCGCAGCCGTGGAGGCGCGCTCGGAACACCCACTGGCTGCGGCGATCCTACACGCCGCGCAGGAGCGGGGCATCGTCTGGCCCGAAGCGACCGACTTTCGCGCGGTGACCGGGCGCGGCGCCCAGGCGCGGCTTGGTGGCGTTGCGTACCACGTCGGCAGCCACCGGTACATGGAAGACTTGGGGGTCTGCAACGGGACCCTCGAGCCCATCCTCGACGAACTGGAGAGCCGTGGGCAGACTCCCGTGGCACTCAGCGACGGTTCCCGAGTGTTGGGCGTGCTCGGCGTTGCAGATCAAATGCGCGAAGGTGCATCGGAGAGCCTCGGAGCTCTCCACCGCCTCGGGGTCAGGCCCTTGGTGATCCTGAGCGGTGACACGCGGCGGGCGGCGGAGGCCGTCGGACGCCAGGCGGGCGCGGACGAGGTGCGGGCTCAGCTTCTGCCCGAAGACAAGTTGAAGGCGATTCATGATCTCGTTCAACGTCACGGGTCCGTAGGGATGGTCGGGGATGGGATCAACGACGCTCCGGCGCTCGCCGCGGCCACCGTGGGCATCGCCATGGGCGCGGCGGGAACCGACGCGGCCGTGGAGACGGCGGATGTGGCACTCGTACGGGACGACCTGCGTCAACTCCCCGTGGCGGTGCGCCTCGGGCGAAAGACCCTGCGGATCATCCGCACCAACATCACCCTGTCGTTGGCCACGAAGGCTGTGTTCGTGGCGCTGGCCGTGCTGGGTTCCGCCACCCTATGGATGGCGGTCGCGGCGGACATGGGCACGTCGCTGGCCGTTATCCTGAACGGGATGCGGCTCCTGCGGGATCCCTCCCGGAACCACCCCGAGCTGCATACTGGCCCGCAGCCCGGCCGACCTGTGTGCGCGGACGGATGTTGCAGCGCCGAGGGACCGTCACGGTAAGTCACCCCGGCGTCCGATAGGGCCGAGGCGTGGCCCGAAGCCAATCCGGCTTCTTCCCGCCGCACAGTTCCTGCCGTTTGAGACCACGGCTCCCGTTGGTCATCCGCAGAACGCCGATCCGTCGGCGTGCGCCAAAACGGTTCCACGCGGGAATCCGCACAACGGCTTGCCCCGGCTCGCGAAACTGGGGTACACTCGCCCGCGACCGCGTCCTCATCTCCCACCGTGCCGGAAAGGACGAATCGGTATGACCGACCGCCCGTCGCTCTTCAGCGTCCCGCCGAAACTCGCGCGCGATGCCGCTCGCCAACTCCTTGTTGATCTCGTTGCCATACCATCCTACGGTGCGAACGAGGGGCCGATTCTGGAGTACCTCTTCCAGCGATTCCAGCGGCAGAACATCCCCTGCCGAATTACCGAGGCGGACGGCAAGCCCCTCAATGTCGTGGCGGAGATCGGCCAGGGCCCCCGGGTGATCATCTTGAACAGCCACGTGGATACGGTGCCGCCCGGGGACCCCGCGCTGTGGCAGACCGATCCCCTGACCCCCACGGAGAAGGGCGGTCGCATCTACGGCCGCGG
>Ga0316620_10001192_pt1 | contig 11066 bp, 8 predicted proteins | sample OWC_Aug_M1_C1_D5_FD_207651 | JGI IMG/M metagenome (GOLD analysis project Ga0316620, IMG submission 207651) | Wetland soil microbial communities from Old Woman Creek delta, Ohio, United States - OWC_Aug_M1_C1_D5_B | ecosystem: Environmental > Terrestrial > Soil > Wetlands | place: USA: Ohio...
CGAGCGAAACGAGCGTCGTTAGGACCATGAAGATGGCCGGAACGAGGGTGAACCAGTTCTTCTTTTTCCTCAGGAGGAGCCACGCGGACACGGTCAGCAAGGCCAGGGCCGCCAGCATCTGGTTGGCCGTGCCGAAAATCGGCCACAGCGCGCTGAAGGCGTTGGAATAGGCCAGGGTCCACATCAGGATGACGGACAGCCCGGAATTGGACCAGTAGTGCTTGAGGAGCCGGGGCGTCCGTTTGAACACGATCGTCCAGAGCTCCTCGAAGAGATAGCGGTTCAGGCGGACGGCGGCGTCGAGCGTCGTGATGACGAAGCCCTCGACGAGCAGGATGCCGAAAACCGTCCCCAGGGCCACGGGAATGCCCAGGCCGCGGTGGAAGAGCTGGCCGGCCGCGAGCGAGAAGCCGAGAATGGGGTTGGACTTGACGGCGGGGTCGGTCGGCCAGACGACGGATTTGTAATCCGTGAAGCTCATGGCCGCGCCCAGGGCCAGCAGGACGCAGACGGCGAATACGGACTCGAGGAGCATCGCGTTGAAGCCGATCACGCGCGCATCCGCCTCCTTGGCCAGCTGCTTGCACGTCGTCCCGCCGGCGACGAGGGAGTGGAAACCCGAGATGGCGCCGCAGGCGACGGTGATGAACATCATCGGCCAGATGAAGCCCAGGTTCTGGACCCCCTCGGCCATGTTGAACGTCGGGGCCGTCACCTGGACCCCCTGAAAACCGGTGCTGAAAATCGACAGGAACATGAGGATGATCCCGCCGTAGAGAATCTGGACGTTGATGAAATCGCGCGGCTGGAGGATCGCCCAGATGGGGACGCCAGCGGCGATGAGGACGTAAACGGATATGATGATCATCCAGGTCGTCGGCGCGAGCGTGACCGGGAAGGCGATCCCCAGGATGACCGAGGCGACGCAGATGACCGAGGCAAGAAGATAGCTCGGGAGGGTTTTGAGCCCCTTTTTATAGATCAGATAGCCGAGGAACGGCGAGCAAAGAGTGATGAAGATGACCGAGGTCGAGGCGATGCCGCCGATCCGCCCCAGGACGACGCCGTCACGGACAACGGTCTTGAGGAAGGTCTCCCCTTCCTTGACCCCGATCTTGGCCAGCGGCCACAGGGAGGTCAGCGAGATCGCCGTGGCGCTCAGGAAGGACGACGTGACCAGCACGATCATGATGATCGTGAAGGAGATGAAGAGGTTGAAGCCCGTCGTGCCCATCGTTTTGCGAGCGACCTCGGCCATGGACCGTCCGCCCTCCCGGATGCTGACGAAGAGCGTCGTATAGTCGTGCACGGCGCCGAAGAAGATGCCGCCTAGGACGACCCACAGCCAGGCGGGCCCGAAGCCGTAGAGGATGGCCATGGTCGGCCCGAGGATGGGCCCGGCCCCGGCAATGGCGGAAAAATGGTGGGCGAAGACGATATACGGCTTCGTGGGTACGAAGTCCCGGCCGTCCGGACGCGCGGCCGCGGGCGTGGGCCGGCTCCGATCCTCGCCCAGGCGCCGGGCAAGGTAACGAGAATAATAGCGACTGGCGAGAACAAAGGCGGCGACGGCGACGGCCAGCACCAGGAGAACGTTCATGACTCCTCCTCGGTCAGCACCAACGGGCCGGAAAAACGGATTCATTCTATTATCACAGGCGCCGAAGCAAGTCAAAATGCCAGGGCCGTCCCCGCCGAGGGGGGCTTTTTTTACGCTCCGGCCAGGGGCGAACATTGACGTTGACAGCGAGGGACAAATATCATAGAATGCTTTTTCGCGAGCCATATCCTAGGAGGCTAGACGATGGCAAAAGCCGAACCCAATGTCGTTCCCCTGTGCGACGTTCTCCTCGTTCTGCTCATCATCTTCATGGTCATCACGCCCCTCGTCCAGAGAGGCATCGACGTTAAGCTTCCCGAGACGGAAGCCAGCGGCTCGGGCGGTCAGCCGGTGGGCCTCATCGTCCTGACGGTCAAGAGCGCGACCCAGGTCGAGATCAACAACCAGCCCGTCGAGATGAACGCCCTGCTCGAGGAGCTGCGCCGCCTCTACGCCACCCGCCAGGACAAGACGATCTTCATCCGCGCCCTCGCCAAGCTCTCCCTCTCCGTCGTTTTTCAGGTCATGGACATCGCCAAGGGAGCCGGCATCGACGCCTTGGCCCTGATCCCCGAGTATATCGAAGAATAAGCGGGCGGGGTGGCCCGGCCCGCGGCGACACCCGATGAAACCTATGTCCGTCGCCCTCCTCCTGGCCGCCGCGGCGGTCCTCACGGCCGGTCAGCGCGAAGGAACTGTGGAACTTCTCGGCCCCCTCAGCCAGGGCCAGATCCTCGACAAGTGCGCCGACTGGCAGGCTGTCGCCGCCGCCTACAATCCGAACGCCGAGTTCATCGACAAGTTGCGCTCCGTCTCGACCGAGGTCAAGGTCGAGGTCTTCCTCGGGACCTGGTGCCCGGACAGCAAGGCGCACGTCGGCGAATTCTTCAAGGTCCTTGAGCTGGCCGATAACCCTCTCATCCAGGCCTTCTTTATCGGCGTCCCCCGCGATAAGGGCAAGCGGGCGCCCTATTGTCAAGGCAAGAGCATCGAGCGGCTGCCGACCTTCGTCGTCTACATCAACAGTCGCGAAAAAGGCCGCATCGTGGAGGTCCCCGCCAAATCGGTCGAAGAGGACCTCGTCGAGATCTTGAGCCGCTGAGCCGCTATTTCCGCTCCCGGATCGGCCCGATGACCTCGCGGCCGATGACCAGGCGCTGAATCTCGTTCGTCCCCTCGTAGATCTGGAGCAGCTTGGCGTCCCGCATGAGCTTCTCAACCGGGTAATCCCTCATGTAGCCGTAGCCGCCGAAGATCTGCAGGGCTTCGGTTGTCACCCGCATCCCGAGGTCGGTCCCGAAGAGCTTGGCCATGGCGGACTCACGGCCGCACGGCTTCCCGTGGTCGGCCAGCCAGGCGGCCCGCCAGACGAGGAGCCGGGCCGCGTCGATCTCCGTGGCCATGTCGGCGATCTTGAACATGATCGCTTGATAGGTCGCGATCGGCTTGCCGAACTGGACGCGGGTCTTGGCGTACTCGATGGCGTATTCGAGGGCGGCCCGGGCGATCCCGACGCCGGCCGCTCCCACATCGGCCCGCGTCTTATCGAACGTTTTCATGGCGATGAGGAAGCCCGCCCCCTCCCGGCCGACGAGATTCTCGGCCGGGATGCGGACGTCCTCGAAAAAGAGCTCGGTCGTGTTGGAGGCCCGGTGCCCCATCTTGTCCTCGACCTTCCCCACGCTGAGGCCGGGCGTCTCCCGGGGCACGATGAAGGCGCTCAGGCCGCGCAGCCCCTTCTCCGGGGCGGCGTTGGCGAAGACGACATAGAGGCTGGCGACGCCGCCGTTGGTGATAAAGCACTTGGACCCGTTGATGACGTACTCTCCGCCGACCTTCTTGGCCGTCGTCCTGATGGCCGCGTTGTCTGAGCCCGCTTCCCGTTCCGTGAGACAGTAGGAGGCGAAGGCCATTTTCTGGGTGAAGGGGGTGAGGAATTTCTTTTTTTGCTCCGCGGTCCCGGCCAGGAGAATGGGTGTGAAGGCCAAGGAGTTGGCCATCATCGTCGTGTACATCCCGGGGCAGCCCCGGCACAGCTCCTCGCTGATGATCGCCGTATCGAGATCGCCCAGGCCGCCCCCGCCGAGCTCGGCCGGGATCGTGCAGGTGAGAAAACCGACCTCGAAGGCCTTGCGCATGACGTCCTCGGGGAACTCGTGCCCCTGGTCGTAGCGGGCGGCCTTGGGCCGCATCTCCTTTTCGGCGAACTCGCGGGCCATGTCCCGCAGGGCCAGCTGGTCCTCGGTCAGAGTGAAGTCGATCATGGCGCCTCCACGCTTCCGTCGGACGGGTTTCCGTCCGGCGCATAACAGGCCAGATATAGCGGATTCGCCGCTGGCTGTCAATTTTCAGAGACTCCCGGGCCCTCCGGCGGAGGTGCGCTCTGCGGTGAGACGGCGGCCAAGGATCGTTCGAACGCCCGGGGCGCCTCCCCTCGCCCGGCCGGACACCACCTGCTAGTCAGAGGCGCGGAGCAGAATGGCCTCCCGCCGCAGCGCCCAGACGGAATTCTCGAGGCCCAAAATGTCGCGGACAATGTCCTGCGGCCGAGGCGCATGTCCCCCGTCGGGCGCCGTCTCGAGGCGGAGCGTTTTCGACCTTTCGTCGAGGGTCACCTGGACCCTTGGAGGCTGCACGCTCTTATATGCGGTCAAGGCATCCTTGACGACATTCAGGTCATCAGGCTCCTGGCCCGCAGAACCGCCGCGCCGCCGCTCGAGAGCCTCTTTCACGTCCATGTCCTGGAGGTCAAGCCGGTAAACGAAGCCGGCGATCGATGCGGCGAGCGACGGGGCGTCAGGTTCGAGCGCCTGGAGCCCGGAGAAGGACAGCCCGGCCGGCAGGACACGGTTGACGGCGGCCAGGAACTCGGCCTCTTCGAGCCGCTGGAAGGACTTGAACTCAAGGACTTCGGCCAGCCCGTCCATCCCCAGAGGCAATGCGGGTCCGTAAGAGATGGACATCTTGGGATGGAAGCCCTGGGTGAAATGGACCTCCAGCCGCGCCCGTCGGAAGGCCCGCTGGAGGACGTGGATGAGGTCGATATGCGACAGGTATTTGGCCTCATCCGTTTTTCTGTAGACGGCCCGGTAGCGGCGGATCGCATCCGTTCGCTCGCCCAGAGCAGGAGCGGGCGCGAGACGGACCTCGATCGGGCCGGCCCGGCGGCTGTTGTCCTTCCATCCCCTGAAGCGGCAGCCGTCGCAGGCCCGGCAGTCACGGTCCCGGCAGGCCGGGGAACGCTCCGCGCGAAGCGCCAGGTCGAGCTCGCGGAGAAGATGCGCTTTCGTCAGTCCCGTGTCGATGACATCCCACGGCAGCGGCGCTTCGCGGGGGATCGGCTGGAGATAATCCCGGATAAAAAGACCCTCCCGCTGGAACGCGTCTTCCCAGGCCGGGCCGTTGAACCGGTCATGCCAGCTGTCGAACCGCGCCCCGAGCTCCCAGGCGCGCCCGAGCACGGCGCCCAGCCGCCGATCACCGCGGGAGAAGACGCCCTCGATGATGGAGGCCGGCACGGGGTGCTCCTTGAATTCCACGTTCCGCCGCCGGCGGAGCGCCCCGCGGACGAAACGCTGTTTCTCGACCAGGACAGCGGGGTCGTCCATGCCCAGCCATTGGAAGGGCGTGTGGGGTTTGGGGATGAACGAGGCCACGCTCACGTTGAACCGCGGCGGCCGGCCGAGCAGGGACTGGCCGAGCCGCGTCATCTCCTCGATGAGGGCGGCGATGCCTCGCAGGTCCTCCTCACGCTCGGTGGGCAGGCCGACCATGAAATAGAGCTTGACGAGCCGCCAGCCCTGCGTGAAGGCGTAGGTCAGGGCCTCGCGGAGGTCCTCATCACGGAGGTCCTTGTTGATGACCCGGCGCAGCCGTTCCGTCCCGGCTTCCGGGACGAGGGTGAACCCGGTCTTGCGGACCCTGACGATCGACCGCGCCACGTCCGCGGTGAGAGCGCCCGGCCGGAGCGAGGACAGCGAGAGGGACACCTTCTCCTTCTCGAGCTCGTCCATCAGCGTTCCGACCGTCTCGGAGAGACGCGGAAAGTCCCCAACGGACAGAGCGGCGAGCGAGGCGTCCTCATAGCCGGTCACCCGGAGGCTGCGGAGGAGCGTCGCGACGACCGTCTGGGGGTCGCGCGGCCGGTGGGGAAAATAGAGGCTGGCGGCCTGGCAGAAGCGGCAATTCTGCGGGCAGCCGCGGGCGACCTCAATGGCCACCCGGTCGAAGACGGGCCGCACGCCCGGGACGATGATCGCTTCGGGGAACGCAGCCCGGTCCAGGTCGCGGAGGAGGCGCTTCTCGACCCGCGAGGGCGCGCCGCTCCGCGGACGCGGGACCCACAGGAACGAGTCAGGCGACGGCACCGCTTCATAGAACGAGGGGACATAAACGCCCGGGATGCCGGCCAGCGTCCTGAGGATCTCCGCCCGGGACGCGCCATCTTTCTTCAGCCGCCGATAGGTCTCGGCGATCTCGGGGAACCCTTCCTCGCCGTCGCCGATGAAGAAGAGGTCGAAGATATCGGCCAGGGGCTCGGGATTGAAGGCGGCCGGGCCCCCGGCGATGACCAGCGGCCCGCGGCCGTCGCGCTCCGCCGCCCGGAGCGGCACGCCGCCCGTGCGCAGGACGGTCAGGATGTTGCTGTCGTTCAGCTCATAGAGGAGGGAGAAACCCAGGATATCGAAGGCGGCCAGCGGGGTCCCGCTCTCGAGCGAGAAAAGGGGCTGACCGGTCGCGGTCAGGGCCTGCTCGAGGTCCACCCACGGCGCGAAGACCCGCTCGGCCACCAGCCCGGGCCGGTCGTTCAGGATCCCGTAGAGGATCTTCTGGCCGAGGTAGGACATCCCGATCTCATAGACGTCGGGAAAGACGAGCGCGATCCGGACCTCGGCCTGCCGCGGGTCCTTGCGCCGGGCGTTCCATTCCCCGCCGATGTAGCGGCCGGGCCGCTCGACGCGGCGGAGAAGGTCGGCCCGGCGGACCGCCTCAGACATTCGCGAACCGCCGCATCCTGATGTTCAAGACCAGCCCGACGGCGAGGTAGGTCGAAACGAGCGAGGACCCGCCGTAGCTCAGCAGGGGCAGCGGGACACCGGTCACGGGGAAGAGGCCGATGATCATCAGGACGTTGATGAAGAACTGAAAGGCCAGGAGCAGGGCGACCATGAAGACGAGATAAACGCCGGCGCGGTCCCGGGCCGTTCCCGCGACGAGAAACAGCCTGGTCAGGAAAAGCACGTAGAGACCGAGGACGACGGCGATGCCGACGAACCCGAACTCCTCCCCGACGACCGACAGGACGAAGTCCGTATGCCGGGCGGGAAGGAAGCGGAGCTGGCTCTGCGATCCCCGCAGGAACCCTTTGCCGAAGAACCCGCCCGAGCCGATGGCGATCTTGGATTGGAGGATCTGATAGCCGGCCCCGCGGGTATCGGCCGTGGGATGCATGAGCGTCGTCAGCCTCTTCTTCTGGTAGTCCTTGAGGACGAAATTCCAGCCGCCCGCCGCCACGGCCGCGGCGAGGACCAAGGAAACGATGATCGTCCGGCGGCGCAGCCCGGCCAGGATGAGGGCGCCGAGAAGGATCGGGAGGAACGTCAGCGCCGTCCCGAGGTCCGGCTGGAGGACGATCAGCATGACCGGCGCGGCGGTGAGGATCAGGGCGGTGATCAGCCGGGGCCAGCGGACATGGGCGCCGCGGTGCTCCGCGAACAGCCGGGCGAGCACGAGGATCAAGGCCACCTTGGCGATCTCGGACGGCTGGGCCCGGAAACCGCCCATGGTGACCCAGCTCTTCGTCCCCGCCACGAGACGGGCGAAGACCATCAGCGCGGCCAGGACGGCGACGACGAGAACATAAAAGGGGAACGCGAGGCCCAAGAGAACCTTGTAGTCCACGAGCAGGACGAGAAAGAGAGCGGCCAGACTGACCCCGATCCAGGTCAGCTGCCGCAGGTAGTAGCCGCCGCCCTGAACATGGGCGGCGCTGTAGATCATCACGACGCCGAGCAGGGAGAGGAGGAGGACGAGGCCGATCGTCAGCCCGTCGAGCTCGCTGAGGAGCCGTTTATCGAGCATATTTCCTCGCGTAGAGTTCGAACAGGTCGCGGGCCAGGACGGCGGCCATGGCCCCGCCGCCGCCGCCGTATTCGACGAGGACCGTTACGACGACCCGCGGGTTGTCGCGCGGGCCGAAGCCCGAGAACCAGGAATGCGTCTTGACCTCTTTCCCTTGGCGGGCCAGCTGCTCCGCGTGCTCCCGGCTCATGACCTGTGTGGAACCCGTCTTCCCGCAGATATTAAAACCTTCGACGGCGGCGGCCTTGCCCGTCCCCCCGTCGTTGACGCTCCGCCACATGCCCTCGACGACCCGCTCGAAGACGGAGGCCGGCACAGCGACCCTATCTGGGGTGGGAAGCGGACCTTCCTCCCGGACCAGCCGGGGCGTGACCGGAACGCCACGGCGGGCGACGAGGGCGGTCACGCGCGCGATCTGGAGCGGCGTGACCAGGAGCGGACCCTGGCCGATGGCCACCGAGATCGTCTCGCCCGGGAACCAGGGGACTTTCGCCGTGCGGAGCTTCCATTCCGAGGTCGGGACCAAGCCCTCCTTCTCGCCCGGGATGTCGATGCCCGTCTTCTGGCCCAGGCCGGCCAGCTGGGCGTAGGCCGCGATCTGGTCGATTCCCAGCCGGCGTCCGACCTGATAAAAATAGATGTTGCAGGAATTCTTGATCGCGTCGGAAAGATTCATGGCCCCGTGGCCGGCGGCGTTCCAGCAGCCGAACGGGTTGCCGTAGATCGTCGTTGAGCCCGCGCAATAGAACGTCGTCCCCGGGCCGATCGCCCCGGCGTCGAGGCCGCCCAGGGCCATGACCATCTTGAAAATGGACCCGGGCGAGTAGAGGCCCCGGATCGTCCGATTCTCCAAGGGGAAGGTCGGGTCGGCCGTCAGGTTGACCCATTCCTGGGGCGTGAACCGGCTGATGAACCCGTTCGGGTCATAGGTCGGGAAACTCGCCAGGGTCAGGAGCTCTCCCGTGCGAGCGTCGAGGACGACGATCGCGCCCTCCCGGTCCCCCAGCAGCTCTTCGGCTTTTCTCTGCAGCTCGGAATCCAGGGCCAGCCAGAGATCCTGGCCCTGGACGGGCTCGCGGCGGCTGATCTCGCCGCGGGTCCGGCCGAGACTGTCGACGACCTCATAGAGCGTCCCGTCGGTCCCGGTGAGGAGGCCGTCGTATTGGCGCTCGATGCCGGTCTTGCCGGCCATATCATTCGGGCGGTGCCGCTTGCCGAGCGGGGACTGCAGGTCCTCGGGCGTCATGATCTGGAGGTAGCCCAGGACGTGGGCCGCGAAACGGTGTCCCGGGTAGGACCTCTTTGGTTCGGCTTCGACGATGACTTCCGGCAGCTCGAGGCGGCGGCTCTCCAAGCGGGAAACCTCCTCGAGGGTCAGGTTGTCCTTGACGACGACGGGCTGGAAGGCCCCGAGCTCGCCGGTCGCCGCCAGCCGGTCCTTGAGCACCGCGGGGTCCAGCTCCAGGAGCCGGGACAAGGCGTTGACCGATGCGGCGGGGTTGGCCGCGTTCTCACGGTCGAGCGAGACGCGGAAGCCGGCCGTGTTATCGGCCAGGATGCCGCCCTCCCGGTCGCGGATGAGGCCGCGCGGCGCCGTCAGGACGCGGACCCGGGTCCGGTTGGCCTCGGCGAGCGTCCAGTATTTCTCGTGGTCGAGGATCTGGACTTTCCAGTAATAGAACAGCAGGAGGCCGGCCAGGGCCGCGCATACGATGAAGACGACCCGGGCCCGCCGCAGGATGAGCGTCAGGTCCTCGTAGATTCTTTCTCTCATCATGAGGCTCAGGACGCCCGGCGCCGGTCGATCCGCCGCCAGACGACGATGAGGAGCGAGCCGGCCGCCGCGGTCGCCAGCGGCTGAAAGAACAGCAAGCCGTTCCGGGCATAGACCCGCTCGCCGAAAATGAGGAGATAGAAGCCGATCCAGGCCAGCCATTCCAGGAGCCCGACCAGGAACAGGAAAACGAACAGCCGGGCGAACGACGCGAGATGGATCTTGCGGGCGACGTAGCCGGTGGTGAATCCGAGGAGCGTCTTCGTCAGCCCGGAGAGGCCGAAGACCCCGGCCGTGAAGCTATCCTGGATGAGGCCGCAGGCCGTGCCGACGAGGGCTCCGGCGACCTCGCCCCGGCGGAAGGCGATGACGACGACGGCGATGGAAAAAGCGTTGACCAGGGCGACGGCGGACGGATGGAGGCGGCCAAGCAGCGTATAGACGATGACGGCGGCCGCGGTCGCGACGGCGCCCTCGGCCTGGGTCCTGAATCTCCCGGCCATCACCACTCCAGCGCGGTCAGCTTGAGGACCGCGACCTCGTCCAGCTCGTTGAAGGCGAAGAACGGCTGGACGACGACCGTCTTGAACAGGCCGGGGCTCGGGGTGACCGAAACGATGCGGCCGACGGGGATGCCGGCCGGATAGAGCTTGTCGAAGCCGGTGGTCAGGAGGAGGTCGCCCTCGGTTCCGCCGACGGCCGTGATCATGATGTACTTGAGCAGGCACCGGGCGCGGACCGCGTCGCCGACGAGGACGCCGACCAGCCGGTCCTTCTCGCTGATGACACTGACCCCGCTCTCGTCGTCGGTGATAAGCTGGACGCGGCTCTCCTTGAGGCCGACGGGTTCGACCGTGCGGCCGATGAGGTGCCCGGATTTGTCGCAGACGGGCATATCCTTGCGGACCCCGTCGAGAGTGCCCCGGTTGATCACCACCGCCTTATAAGGGTTCCCGGCGTCGACACCGATCACCCGGGCTACGGCCAGGTTGCCCCGGTAAGCGTCCAGATTGCGGCGGACGACCGCTTCGCTGCGGAAGGCGCCCAGGGCGTCCCGCAGGAAGCGGTTCTCCTGGTTCAGGAAGAACAGCTCCTTCTTCAGCGTCTGGTTCTCGGCCCGCAGAGCGCGGGTCTCGCGGAAGCTGCGGCCGGCGCCGGCGACGGCCCGCACCAGGCCCTGGGCGGCGCGTTGAATGGGGGCGAAGACGGCGAACACGGCCCGGTTGAAGAGCGTCGGGGCGTCGCCGCGCGGGATCTGGATCGAGATGAGGATGAGGTGGCCGAGGCAGAGGCCGAGGAGGAGGAGGGCGCTTTTTCGTTCCTTCCAGGCGAGGCGCATGGACGTCGCTCCCGCAGCCGGCCGGGGGCTATGACAACGAGATCTTGCGCAAGAGTTCCAGGTCGTCGAGCATCTTGCCCGCGCCCAGGACGACGGTCGTCAGCGGGTCCTCGGTGATGAAGACCGGCAGCTGCGTTTCCTCGCGGATCCGCTTGTCGAGGTTCTTGAGGAGGGCGCCGCCTCCGGTCAGGACGATGCCGCGGTCGATGATGTCGGCGCTCAGCTCGGGCGGCGTCCGCTCCAGGGCGATCCGGACGGCGTTGATGATGGAG